>Ga0247611_10000354_pt1 | contig 94405 bp, 92 predicted proteins | sample 177DNAGHGhighgp2_FD_192422 | JGI IMG/M metagenome (GOLD analysis project Ga0247611, IMG submission 192422) | Sheep rumen microbial communities from Palmerston North, Manawatu-Wanganui, New Zealand - 1770 DNA GHGhigh gp2 | ecosystem: Host-associated > Mammals > Digestive system > Stomach > Rumen...
ATTGTTAATTTATAACCACTACTTGTCTTTTCAAATGGTACTTCAATTTCGTTATTTTCTTCATCATAATATACAATTTTTTCTAAGTATTCATCTTCTAATAGATTTAAACTAAATTCTACGATATCGCCTTCACTACGACTTAATCCATCATTTACTACAAGAGCAGGAGTTATACTTTTAGCATCAAATCTTTCATATTTAACAAATTTAGCGAAAACTTTTGAATCAGCAGCTGGCATTGTAAATGTATAATGACTTTCACCCAATCCTGTAATTTGACCTGGATTATATGTAATAGTTTTATTATCATCATCTGTTACTTTTAATTCAACTAGTTCGTAACCTTCATCTGGAGTTGCTGTAACCTTAACAGTTGTTCCTGCTTTAGCATATAAAGATAATTCATCTTTATTAATTGTTACAACTGGGTAGATTTCATGCCATCTATCATTCAATCTTCCACTTCTTCCATCTTCTAATTCTGAATTAATATCAATAATACTGTTATAATAAGCAGTAAAATTATCACTAATTAAACTATTACTATTATTAGATGCCCCACTTTTTAAAGAACTATTTGGAGCAGCTTTAGGTGTTGCTTGTTGTGATTTATGAATCATTCCACTTTGAACTAGATTATCAAGTTCTTCAATAGTTAGAACATCTACACTAATATTTTCACCAAAGTTTTTCTTTAATTCTTCTGTTAATTCATTTTTAATATAATGACCTATATTATTTTCTTTATTAGGATTATACGTTTCATCAGTTACATTATCATAATTGTAAGATACATGTAATGCATCACAACTAGATTTAGAAGTAGTAGATGCATCTATTAAAAATATACTACTAGGACTATGGAATATTGTTGGTGTACAATACTTAATTTTAGGTAACATACAATTAACATATTCTTCATCATTTTGGATATCACCACATTCATTATCTATTTCATCAGAATTAGAAATACCCATTGGAGCAACACTTAATAATTTTAATTCTCCATTATTATTGCCAATAATAACATAAGCTTGATCATTAACTATAACCGTTTCACCAAGACCATATGATCTATTATCATTAACTTCTAGTTCAAGATTTCCATTACCTTCTACTTCTTTTGTTAATTCATAATCAAGTTCAGTCTTTGATATTTCAATAACAGGTTTAATACGAGAACTATTATTGTAATTATAAAGATCTACATTTTCAGCATTTACATAACCTACAACAGAATAACAATTCTTAGAATATTTTAATGAATTAACCCACATATTACCATAGATATAAGGATTGTAATCAAATACTCCACCATTTGGTGTTGATGGTAACATGGTATCAGCATAACACTCATTATTCATTCTGGCATATTTAACCATCAACTGTCCGCCTTGCATCATACTACCACTATTAACAACTGCAATATGTTCATCAGCTGTTAATAATCTTGTTTTAACATTTGATAGTCCCATAACTTCTTTGTAATATGCATCTAATCTATTTTTAAACAAATAACCAATATTTGTTTCACTATTCTCGTCATATGTTAATTCCTCACCGTTATCACGATCTAATGATTTTGTTTCAAAAGGTATGTTTAGTTCGAAACAATTATCATCACCTCTTTGACAAAAATTAGCATGTTCTACAACGCACTTAATATCAAGTCGATTAGTCTCAATTACTACTCCGAATTTAGAAGGATTAGTAGATTGTACTTCTGGTATAATCTCACACTCGTTATGTAACTCTTCATAATTAGATACATATATATAATCCATGTCCATTACTACTAACTTACTATTAGTACTATTGCTATCGCTAACAACCATATATGGTCTATTGTTAATAACAATAACTTCTCCTAAATTATACTCTTTATATTTTGCATTAACTGTAAGTGTTAACATAAATGTCATAATAAATATTAATAAATAACTTAATTTCTTCATATTTACCTCTCTCTATTTTAATTTTAAAATAACACTTTTTTACAGTCAATATTTTGTAAATTATTAAAACGAAAAATGTGTATACTTTACATAATAAAAAAGTTACTTATCAAAAGTAACTTTTTTTATTCTTCCATCTTTTAAATCATTAATTATTAAGGTATATACTTTTTCTAAATCAACAATATTACCTTTAAGTAAACACCCACGATGTCTCCCAATAAAATCGAAAGTATTATCATCAACTTTATCAACTTTATATTTCTCTTTTAATATATCAGGATAATTATTAAACAAATAATCAATAATATAACGTGATACTTCCTCTTTATCTATAATTTCTTCTTTAATACTAGCAAGACTAGCGAGATTTAGAGCTTGGCTCCTTGATTCTATCTTAGGCCATAAAATACCAGGAGTATCTAATAGTTCTATATCTTTATTAAGTTTTATCCAAGATAAATTCTTTGTAACACCAGCTACATTACCTGTTTTAGCAACATTACGATCAGCAAGACGATTAATTAAAGTACTCTTACCAGAGTTAGGAACACCTATAACTAAGGCACGATAATTTCTTCTTGATAATCCTTTATTATTTCTTTTCTCATTAATATTTTTCAATAGTTCTTCAGTTTTAGAAACAATTAATTTACAAACATTACTATTATCTTTCAAATTACACTTTATAACAGAATAATCTTTACTATATTCATTTAAGATTTTATCAGTAACCTTCGTATCACATAAATCATATTTAGTTGAAATAATAATACGAGGTTTATCTTTTATAAGATCATCTAAATCAATTATTCTACTTGATACAGGCATACGAGAATCAATAACTTCATACACAATATCAATATAATCTAGTTTTTCTTTTATTTCTCTTTTGGTCTTAGCCATATGGCCTGGATACCAATTGATATTGCTCTTTTGAAACACCTTTTCATTATCTTGATTATTCATTAGAAATCACTTCCTTTTTTCTATAACATTATATCATAATTATTAAATCGAATTTGTATCTTCCTTAAAACAAATCTCAATACTTTTATCTTCATGAATAAAAATATTATCAATATATTTATTAACTTCTATATGATTACGACCAAGTCTAGATAAATCTTTAATCATTATCATATTAATTTTACCTTTTGTAATAGCATCTAATAGTTTATTAAATCCTGGTCTATCTAGGGATATACCACTATAGCCATTATCAATATAGAACTCTTTTAATTCACAATCTAATTTAATATTAGTAATTATTTTAATTAAGTCCATTTGTCTTTGAATACTTTCTGATTAACTATAATCATCATCTCGTGATAATCTAACATAACCACCAACTCTATACTTAACCATATGAATCACTCCTTTCTATATTATACCATAAAAAAACAGGATTACTCCCGTCTTATCTTGTTTTACCTTTTTATTAAGCAAAGGTTTTTTTTATCTTCTTTTACATCAAAATCAATATGTTCACTTTCACAACTAAATCTTGGGACTATTATCTCTTTATTTCTCTTTGAAGATGACTCTATAAATCTTGTTTGATAATCCGAAAGATAGTGTGAATCTATTGGCATATTTAATAATTCTATTAAAGTTTCATCTGACATTGATATCTTACTTCTATAATGACTAATTAAACTAGATTTATTATCTACAGGATAATAACTAAACAGCAACGAATCAAGATTTTCACATCCTCTTACATCTATAAAATTAGGAGTTAATGTTATTAATCCAGCCGGTTTTCCTTCTTTATTTTTGAAGTAAAGATTTCCTTGCAAAAACTCTCTTACAAATTCATCATTTAATAATTCATCAGAAATATCTTTAAACTTCTCTTGATTATAATCTAGTATTCCTAAGGAATATTCATTAATATTAATGTGACTATTTCCATTATTATCTCGAGTCACTAATCCAGATTCTCTACCATAAACATATAATCCTCTTCGTAATAACAAATTATTAATTTTTCCTTTTATTCTTTTATCATTCCAAATAACAACACAACTTAATTCAGGAATTTTAGTATCCGTAGTTAGCAAAACATATCTTACTTCCTTAATATTTTTATCGCATTCTGTATATGTTAAATCTTTTAATTGTCTAAGTTTTTTTTCAAGTTTCCCTAATTTATCTTTCGTAGTTAATAATACATCTTTCATTGTAATTTCAGACATATAGACACCTCTTTAAGTGCATTATAACATAAATCTCACTAGCAAACAAGTACGGTATTACTCTAACCATCTGAATATTTGTATTTTGCGAATTATTAATCATAATATTTTATCGCACAAAAAAAACATATATATATGTGTTTGAAAATAAGTGTCAGAGTGTTACAAGTCAGTACCCTAATTCCTCTCAAAAATGAGCAAATTTTAACTTATTTTTTTAATTATTTCGTATTTTTTATTAAAACTTGTAAGACCTCATTTGCTAAAAATCCCAATTTTATAAGTGTTTAAGCAATGTACAGTATAAATACAAGGCAGGCAGTTTATATTTGTTTTATTTTCATTCATTTGAATCAACTCCTTTTATTTTCCTTTGCATTTGAAACATATTGACCATAAATATCTTTATATTTTTCTAAAGATTCATTTACATCTATCCAATATAATTCCATAGTTTCATTGTCTGATTCATCAAATGTATTTTTTTCATAATCACCACCAAGAGATAAAATTGTTTTTTTGCTTCCTTCATTAGAATCCACACATGTAATTAATACTTTATCTAAATTATATCTTTGAGCTTCTTGTAATACTAAATAAAGATTTATTTTATTATATCCTTTTCTTCTCTCTGTTGGTCTTATTGAATAACCTATATGACCTCCAAAATTTCTTAAATACTCATTTAGTCCTAATCTTAAATCAATCATACCAACTATTTTATTGTCATCTTCTCTAACAAAGAAATAAGTATATGATGGTACTAAACCTTTTTCTAAAGCATAGTTTTCATCATGAAGTTTTATGTTATTATCTAACCATTCTTCATATGTCTTACCTTTTTTTAATGCCCTATCTAAACTTCCTGTACCATGTATCTGTGAACCATATTCATAAAATTCTTCGATGTATTCAAGTGCATCATTTTTTCGACCAATAGATGGCAACTCTAAATGAAATTTTTCCATATTATTCACCTCTTTATATCAATTTTCATATCTTTTAATAAAATGTATTGGCATATTAAAAGCCAACCAATTGATATTAGTTTTATTTTCATTCATTTGGATCAACTCCTTATATTTTATTTAATTAAACCACCTGTACATCTTAATTCATATATCTTAACATCATTTTTATACACTGTCTCTAAACCGTTAAACCAATTTATATCTCCACTTACTTCAAAAGTGTACCTATATTCACCATTAATATATTCCTTTGGTCCTCTTACAGGAATTACATTGCTATCCTCTCCAACTTTCATAAGAGCTGGTCTTAAAGCTTTATCCATAGCTTCTTCACCTAGTGTTTTATCTAAAGTTGTTCCGTAATAATTCATAGCCCAATATGTTTGATTATCTACATAAACAACTTCTTCTCCAATAAAGTTTGTACCACCGAAATAGGTGTCATGATAAATCATATTATCCTTTTTATATTCATAATCTTTAGAATTTAATCTTGAACTACCTATTTTTGGAGCATTTTCATTAGCATATGTTTGCTTTTTTGCTTCTATTAAAAAACTTTCAATCATTTAATTACCTCCTTTCTTTTTTTCAACTAATTCTTTATGATAGAAATAATTTGTATATTTAATGTTATTTTGATTACAATAATTATTTATTTCTTCGGCTAATTCTTTCCAATATTTATCATTTTTCTTTAAATATATATCGATATAATCTGAATATAAATTTGAATAATTAATTCTAATATAATCTAAAATTTCTTTTTTATAATTGCCCCTTAAATTTAAATTTTCAAACCAATATTCATCTACATAATCTTTTGTCTGATCTATTATTTCTTTCCATTCAGTTATATGAGGAAAGATTGGTGACATAAATAATACAGTATAAATTGCATTATTGTGCAATTCTTTTAATGTATCCATTCTTTCTTTTATAGTACTTGCATTATCCATATCGCTTCTAAACTTTTCATTCAATGTGTTTATAGACATACAAACTATCAAATTTTTCATTTGTTTTAATAAATCAATATCTCTTAAAATTAATTTTGACTTTGTAGAAATAGATAAATTACAATCTGAATAGACTAACTGTTCCAATATATTTCTTGTAATACAATAATCATTTTCATATTGATTATAACAATCAGTAACTGAAGATAAAAATACATTTTTACCTGAAATCTTTTTTAAATCAATCGGTTTATTACATCTTTTAATATCAATAAAATCTCCCCAGTTTTCTTTATGGCCAGTAAATCTTTTCATAAAAGATGCATAACAATATTTACAACCATGGGGACAACCAACATATTGATTAATTACATAATCACTTGTTGGCAAATTTGATTTTGTTAAATAATCCATCACATTTAATTCATTTACTACCATTATTTCACCACTTTCTATTGATATAAAATATGCTTCAAAGCAATTGTCGGCATATTACAAGCCAACCAGCTAATAATTGTTTTTTGGATACTTTTTTCCACATTTAAAATTTCAATCACTACTTCTTCCATTTAACAGTTGATATTGGCTTTATCTAATTGTTTTATTTTCGTTTTAGATATTCATAACAATCATTTCATTTTTGTAAGAAACTTTACTAGTCAATTGTATCACAATTTTTTAATTATTTAGATACATATATAATATAGTTATCAAATGTAGGAATGAATATAGTAATATTTAATGTGGAGTTTGAGAAAAACTTTGTCCAAAAGTATTTCGAATAAATGATAAAGGAAAAGAAGTGAACATTTTATTGAATCACTTCTATTTTTTTACAAATATTTTTTCTGTTTGTCCATTAAGATATGGTGCAGCTAATTCCTGTAAACATTTTCTATCAAATATACATACCCAATTTCCATCACAACTTTTCCATGGACAAGACAAACCATCATACTCAGAACTACACGAATAGACATGTTTGTTAAACAAAATCAAATCTTCATAATCACCACAACGATTTTTGGCTTTAGATATCATTTTTCGTTGAATATCAGAATATTGTTTCTCATCATCGCCATACAGCCAAAATTCACTTGGATAGAATAACGCTTCCTTTTTACCTAAATCATCTTCACCAAAATTCTTTTTAAATCCTTCTTCACAATAATAAACAACAAAATCTCTATAGCAATTTCCGTTAAACTCATATTCTAAACGATATCCTTTTGGTTGAAAAAACATTTTAACTTCTATATCTTTTTTTAGTTCTTCATCAAGAGCATACCAATACCAACTTTCTTCACACAACAATCTAATTGCTGTTTTCTTATCTCTTACTGTACCATACAATTCAGCATGCGATCTATAATACCCCATATCAAATACCCCCTATATACTAATAATACTTCAAGTATAAATAACTTTATATTTTATATAACTTAGATAATCATTATGCATAAACTTTTATTTAAAAAATGCAGACTATTTATATATCTACATTTATCTACTATTTGATTACAAATCATACTTAATTTTATCTTTTAAGTACTTTTTGTAATACTTCTTGTTCAATTGCTGCTTTTTTTTCTATTGGATAACCTGTGATCTCTTTAAACGAACTTCCAACTGGTAATATAACTCTATTAAATGATGAAGGCATAACAAAATTATCTGCATCATATTGTGATAAAGCAATATTACCACCAACATTTTCTGGCCAAACACTATCAGTTGCTCTTTCTAAACTTGATAAACCAACATTACCACCAACATTTCTTGAAAAAACAGTATTTGAAGCAAAATGAAGTGAACTAACATCAAAATCTTCTTTTACACGTTCTGCAAAAACAACATGATCAGTCATCTCTAGTGATGGAATATATATACTACCTGATACATATTTGCCACAAAGAACATATTTCATACTTTTAACGTTAGGTAAGTTAATATCTCCTTCTATTTCTTGAGGTAAAATACAATTAACCAAGTTTTTTATATTTTTTAAAGTAAAATTACCTTTGATACGTTTTGGAAAAACTAAACCATCAGAATAGGATGGAATAGTAAACTTAATATCGCCTTCATAATCATCCATTGTACGAAATATTTTGTTCATATCCCCCATGTCTTTTCTTTTTTTTCTTAATTCTGCTACTTTATTGTCTTTTGAAAAGCCAAAGTATCGTATTTCTCTATCAAATTCATAAAGGAATTTAATTTCTTCAACAGTTAATGGAATATTATTAATATGCTTTTGATAAATACTATTTAATAATTTGATATCAGCAATTCTTTCTTTATATAAAAACTTTTTATCCCCAATTTCATCTAATTTATCTTTTAACGCATCAAGTAATTCACATTCAACATTTTCATGTTTTTCAAGACCATAAACTAGAGTAACTCTTGGAGTTTTATTATTTCTAGTAAGTTCAATAAACATTCTTGGAATAGTATAATTACCACTTTCATCACGAGTATAAAAAACATGTATTTCTCCATTATTATAATTAAATAAAGAATCAAGAATTTCCGGATAAGTTATTCTATGCCAATCAGCATTAACACCTTTAACTGAATTAATTAATACATTAATATCACTACTATTATTATATTTTACCCATTTTCCATCTACCATAAATACCCCTTAAAAACAGTCAAGATTATATCATATTTTCAATTAAAAGTCAATTTAGGCATATAATAAAATGGTTTGGGGATTACATAAAAAAGGAAGACCTTCATGATAAAATGTAATTAACGAAAATACATTAAGAAGGTCTTTCATATGGAACTTATAACAAAAAATTATGAAAAAATTATTAAACCAAAAGAAATAGTTGATATTGGTTTAAATTCCAATCGTTTGAATTAACTTATTCATTTTATTAAAGTTTTATATTTGGTATTTTCTTCATTCATATATATAAACATCACTTCTTGAGCACGTTTTGCAAATAATTCTTCCTGTTCTTTTGTTTGAAATACTGGTGATAAAGTAACATTTCCATTATTCATAGATTCATCAATAGATGAATGTGGAATATTACTAGACATATACCTAAACATCGTTTCTCGAACGCATTTTGCAAATAATTCTTCTTGTTCTTTTGTTTGAAATACTGAACATATTTTTATTTTAGATTTTTCCATTTTACCACCTCTTTTTTATAAAAATAGACTCAAATCATTAACTACTAAAGACTATATCATTTTTTTCATTTTACATTTATTAAAGATTTGTGACAAATTTAATTTTACCATCATTTATATAAGTATTAAACTGAATTGTCACAAATACTTATTTCAATTATTCATTCTTCATTTTTTGAATTTCTTTATATACTTCATCCCAATTATTTACTCTTACGATTTCTCTATCTTCAATTTGTTCATTCATTTTTGTTGTCATTAATATTGATTTAATTCCATTATTTACCATTTGTCTACATGTTTCATAACTATCTTCAATACACAAATCAATGCAATTATCTTTAAAAAACTTAACTTTATCACTTACTTGTAAATCTAAAAAATCATAAGGAATATTGAATTTAGCTAAGCTTTCTTTTTTTATTCTTTCTGTATCACAGCCATCTATATTCATTAATCTTGCAGTAATAAAATGTATTGTATTTCCTTCTTCTTTTAATTTTTGAATAACTTTATTAGCATTTGGAAGCATTGTGCATTCTTCTAAAAAATTTTTATAATATTTCTTAAAAAATGCAAATTTTGTATCATCATCCCAGCCATATAATACTTTTAAATAGTACCTATTAGTTATTAAACCAAAACTATCTCTATTTATTGGAACTCCAGATATTTCTTCTTCAAAAACATCTGCATATTTAAGCATGGATTTTACAGTTAGAAAAGTCGTATCATCTATATCAATTCCTATTTTCATAATTATTCTCCTTTTACTAATTTTGTATTATTAATATTTTTAAAGAAGTTTATATAAATTAATTTTTATATTAGTTTTATTTTCATTAATAAGCATCATATTCTTTTGTTATCAGTTTTATATTTTTCGTAAAATTCTTCTTTAGACATTATAGTCTCTATTTCTCTTACGTCTTTATCTATCCTTTTATAATGTGTAATTTGATCAAAGTAATAATGAAAACCAATTTTTTCACTTAATCCTTTTGATTTGAAATTTTCTTCTGCAAAACCATATATGATATTATCAATATCAAGATTATCAAAAACATATTCCATTGTAGATAATATTGCTTCTGTCATATATCCTTTTTTCCAATAATTTGGATGCAAATTGCAAGATATTTCTAATGACTTATTATCACTATTATATCTATCAAATACAATATTTCCTATTGGCTGATTATTATCTTTTAAATAAATAATAAAATCAAGCACATTTTCTTCTTCATCAGCAAATGTTTCAAATCCTCTTATTTTTTCAGGATCGTTTTTTACAAATTTAAATTCTCCAGCTATATTTCTTAATCTAGTAAAATCATATTCATAAACTTTTACATAATCCTCATAAGACCCTTTTTTTAATATTAATCTCTCAGTTTGTAAAGTTGGTATCTTATATTTCATTTAATACACCTCTATTTTACCCATTTATTATCAGTAATTATCATAATTATTATCGTTTGAATCACTCATTTTTGTAAGAAACTTCGCAAGCAAATTATATCATATTTTTCAACTGTTTAGATACTTTCAAACGTCTTGTATACACTTTATTTAAATAATAAAACTAAAATTAATCAAAAAAAAGGTTGTCATTTAAGACTACCTTTTTACTATTTACTATTCATTCCTTTTGAATTAAGTTCTTGTTTAGCAAATGCAACTGCAGTAGGAACTTTACTCCATGGTTCATTTGGTCTATATGATGAGTCTGTTCTATATCTATCACCATAAACCTCAGCATCAAGTTCAATCGCTTTATTAATTAATCGTTCGCTATTGTTTCCAACTAACATTTTAATTACTTCTTCATTTAAATATGTATATCCTTGTTCTTGAATACATTGCATTAATGCATTAGCATTTGTAATTGGATGATCAACAACAATTCTAGAAAAATAAAATTCAGTACCTGGATCATCAGAAATCATACGAAAAAAAGTATAATATTCATATTTACCATTACCTACTTGAACTAAACTACATGCACCATCCATATTGTATAATTTAAAGTCAAAATTCAATAAAATGCTTTGTTCATTTGATAAGCCATTAAGATTTTTCTTTTATTCATTCATAACAACATTTCTCCTCTATTATCATTATATAATGTTTAAATAATATTTTTCAACATTTAGACATAATTAATAATAAGATATTAATATCTATTTATAATTTTGTAATATCATAATAAGATTTTTCAAAATTATTTTTATACTTATTAATATTTCTAAATTTACCTGTTAATAATTCACTAGAATAACTATCAATTTCAGGATTATTAACACTTTCACTTAATTCTTTATTAATATCATAATTTAAAGATACAAATTCAAATCGAATATCAGAATATTCTTTGCTATTTATCTCTCCTTCAATAATTAAGTAATTAGCGGTTATTGTATTTCTAATATCACCATCTTTGTCTTCATTCCTAATCACATCAAATGAATTACCAACAGATCCAACATTAATTAAAGTTCTATTATATAATTTCATTAAATTTTGCATATGTGTATGTGCATATACAACAATATCAGCAATATTGTTACTAGTATTTTTAGTTGGTAAAAATTGACTATAAAGATCATCTATTCTATCTATTGATAAGATATTATCCCATGCATTATTAGGAGTAGCATGAAACATTCTTACTAATCTACCACTAATATATAATTCATAACATAATGGAAGATTTCTTAATCTTTCTTTGTTTTCTTGAGATATTTGTTCATTAAGCAAATTATATCTTTCCAATGCATTATTAGATGAACAAATTTTATTATTGAGAAAATCTTCCCAATTTCCATAAACCATTATAGTATCTTTTAATAGATCTAAACATTCATTTGGTCTAGTTCCCTTTCCAATCGTATCTCCCAAACAGTATATTTGCTCAATACCTCTTTCTTTTATATCTAATAATACCGTTTTTAATGCTTCTAAATTGCCATGAACATCTGAAATAACAGCAATTTTTTTCATATATATCACCTTTTCTTATTACATTGTCTTACCATTATCAATCATTAAATTATTAAATTCAGTCTGAAATGATTTTCCAAATAATCTTCGAATCTCATTTTGTAAGAATAATAATACTTCTTTTTGTTCTTCTCCACTTTCATATTCTTCATTAATAAAACGCAATAACTCATAAATATGTTCTTTTAATTTATTCATTGTAAAATATGTATGATATTCACTATCGTTATATCCATCCTTTGTATTACTACATGTAACTAAGTTTTTTCTATATAGTGATAATAAATCTCTAATTAATAATGGATTTCTATTATAGAAATATGCATTTTTTATGTTTTCAAATTTTTGATATTCTCTTTTTACTATTTTTAATTTATTAATAATTATAATTGGAATACCAAGATCACGAGCTGCAGTTACAGAATTTTCAAATATTATAGATTTTCTTATCAATGTTTGGATATCTAATGGTAATAGAGATAATGATTTTATATCATCAAGTTCATTGGCATTATTTATTTCACTTATTATTTGTTCTGGAATATTCTTTTCTTTTAAAATGTCAATAAGTTTTCTTTTACTAATAAAGGAATCCTTAGTTCCATCTGTAAACAATATAACATAACTAGGTGGCCTTTTGATTAGTGTCTTATCATTTTCTACATATCTTTCTAAAAGGACTTCATTATATGTGGAATTTCTATCATAAATAACTGTTCTTTCTGTTAATTGGTTTGGAGGAATAACTTGTTTATCAACCACAAAATCTTCCCCATTTGTATAAGCATCATCAGAAGAAGAAAGATAGACATCTTTTTCTAATATACTATCAAATCCAAAAGTAACATCTCTAATAGTTGCATGACCAATTGATGATTGACAAATATAAGATGTACTAATACAATGGCTACTCATGTTTGGCTTATTCCAATTAGCTTTATATTCTTTACTTATTTCTTCTCTTCCATATGGACTTAATACATGTATTAAAAACTCAAAATCTCCTTTTGGTTCATAAAATTGAATATCTTTAATAGATTCATCATGAATAAATACTCTATCATCTTGATTATTACTGACTTGATATAAATTGTTATATAATTTTGATACACTATTTCTAATTATATTGTATAAATAATAATTACTTTTGTTATTTATTTTTACTCTAGTTGTTTCATTATATAATTTGATTAAGAAACCGAAGTCAGTACAATTTAATATCTTATAAATATCACCTACAATATCTAAAATGTTTTGGTCTATCTTCTCTTCTCCTAATATATTCAAAAAATTATTATTTATATTTATTATTTCATTTAGGCTAGCACCATATTTTTTTATAAATATTGCATTTAATATTCCATTAATATCTCTATTCTTTTTAGCTTCTTCAAATAGATTATTACTATAGTCTAATTCTTTATTTTCAAATTTCTGATCATTCAAATCATCGATATCTTCTAATTTAAGAGTTATATTATCATGTGAACATAAAATAGCAAAATTTTCTAATTGTTCGTCTGACATTGATTTATTTATTAGATAGTTATATTTATTAATATTATTTAAAAAACTTATTATATAATTATTATTCCATTTATTCTTATCAACTAATTTTAATAATCTAGAAAATATATAAAGTTCTTCATCACTTAATGAACTTATCTTAGATTGAATATTTAGATGTAAAATGAATTGAAGAAAAAACTTTTCAGGAATTATTTCATATTTTTTCGATAATAATGGAAAATAAATCATTTTAAAAAACAAGTCATTCTTTTTATATAAATAATCTATTTTTCTTTTTAATTCCTCGATAGTTAATCCAATTTCCATACACCATTTATTTATTATTGGGTAATCTCTATCAGGAAAGTTATAAAAATCTTCTAATAATTTTTTATTAGTTTCAGTGAAAAAATATTTACCTAAAGATATTTCTTCATCTTTTATTAACATTTTTTGAAAGCGTTCATCAAGAAGCCATCTATTAGGAATTTTTCCTTTTTTTAATAAAGATAACAATTGTAATCGATTACTATTTATAAATATTTCCAACATTTCATCAGAAATATATTGTTTAGATATACGCATTCGCAAAACAATATCCCAATTTAATTTATCAATTAAAACTAATCTACAAAATTTTTTGTTAAAATTTAATAAATTGCCTATTTCACAATTTTTATCATTTTCATAATATTTATAAATTAACTCAACCATATTATCTATTTCTTTTAAATTCATTATTGGAAAGAAATAACGCATTGGAATATTATAATTATATTCTAATTTGATTTTAAGTAAATTTAATAAAAAATTACCATATGGAGTATTAGAACCAGTTTTACTCGAATCTACTTTATTGAAAATAATCTCCGCTAATTTTTTCATAGTATGAAAATCTATTTCTTTTGTCATTTTAAGTAGAAGACTATAATCTATAAGCAAAAATTCTTTACTAACTTTATTATTATTAAATAATTCGAGTAATACTCTATTAACTAATAGTCTTTCATCTTCTGTCATACTTTTCTCCTCTTTGAGTAATATGTTACATATTCTTATATATCTTATATATCTTATATATTTATTGTATCATAAGATATATCATAAAAAAAAACGAAATATAAAATTCCGTCAATTTTTAATTTATTTATTATGTTTACCAAGTTATTAATAAAAACTACTAGATTATAGAACTAATAAATCATCGCAAACAAAAAGCAGGATTACTCCTACTATAATGCTATTTTTTTCACTTTTTCTTGCTCCTGTTTATCTTGACTTACAGCATATTCTATAAATTTACTATCTTCTAAACTAGAGCGATTAAATCTAATATTTTCAAATGCACGATTTAGTATTTCTTTATAACCAAAACCATTGGCCTTTTTCATTGAATCATTCACAATTATCTTACTTTTATTGTAATCAATATTAACACCATTTGTTAAATCAACATACAATCTTATAACAAAACTATCACCCATAAAGCTAAAGTTTTGAATATTAAATTCAATACCATTCAATCCATTTATTAAACTATTATTAGTTGTATCCATCATCATATTTAAATACTGATTTCCATTAGAAGCCAAACTATTGTTTCTATGTAAATCATAATATAATTTAAAAATTGGGTAATATTTTTCAAATAAATCTAAATACCCACTTAATATTCTTGAATCAATATTTTTAATTGTAATAATTTTCCTCTCATCAGAAAAAGTTTCAGCGTTTGTGAATGACAATTTATATTCTCCATTAAAACATCTTATTGTTAAATAACGATGTCCTTTTGGTACTATAGTTTTTTCTCCTTGTTTATTTATTTGCATATAAAGTATTCTATTATTACCATCATTATTGTAACAAAGAACATTATTGTTTTCACCAATATCTAATTTTTCTAGAGTCCTATACTCTTCTTTAAAGTCTCGATAAACCGTTTGTATAAATGTTGCTAATTCTTTTAAACTAATTAATCTTTCATTAGGAATTTCACTATTATTATTGTCATGAGTGAAATAATAATATAAGTTATCTAACCAAGTATTAAGTAGATTATATTCATTTTGTTTCATATAACTCTCCTCACTAGTCGGTTATTATACTATAAGACTTTTATTATTACAAGAATTATTATAGTAATTATCTTATAGTTACTAAACTTAAAGTAATAAAAAGATTAGAAATTTTCTTTCTAATCTCAATTACAATATTCTTAGTTCTATGTTACTTTTATTATCAATAATTGCATTTCTTTTGTTACATTTTATTATTGCTTATTCTTCCAAAGTTTAATATCTTCTTCTACAATGTCATATGGAATCATAATATTCTTCATCTGGTATTTCAAAATTTACATTATCATCCGTTCTATATATCTTAATCTTCTAATCATTTAATCAATATGAACTTTATAATCTTTTACATGGGACCATCCACCAGTTCCGTTGTTTTCAGAAACATAAAAAGTTAAATCCATATCAACAAACTTTTCAAAATCTAATTGTTCATTAGAATAATTATCTACATATCCATAATATACATCATAAGATTCTCCAGGTTTAAATTCAATATATGGTGATGCCCATTTTCCATCAGAGTTAGAAATAATAAATCGTCCAGTCATTTTTAAATTATTTATTATTCCCAATGGTTCAATTCTTATTTCTTTTTGAGAATTATTTTTTACATTAAAGTGAACTGATGGGTATTTACCTTTCATTGTTTTTTCATAATAAACAATAGTAATTCTTTCATCATCAGCAACTTTTGTTCCTTTATTTTCTACTTTAGTTTGTTCCTTTTCCTCATTTTTTTGTTCAGCATTATTGGAAGTATTTTTTGAATTACCATTTCCACATCCCGTTATACCTATAGTAATAAAACATATTAATAAAATTATGATAATATTTTTCTTCATATTTTTCATCTCCAAAAGTATTATAGCACAAAAAAGGAGAATTTTTCATTCTCCTAATACCTTAATAATGCGATTAATTACTTTTTTCTTTTACAGTATATGTATCTCTCCTGATAGAAATATCAAATGTTATTTTATCGCCATTAGGTGATTCTAGTATAAATTCAGTTTTACCGGCTTTTTTAAATTCTGCATGAACTTTCCAATCTTCAATACCACTTTCATATCTGATACTTAATTCGCCATATTTATTATCAGTAAGATAAACTTTATAATTATCATCAAACTTATATTTTTCGCCATTGAATAATATATCCGTACTATATACTGGTGGATTTATTATACATATAATTGTAAGTGCAATAATTATTATACTACTTATTACTACCCCAGTAATTTTTATTTTTTTATTATTAAATATAGCTAATGGATAGATTATTAATGCACTCATACAAAAAATAGTAGTTAAAAGATGTCTTGGAAAAGAAAACATCGTTTTAGACAAATATCCAGCACACTCTTCTCCAGTTAATAATAACATAGGAATAAGAATTAATAATCCCCACCATTTATCTTTTTTCATGTAATATCCTATAAACCCCATAGGAAGACAAGCTATTGTCCATAAAAACCAAAATCTATAATAAGTATTAAATAAATTACTTTGTTTAATTATATCCTGAACTAAATATACTAATGGTTGACTAATTAAAAAAAAGATAAAACATTTTAACGCTGAATCTTTAGGAGATTTACTATTCATAATAATAAATACTCCAAAAAAGATCCATACTTCAAAGGTAACAGTTAAATCACTAAATGAAGTATCTTTTGCTATTGGTAACATTGCCATGATAGCAGTATAAACACCTAAAATAATAGACATTATAATCAACCTAGGCCAAGTTAAATTAATTCCTCCAAATAATTTTTTCATAATATCACACTCTTTCTAAAAAACATTATATCATAATCATAAAAAAAGAACTGATTTCTCAATTCCAAATATCTTAATATTCCGAGCATTTTACTTTTTTAAATCTTTGCAAGTATCTAATACTATATCTCTTAATAATTCTTGATTATCTACATCATCAACAAGATACATTGGTTTAGCACTTTCATAAGGAATAGATTCTTGCATATTATATTTCTTATTGCTATCAACTATTTTAACAAGTAATCTATCATCATAAATACCACCAAATAATAATCCATTGTAATAAAGTAAGTATTCTCCCATCATAGATTTACAAGTTATATTATCTAATAAATTTAATTGTTCTAAAATAAAGTCTCTATAATCTTTTGTAGTAGCCATTCTATCAACTCCTATAATTAATTATACCATACCTTTCAATCTTTCTTACTCATCGGAATATTACTGAAATTATATTATTTTATTGAAAAAAATATAATAAAAGAGATCTACTACGAGATCTCTACTTTAAATCTGTTTTAACTTTAGTAATTACTGTATTACCAGATGAACTATCTAAATAAAAAGTTGCTGTTCCTCTTAATTCATTTCCTTGACCAGCAGATGTATCATTATAAATATCATACACAACTTGAGTTAAAGAATCATCATCATTCTTTTTTACATCTTTAAATTTATAAATTGTTTCAAAACCTCCAGTTGGAAATATAAGTAATTGATATGTATTTTCATCAATTTTTCTTATTTCATTAATTCCTGTACTTTGATCAATTATTTTAAAATTCTTTCGACCAAAGTTTTTTAATACAACACGTTCTATGTCTTTTTTATTTATATTATATGTAATACTATTATCGTCTTCATATTTTAATAAATCATTATCAAATGCATAATCATAATAATAAAAGTATAAAAATTTTTGTATTTCATCATCACTTATATTTGAATCTTCATCAGTATAAATATTTTCTAGATATAACAAATGGTGTCTTAATAAATCATTATAATATATTTCATCAACCATTTTATTATAAAATTCGTCATAGTCACTTTCATTATCATTATCTACTAGATTATTATTATTATCTACACATTCTTTATTAGTACTAGTATCTTTCTTTAAAAGCTTGTCATATGCTATAAAACATAGTGATGCAACTAATAAACAACTTAAAATTATTATAACTAAATTCTTTTTTTCACTCATAATACCACCTTTTCATGAATAATTATAACATTAAAAGAAAAAAAATTATATTATTTTTTTTCTTTTATTTGAAATAAATAAAAAAACAAGAAAATATTATCACAAGCCTTTTATATCAAGTTATTAATATATTAAAAAGACTAAAAAAAATACTATATCATTATAGTATTTTTTAATTTAATTATTTTTCTTACATACTTCAATAAATCTTTTAAAGATATTATTCATCTTATCATCATCAGGCATTAATTCAGGATGCCATTTAATTCCTAAACAAAACTTTTTATCTTTTAATTCAACTGCTTCAACATATCCATCATCCGAATATGCTGATATTTCTAAATTTTTGATATTTTCTTTCTTAGCAAACATCGTATGAATACTATTTACACCTACTTCTTTAGTTTTTAAAATATCATAAAGTAATGTATTCTCTTTAATAATATTTTTATGAACAATACTTCCATCTTCGGTATTATGTATTGTATCATTTATTAAAAATACAGATCCATCCATCGCTCTAATAATATTGTTAAAACCAGCACATATTCCAAGAATTGGTTTATCTTTTAAAATAGCATATCTACTAGCTTCAATTTCATATAAATCACTAGATAAACCTCCTTGGATTATAATACCATCACATTTATCTATTAAAGTATATAAGTCATCTAATTCTTGTTTTGAAAATACTGTTTCGTTAACAACATCATCTGATTTAGAAAATTTATTAGTAACTTTAGTTGGTAATATTCCCATAGCTAGTCCACCAAATCGTAAAACAGCATTTCTTACCCCATCATATATAACTTGTTGCGTAAACAATTCTTGATCACAAAAAATATTAGGTTTACTTACAATTCCAATTAATGGCTTATTATTCATAACTTCACCTCTTATAATTCTTGATTAATAATATTTCGACTAATCTTTTTCTTGCTCAATACATATAGTATATAACATATTAAAGATAAAAGAACTATATAAATAATTGCAAGAAGTAAGAAAGAAACATGATAATTTTTAGCAATAGAACAACCAATAAATAATATTCCAAATAATAAAAGTGAATATCCCATAGCTATAAATGAATTATAATTTTCTCTTAAAGAATCAATCTCATCTTCCCAAATTAATTTAGGCATTAAAGAATCAATTAATAAACCTATCAAAGTTACAATTGATACACATAATACCATTATTATTGTATATAACAAAATATTCATTAATGATATTTTAATAAAAATAAAGAAAGGTATAGAAAAGAATATTATTCCTGCAAGAGAAATACTAAAAGATACTAAGAACTTTTCTCGCCATTGTAATCCATATTTCATAGGTATATATTTTATAAAATGAAAGTTCTTACCTTCCCTTGAAAATGATGATGATGCAATAGAATTAAATGTTGGTACAAAAATTGATACTCCAAGTACAAACAATAACATCCTAATAAAGAAAGTTGATTCTTGCAACTGTACAGCATTTTTCATAAAAGTAATTGTATAACTAGGCAGTGCTATTCTAAACATTAATAATAAGATTATTGGCCATACAATATTAATAATAATACTATTAATGAAGAATACTGGAGACCTAAATAATATTTTTAAATCTTTAATATAATAACTTAATAGAGGTGTTCTAACCTTGAACTTATCAACAGAATTTATTTTTTTATTTTTAATATCTTTACCAAGTATTCCAGATACTCCATCATAATATGTAACCCTTGCTACTAAAAGCATTATAATAAATGATAATAAACTAAAACCAATAGAAATAATAATATGTATTATTGAACCTTGATCTAATCCTAAAGAAAAATAATGAATTGATGGGAAAATATATTTCATTGTATTAATAAAAGTCTGATCTCCTGTTGCAAAATCTTCTAAGAATATTTCAAAGTTGAAAGTTGATAGTTTATAAAGAGTAAAACCAACTAAAAAGATTAATAATACTAAAAAGAAAAAACCAATTCTTTTTATTGTTTTAGTACTCATAAAGTTTTTTAAAACATTTATTGCGATTAATAAAATAATTGTACAATAAACCATCGGCATCATCGGAATAAAAATAATTCCCAAAAGAGATAATAACATATATGTAATTGGTAATCTTAAAGAAAAAATATATGCTAATACTGCTAATATTAAAAAGATAAATACTAAGATATTCTCAATTATATAACAACTAGTAAACTTTGATGCTACAATCTCCTCTGGTTTAACAGGAAGGGGCAATATATTTTCAATATCATCACTATAAAATAATTTATTTAAAAGTGAATTAAAGCCAAAAATAAGTAAAAATACCGACATAACATATAATAGAGCTTCCAATCCCTTTTGAGCAAAACCAATATCATTTAATTTTTGCATTGTTGAAAAAACAAAGAATGTATAAAGTAAGAAAAAAGGAATAACTAAGAAGACAATTATAAAGAGAAAAATAAAGATATATAAAGCAACATTTTTCTTACTTCTATTTAATTTATTCATTTTTAATGAACGAATAAACATTTTAGTTAAAGAAAAGAAATTTGTCATTTTTGAACAACCTCCATAAATAATTTATCTAAGTCATTCTTTTTATACTTTTTCTTTAAATCATCAAGAGTTCCAAAATATTTTATTTTTCCTTTATCAATAATAGCAATTCTATCACATAATTTTTCAGCAATTTCAAGAACATGTGTTGAGAAGAAAACCGTATTATTTTTCTTAGCATGTTCTCTCATCATTTCTTTAAGAAGAATTGAACTTTCAGGATCTAAACCAATTAATGGTTCATCAAGAATCCATACTTTAGGATTGTGTACAAGTGCTCCCATAACCATTGTCTTTTGTCTTGTACCATGAGAATAACCTTGCATTTGTTTATCAAGAACATCAGATAAATTAAACTTTTTGCTTAATTCTTTTATTCTTTTTTCTCTTTCATTTTTGGATACCATGTAAACATCAGATAATAAATTAAAATATTCTAAGCCTGTAAGCCTTAAAAAGATATCTGGACTATCGGCAATATAACCAATCATTTGTTTAGCTTCCATTGGTTCTTTTACAATATCATATCCATCAATAGTTATACTTCCTGTATCTGGTTTTAAAATACCTGTCATCATTTTAATTAAAGTTGTTTTACCTGCTCCATTAAGGCCAATAAAACCAATAATTTCTCCATCTGGTAATTCTAAACTAATATCATCAATTACCTTTACATCTCTTCCAAATGATTTTGATACATGTTCTATTTTTATCATGATACTCTCCTAATTATTATTATAACATACTCCTATCTTTTAGAATATGATTTCATAATTATTCAAATATAAAAAGATTGCTATTTAAGCAATCTCTTTTATAACTATTTCATTAATATAACCATCATTATCATAGTTAGTTGATACTTCATACTTTAAATTATCTTTTAGCGAATATTTAATTTCAATTATCTTTTCTTCATCAATTGTTTTTTCATCTTTATAAACCAATGTTACTTTTCGATCGTTTTCTTTATTGCTTGTAATAATATCATCTAAAGTCTTTTTAACACGTGAACCATAATTAGTTCCTGATGCATAAGTAAACCTAGAATTAAATGAAGATTTATAAAATTCATTTTTACTCTTATTACTTCTTTCTTCAATTTGATTTCTAGCTTCTTCTTGTCTCTTTAGAGCATTTCTTCCAATTGTAAAAAATAGTACTAAGACACCTATAAAGATTATAGCAAAAACAATTGTAGCAACTTTAGAAATTTTACGTGTACTTTCAAAACCAAACTTAATAACATCTTTTACATCTTCATCCATTTTAATGTTAATATCAACACTATCATTTAGTTTATACTTTGATCCACAATGTTCACATATTGCATATTCATTATCTTTATTAACTTTTAATTCAGCACCACAAGAAGTACATTTCATTTTCTTCATATTTATCTCCTTTTAAATCATTCGTGCATCATATTGATTCATTTCTTCACGACTACAATAACCTATATAAGCATATGTACCATTTAATATTGATGGTTTAAAACCATATATTGTTATTCGTGAATGACCTTCAATTATTACATACTTTTGATCATTACAAGTTAATAATATTACTGGAGGGAAAGGTTTATTATCTAATAATTTAACTCCATCCAAAATAGGTTTATTAGAAACTTCAAATATTTCAACTCCCTTTTTAATATTCTTAACGGCTTCTATAGGACTTCCTGTATGATTAGATAATTCATTCCAATAGTCATAATTAATATAATAAATATTATTAATATCACTACTTGATAATTCACAATATTTCCATTTAACATCTTTAGGAAAATTATTAAATAGTTCTCTATCAGGATATCCTCTAAATGCTTTCATTACTAAGAATCTTTTCTTATTCTCATCACTATTAAAAATATCTCCATTATCAATAATATCTCTATCTAAATTAAATTCATTTAAAGCATCAAAAAGTTCATTATTAAATCTTGTAGAATTAATCTCACCTTTTAAAAACTCAAGAATCATTTCTTCTTCTGAAGCATCTCTTATTACCTTCATTTTAACTCCTTAATTATTACAATTATTTATACTACCTAAATCATAGATTTTTTTATAGCCAACTTCTTTTAAAGTAGTAGCTGCTTTATTACTTCTTACTCCACTTTTACAATAAACAATAATATCTTTATCTAAATCATCAACAATATCTTTTATTTTATCCCCAATTATGGTGTAAGAAATATTAATAGCATTATCTAAATGTCCACTATCATATTCATCAAGTTCACGAACATCAATTAGAATTGCTCCTTCTTTAACTAATGCTTGCATTTCCTGACAAGATATTTTAGTAATAGATAACTTATTAGTATTATTTGCTATAACTTCTTTATTATTATCTTTACAACCAATAACTAAAAATATGAAACAAATTAATATTACTATTTTTTTCATAATAACTCCATATATTAATTTTATCATAATTAGATAGATAAAAAATCTATTTTTTTCTTATTAATATTTTATATTTAGTTTTTTCAAGATATTCTTTTCTTTTTTCTAATCTATCAGGATTATGAGCTAAGGCATCACATGTTTGAATATCAAATAATTTTAAACATAATTCATAATTTTCATTTAATTGCATATCAGTAATAGGATCATCATGATGAAGTATTAAATAACAAATATAATTTATATAATCATCATTATAACCTAATCTTTTTAAGATAACTCGAGATATCTCTTCAGATTTCTTAGGATGACCCCTAAAATGTCTACAATTTCTAACTTCATCTTCTTGATAAGAATAAGGTTTTCCAATATCATGAAGTAATAGACATAATCTTGTATCAAAATCTTTTTTAGATAAACTTAATGCTAAAAGAGTATGATTCCAAACATCCAAATGATGATTAGGATTATTATGTGGAAAATTAAACATACTTTTAATTTCCGGAATAATTTCTATTAAATAATCAATATTATTATTTATTGATAAAACAACATCATCTGCTAATAAAATGCTTTCTAGATTCATAATATCCTCCAAAAGATATTTTTTATTATAACATATTAAATTACAGTTAATATCTATAATAAATATAACATAAAAAAAAGACTATTTTAAGTCTCTTCAATTAAATATCATATAAATCATTTATTATTTTATATTTACTATTATGAACTATTTTTTCACGATCCATTAATAAGACATCAAAGCCTTTTTCTCTAGCAGCATCTAAATTAACTTCAGTATCATCAATAAATAAGGCCTCTCCTTTTTTGATATTAAAGTCTTTAATTGGATAATCAAAAAATAATTTATCTTTTTTTAAAGTTTCATATACTGATGATATATATACTTTTTCAAAATAATGATCTAATTTAAACTCTTTTAAATAATAATTTACACATGGCCAATTATCCGTTAATAAAATTAATTTATATTTTCCTTTTAATTTATCAAGTTCATCATAAATAGAATTATATAATGTATATTTAGTATGATTATAAGTACGATCATAAGCGATTAACTTACTTATTTCTTTATTATAATTTGGAAGATGTAATTCACTTAAAATACTATCATAAAATCTTATAAACATATCATATTCTTCATCCAAAGTAATTAATTTTTCAGATAATATATAACTATATTTTTTTCTTATTACATTAAACTTCTCTAAATCAATTTTATTTACATCAATTAATTCATAAAATTTAGGAGTCATATCCCAATCACCCGTTGTTGGCGCAACTAAAACTTTTCCAAAATCTAAGACAAGATATTTATATTTCATTATTCTTCCTAATAATTAGTTAATTTCTTTATTAATTTTTTATGAATAGGTCTTACCCAATCAACCATTTTTTCATCAGTAGCTTCACTAAAAGGAATCCATTTAACTCCTTTTGATTCATCTTCACGAAAAACTAAAGGTATTGTATCATCGGCTTCCATTAAATAAATACAATCAAAATGAATATGGGCGGATACATATTTACCACGTTTAATATGTCCTTTTACAGGAGCTGATTCTATTCCATAAATATTTTCATCAAGTACTTTTACATCAAGTCCTGTTTCTTCTTTTACTTCACGAACAGCAACTTCAAGTAAGTTTTCAATACCATCGGCATGGCCACCCGGATAAATCCATCCATCATTTATAATATGATAAACAACAACCATTTTTGTACGATCTTGATTAACAACAAATGCTGATGCTGAAAAATGACCAAAAGTATTCTCTCTTGTTAAAACATCATCAAAAGTATTAATAAAAGATAACATTTGTTCTTTATCTCTTGCCTCCTGTTCATCAAATGGTTCATAATTCTCAATTTGCTCTTTTAAGTTCATTTTATATCTCCTTTAGACATATGTATTATAACAAATATCATTATACAAAAAAAGGTTATTAACATGTTAATAACCTTATCTTAAATTCCCAAATAAATCATTTGGAACTGATGATACAAAATTACTAGGTTGTTTGATACCTAATCCATATAAAACAATCGATGCAACATCACGATTTCTAATACCTTTAGTAAAATTTGTTTTATTAACAGAATGACCTCTTACGGCTACTACCGTTGATAATTCTTCTTTAGTATTTCCACCATGACCACCAGCAGTTTCACCATGATCAGCAACTAAAATAAATAAAGTATCATCAAGCATTCCTTTTTCAGAAACCTTATTATATATTTCACCAACTAATCCATCAAGATACTTAATTTTATTATAATATTCATTACTAAAGCCACCATGGGCATGAGCTGCACCATCAGCTTCATCTAATTGAATAAATAATAATGTTGGTTTAGAAGAATCTAAATATGATTTAACTAAATCCGTAACTCCTCTATCAGAACCACTATTCTGTTTTTTAACATTTAAATCATTTTCAATAATACCATTATTAATTGGATTCCAATGAACAATTGATGCTAAGTTAGCACTTGGATATGATTTACGAACATAATAGAAAATGGAATGATTAGCTGAACTTGAATTTCTTTGATTAGATGCAATTGAATCATCAGTAAATCCATGGGTATTATAAGCAACACCAGTTAAAATAGATCCCCAGTTTTGAGCACTAATTGTTATATCTTCACTTCTTCCATCATGACGATAAGCATAATTTCCAAAAATCTTATCAAAATTAGGTGAATTAACTTTAGAGAAAGCAGCACCAGCACCATCTACACCAACAATAATGACATGTTTATAAGCACCAAAACTATCATATTCTTCAATTGTTGTTTTACAAGTAATTGTTTTCTTTAAATTATCAGAATCAATTACAGTTACTTTATTTTCACGATATTGCTTATTAAACTTATGAGGATTATCTGTTGCCTCTACTCCATTATAATAATATTTATTAATATCTTTATTAGATTTTACTGTTATCGTTGTTTCTTTCTTTTTCACTACCGCCTCACATGATACATCAAGTGGTTTTATAATACCTTTTACTTCCACTTTTCTTTCTAATCTATTTCCATATTTATCAATAATTATAAAACTATAAGCTCCACTCTCGTTAAAAGAATATGTACTATTTTCATTTTTCTCCGTTCCATCAGGTAAGATATATGAACTTACTTTACTACTATCTATTGTTATAGTAGCCGTAATAGAATCAAACTTACCACCTGAATCATACTTAACTACAAAATAATCTTTAAAGTCACTAACATGTAATCTTCTTTCTAATGATTTTTTTAAATCAGGACTAAGATAATTTATACGACATAAACCATTTTTAGACATATCACAGTTATTATATACTTTAACATTATTTGATATATCAACACCATCTAAATACGCTGTTACTTTAGGATCGTCATACTTTCCATTTAGTAGTATATAAATATCACTTTCTCCATTAAGACTAAAAACTCTAAATTTGCCAACTTGTATTTCTCGTGTTAAAACTTTTTTTTCATATGTATAAGTTCTTTTGTAGGTTCCTTCTTCATTAATATTAATATTATCATTAATAATTACTTTACTAGATAAATCTTCATCACCACGTTTAATAGTAAAGCCTGGATCATAAAACTCTTCTCCAATATTTAATTTTATTAATTTATCACCTTTTAATTCAAATACCACACTATTTGTATTTACTATTAGTAAAACAGCGAATACAATTATTGAAAGTATTAAAATAGCTATAATAATATCAATTGTTTTAACCCTTTTATCTTTTTTCATACGAACCTACTATATATTAATTATAACACATTTATATCTTTTTAATACCCGTAGTCATACGAAGATGATAACCTTCCTTAAAATAGAATTTAAGAGCATTATCATTATAAGCAAAAATATCAACAAGAATATAATCACAGCCTTCATTTTTAAAATATTCTTCCATCTTCTTCATTAAGGCTTTTCCAATACCTTTACTTCTTATTTTCTTAGTTACAATTAATTCTGTTATTACCCCTCTTTTAGGACATTTATAATCTAGATAATCATATTCTGAATAATCTGGAATAGTTCCCATTATTAAACCAATTGCTTTATTATTTTCAACAGCTAAATAACATTTACCATTATTATCTTTTACATCTAATAAATCTATTAAAGCCATCTTCTCATGATATTCTGGATGAACACGATCTAAATCATCTTGATCTATTGAAACAAGATACTCTTCAAGTTCTGTAAGTAAATCACGAACATCTTCTAAATATTTTTCACTATATTCAATTATTTCCATAATAACTCCCACTTCATTATATTATAAAAACCTCTATTTTTATAGAGGTTTTACTTCACGATAAGTTGAATCCATTATAGAATATAAATAACAATTAACTTTCTTATTAGATAATTCACTAATATATTTACGATAACCATTTAGTTGTTTATCATACAAAAGATCATCAATATTTTTTAACTTATAATCAATAATATCATAGTGATCAGAATACTCTACTAAAAGATCAATAAAACCATGTTTAACTTCATTATCTTCTTGATAAATAAATTCATATTCTTTATAAAACTTAGCTTTATCTTTATTATTTAATAAATCACTATTTAAGAATATTTTAATTTTATCTTGATATTCATTTTCAATTAAAGAATAATCAGGATTATTAAAATCTAATACTTCTAAATAATAATGAACTTTTGTACCAAAAGACATAACATCACTTTTATCTTTATTAACAAGAGATATATTACTTTTAGAAAAATGACTTTCTGTTAATTCTTGTTTTTCTTCTAATTCATATTCTACTGTTTCAATATAATCATTTGTCTTTTTAAACTTTTTAAAGACATCTCCTTCACTAGGAAGTAGATAATCTTTAGATAAATTAAGACTATCAATATTAATATTTTTTATATAATTAGATAATTTTTCTTTAATTGAAATCATCATATCACTAAATGATTTATAAGCTAATCTTTCTTCATTACTTATAACACCATTTACTTCATCAATTTCACTATCATCACTTGGTATTACAAAAATCATTTTTTCTTTAACTCTTGTTAATGATACATAAAATAATCTTATTTTTTCACTTATTTCTTCTTTTGTATAATTATATTTAAATAAATCACGATAGAATGTATTACCAATACCTTCCATATTATATGGTGAGATAATACCTAATTTATTATCATAAATAAACTTTTCTTTTAAATCACTTGTATTAAACGCACTTGTTAAACCAGGAAAATAACATATATGATATTCAAGACCTTTAGATTTATGAATAGTCATTATCTTAACACTTGAATTATCATCTTTTGATAAAGAGAATTTAATATCACTATCATTTTCAAATATTTTATCTAAATAATTAACAAAATCTAAATAAGTATAACCTAAAGTATTAAGATTACTACATAAATCATATAAATAATCAATCTTAATATAATTATCTTTAATATCACCTATTTTAATAATATTATTATATATATTAAATTCATTAATTATTTCATCAAAAAGATTAGTTAATGATTTAGAATTAATATTAATACTTATTTTATCAATTATCTTCATTATTTCCGTATCATTAAAAGAATCATTTTTAATAACATTAAATAAATAATTATCATCATATTCAAATAAGAAACTTCTACCTATTGATAGAAAAGAATAAGTTAGTTCTTCTTTTGTTTTTTTATTAACATAAATATCTAATAATTTATAAATATTTTTAATAACTAATAATAAATTACTACTAGTTAACTGTTCATCTCTAAAAATAGATAATGGTATTTGTTTATATAAAAATATTTTTTTATATAAATCAAAATTAGTACTTCGATCGATTAAAATACAAAAATCGTTAAAAGTAACATCACGTAAGATATTTAAATCTTTATCAAATACTTGATAGTGATTATTAACTTTATTTAGAATATCATCAGCAATAATAAAAGCTTCTATTTCTGGTCTTTTATAACCTAGTTCTTTATCATATGGGTAAGTATATATTTCCATATTATAATTTTGATTAGTTTTACCCTCATTATCATAACTAATATTACCAGCAACCATCCGATGTGATTCTGTATAATTAGCACCACCAATATAATCATCCATAATATAGTCAAATATTAAATTAACATTATCAAGTACTTCTTTTCTTGATCTAAAATTTTTAAGTAAATCAATTTTTAATCCACCATTACCCGTTGAATAATTATTATATTTACTTCTAAAAATATCAGGATTTGCATTTCTAAAACGATATATTGATTGCTTAATATCACCAACCATATAAATATTATTATTACCAATTAAATTAATAAAATATTCTTGTAAGTCATTTGTATCTTGGTATTCATCAACAAGTATTTCTTTAAAGTAATCACGTAGTTCAAGTCTTATATTTTCATTTTCTTCAACTACTTTAATTGCAAGTTTACTAATATCAATAAAGTCATATAAATCATTGTTAAATTTAAATTCATTGATTTTATTATTAAGTTTTCTAATTAATATTATTAATTCATTAACATAATCTTTAGTTAATAAATAAGTATCAATTAATTCAGATTCACTACTATATTTTGTATAATCTTTAATCTCTTTTAATAAATCACTTATTATTCCCTTTTTATTTTTTACAATTTCTTCACTACCTTTTGGAAGATTAGGAAGTTTATCTGGAATATTATTTTTAATAGATAAATAATCATTACTATTAATTAAATTATTTAATGAATCTAATAATTTACTATAATAATCACCATCTACATATAAAGAAATATCTGATAAATTTTTATTTATTTCATTAATTTTACCTTTAATAATAGAAACATAATCTAATAAATTATTTTTAATATTATCAAGATTATAGAAATTATCTAAATAATTATCTAGATAATTATCCATATCATATTTCATATTTAATTTATCTAATAAATTAAGAATTGTCTTTTTTATTAATCGATCATCTTTAACACAAAAATCACTAATTAATTTAACAAATAATGGATCTCTTTTTTCATATTCTTCTTCAAGTAATTCATCAAGTAATTCAGAAACTTTAATCTTTAAAATATTTTCATCAATAATATTAATATTACGACTAACATTTAATAAATGATGATACTTTTTAACAAGTGATAGGGAATAACTATCAAAAGTTGTTATAAAACTACTATCTATTAAATTTACTTCTTCTCTTAAATCATTTTTAATAAGTTTCTTTCTTATTCTACGCTTCATTTCTTCAGCTGCTGCTCTTGTAAAAGTTAGAATAAGCATACGATTAATGGAAATACCACTTTTAACATGCTCTAAAACTCTTTCGGATAATACTAATGTTTTTCCACTACCTGCTCCTGCTGAAACAATAATATTTTTACCAGTTTCATAGATTGCATCACTCTGTTCCTTCGTCCACATTAATATCACCTTCTAACTTTATATATTTTTTATCTTTTTCAGAAAGATAACATATATCTTTATATTTACAAAATTCACAAGAAACATTAATATCATTAACAATTTTAGGATTAATTGGAAACTCAGCATCTAGAATTAAGTCTGTTCCTTTCTTAATATTATCATCAACAATATCTACAATATTTTTAAATTCATTACTTGATAATACTTTAGAGTTACTTGTAAATTCACCATCTTTTTTAAGTTTTAATCCTTTAATCATTTCACTATTTTCAAAACTACTATCAAAGATACTTAAATATTCTTTATTATTTAAACTATATCCACATAGTTTCAAATTATCTTTTTTTAATTCTTCATAACTTTTTTTATCATCTCTTTTAATTTCATTATCTAAAATATGTTGTAAATAAAAACCAACAATGACTGGGTTATCAAATAATTTACTCTTTTCTATTAAATATAAATATACTGGTAGTTGCATTGATAAACCAAGAGGTAGTTTAGATAAATTAATATCAATATTTCCTGTTTTATAATCAATAATACTAACTAGTGTTTTATCATTATAAACATCATACATAATCTTATCAACAAATCCTTTAAAATATACTAAAGGACTATCTTTAATTAAAATTTGAATTTTTTCTTCAAACATTTCCTTATTTAAACCTGTTAATAATTGATATTCTTTTAATACTTTTAAAATAAATTCTAAATCAGTTTTTAATTTATCAATAAAGAATTTTTCTTTATTATTAAATTCATATTTAGATACAAAATTGTTATAACATTCGTCCATATTAAAATTATCATCATTTTTATGACTTAATACATCATGGAATAAACTACCAATTCTTGTTTGAAATGTTTCATCATATAAATCAATATCAAGAATATTTGTTAAATAGTATTTAAAACCACATTTATAGTAACTATCAATACTACTATAAGAAAGGGTTAATTTGTTATCTAAATATTCAATTAATGATTCTTTATTAATCTTTGTGTAACTATTATCATATGATAAATAATTAAGTTTACCATAAGAACTATATAATCGATTAATATCTTCACTAAACAATCCATATTTAATAAAATTATCGATTTTATCAATATATCTTACTTTATTATAATCTTCACTATAATCATAATTAGATTCATATTTAATTTCTTTTATCTTCATATCATCTAATAATGTTGATGGATAAAAAGATGAAAAAGGACTTTGATCTTTATAAGAAATATAAAGATTCTTAATATTAGATAAATAAGCTAGGGTATTATTCTTAGATAACATATTTAATTCATTAGAACTAGACATATTAACAAGATCTTTTATATTATCTGTAATATAATCAATATCATTATAAATAGTAGGTATTGTACCATTATTAAATCCTATTAAAAAAACATATTTATTATCATCAATATAATCAAATAAATTAATAAAATTTAAAACATTATTATATTTAATTGAAGGTAACTTCGTATTCAATAAATCATCATATATAAGTTCTTTAACATCATATAAATCAGTATCATTATATTTATTTAAAATATTAACTAAAATACCATATAAGTTACTTTCATTATCTAGTTTACTAAAGATTTCTTCCCTACTTTTCTTATCAAGAATCATTTGATAAAAATCTTTAACTATTGTTGTACCCATAATACTATCATTATTAATATCAGAAATATCAATATGATAAAATTTACTAAATCTTTTTAAATATGAATAATATTCACTAGTTACATTCATTAAATAAATATCATTAATACTTATTCCTTTTTTAATTAAATCAACAATAGTATTAAAAACAAATTCAAGTTCATTATTAATATCATCAAAATGATAAATATTATATTCTTTATCAATAAGTTTATATGGAATAATATTTGCACTAGAAAACAAACTATTATTAAATTTATCTAACTCTCCATAGCCATAAATAACCGTCTTCCAATTTAAATATTTCTTAAATAAAGGATTATAAATTAAAAGGTTATTACTATCTAATTCTTTTTTTATAGAAACTAAATAATCTAGTTTTTCATTATTATATTTTTTATCATTAACATAATATAAATTTTCGATTAATTCTTTAGCGTTAGATACTTTTAATTGATATTTATCTACTAAATAATCAATTGCATGATAATCATAATCAAACATTAAATTCTTTTTATATTCATTTATTGTCATAAATTTAAGATTAACAATCAATTTATTTTTTGTTAAATAATTTAATATATTATTTTTATAATCAAGTGGACAAATTATTAACGTTTCATCCTTTACAAAATCAAACATATTATCACCATATTAATTATAATATATCTAAAAAATTTAATAAAGTTTTTTACATCGTGATATAATAAATATGATAGGAGGGAAAATGAATAATCAACAAATGAACGATCCTCGTTTTCCACAAAAACCAATTTATGGTCCTAATGCACAACAAAAACCAATGTATGGACCTAATGTACCAGTAGAACCAACATATGGACCTAATGCTGCAATTAATCCTGCTTATAGTCAACAAGTATATCAAGACACAACACCTCTTTCACCATGGGCTTATGCAGGATATATGCTCTTATTCTCTTTGCCACTTGTTGGTTTAATAATGATGCTTATCTATGCATTTGGAGATGGAAACATCAATCTAAAAAATTTTGCAAGGGGTTTCTTATTATTGGGTTTAATTGGCTTTGTACTCGGATTAATATTTGGAGCCACACTTGTTAATCTATTTACTGAATTATTATAAAAAAGAGTTTAACTCTTTTTTTCATTTTCATGAAGAATTAAACTCTCATATAACAAGTCAACAATATAATTACTATATTCAAGATTATATTTTTTTATTAAAATATTAATTAAATCATCTGAATAATCCATATCTAAATATTTAGCGATGGATTCTTTTTTATTTTTAACTTTACTTAAATAACTATTAGTATATTTATTATCAAGAATAAGTAGTGGAATATTCTTACTCCATTTAATAAATTCTTTAATAATTACATCTTTTTCATCAACATAAATAAATTTATCATTATCATAACTAATTAAATCTACTAAATCTTTATTAGTTATTAAATCATTATTAAGACGATAATCAAAACGATCAATTAATTTTAGTCCTTTAAGTTTTAAAGCTGATAATTGAATAATATCACCTTTTGTCGAATCACTATGAGTTGGTATTATTTCAACAATAATATATTTATCTTTATTAATATTCATTTAATAATCTCTCCGTATCTTTATTTATTTTCTTTAAGCAAGCGTCAACTAATTCATCTTTAGTTAGATTAAGTTTATTAGTTAAATTAACTAATTGAAATAGTATTTCTTTTAAACAGTTAATATCATCATTAAAATATAAACTACTAGCTAGATTAAACATACGAGCAAAAGTGTCATTAATATCACTTGATATTCTATAATCCAAATCATTTAATTCTAAATTGTAATAATGATATAAACATAAAGTCATAATAATACAATCAGCATATTCTTCAAGAACTAATTCTTTATTCATTTTTTTCTTTGTCCAATATTTAAAACATTTTGTTTCATTAGCAAACTCTGCAATTTCAACAATAAGTTCTAATTTGTTCTTTTTAAACATATCTTTATCATTATTAAATTTACTAATAAAGATATTATCTAACTCATTATTTTTTTGATAAACATCTAATAAAAAATTCATATAAACCTCTTTGTTAATATAACATAAAAGAGTGACTTAGTCACTCTTTATTATTTATTTACTACAATAGAATCAGAATTTGATTGATTACCATTACTATCAACAGCTAATACTTTCAAATAATGACCATTACTAGACATAATATAGAAGTCAAACTTCGTTCCACTTAAATCATCAAAATAGAATGTCTTGTTATAATTTCCTCCTACATTATAAGTATTACCACTACCAACTTTTAAATCAAAATGTTTTGTAATTCTTGTAGCACTACTTGTATTAATTGTACAAGCACTTGAAGTGTTAGATTCGCAGAAGTAAACACGACTTATACTATTACTACTTCTTACTTTATATCCAATACCACGAACACTTGTCCATGCTGGATAATAGCCATACCATCTTCCCCAATCAACTGTAAATCCAGATGAAGGTGTTGGCGTTCCACTTCCACTTCCGCAGCTATTACTTGATGAAATATGAGATATATAAGTATAACCAGATTTACCCATATAACTACCCCATACAAGACTACCATTATGAGTAAAGCATCCTTGATTACCTCTATTTACATATGCATTACATTCATTTAATCCATATTGAGTATATGTAGTATAGCCACCACCACTAGTAGCCCAACGACATTGACCACTGCCATTACAATAACATGCTGTTGTTTGAACTGGAGGTGTCGGATTACTAACTTTAATATTTACATATCTAGTTAATATAGCTCCATCTCTTCCTTGATAACTTGCTTGAGCCATAAAGACAGTTAGACCATTTTGACTAAAGGTAAATGGACCACTATATACAATATTAGGTGTACAACTACTCTTTGTACCATATGTATAATAACAATATTTTATTGTGTCATAGTTTCCAGTAGCTTTAATAGTTAATGTTGGATATGAAGTACGTTCATTTGTTACAGCATTATCATAACTTGTTTGAATAGCATTATTATTACTTGTTATTTTTACTGTAGCAACACTAGTATCTCCTCCACCACTAGGACTTCCACCACCACTTGGATCACTTGGAGTAGATGAATTTTTTACATAAAAATTAATACTTGTACTAACATTTGGATTACTTACAGAAGATACTTTAACAGTTGCACTTCCACTATTTAAAGCACTTACATAACCATTTGTATCAACTGATATTACTGATGTATTACTTGATGAATATTTAAGTTCTTGATTTGTTGCATTAGCAGGACTTACTACAGCAAGTATTTGATGAGTATCACCAACATTTAAGTTAACAACAGTATCTGTAGCTGTAATACTTTTAACTGGTATATCTTTGGCTTTAACACGAACTGTTGTTGTTGATAGAACTCCACCACATGATAGAGTTACTTTAGCTTCACCAGCACCAACAGCAGTTAAATTTCCATATTCATCAACTGTAACAACACTCGTATTATTACTAGACCATTCAATAAATCTTAAAGTTGCATTAGTTGGTAAATAAGTATATTCAGCTTTTTTCTTTTCTCCTTCAACTAAATTAAATTCATTATTTTTTATCATTAATGATGAAGGAAGTAAATAAATACCTGGTGATACTTGTTTATCAATAACATTTACTGTTATTGTTGCTGTCATCGATTCATTTAATTCTACACGAATAGTACTTGAACCAATACTAATAGCATTTAATTCACCTGTTTCTTTTTCTACGCGAACAACATTTTCATTTGTTGATGAATATTTAACAGACGATACCATTGCATTACTTGGTGACTTTTGATAATTAAGTGTATATTTACTATTTGGTGACATCATAACAGTACCATCTTTAAAATTAACTGATACTAAATTAACTCCAGCTTGTCCTTCAAAAACAGTTACATCACATGTTTGTGAATAAGCTTTATTATTTCGATCAGTATATGTCGCCGTTATTGTCGCTTTACCTCTTGCAACACCACGAACTAAACCATGATCAACTGTTGCAACACTTGGATTACTACTACTCCAAGATACATTTGGTTTAGAATTATTATTTACCTTTAATTCTAACTGAACGGATTTACTAACACCAATACTTTCTGTTGTTGATGAAATAGTAACTTCCGTATCAACTGGACTAGTAGAACTACTACCTCCAAAAATTAACATTAATATAATTAATAAGATAACGCCGCCTAAAACCCACACTAACTTTTTATTTTCTTGATAAAAAGTCATAAGACCATTTGAAGAACTACTATCATCTTCATCATAATCATCTAAATAATCTTCATCATCGTTCATAATAATCACCCAAGTTAATTATACTTTTTATACATGAAAATTGCAATAAATATAAAAAGAAAACCCATAGATTATTACAAAATCTATAGGTTTATTGTTTAGAAATATTTAATTAATCATCGAATATTATTCATAATAATTACCAAATATTTTTTTGGTTTCTTCAGTGACTGTCCAATCTTTGAAACGATCAGCAGCACCATTAGTACTATTACTCCATGATTCATCTTTTGGATTTACAGAAATACGATAAACTCTTGAATATTGATAAATGGATCTAATTCCTGACTTAGAATTTCCAATATATAACACTAATATGACATCAGTACTATCGTAACCTGTATTTCGTTTTTCAGTTAACCAACCAAACTCAAAGGCTACTCTTTGTTTTTGCTTAGATAAAGCAAAGTTACGAGTTTTGTATCGAACTCCTACATCCCCCAATTTATAAGTTGTATATTTATAAGGTAAACCTTGGATATCTCGATTAGAATGTTCTTCCGCTTCTTTTTGGTTTGAAATACTATGACATTTAGAAGAAACATCACTTGCATTAACCTTTTCTCCAACTCTAACGGTATAATAACAAGCATCTATATAGTCAAAATTATAAGTTGAGTTGATATCATTGAAGGCAACCATCGGATAATTTTCTCTTGTCCAGGTATTATTATAGAAATTAACTACATATGAATGTTCAGAACTAATAGAGTAAATAGCAGGTGATATTTGGACATTTCCATTTGATAAACTATATTCTTTATCTAACTTAGCAGTTCCAGCTTCAGCAGTAATTGTTACTGATGAATTACCTAATAACTTACCAACATTACTATTAGAATTGAATTTAAAGGCACTCTCATTGTCGCTCTTCCATGTAACATTATTGCTACTACAAATTTTTTCAGGAGTTGATTTACAATAAAAATGATAATTACCCCTTGAATCGACTTTATAACTAATTTCATTTATTTCTCCACATTTGTCTTCAGTGGTCTGAAGATATGTATAGCCTGGTTCATTCATATAAGTTCCCCATGTAAGACTACCATTATGACTAAAGCATGCTTTATGACCATTATTTGTGTATTTATCACAAGCATTTTTATTAGTCTCTATTCCACTTGCTAATTTAGTATATCCATCTTTATTTTGACCCCATCGACATTGATGGCTAGAATTACAATAACATTTATCTTCAGGATTTTTAGCCAAGCAATCACTTTGGTTTTGTATATTTTGTTGATATTCATAAGTCTCTGATGTGGAGTAACCAGATCCCCAATAATAGTTATTTGCATTATCCTTAAAGCATAAATATTTATATTTTCTTGCTTGTTCACACCATTCTTTTTTATCTAATGCTTTTGCTTGTACAACATATCCGGAACCAGGGTTTGTTCCCCAAATATAATTAGTTCCTACACCTTGACTACTAACATTTACATAACAGTGTTCTTCGCTTGTAGATGTACTAGAAGCTGTTCCAATTTTAACATATTTTTTAACTTTAGTTCCTTCTACATTATTATATATAGGAATAAATTCATAGAAATATGTACCAGCATCTCTTGTTGTAAAGGTATAAGATCCACTTGATAAAGATTGCGTTGTATAAGATGTACAAGTTCCACCAATTACTGAACGACAATATTTAAATTTATCAACATTTCCTTTTTTAGCAACAGTAATAGTTTTAGCAGGTTCGACATGACTATTAGCATCAGATTCACTATCATATAAACCACTAATAACAAGTTCTCCCACACCATCTGAACTAACAGGATCTTCTCCTGGTGAATCAGAAGCCGTACTACCAGCTTTTATTGTTACATATCTAATTATTTCTTTACCACTCTTTCCTTGATACATAGGAACTATTTTAAATACATATACTTTTTTACTAGTTACTGTTACCTCTGGTAAATTAATAGCTTCAGAATAAATATTTTTTGGTGTACAACTAGAACTTACAGATTTATCATATTTACAATATCTTATTTCATCAACATTTCCACTACTAGTCATTGTAATAGTTGTATTTTCAACTTCAATTCCTGGTAGTTCTGTTGAAATAGAATTATTAGTTCCTGTAACAATTACAGTTCCTACAGTAACTGTTTCACCGCCACCACTAGTATTTCCACCTGTATCACTACCACTATCAGTTGGTGGAACATAACTAGTATTTTCATTAACAGTAACATAAATTGTTTTCTTTATTTCTAAATTAGAACTTGGCGATATTGTAATAGATGTACTACCACTACCAATTGCAGAAATATTTCCATCATTATCAACACTAACAACAGATGGATTATCAACTAAGTATGTTACAACTTGGTTAGTAGCATTACTTGGTTCTACTGTAGCAACTATTTTCTTTTGATCACCAACATTCATTGTAATACTTTCTTCACTTGCTAAATTAATTCCTGTAACAGGAACTGTTCCTGATTTAACATGAACAACCATTGTATCTTTTAAACCCATAGATACAATTGCTACTTCAATATTACCTGATTTCTTTGCAATTAATTCACCGTTAAATACTGAAGCTACTTCTTCATCAGCACTAACCCATACAACATAATCAGTACTTGCTTCAGGAGGTTCTTGATGATATGTTAAAGTCTTTGTTTCCCCTTCTGTTAAAGTTATCTCTTTTTCATCAAGAGCGATACTAGTAGGAATAGTATAAATACCTGGAGTAATTTGACCTTCAACTACTTTTATTTTAATACTTGCCATTTTCTCAGCATCATTAACCGCTACTCTTATCATAGCGTTTCCTTTTGCATTAGCGGTAATTAAACCAGTATCAATATTGATACTTGCAATACTTGGATTACTTGATGAAAATATTTTATTTTTAGATTTAGCTTCTGGAGGTGTCATTTGAATAGGAACTTGATAAGTTGAACCAACTGGCATAATAATCGTACCAGATTCAGAAAATTTAAGACTTTCAACTTTTAAATTAGGATCTCCTTCTGTAACGGTAACTTCACATTCATATTCATGTCCATCAAATTTACCAACTACAGTTGTTTTACCAACTTTTAATCCTTTAATAACTCCTGTTTTATCAATAGTAACAATCGATGAATCTTTACTTGTCCATACAACTCCTGTTACTTCTTTTCCATCTTTCATTAACTTAAGTTGATTTCCGGTATCAGTTGTTATAGTTACAGTTTTTTCTGATATTGTAATACCTGTATTATTACTTCCACCTGAACCAGAGAAAGCAGCCATTAATATTATTAATAATAAAACAACAACTAAAACGATGACTAATTTTGTATTTTCTCTTATAAAACTCATCATTTTATCCATTCCTGTTTCATTACTTCCCGATTTTTTATCTTCATCTAAATCGAATTCTTCATTATTCATAAATATTACTCCTCTATTATAATTTTATTACATCTTTGCCATTTAGACAATATAAACCAAAAATTATTAATGTAAATTAAAAGACTTATTTTTTAAAATAAGTCTTTTAATTAGTATATAAACTGCCAAATAAAGTATCTGTTAAATCGGTAATTGTCCAATCTCTATATCGCTCAGGATTATCTTTATTTCCAATTACATTTCCGATTTTTATTTTAAATACACTATAACCTTCTATGGAATTCAAACTTCCAGCTGCTCCATGAAAAGGCGATAATACAAAAATTAAATTTTCACTACTTATCTTAATATTAGTATTTCCTTCTTCTTTCTTAGGCATAACTGCCATAATTAATAAAAAAAAAATCGATATACCAACAACAAGCGTTTTATTTTCTTTCAAAAAATTCATGAACTTATCCCTACTTGTTTGTTCTATATTATAATTTTCTTCACTTTCTTCGATTTCTTCATTATTTTCATAATCGTAATCGTTCCCCATATATTACTCATTTATTATTATAATAATATTACATTTTGATTAATATAACAATAAATAAAAAATAAACATCAATGAGATGTCTATTTTTCAAATTTATCAGCAACAGAATTAATTTTTTGTAAACTAAAACGATATTTTTGCTTAACTTTAGGATATTTATCATGATCTACTTCTGATAAAAACATATCAAGAGGTCTTATCCATAAGCACATATCTCCATATAATCGACGATAAATTACATATTCTTCTTTTGTTTCAGAATGACGACATTTATCTATTACTAAATAATAATCTCCTTTAAAATGACGATAAATTCCATTAATTTTTATTTTTCTCACAAATACCTCCAAAATTATTATATAAAAAAAAGATGATTTATTAAATCATCTTTACTTTTTAATACAATTCTTCTACTGTAACATCTGCATATGCAAATTCTTCTACATAATTTGCAACATCACCAGTACTTTTAGCTTCACCATCAACAAGGAAGTCTCTAGGATCTACTTTTTCAATACCTTCTGTTTCCATATTATGAGAACCTGTATATTCACCAGATAAACTAATCTTTAATACTTCATCAAGATTTGCATCTGTTGGTAATACAGAAGTTGGATTATTATAAATTGTTAATGCAAGTAACTTAGATGCTCCAAGTGGAACATAGATTGCATATAATGATTCTCCACCTTTTTTGATAGTAAATAAATGATACTTTGTACCAGAATATTCCTTTTCACCTTTATAATCAACGGTAAATCCTTGACTAGTACCATTGCTAACTACTTTATCAGTAGAAATTTGTGAATAAGAATAATCCATCAATTTCATATAGAATCCAAATGTACCATCATCGATATTTAACATTCCACTTTCAGTAGTAACCATAAATTTAGTTGGAACTTCAAATGTATAACCAGCGAAGTCAACTTTCTTAGTATTAACAGCTACTGGATTATCATTTCCACCACCATTTTCACTATCATCTTTATTAGTTAAAGTTTTATATCCAAAATATCCACCAACAGCAAGACCAATTATTAATAGAATAATCAATACAAATTTCATTGCGCCACCTTTGCTCTCAGGTTCTTCTGGAACTGGTGCATTATTAATTGGTGCAGCTTGAACTGGAGCTGGTGTAACTGGTTTTTGTGGTGCTGGCATAGGTTTAGGTGCCATACCATTTGGTTTAGGAGGCATTCCACTATTTACAGGTGGTTTGTTACCTGGCATTCCATTATTTGGCATTGGTCTAGGAGGCATTCCATTCTCTGGAACTGGTTTATTACCTGGCATTCCATTATTTACAGGTGGTTTTAGTCCAGGTATAGGTCCTAAAACTTGTGTTTCTCCCAAATTCATTCCGTGATTAGGCTTTGGACCTAAATCATTAGGTTGATTCATTGGCTTTACAGGTCCAACTTGTCCACCAACTTTAACCGGTGTTGGCGCTTCGACCTTAACTGGAGTTGGAGTTGGATTCATAGGTTGATTTGAGATAGGTTTAGGTACTGGAGCTGGTCCTTGTGGATTGGCTGGCATACCTACATTATTATTTTTTTGAACTGGTGTTCCACATAATTTACAAAACTTGTCCTCTGGAACTAAAGGACTTCCACAATTTTTACAATTCATATTACAACCTCTCAACTATTTTCTTCGATTATCTCAAATGAAATGATTTGTTTGACAAAATTGTTGTCAATTTTCCTATCATTTCCTCGTATCTTTACACTTAAAACTTTATCATCCAGCAATCTATATGTCAATATTTTAACATTAGAAACAATCTGTTTACTGTAAAGTCCATTTGTTAATTCAACATAATATCCACTATAAAGTTTTACATCATAATTATTAATTTTAATTGTACCTTCATATTTCATTTCTTGATATTTTCCATACATTTTATGAGATTTGATATAAGCGTTTTCTTGCTTAATAGCAAAAGTATCAGTATAATCCATACTATATCTTACATCATATGCAAAAATATCATCGTCAATATTATAATCTTTACCAAAATTTCTTATTTCATAAATGTTCGATTTATAATCAACTTCCCTAAAATCTTTTGGAATAGATATTTTAATATCATATCCCTTATTTAAAGCTGATCCCTTTTTTTTCAAATAGCATATATAATTATTATCTACAACTTCTCCTTTGACATAACTTGAATAGTTTTTAATATAATTTATTTTAAAACTATCAATTAATTCTTTTGATATTTCACTATTTCTATTTGCAAATTCAACAGTCATTGTATGATTTCGATCTAGGGGTTGAATTAACAAAACATTCTCGTATTTACTATCACCTAATGGGGATTCCGTTATATAACTATTTCGATATAAATATACTTGTTTATCATTTTCATATAGACCATATAACATTAAATTTTCCTTAAAGTCTTTATTCTTTTTATAAGCATTATATTTTCCATAATCACCATATATTTCTTGTTGTAAATATTCATAAACATTTCTTATATAAATATTTACATTAATATATGAATTAGCTAAATAATCACCAAAAGCAATATAATGATAAACTCCTAAACTAGAATTATAATTAAGACTTTGATAATTTATGGGAATATTAAAATTTACTAAGTAATTATTATTAGCAATTTCTTCTGTATATGTTTTATCTAATCCTTGATATTGAGGATTTTTATCAATTAATTCAAATTCACTTGTTTTAATTGATAATTCCTCACCTAATGAATAATCTTTATCTAATAATGTAAAATTATAAATAATATAATTTACACTATCTAATAACATATCAAAATATTTAATATTTGCTTCAAACTTAATTATTACTAACTTACTACCTTCTTTGTAAATACCTATTTTTACATTTTTAGTTTCATCTTCATATAATAACCAATATCCACTAAAATTATTTTTAGTAATATGGGTACTTTTTTTGGATAATAAATGATAACTTTCATTATTCTTTTCTATTTCATATCTAATATCATCAATTAAACTATCAATATCTAAATATACTTTTTCACTATCAAGTTCATAAATATTAAATGATAATTTGCCCTTACCATGAGATAAAATAATATGATTATCATCCTTACTTTTAATAGACCAACTATTATCATATTTAACATAATAATTATTAGAAGAATAATCTTTTGTTTCTGAACTAAAATTCTTATTAAACAAAATAACTATAAAAGATAGTAATAACATTACTAGTGAGATTATAAATATCATTTTATATTTTTTTATAAATTTTATCATGTTACTATCACCACCACTAGATAATCAAGATCTTCCATAATGGTAATTTGATAGCCATCTTTTTCATAAATATATTTTTTATTACTAGCAAGAATTTCTTTAAAACCATTTTTTTCTAGATTAGTTCTAAATGAAAGTGACATTTGAATTGTATTAACATAATTAGCCATATTATTTTGATATCTTAAACTTATAACACCATTATTATAATTAGCTTTAATTAAACGCATATGGATATTTTCTTCAATCTTAGTAATATCATTTATTTCTTTCCATTTATCTTCATCAATATTAATAAATTCTTTTTCAACACCATAATTAACATAATAATGATCTTTAAGTTCACTAAATGGTATTACTTTAATATTATCAAAATCAATATTATTAAATTTTTCTTGAACTTCAATTAATGCTTCATAAGGAACCTCAAGTGATGTTGGACTATTAATTAACATTGATGTACTCATACCAATAACATCACCATTGATATTAAAAATTGGACTACCTTCATCTTGTAAAGATAAAGGAATAGTACTTTGATAATAATCATCATTAGAAACCAATAATCCTTTAATTGCTGAATAACTTACAATATTATTTGAAATAGAAATAACTGGATCTCCTATTTCAATATTTTTAGATAATTTAACATAACTATCTGTTTCTTCTACTAATTTTAATAAGGCAATGTTAGCTTTTTTATTAACAGTAACAATACCATCAACTTCATAAGATTTATTATTACTAAGAACTGTTAATGATTGACCATTTTGAAGCGTTCTTAATAAGAAATCCCAAGTTGTAACAATTAATCCTTTATTAATAAAGAAACCATTTCCAATAAAGGAACTACCACCTTCATAATTATTATTATAATAAGATAGTATTGTTGCTAAATTCTTTTTATTATTTTCATATATTTCATTTAAATCTTCATTTGTAATATCTTTTAATTTATTAGTATTATAAATATTATTAATAGAAGAATCATATTGAGGCGCTATATTAACTTGATTATTTTTACCATTATTTTTAACAGAATCTAAGTATTCTTCAATAGAATCTTTGGTTTCACCAACTAAATAATATAGTTTATATTCTCCATTTAAAGGTTTATAGTAATAATAAAGAATTAAATTAGTACGAATATCCATATATTCAAGAGGATTATCAGGATCTTCTTGTTTCATAGTAATATTGGGAAGTAAGACAGCACTTATAATTGCATCATTACTTTTAAAAACACGAATATCACCAAATGATGAATATTTTATATCAAGTTCGTTTATTTGATTAAACATTGCAGGGACAGAAAAACCCGAAATAATATCATCTTTATATTCCTGACTATTTTCATCAAAACCAGTAATACTATTAGGATCTTTAGGAACAACAGGATTATATCTTAGTTTAAGATATTCATTATGTCTTCGATAAAAATCTTCTGTTTTTTCTTCTTTAAAGTTTTTTGTACCTAATAATAAGTATGTTGTTTTTTTAGATAAATCAATTATTTCACTACCAACATCATCATATTTTATTTCATAAGATAATTTATATTCATCAGGGAAACTAGCTAAAATATCATTTTCCATATTAAGATTTATCTTATCAGTGATAATAAAAGAATCAGAAGCATAAACAATAATTGCAATAAAAAGAATAATTACCAAACATATTTTCTTTTTCATATTATGCCTCCACATACTTTTTAAGTATACGAATGATATACTTACTTGGAATAGAAGCATTAGAATCATTCAAATAAACATCATGGAAAGCTTCAGCAATTGTTTCATCATAAATATATTTACCACTTTCATCTTTAGATAAAGCATATTTAGATATTTCGCCTCTCCATTCATCAAATTCTATTTTTTTATTACCTTCAGATAAATATAATTCATAAGCTTCATCAAGCATCTTTTTACTAAATTCACCACTTGAAAAGTTGTCTATTAATACATAGGCGTCTTTAACATTATTATTATTAAAAAGTAAAGATTGAGTTATTTTATAATATTTACGCATAGCAAAAAATGATAAATAATGACCTAGTTCATGAGCAACAGGTGATGATTTTGTTGAATTAGGAGGAAAATGACCAGATAAAGATGAATTCTTAGTAGATTCTTCTAGTAAAGAATTATTTAAGAAAAACCTTGAATTCAAAACTACTCTCATTTTATAAACAATACTATTATCTCCTTCAGCAAATGGAAATAATGGTTGATAATAAGCAATAACACCTTTCATTCGACTATCCATATTACCAATCGTTAAATTAGTTATATTACCTTTAACTTTAGGAAACAATTCATAAACTTTAGTCATTGCTTTATATAATTCATTCGCTAAGTTTATATCAATTTCACATAAATTAACAGCTGTAATATCAAAATCGTTCATCATTTTTTCTTCTATTTTAATTATTTCTGTAGGACAAGAATCTTTTTGTGACTTTGAATCCTTCCTAATTAATTCATAAGCTTCATCAACACTATTTACGTTTGAATTAGAATATGTGTTATTTATTTCAACAACAGTTTGATTAGTATTACGAGAACTCTCTACAGAACTTGATGTTGTTGGCGTTATCGAAATATAATATGCATTGTGAGTATTATGATAAGAAATAAAAAGGACACCACAAAATAATAATAAGCCAACAAAAAAACCTATTATTGTATATTGATTATTACTAGATTTTTCATTATTATCCTTAATAATTTTATTTCCACACTTACTACAAAAGTTACATTCAGGAGTTAAATTATTACCACAATTTGGACAATACATTCTAATCACCCTATTCTAATAAAATTTTACCACAAAAAAAGTAATTATTAAACATAATTACTTTTTAATTTTTATTTAATTTTATTTAATGATGTATAGTGTACATTATTGTTAGTATCATATACTTCTAACATAACATAATAATCACCATCATCAAGAGTTGTAATCTTTGTTTCAACTTCATCTTTTGCAAATTCAAGTTTTTCTTCAGCAACTGTTTCTTTCCAGTTAGAATCAATCTTATTACCAAATTTATAAGAATATGAACTAAAGAAATATTTACTATAATCATCTAAATTTAATAGAGCCATTGAAACACTCTTATCAGTTTTGGCTTTCTTAGCAGCACTAGCTATTTTACCAGTTTCATCGAAACCATATGAAACAGCATCTGTATCTTTAACATCTTCTTCTTTAGTTAAATAACCATATGTACGATAACTTTCACTAGTATAATCAGTGTAAATATAATTATCGTTTAACATAACATATCCTTCACCAAGATTAATTGTTAAATCATTACCATTTAAGATTACATTATCTCCATATTTAATTTCTTGATAATTATCACCATTCTTTTTGAAAACATGATATTTAACAGAAATAATATCTTCTTTTTCATCATCAGCTAATTGAAGTTTTAAAATCTTATCAGCAATAGTAATATTGTTTTTAAAATGCCCATTATCAAGTTGCAACATTGCTGAAGAAGTTGATGCAGAAGCTAACTTAAAGTTAAATTCTTTTATAAACTTACTATATTTTTGATCAAAATTTTGTCTTTCATAATAAGATATAATTTTATCTCTTGTAATTCTATCTGCCCTATAAGGGAAGTAAATAGATAAACATTTTGAATTATTTTTTCCAATAGAATTTGTATAACAGTTAACAACTACTTTATTAAATGTTGATAATAATTTACTACCATCATATGTAGATTTATCTTTTAAATTATCAACTAATTTATATAAGTCAATAACATCAAAAGCAGGTTCTCCACCTAACATTGCATATTGATATAATCCATTACGAACACGAGAAATTGTATAATAATTAGAATTAACATTAATTCCTTCAAAGAAATTTCCAACTTCTTGTTCTAATTCAGTCATATTTGATAAATCAATTGTTGCATAAGCCATAACCATATTTTTAAATTGTGAACTATTTTTTACCACAATTGTATTAGCGGTATTGTTATAGTATGACTCAGCAAATTTGTTACCAACTGTAATAAAATCCATTTCACCAGTAATATCATTTAAGAAATCTAGTACATGAACAGAATTACCACCCAAAGTCATTTCTTCAGATGCAACCATATAGTCAGCATAATCTTTCAATACTGTTGCAACTTCATAGTTACCATTTAAACATGTTCTAAAAATAATACCTTCTAATTTATTAGATGAATTAAATGGACTACTTGAAAATGCTTGTTTGAAATGTGGCAATTCCATAAATGATCCTGCATAGTGATCATCAGTTATTGCCCCTTGCCATGCTCCACCATGTGAATAAATAATTAAATCATACTTTTCAGCTTTATAATTCTTATAAGAATAATTTAAGAAATCACTTAATGTTGCAGGTAAAGACATATTTAAAGTTTGATATGATTTTTTCTTTACAAGACCAGATTTTGTTAATTCATAAATAGCATTTTCACTAGAACTAAATTCATTGTGCCATAATTTAGTTCCACCAGCATAGATAATTACATTCATATTATCCAAGTCAACACGTGATGGAATAATAGAGTTTAAGTCACTGGTTACAGCACCAACTTCTGATTCAAGATTTGACGCTGATATATAAATCATCATTGTTCTTTTTTTAGTTCCACCGCCACTAATACCATTAGAAGCTAAGAAAACAACCAAACCAACAATCGCAACTAAACCTATAATAGCAAATGCACCTGTCCATTTTTTCTTAGGTGGAACATAAGTTCCCATTGGAACTTGATACATCGGAATACCTGGATTAACTGGTTGCATTGGTACAACACCATTCATAGGTTGAACAGGTCTTAATGCAGGTTGAGCCTGATTCATTTGTTGAAATGGTGCTACTTGTGATTGAACCGTAGTTTGATTCATTTGTTGAACTGGTGCTACTTGTGATTGAACTTGAGTAGCTTGATTCATTTGTTGAACTGGTGCTACTTGTGATTGAACTTGAGTAGCTTGATTCATTTGTTGAACAGGAGCTACTTGTGATTGAACCTGAGTAGTTTGATTCATTTGTTGAACCGCTTGAGTTTGTACTTGAGAAACATTATTTGTTTGACCTACTGGCGTTACTGTAGTAGTTTGAGTTTGTCCAACTAATTCACTATTTAATGGATTACCACAAGCAACACAAAATTTTGTTCCTTCTTGATTTTTATTTCCACATCGAGTGCAAAACATAACACACCTACCTTATCATAATCATCATATCATTTATATATTTAAAAAGATAGTTAAATTATTCATTTTCACTATCTTTTTTTTCTTGATTTACATTCTCAATCATATCAGGCATTTTCTTTATTGCATTCTTATTACATAAAAAATCTTCAATCAATTTTATTGCCTCATATGTTAAACTTTCACGGAAAACATCATGAGTAATATTTTCCAAATGAACAATCTTCTTATATGGATTATCTAATTGTTCATAAATAAGAGTAACTGCATCTTCAGGAACAATTTCATCACTAGTTCCTCTAATAATTAATGTTGGTATATGAACCCTTTTACATGTTTCTTCATTTTCTTTAACAATCTTTCTAAATTCAATTACATAAGTAGTTGGTAGTTTAAAAAATCTACTAGCAACAAGTTTAAATCCATATTGACTTAATATCTTTTGTCCTTTAACAATAGAATTTTTAACACTAAATGTTCCATCTTCAAAACCTATATGTCGAAATGCTGGAGCAACTAAAACAAGTTTTTTAATTTCTTTATATTTACTTGCTAAATATGCAGCAATTACACCACCCATTGAATGGCCAATAACATATATTGTTTGATAACCATGATTAATTAAAAATTCTACTTCACTTTCTGCCTTTTCAATCCACTCTGTATATTTAATATCACGATCAGTTACTCCTTCATGACCAGGAAGAGTGAATGTAAAAACATCATAATTCCATTTAAGTTCAAGTTCATGATAAAGTTTTTCTTGATCATAAATACCTCCAGCAAATCCATGAACTATTAATATTGCTTTTCTAAATAATTTCATTTTTATTCCTTTCCAAAATAAGCTCCGATACTTTCAGAAACTTTAATTCCATCTATTGCCGCTGATGTAATACCACCAGCATAACCGCATCCTTCACCACAAGGATATATTCCTTTAATATTGCTTTCTAAGTTTTTATCTCTTTTTATTCTAATTGGAGAACTAGTACGACTTTCAATTCCTGCTAGAATACAATCAGGATTATTGAAACCTTTTATCTTTTTGTCAAAATAAACAAATGATTCATGTAAAGATTTATTAATATCTTCACTAAATAATTTATTTAAATTAGCAAACTCATATTTACCCATAAAAAGAGGATTAATACTTTTAAAAGATGTACTTTCTTTATTATTTAAATAATCACCTAATAATTGAATTGGTATATTACTATTTCCTATAGAATAAGCACATTTTTCTAAATTCCTTTGAAATTCAATACCATCAAATAAATTATTACCATAATCATCTTTATTAACAGTTACTATTATAGCACTATTACTATTTTCACTATCACGACGATGATTACTCATTCCATTTACTACTAAGTAACCATCTTCACTACTTGCATTAATAACATAACCACCTGGACACATACAAAAAGAATATACTCCACGATTATTACTGGCTTTATAAGTTAATTTATAACTCGCATTATCTAAATATTTATAATATTTACCATATTGACTTTTATTAATAAAATCTTGTTTATGTTGTATCCTTAATCCAACAGCAAATGGTTTAGATTCCATATCTAAATTATTATCATTTAACATATAAATAGTATCACGAGCCGAATGACCTATTGCAAGAACTAAACAATTAGTATCTATTGTTTCTTTATTATTAACAATAATTCCTTTAATACAATTATTATTAATTATTAAATTTGTTAATTTAGTATTAAATCTAAATTCTCCACCCATTGATATAATTTTATTTCGAAGATTAACAATAACACTACGTAATAAATCAGTCCCAATATGAGGATGGTTACTATATAAAATATTTTTAGGAGCTCCACAATCAATAAAAGTTTTCATAACTAATCTACCACGATTATTAATATCTTTAACTAAAGTATTTAACTTGCCATCAGAGAATGTTCCTGCTCCACCTTCACCAAAAGAAATATTACTTTCACTATTTAATTTATTAGTTTCAAAAAAAATATTAACATCATTAACTCTTTCAGGAATACATTTACCTCTTTCAATAATCAATGGTTTATATCCCATACAAGCTAAATTATAAGCACAAAAAAGACCAGCAGGCCCACTACCAACAATTATTGGTCTATTAATAATTTTATTTAATCCTGTACTAACAAACTTATAATCTCTATTAGGAGCAATACTAACATCTTTATATTTTTTCTTTAAAATTATTTTTTCATTATTAATATTTAAATCTACTTCATAAACAATAATAATATTATTTTTATCACGAGCATCAATTGATTCTTTAATAATATTTATATCTATTATTTCATCTTTATTAATTTTTAATCTTTTACTAATCTTATTTTTTAATTCATCATAATTATTATTCAATAAATCAATTTTAATATTTCGAATATTTATCATTATGATCACCTAAAGTTATTATATCAATAATTAATAAAAAAGACTATTAAATAGTCTTTTCTTTATTTTTTTATATCAAACTCTACAGAAACTTCCTCTGTGAAATTTTCAAAATCAATACTATATTTACCATCACCATCATATAAAACATAGAAATAAGATTTATATGATGCACCCGGTTTTAACTCACCTGCGAAATCTACAGAATTATCGAAATAAAAGGAAACATTTTCTAATTCAACACCTTTTGATCCAAATGATTCATAATAGAACATATTTAGTGAATGTTTCTTTGAAGTTACATTTTTAACAGTTACACCAAGTTTAATAACTGATTTACCATTATACTCAGAAAATTGATTTTTTAGTTTAGTGAATGAATATTTCTTATCAAAGGTTATTTCTAATCCATCAAATTGAACGGTATCACCTAAAGTATGTTCATATTTTTTAGTTTCTTCTTCTTTTTTTGAATCATCTTTCTTTGGTTCCTCTTTAGGTTCTTCCTTCTTGGAATCATCCTTTTTTGGTTCTTCTTTTTCTTCTTCAGGAATACTAATTTCAATATTCATAACATTAGCGCCTTCATATTTAACAAAAAGCTCATAACCATCTTTATTCTTCGCTTTATAATATGAATCTTCTTTAGTATATTCTATATTAAATCCTTTATTTTGGCATTCATTAACATATTCATTATAATCACTTTTTGTTGTCTTACTAATATCTGCATAAAACTTTTCACTATTATCATTAATGATTTTACCAACATTTGATTTTGGTTTAGGTAATTTAGTTGCAAGTCCTACTGTAGGCCATGAAATATCTTCATATTTCTCTGGAGCATCAATATTAATAGATAATTCATTATCATAATCAGTATAATATAATCTTACTTTGTATCCTTCAGAATTAAAGGCTTGATAAGATGTTGTACTGATATCTTCATCAATACTAAATCCAACTTTATTTAGTTTATCTTTATAATCATAAAAATCATCCATTGATGCTTCACATAAATCAATCCATAAATCATCTCTCGTATTAGAATGAACTTCGCCTTTTGTTTTGTTAGGTTCTGGAACAATTTCTTTTAAATAAATATTATTCCATTTAAAATTTTCACATTTATTTGATAATCTGTTATTAGAATTCATTGTTAACATAAAGACAAAAATCAAACCAAATGCTACATAAGCAAGGATACGATGACAATATTTAAATGGTTCTTTAATTATATTTAATCCGAATAATAATGATGCGATTAATAGAGCTATTTGGATAATACCAACAATTACCGTTCCTATCATTCTATTACCAAAAGCTACAAACGTAAATAATATAGCGCAAACAAGAATAAAGATTACCCATTTCTTTAATTTACTTTTCTTAAAACTATTATGATATTCAATATCATCATAATCTTTCTGTTCCTTTAGTGTTTGTTCATGATTTTTTTGTCTTGCTTTTAATTTTACATCTTCAACTCTTCTTAATTCAGCTGCTTCATCATCAATAAAATTTTCTGTTCCACAGAAGTTACAAGTAAACTTATCTAATTCACTATTTACTTCTAACTTTGCACCACAATTCTTACACTTTAATTCAATCAATTTCATTATTTACTCCTAACAACCTAATTATAGAATACACCTAAATAAAAAACAACAAAAAAAAGGATATTATATATATCCTTTTTATTTTATTGATAAAGCAGCAATATAACCAGTAATAAATGCAAAAGACATATTATATCCACCACATATACCATCAACATCTAATACCTCTCCTGTTATATAAATATTAGGTACAATAAGAGATTCCATTGTTTTTTCATTTATTTCAGAAAGAGGTATTCCACCAGTACATACTTGAGCATTAGAATAATCATTACTACCTATTACATCAACACGAAAATCATTTATTGTTTTGCTAAGTCTTACTTTTTCTTCATTAGTTAAATCATTATAATATCGATTACCATCAATATTACTTATTCTTAAAAACAAATTAATTAATTTCTTATTAAAAATAGTTTTTAAACTATTAATAAGAGGTTCATCAATATTACGTTTATCCATAAAATCTTTAAAATCTTTTTGAAAGAAATCAATTGTTACATAAAAATCTAAATTCTTTGATAAGGCTTTATTAACTACACCACTTATATCAAAAACACATATTCCACTTATACCATCTTTTGCTAGTTGAATCTCGCCAACACTTTCTTTTCTTAAATGATTATTAATCATTAATCTTACTTTAGCTTGACTTCTAACACCATCCCAATCATTTAAATATGTTCCACGACATTTAAGTTTGGTTAAAGCAGGAAATACAGGATTAATACTATGTGTTAATCCTTTTAATAAAAAATATGAATTACATTCTTTAACAGATGCAAGACTTCCTGAACTAATAATTAATTTATCACAAGTAAAATCGTGATTTGATGTTTCTATATAAATTTTATTATTAACAATACTTATTTCCGTTACTTCTTCATTTAATAAGACTTTAACACCTTTAAGATTATTTACTAAAACATCTCTTATACTACTAGCCTCTTTACTATTAGGATAATAATATCCATCTTTAATTGTTGGATAAATACCTAATGAGAATAAATAATTAAGACAATCTTCTTGATTAGATAAAATACTATCTAATTTTTCTTTATCATCTGTATCATAAAAACGACTTTCTAAATTAGTATGCCAAAAATTACATTTACCATTACCTGTTTTTAATATCTTTTTGCCACATTCATTATTTTTTTCTATTAAAATAACTTCATGTTTATGTCTTAAAATAGAAGCCGCTAGCATACCTGATACTCCAGCACCAACAATAACTATTTTCATACAGTCTCCTTATTCTTCTTAAATTATATCACTCATTAAAAATGATATCATATATGTCATCTAAATTAATTTCTTTTTTATCGATAAAAACAATTTTTTTATTTGCAATATCTATCTTTCTTATGTTACCTTTATATTCTTTGTAACTACCACCATTTTTTTTAATATCTTTTATAAAATAATAAACAACTATTTCTGGCTTTTCTTTTATATGTTCCATAATTATTTGCAATTTCATATCAATAATTGATTTCATATCCTCTGATAATATTTTTTTTTCTTCTGTTAATCTTGATGTTTCATTTATAGAATCAGCAAATCCTGTTAAAGCGGCAAATGGCGAAAAAGTAGAAGCTCGAGATTCTATAGACATTCTTTGATGTTTTTTAAATTCAAAATGAGGAATATTAATAATATCACTATATTGATTCATCCTTTATGTCCACCGACTTCCTTATTTCTTTCAATTGTTGTAGCTCCATCTTCTAAATCCATACCTTTAATTATGGCATTTTTTCCATATTTATTTTTTATATTAATAATTGTTCTTTGAATAATTCTTTCTTCTTTTTCTGATTCTAATTCTTTTTCTTTATTTTTATCTTCTTCCATATTATTAGAGAACAAATCAAATTGTTTATATATTTTTTTATCAACAACTTCATTTTCATTAATTAAATTACATACTGTAATATTAATTCTTCTTGTTAATAACTTCGGATTTACAATTCGATTATAAAGTTTAATAACAGCTTCCATAATAATTTTTGTTGATGAAGTATAATGATCTAATCTAATCGTTCCATGGGCTTCCTTAGGAACCATTCTTCCATAAAAATCTTTCTTTATTTCACCATTATATTCACACATAATTTTTGGATTCTCTAAATTAGAGCCATCATAAAATACCGTTAAAACAATTTGATTAGTTACAAAATGTTTATTAACCATTTCTAAAGTTAATAACTCTGTCATTTCATTAACAATTATTTTCGTTTTTTTATAGTCATATGGTTCATGAAGAACTTGTCCTGATGACAAGCAGTTTGACTTAGGCTTATAGTTCTTGATATCTTTCATTGTACAAGGCTCATAACCCCATGCGTGATCAATTAAAATTTCGGCGTTTACACCAAAGAGTTTAAATAATTTATCTTCATCATTAATTGAGCATAAACAAATATCACCCATAGTGTGCATACCATTTTCAATTAATCGTTTAGAGATACCTTTTCCTACTCTCCAAAAATCCGTTAGAGGTTCATGTTCCCATAATAATTTTCGATATGTCATTTCATCAAGACTTGCGATTCTTACACCTTGTTCATTAGCTTTTACATGCTTAGCAACAATATCCATAGCAACTTTTGCAAGATATAAATTGGTTCCAATACCACCTGTTGCAGTAATACCAGTTGTATTGTATACATCCTGAATAATCGTTGTTATTAATTCTTCACCTTTCTTTTTATATAATTTTAAATAATTTGTAATATCTAGAAAACATTCATCAATCGAATATACATAAATATCTTCTGGTGCTAGATACTTAAGATAAATATTATATATTTGGTTACTATATTTCATATATAATTTCATTCTTGGAGTTGCAACAAGATAATCAAGTTCAAGACGAGGATTATTTTTCAAATCAATATCATTATATGACTTACCTATAAAATTACCTTTTATAGATTCTTTTCTTTTTTGATTGATTTCTTTTACTTTTTGAACAACTTCAAAAAGTCTAGCTCGGCCACCTAAACCATATTGTTTAAGAGATGGCGTTACTGCAAGACAAATTGTTTTTTCTGTTCGTGATTTATCAGCAACAACTAAATTAGTTGTTAAAGGATTAAGTTTCCTTTCAACACATTCAACAGATGCATAAAAACTTTTTAAATCGATACATGCATAAACCATAATATCACCTATTTTTTCAATTCATTTACTCTTCGTAGAATCTCTTTAAAGTTTTTTTCTTGACCAATCTCTGTTGGATGATAATATGTTTTATTCTTTAATGGTTCAGGCATACATTGCATCTTTGCAATATGATTTTCATAATTATGAGCATATTTATAACCTTTACCATTACCCATCTCTTCATCAAGTTTTGTAACGGCGTTACGTAGGTGCATTGGAACCTTTACATCCATTGTTTTCTTGGCATCACCGCTTGCTTCACCATAAGCTACTTCCAAAGAATTACTTTTTGGACAAAGAGATAAATAAGTAACACATTGAGTTAAGATAACATTACACTCAGGAACTCCTATATAATGACACGCATCATAACATGCTACGGCTTGTAATAAGGCATTAGGGTTAGCAAGACCTACATCTTCTGATGAAAAACGAATAAGCCTTCTTGCAATATAGAGTGGATCTTCACCAGATTCTAACATACGTGACATATAGTAAATAGCAGCATCAGGATCACTATTTCGCATTGACTTATGAAGAGCTGAAATTAAATTATAATGTTCTTCACCATTTTTATCATATAAAAACACTTTATTATCCAATATTTTATTAATATTTTTATCATTAATAGTCTTTTTACCTTTTTCTACTGGTGTTAAGTTAATGACGTTTTCAAGGGTATTTAAAGCACCTCTTGCATCTCCCGAAGCATTACTAGCAATAAGTTTTAAAACACTATCAGTTACTTTAACATTTTTATAATCTTCATTTTTCTTTAAAGCACGTTTTAAAATACCAACTAAATCATCAATTGTTAAACTATGAAGAGCATAAACTTTACAACGTGATAACAAAGCCGAATTAACTTCAAAAGAAGGATTCTCAGTTGTTGCTCCAATTAAAATTATTAATCCACTTTCAACATGAGGTAAGAATGCATCTTGTTGAGCTTTATTAAATCTGTGAATTTCATCTACAAAGACGATTGTTTTACGATTATTAAATTGATTAAGTCTTGCTGTTTCCACAATCTTTTTAATATCATTAACACCACTAGTAACAGCACTAACTTCATAAAAAGCAGAACTAGTTTCATGAGCAATAATCTTAGCAAGTGTTGTTTTACCAACACCTGGAGGTCCAAAGAAAATCATTGATGTAATGCTATCAGTTTCAATCATTTTTCTAATTGCTGAATTTTCACCAACGACATCTTCTTGCCCAAAGAATTCATCCAAAGTTTGTGGTCGCATTTTATACGCAAGTGGTTTAAAATCATATTTTTCTTCAGTAACATCAAATAAATTATTCATACACCCTCCGTTTCTTATATTATAACAAAAAAAGAAATCATTTTATAGATTTCTTATCTTCTAGATTTATTTATTCATTAGTTTTATAAAGTACTTTAGAACTGACATATTTATCAATTTCATCCGAATCATCTTTTAATTGTCCAGTTATTATTTTATACTTTATATCATCTAATACCAATTTGATTATTTTCTTGTCAACACCTATTTTTACTAAGTTTTTACCAGAATAACTTATGCCTCTTATTCTATCTCTAATGAATAAAAACTTTTTTTCTAGTAATTCTAATCTTTCTAATCTATTCTTTTTATATTTAGGGTTTTGTCCCATAATATCTGCTCTTTTCAACATAAACAATAAACCTATATTATTCATATCAAATTTCTTATAAAATTTATATATATTAGAATTCTTTTTACTTAATTCATCTTGATGAAATAATATTAAATCGGATACAATCTTTCTAGTTTTTTCATCTAAATTATATTTTTTTGCAAATTCATTAAAAATTTCAACACTTTTTAAAGCATGACCATAGAAATGTCCAATGCCTTTATCATCTTGAGTGAAGGAATCTGGTTTACCAATGTCATGAAATAAGGCAGCTAATCTCAAATATAAATTAGGACTAGTATGACTAACTACTGATATTGTATGATTATAAACATCATATATATGATAATCATTATATTGATTAAAATTATAACTTTTACCAAGTTCAGGAATTATAACAAAAAATAGGTCATAAAAATTTTCCAAATAGTATTTAATATCATCAGAAAGCATAATTTGTTTTAATTTTTCAAATACTATTTCAGGTTGTATTTTTTCTATCAAAAATCGATTTTCATGCATTAATTTTTGTGTTTGATCATCTATACTTAAATTATATTTAATTGCCAGTTCAATACACTGTAAAATTCTAATAGGATTCTGAATAAATACATTTTCATCTAAAACAAAAATTACATTCTTTTTTTGATTATTATCTTCAAATGTTTTTATCATAAAACCAACGTCTTTTAAAGATTCATTATATGCAGATAATTGGGGACTATCATTTATATTCATATAATCATCTCACCCCCATTATCTTTTGGAACACTATTTATCTGATTAATTACGTTTTCCTTATCAAGAGACAATATAATCTCATATAATAATCCATTAGCTTTTGCTTCAAATTCACTATAATCTATCGTATTATCTTTGTAACTATCAATATCTATCTTTGATAATTCATTATTAAATAGTTTTATATAATCTTCAGAATATGGAATTGTTTTCTTTCCATTTTTTTTCAAATAAATTAATTTATAAACAATTTTTTTTAAATGTTCATTTGCATCATTTTCAAATAAAAATTCAATTGAACATGTAGGATATTTACGATATTTTCTTATATAATTAATTGTTGCAATCATTCTCAATATAAAAATATAAGACTTAACATTATTTGAAGAATTAGTACCAATTTTTTTTATTTCATCTTTAATAATGAAATAATATTTTTTTATCATTTGTTCTGGTACAAAAACTTCATCAGAAAATTTCTTGATTAAATTAACATAATAATTGTCCAAACATTGATATGGTGAATTAATAATTTCATATATAATAGGATTTTGACTGCATATAAATTTTAATGCTCTCCCTAAATCAAATCCTTGAATATCATTTCCATCATTTATTGGATACGTAATTGTATCATTTTTACGATTAATATTTATATATTCATTAAGTGGACGAACATAGAAAAATCTCAAATCAATATCACTATCTTCGTCATCATAACCCCATCCTCTACTTCCAATAATTGCACTTTGGATTATAGTAATATTTTCTTTTTTTTCAATTCCTTCACTAATCAAATAAATTTTAAAATCTTGAGTATTATTATTTTTTTCCATCATCTATAATCCTTTCATTATTTTATAATCTTTTAGGTGCTACTGAGACTTCACCATTATCTATATCAACTAGCAAATTTTCTCCTGTGTCTAATTCCAACTTTATATTTTTTCCATCATCACCTAAATTAAATGCATTAACAACACCATTAAAACCTATACACCATTTTATCTCATTATTAGCTATAGAATATACATCTAATTCACAAATAGCGATTATTCCTTTACCTGGTATTATAATAAAATCATCTAAAATTGATTTTAATTTAATTTGAAAAACCAAATTTCCATTATTATCAACTACCATCAAAAATTTTCCAACACCAATATAATTAAGATTACTAACAGAATCATTTTTGTAAATAGTTCCACATCCATAACTATCTGTAACAAATCCAAAGGTGTTTATATCGCCTCGTGAAACCAACATATATGTATCTGGATATGAATCATCTAAAATCAATATTTTATTTTCATCAATAACTCTTTTTAATTCATTCAATGAATTACATCTTTTTAATAGAATATTATTATTCATTTTTTTCTCCTTCTTGTTTATTAATTTTTAGGATAACCATATTTATTATTATCTAATGGTACTGCCCCCTCATGTCTATATCTACTTCCATCACCTTTAATTACAACTGTAAGAAGTCTATCTCCATCCCAAACACTTTCTACTAATACTACTCCATATGGGCCTACAAGTAAACTTTGCCTTATTGTTGCTGTATATTGAACTTCTGGTTGACCCGGTAATTCCTTAGCTGTATACGTCCTTGTTTCTGTTCCAATAATTGATGAAGGATCATTCAATACTTCATTAAGATGATTTGCTATATATTCACGATTTTCTGGAGTATCTGGAAGTCCAATTCTTTGTAATGAATCTAACATATCTGTTGATCTTTCTACATTATGTTTATCACCAGTTGCCTTTCCATATAAATAATCTAACTTGCCATCATTTTCACCTAAATCGGCTTCATGTCTTCCAGCATTTTGTTTTAATCTTAAAGCCTCTTGTTCTTCTGGAGTTAATTTAATATACATTTGACCTTCATAGTCTTTTATATCACCGGCTGGAATAATAAACACGTTACCACGAGCATCAACTCTTTGATAATTATTGGTTTTAGGGTCATACAAAATATGTTCACCTTCACCAAGATTAATTCCCATTTTTTTAGCCGTCTCATCATCTATATTAATTGGTAAATCTCTTGTATGATTATACTGATATGTTTGAACAGCTTGAACAAGTAAACTATTAGGATGTTTATTACAATAATCTTCCCATAACCTTCCACCAGTAGCTTTTAGAGCCATTACTTTTTGGCCAATTGGAGAACTCCACATTTTTTGTTCAACATTTGCACAAAACTCTTTATAACTACTTCCAGTAACAGTTATTGTAACTCCATTAGCAATTGTTAACAATACTTTATTTGTACCATTCATGATTGCAGCTGTAAATGCACCTTGAATAGCAGCTTCAAAACCTTGTTCAGTTAATTTACTTATATCAAATGGTTCCCCAAGGATTACACTTCTTAGACCACCATCTAAATATGTACCAAGAAGTGTTCTTACCGCTTGTTGTGGCATACCTTTTAAATAACCTTGAAGAGTATCGAGAGCTGCTGTGTTACCATTTAGTCCAGCGATACCACTTAAACATCTATTTAATACAACAGTTGATACGCCAGATAAAGCTCCATACAAATATGCTTGAGCACTTGATGCACCACTTTGCATAGCTGATTCGGTACTAGCCCCAAATGCTGATGCTGCTTGTAATATTGGACTCAACACTTTTCCTATCCCTGGAATAAAATAGGCAAGTGTTGGAATTGTTTGTTGACCAACAGATGACATAATCTGATAATTGGCCTTTAGTATTTCACGATTTGCTAGAGATAGTCCTTTATTATATATATTTTCTTCACCTAATAAAGAAAGCATAAACATATTTCGATAATCTTCAGCACTTCTTATACCATCGGCATCCCAAATATGTCCAATATTATTAAAGAACCCTTCTAGTCCGTCTTTAAAACCATCCCATCCTGATTTTAAGAATCCATCAATTCCGCCGTATTCCATAATTCTTAAAGCAGCTTCTTCATAACCTTTTCTTTGGTTAATCAAATCTTCCATAGCTTTTAAGTAACCATTAGCTTCAGAATTACGACCAGTTTCTTTAAACATTGTATAAAGGGCAAGTTCTTTTTGATCTAAATATTTTAATCTATCATCAGTTGTATTACTATAATCCCTTACTAAATAATTGAGATATTCTTTTTTTGACATATCGCCTTCAAAAGGCATTATCTTTTCATATTGCTTATAATTATATATAGTATTTGATAAACTTTGAATACTCTCTCTAAGCTCTTGTTCATCTTTTCTATAATACTTAACAAGTTCAGCAGCATTAAGTTCTCTTTCTTGTTCACTTAAAGTTTCTTCATCAAAAACCATTACAGTCTTTGTTTCAGATAATTGCTTATATAATATTTCTTTTATACCATTTATTGCACTTTCATTGTCTTGTATTTCGTGCCAATAAACAGCTCCATCAGTTTTATTCCAATAATCAACGTAATCTTTACGACCACTTAAACAAAAAATATATTTTTGTAAAAATAGAGCTTCTCCTTTGGAACCCGTAAAGGAACTACCATTGCCACCTGGAATCTTAAATTCATTCATTCCAGATTCTTCCCAACTAGCTCCGGTACTATAATCATATAACTTCGTCAAAACATTATTTTCAATAATGAAGTCAAATGTTTTCGACATCTTGTTAAAATCAAATAATTCATTATCATTACGTATAATTGTATCAGTTAATCCTAAACCACTTATAACACCATATAATAAATCAGTGAAATTAGAATCAAACAAGAATTGATTGTGGCCATATTTTTCTTCATATTCATTCTTTAATTGTTCTAATTGTGTTTCATAATCCTGTATTAAATTAGCCAAATAAACTTTTCTTTCTTCTAAAGGTCTATCATAAAACTCTTTAGTTTCGGGGTCTATATATGAATTAATAGAAAATATTTCCCCAATAATAGAATTAATGACAATACCTAAATTATGATCAATATTCTCATAAGCTTGTAATGAATAATCAACATTCGTTACAATATTTGTTAATAATTCACTTGTTTTATTTATACTTTCTATTGGGTCATTATTTGCTGCAACAACAGAATCATAATACGTTAATAATTCTCCATCCAAAGCACTTGTTGTATATAATCCTTTTACACTTTCCATGCTTATCAATGAGTCATTATGATATCCAATTATTTTATTGAATCTATCAACATCTATATGAACTTTATATTTTTGACCAGTTGCATTTTGAAGACGATATGTTTCCTGGCTTTTGGAAAATCTACTTAAACTTTTTCCTGTACTTAATTCTTCATTAATAGCAGCTATTCCATCGCTTAGCGTTGCGTCTTTATCTAATTTTCTTAAAGTTTGTCCATTTACTTTTATTTCATAAGTACCATCTTCATTTAAAACAATTTCTGCTTTATACTCACTCTCAGGAAGATATTGTTTTAAATAATTTTCTAATACTTTTTTATTGTCTTCATTTATTTTATCTGCAGCTGTATAAGTTGTTCTAGATTCTACAGATCTTTTTACTTCTTCACGAACTTTATATCCTTTACCTTCTTCATAATCAACAATATGTTTTTCACCATCAATAACAACCTCGCATTTACCATCTCTAAATGTAATGGAATCAACATTTCTTCCAGTGTCTTTTTCTATTTTTTCTACTAAATAATCTGCAGTATCTCTATTTTCACCATACGTATAATTAGCATAGTCAGCAGAATTAGTTCTTCTTACACCTTGATCATATTCAACAGTTTTTATAATTTCTTTAATTTCTTTTGTTGTTGTTGAATTATCAACAATTGCTACAATCCTTCGCTCACTTTCTACTCCATGTAAATATATATATGTTTTATCTCCTCTTCTTTCATAAGAAAACTGAGAATTTCCATATACAATTAACGAAGAATCATTAATATTAAACACTTGGTCATTCTTTTCATGCCCATAGTAATTTGCCATAGTATCACCCTTTTATTATACTTCTGAGGAATTCTCAGTTGATTCTTCTATAGTTCCAGATTGAGCAGCAAGTCTATGTCTTTCTTCTTCCTCTATTCTTCTATCTATTTCATCTGCCTTTGTGCTAATTAAAGATTTATAAATTCCTAAATTTGAAACTAATGTATCAATTTCAGACTTTATTTCTTTATTACCTACAATTACATTATATGATAATAAATCATGTACATTTTCAGGATCTAATCCTAGCTCTTTATCAACATTATCTAAATATATCTTTGCTGTTTCTAATTCACTCTCTACTTTACTAACACTACCACTATAACTAGCAGCTTCACTTCCATATTTTCCCATACTAGTCTCCTGTTTCTACACAATGTTTTATTTGATTGTTAGTTGTATAGTAAAGTTGATTTAATTGTTTAATTGTAGTCGCTAGATTTCCCATAGATGTACATGTCTTCTTTGATTCTTTTAAATAACTAATTAATGAATCTTTTAATATTTTTCCTGTTGGTGAGTTATATTTTTTTTCTAAATCATCTGAAAGTAAAATAAGATAATCAAGCATCGCATCTAATTTTTTAGATTCATCTTCAAGGTCTTTTGAAAATATATCAATTGTATCTGAGTTAATTACTGTATTATACATCTTCAATTTCACCTCTTTTTCGTTTTTCATTTCTTATTTGTTCTAGTATTTCTTCAAACGTTTTTTTAATATCTTCCATTCCATCAGTATAATCTCCTAATGCTCTATCAAAAAAACTAATATATAAATCAAGCATTCTAGGAATAACTGACAAATCGTAAAGTTTGTTACTAAATAAATCTAAAGCTGTAGTACTAGCAATTCCTTCCCACTCTAATTTATCTTGTAATTTTGCAACAACATCTAATTCATTTTTAAATTCTTCAACTTTATTTTTGAACTCTTCTTTATATGCTCCGAAACTACTAAAGTCCATATGATATTTCATATTATCTACCCACTTTACGCTCTATTCTATAATTATCTAATTTTATTATACAAAAAAACTACTATCTATTAAAGACAGCAGTTATTTTTTAACATTATTTAACATCTAATTTTACACCGAAGAATCGATATGAAAGATTATGTTCATTATCAAAATCGATAAAACTCTTTAGAAAACTATTTCGATCATACTCAATAATTCTTTTTTCATACGTTATATTTTTATCAACATTAACAATATAGTAACTAGTTTTATTATCATATACACATCCACTTGTTCCTACATCAATAATTGATAAATCAGGATATTCAAAATTAGTATGATTATGACCTACAAAATAGAAATCACAATTTAGTTTCTTAGTTATTTCTAATAATTTATCTTTATCTTCCATAATTTCAATTGGATAATATAATTTATTATGTTTCAAACTTTTAAGAAAGAAATGACTAAAATATATTTTTTTACCATTATATTCTTTTTCAAGATAAATTGGTAATTTATTAATAAAATCTAAATGTTTTTCTTTTATCTTTTCATGAACCCATAAGTGATGGCGATTACCTTCTTTATAAAAATCAACATCACTTTCTTTCATTTGTCGCTCTTCATGATTACCTAGAATCATTGTAATATCATTGTGATTCATTATAAATTCTAAACATTTAATTGGTTGTGGTCCAATACCAATCGCATCTCCTAAATATATAATTTCTTTAATATTTTGTTTTTTAATATCACTATATATACTTTCTAATGCTTCAAAGTTTCCATGAATATCTGAAAAAACTGCAAGTTTCATAAATCACCTACTTAACTAATATTCTACCATTTCTTTTAACTACTTCATCAACACCAACAGAAATTATATTATCTTGAAAATTCTTTAATTCTTTATAATCAATTTCATTTAGTAAAAAATAAACAAATGATCCCATTTCTTCTCTTGTAACTTCTTCTAAATATGTACTTCCACCTAAAGTAATTACTAAATTATATGGACTAGCCGATATTTGATAAGCTTCATTCTTGGGAATACAAACTGTATAAATTTTAAACATGATATCTCCCCCTATCTAATAATAACATGACTAAAATGTTTTTCTTGAAAATCAATTAATTTTTCAATAGCTTCATCAGGATAATCAACACCAATTGGTGCGATTATTAATTTATCATCATTATCATAAAGTCTTTTAATAATAGCGATACACTCTCCATGATATCTATCAACTTTTTTATCAATACCTAATAAATAACAATCAATTTCTTCTCCATCATCAGATAAAGTATTAGGTAGATAACCATAATTAACTTCATAAATTATATCACTACTTGGATGTTTACTACCAATAGGTCTATCAATAATAATATCAAGTTCTGAACCTATAAATTCTTTTTTTAGACAGTATACAATATCATTCATAATTGAATCAAAATTATTTGATAAATCATATGTACTAATATTTAATTTATTAAAACAATCATTATAATAATTATTTCGTTTTATAAAACAATCACATTTATCAATTAATACATCATCATTAAATTTATTAACCCATTCATTTTTATCATACTTTTTTATTCTTTCAAATAACTCTTCTTTAGATAAATTATTATAAGTTAGACCTATTATATTAACATCAATCTTATCATAAATATTTAAAATATCAAGATAAGCTCCTTCAATAACATAATAATGATCTTTATCTAAATGATTAATAAAATTAATAACAAAGTTAGATAATTCTTTAGAAATAACACTTGCATCATGATATTTAGGATATGGCCAACAAGAAAGTTCTTCAATTGATTCAAAAATATTATCTAAACTTATATAAATATATCCTAATTTTTTACTTATCTTTTTAGCTAGAATAGTCTTCCCTACGCGAGGACTTCCACATATTAATATATTTTTCATATACCTCCTATAGAAAAAAGATTAACAAGTAATCTTTTATTCACTTCTTAATGCTTCAACAGGATCTTTCTTAGAAGCTGCTCGTGCTGGGATTAATCCACCTATTAAAGTAAGAATAATACTTAATATTATTAATTTAATTGCACTATCAATTGGTAGGGCAGCTGATATTTTAACAGCACCTGTATAATGTCTTAAAATAGCATTAATAATTGGAATTAAAATATATGTTATACCTATACCAAATAATCCTGATAATAAACCAACAATAAAGGTTTCAGCATTAAAGATAGATGCAATATTCCTTTTACTTGCACCAATAGCACGTAAAATACCAATTTCTTTAGTTCTTTCATAAACAGAAATATAAGTAATTATACCAATCATTATACTTGATACAACTAAACTTATTGATACAAAAGCAATTAAAACATAACTTACAGCATCAACAATTGTTTTTACAGTATCCATTAAAATACCTGTCGTATCAGAGTATCTTATAACTTTTTCTTCGAATCCTGTATCTTCCATTTCTTTATTATATGAATCTAAGAATTTTAAGAAATTTTCTTTACCATCAAAACTATTAAAATAGAATGACATATAACTTGGAGCTTCTAAATCTTGATAACCTAATTTAATTAAATTATTTTTTAAACTCTTCTTTTCTCTACTCATCATTGCTGTAACAACACGAGCAAGTTCATCTTCCGTAAAGTTAAGTTTAAACGCACTAGTAATTTTACTTGGATCAACATTAAATGCACTACCTAAACTCTTCATAAGATTTTGTGTCATTTCCGAAACTTTCATTAAGATATTTCTTCGCATTACTGTTTCAACCATTAAACTAGCTGTTTTTTGGAAGACAAAAGTTAAAGGAATTTCTGGTACTTCTTCAACTAATTTCTTATACATATCTTTATCAACACGAGCAGTCATATTACCTTCAGTAGATAAAGATTGATCCGTTTTATTATATAATTTTATATAACTATCTAACATTGTCTTAAAGACACCTTGATAAGTTAATTTATATGTATCAGCTGGTAAAATATATTTCTTTTCTAAATTAGCAAATATTTCTTTAGCTTTATCACTAGATAATGTTTTATCTATTAATTCATCTAATTCTTTTTCACTAATGGTTTCACCCATACTATCAACTAAATCTGGTAGTAATTTATAGAAGCCATCATTTAAATCTTTCATTGCATCTGTTGTATCTGTTGTAATTGATTTATTAATATCTTCCATAGAAGATGTTACTTCTTTCATAATATCGGCTTCACTAATATTAACATTAAAAGCTTTAGATAATTTATCTTTATCTACAGATACAAAATCACTAAACTCAAAATTGAATTCATTCTCATCACTATCAAATCTTTTATTAGAGAAAACATCAATATCTTTATTATCTAATTGTTTTCTTGTAAGTTCAGACCTACTAGAATAATCAATAATATATTTAATTAATTCAGGAGTATAATTAATACCTCTTTGTAAACTAATTGTTGTAACGCCTTCTTTTGGAGTTACAATACCAACTATTTTTAAATCAACAGATTTATTGTTAAAGATATCTTTAATATATTCTTTGTCATCACTCATATCTTCATAAACTTCATATTTACTATTATATTTATAAAGATCAGTTGGCATAATTAGTTTTAATTTAATATTTAATAAATCATCATAAGTAAATTCAAGTGGTTCATGATTTATATTAGCTGATTCTCCACTCATAATCTTAGTAACCATTTCAGATAATTCTGAGGTATCACGAAGACCTAATGAATAAACAATTAAGTCTGGTATCATATTAGGATTAGATAAAACGATAATTAATTCATCATATTTTTCTGGCATACGACCTGCAATAACATCATATTGAGAATCAATTACTTCTCTATTACTCATCATTTGTGAATAAACTGATGTATAAGAAGAGTAACTACTCATTAAAGTATTAGAACCAAAAGTTGATGTAAATAAATTACTTGGATTTAATTTTGCAATTGTATCAGTTGCATCAACAGCATAAATAATAGGATCAATACTATAATTATAATCAACGGTTGCTAAATCATCTTTTACTATCGAATAATTAGCTTCTAAATATCTTTTTAAACTCTTTAAATCATTGGCTTTTACATTAACAAGCATTGATGATACAAGAGGTTGTTCTAAAACTTTACCTTCTGGTTTTTCAGCATCTCTTGCAGCTTGCATAGATAAAAGCATTCCTGTTATATCTGTTGACTCTTCCATAACCATTAATGGATATGAAGTTAGAGCATCTTCTTGAATCGAATCAACATAATTTTGAAAACCATTTGATACAGCCATAATTAAAGCAATACCAATAATACCAATACTTCCAGCAAAGGCAACAAGAATCGTTCTTCCCTTTTTGGTCATTAAGTTATTAAATGATAAAGCAAGAGCTGTAAAGAAAGACATATTCGTCTTCTTACTCTTTTTCTTTTCTATTTCATATTGTTCTTTTGTATCAACTTTTCCATCATATGGATTAGAATCACTTGTAATCTTACCATCTTTTAAAGTAATAATACGATTTGCATATTCATTAGCAAGTTCAGGATTATGTGTAACCATAACAACTAATTTTCTTTTAGCTATTTTCTTTAATATTTTCATAATCTGAACACTAGTTTCAGAGTCTAATGCACCAGTTGGTTCATCAGCAAGTAAGATATCTGGATCATTAACAAGAGCACGTGCAATAGCAACTCTTTGCATTTGACCACCAGATAATTGATTAGGACGTTTATGAAGATGATTTTCAAGTCCAACATCAATAAGAGCTTTCTTAGCTCTTTCTTCACCTTCACTTTTAGAAATACCTGATAAAGTTAAGGCAAGTCTTACATTGGTTAAGATACTTTGATGACTAATTAAATTATAACTTTGAAAAACAAAACCAATACGATGATTACGATAACTATCCCAATCACGATCTTTATAATCTTTAGTACTAACTTCATTGATTCTTAAATCACCACTTGTATAATGATCTAATCCACCAATAATATTTAAAAAAGTTGTCTTTCCACTTCCAGAGGGGCCAAGAATAGCAGCAAACTCAGATTCACGAAAATTAACACTTACACCATCTAATGCTTTCTGTTTAAATCCACCTGTATCATATACTTTCGTAATCTTTTTTATTTCTAGCATGATACCCCCTCCTTTCAACTAATATAATTCTATCATTATTTAATAATAATTACTATGAAAAAATGGTGTTTTTTTTTTATTTTTTCACCATCTCTTTTTTTATCCACTCCATAATTAAAGCAACACAAAAATCAATCTCATGTTCTGTTAATAACCTATTTTTTTCAATACCATACCATTTATTAAGACATCCTCTACAACAAGTTGCAGTTGCATGTTGTGAAATAAAAACGGGATGACCTTTCATAGGAGTTTGCTTTCCATCAATAAATTTACTTGTATCACTTAATCTATTTCGAATAAAGAAGTAGGCGTCTTCCTGTATTTTATCCATTCCATGTTCATTAATATATTCAATCATATATTTTCGAAGATGAAAACTACTTCTAAATTTAGATTTAGATAAAGATAATAATTTATCTTCTATTACACTCATTTTCTTTTATATTCTCCTAATGAATTTATATATAAATTAAACTCTTTAAAAGTAAGACCTACTGGTAAATCAAAAAATTCTGTAACAGGTCGAGAATGACCCCTATCAAGAGCTTCATAATAAGCATTTATTTTACTAATTGCTTCATCTTCACTATTATATTTATAAATACCACGTTCTTCACTATTCGCATGTTCAATATGATATACAAAGTCATCAATATAACATAGTGAAAAACAATGCATATGTTCACGAGCATCTAAATCATTAAAATTCTCATCTTCATATATTCTTGTACAAAACATTTTATTAGGAATATTCTTTTCATCAAGAAGTAAATGCGTAAGATATACTTGTTCCATACAAATACCTAATTTCTTTTCTAAAACAGTTTCTATACTCATTGTTTTATATATTTTACGAAAATCTTTCATTGAATATAAATGTGTCTCTCCATATATATCAATCCAACCGTATTTTAATTCATCTAATTTATTTAATATTTCAAATAAATCATTCATAAAATCACCAAGTTAATTATAACATGATATAATTATTTATAAGAAAGGTTATTTATGAAAGAAATTGTAATTAATACTCAAAGTAGTATAAAAATTGGAAATATTTACTTTGATCCATTTAAAATTGAAAAAGAAAGTCATGACGCTAGTTTTATTTTTATAACACATTCTCATTTTGATCATTTTGATCTTGATAGTATTAATAAAGTTAAAAACGATAATACTGTAATTATTATTCCTGATGATAAAGAAATAAAAGAAAAACTAAGTAATTATCAAGTAGCTTATCCTAATACAAAATATGAATTTAATAATTTAATTATTGAAACCGTACCAAGTTATAATATCAATAAAAGTTTTCATCCTAAAGATAATAATTGGTTAGGATATATTATTACCATTGATAACCTTAGATATTATATTATGGGTGACTCTGATATCACACCTGAAAGTATGAGTGTTCGTTGTGATTATTTATTTATACCAATTGGTGGCTATTATACAATGGATTATAAAGAAGCAAGTGAACTTACAAATATTATTAAACCAAAAATAGTATTTCCAACTCATTTTGGATCAATTATTGGTGATAAAGAAGATTTTAATAAATTTAAAAATTTAGTTGATAACAATATAGAAGTAATTAATAAACTTTATTAATTACTTTTTTTATGACAAGTAGAAAAATATTATTTCAATAAAATTGACTATTGGTACCTTTTTTATTTCCATAGGTAATATTTTAAATGTAAGTAACAAAGACCGTAAAAATGTTGTAAAAGAAGTAATAACGATGACGATAAATAGAGAAAAAAATAAAGATTATAGACCACCAGTTGCTATAACAATTTTCCCTTCAAAAGTAATTGAAGAAAGTGAACCAGTTACTCTAGCACATATTAAAATACCAACATATAATCAAGCAGCTACAGGTTATATTTTAGGATGTGAAGAGTATCACTATTTATGGCTTTAAAAGGTCTTTCATGATTTTATGAAAACAATGCCTAAAGGTAAAACCCCATTTGAAGGATATATGGGTAATCCTAAAATAGGACATATTGGTGAAAATACAGGTAAGAGAACAACAATATATCCAGAACCCCTTGCTAATTGGGCAAGTAAATATGCAACAGGAAAAGATTTAACAGGAGCAACTATTGAAGATTTAAAAAGAGAACTTGATGAAGGTCATGTCATTCTTGTCTTTGTAACATCAGGTTGGAAAAAACCTATTTGAAAAAAATATTCATGGAGTATTAATCCTAAAGGCGAAATTGAAAATAACCATTGTTTAACAATTGTTGGTTATCGCTCTAATGGTGATATTTTAGTAAATGATTGCCACGATGGTAGAGTTGATGGACGACAAGGTGAATACTGGGTAAAAGCCGATAAATTTGAAGAAATATATAATTTAAGAAATTATGCAGTTTCAGTTTATTAAGCAAAATAAAAAAGTCAAAAATTTTGACTTTTTTTATTGCATTACATCCATAACAATTGTAATTACAAAGAAAGCTATTCCAAGAGCCATTGTTAGTCTACTAATAAATAGTTCACTACCACGTTCTTTTCTTTTATTAAATAAATCTAAGCTTCCACCACTAATAATTTGACTAGCAGGTTCAGCTTTACCACTTTGTAATAAAACAATTATAATTAATAATATTGATATAACTAATAATACAACCTTCATAAATTAAACCTCACTTTTAATAAAATAACAAAATATTAACAAAAAGTCAATATTTACCTACCCCTTCTAACTTGATTTTCCAACTCTTCATCACCAAGGGGAATACCATTATTCATCATATGCATAAAGATTTCATTTTGTCTTCTTCGATAAGCCATCTCATAAATCTTTTCTTGTAACTCTTTTTCAATTATTTTAATTTTCTTACTTATTAAAGCAATATGTTCTTTCTCAATATATTTACGATCACGATTAATAAGTTCCATTTTAAACTTCTCTACTTGATTAAGAGCTTTCATTAAACCATCACTAGAATCGTCATCATCATCTTCATATATCGATGCAATATATTCTAAAATCTTTTTAAAACGATTATTTATTCGTTTCATCATGTATTGATTAATTAAGTTACTGTTAACAATTAAAACATTAGAAAGATTTAAATCATGAATTTCTTTTTCATCAATAGGATATGATATATTATTTTGATAATTAGATAATCTTACATAATCATTTTCTTTAATTAAAGTATATTTATTGATTGTCTTCATTATATTTCTCCCATAAGTCTGGTCTATTTTCACGAGTTATTCGAATCCTTTCTTGTAATCGATATTCATCAATTTTTTTATGATCACCAGAAAGAAGAATTTCAGGTACTTCCATATTATTATACACCCTTGGTTTAGTATATACAGGATAATCAAGTAAATTGTCTGTAAATGATTCACTATTTAAACTTTCACTAGTTATTGCTCCATCTAAAAGTCTTGTAATACTATCAACAAGAACCATTGCAGGAATCTCACCACCTGTTAAGATGTAATCACCAATACTTATTTCCATATCACAAATTAATTTAATTCTTTCATCAAAGCCTTCATAATGACCACAAATAATTATTAAATGCTTTTCTTTTGATAAATCATATGCCATTTGTTGATTATATACTTTACCTGTTGGTGTCATTAAGATAACTTTACTAACATTTGTTCTAATACTATTAACACAATCAAAAATTGGTTGACAAGCAAGAACCATTCCAGCTCCCCCACCAAATGGTGTATCATCAACATTACCATGAGGATCAAGTGTAAAATCACGAAAATTATGAACTTTTATATCAACAATTCCTTTTTCAACACATCTTTTAATAATTGATTCTGTAAAAGCACCATCAAATAGATTGGGAAACAAAGATAAGATATCTATTTTCATAAACCTTCCACCTCTTTTATATAAATAATCTTTTCAGAGTTATCAACATGATCAATTAATTCATAAGGAATAAATTTACCATTACGGCAAACTAACATTTTCTTATTTCTAGTCATTAATCTTATTTCACTTAAGAAAGTATCAAGATAACTATTAGATATCTTATAACCAATTAAGTCATCTTCGATTACTTCATCATTAAAATATTTATCACGATCAATATAAACAGTACTATTTTTTAAATTAATAATATCTTCAATACGATTAATACCAACAAGGGTTACCATATCATAACCTTTATGAATACGATGACTATTAATAATATATGGTTTATCAATAATTATTTCATTACCAACCTTAAATACTTTATCTTTCTCATTAAAATCAGATTTAATTCTTATTTCACCTTTAATACCATGAGTTGTAACATATTTACCAATAGCTAATTTATTCATAAAGATTACCCCTTTCTATTTATTTAATTCATATAAAATAATACTAGTTGCAACAGCAACATTTAAACTTTCACAATTAGAGTTCATAGGAATATAAATGTTTTTATCACACAAATTTTGCAATTCTTCTTTTAAACCTTGTCCTTCATTCCCCATAAGTAGGGCAAATTTACAAGACTTAACTTCACTTAAATTAATACCATTATGAACATTAGTACCTAAAATATCATAATTATCTTTTTTTAATTTTTTAATTACTTCAATTAAATCTCTTCTAATAATATTTGTATGAAAAAGTAAACCTTGTGTACTTCTAATTACTTTATCATTATATAAATCAACAGTATCATTAGATAAAACAATTGTATCAATATTAAAAGCTACACTACTACGTATTATTGTTCCTAAGTTACCTGGGTCTTGAATATTATCAAGTAATAATATTCTATTACCAGAAAGTTCATTATTATCAATAATTTTACATACACCTATTACCTTAGGTATTGATGGCATCTTACTAATCTTTTTCATAATAGATTCCGTTACATATGTTATTTCCATATTAACATCAAAATCTAATTGATAACCATCTAATACTAAAATATCCACTAAATTGTTAATATTTATAGCTTCCCTAACTAAATGTTCTCCCATTACTAAAAATAATTTATTAATGTTTCTATTCTTAGTTTCATTAAGAGATGCATATAATTTTATTTTTTTATTATCAAGACTAGTAATTAACATCATATCACCTCTTTTAATATATCATATAATTATTCAAAATAACCCTTTTGATATAACTTTTGTTTTATTTTATATTCAAGTTCATCACCAGAATATTTCTTTTCTAGTTTCTTTCTTATCTTTTCTTTTTCTTTAGATAGATTATCTTTATCATTAACATATATATGATATAAACATTCATTAATAAGTTCTTTATCATAACCTAAATTAACTAAGTTAATAATCATACTATTTTTAAACATATAACGACTTTTCTTGTTACTTTTAAGTTTCTTATTAATATAATCATTTACTTTTTCTTTTTGTAAACTATAATTAAAATCTTTTAAATATTTAGAATAAACAGGATATGGAATACCTTGATCTTCTAAATGTTTTTTAATTTTTAAAGGTCCATCATTAGATAAATTAATTTTATCACTTATATAACATTTACTATAATAATCATCATTTAAGTAACCTTTATTTATTAATTTATCAATTGTATTATTAATATCAATATTACTATAACCTTTTTTAGTTAGATAATCTTCTATTTCTTTAATACTACGAATTTTTGTACTTATATATTTTAAACTTACTTCATAAATAGAATATTTATTATTAAGTTCAATTAATCTATCAATATCATCAATTTCTTTTTTTAATAATAATTCTTCTTTAATAATAATACCTTCATATAATTTAATCTTTTCACCATTAGATAGATAAACATTATATTTATTACCACTTAATTTTTGATATTTAATTATTTTCATTTACCCTCTTATAATTATAATTACATGTTCTAATTAATCGATTCATGATTGCAAGTCCAAGAGATTTAATAGTAGTTGCTTCAATAATTATTAAATCAGCTTTATCTTTATCTGCAAGTCTCAATAATTTAAAAATATTATGAGCGACATCAGTTAATTCATTACCATAATCATAATATTTATAACAAGAAATATCTAAATCATGACCTATAATAATTATTTTTTTATCTTTATCCACAAATTTGTGGATAATTTCTTTATCACATAACATACATTCGGTATTAGGTGAATAATGTTTATAAAGCATACCAGGTGACTCTACTTTACCTTCAGCTTTTTTAAATAAGAATTCCGATACATTACACTTACCAATTGCTTCTTCAATATCTTCTCTTGTAATAAAACCAGGTCTAAGAATTGTTGGAACATTATCAATTACTTTAACAACAGTACTCTCAAGTCCAATTAAAGAATCTCCTCCATCTATTAAATAATCAACAGAATCTTTAAATTCGTCATATATATCATTAACATTTGTTCCACTTGGTTTTGTACTTTTATTGGCAGATGGAGCTGCAATTGGAAAAGATAATTTATCAAGTAGTTCATGTGCTATTTTATCAATAGGAACTCTTATACCAACAGTATCCATATTACATGTTACATTACTTGGAATAATATCTTTTTTCTCTAAGATTAAAGTAAATGGTCCTGGCATAAATGTATCAATAAGTTTTTGTTCAATAGCATTATTAACTACTGCATATTTTGATATTTCACCTTTATCTTTCAAATGAACTATTAATGGATTATTACTTGCTCGATTTTTAGCTTCAAATATTTTATCAACAGCATTATAATCTAAAGCATTAGCTCCTAGTCCATATACTGTTTCTGTTGGGAAAATAACAAGATTTCCTTTATTTAAACTATCTATTGCAAGATCTAGTTCATTACTACTAATAATCTTACTCATCATTCACCTTGACCTGTTGTTTTATTTTGAAGATAGTCTTTATCTCCATAATAATCTTTAATAAACTTATCTCGATATTCTAAAATATTATCATTTTTTATACATTCACGAAGATCTTCTGTTAATCTTGTTAAAAATCTTAAATTATGAATTGATAATAAACGACTTCCTAACATCTCATTTAATGTTACCAAGTGACGTATATAAGCTTTCGTAAAATTCTTACAAGCGTAACAATCACAACCTTCTTCAAGAGGTGTAAAGTCTTCTTTATACTTAGCATTTTTTAAATTAATTTTACCAAATCTTGTGAAAGCATTAGCATGTCTCGCAATTCTTGTTGGTAATACACAATCAAAGATATCAATACCACGTATTACACCTTCAATAATGTCAATAGGGTCACCCACACCCATCAAGTATCTTACTTTATCTTTAGGAAGATATGGAGTTGCATATGATACCATTTTATACATTACTTCTTTTGTTTCACCAACACTTGTACCACCAATAGAATAGCCATCAAAATCAAGCTTAACTGTTTCTTCTGCACTTTTTTTTCTTAGTTCTGGATATTCGCCACCTTGAACAATTCCAAATAAAGATTGTCTTGGATTAGAATGAACATCTTTTCCTCTTTTAGCCCAACGAAGAGTTCTTTCAATACTTTTCTCCATATATTCATAAGTACTAGGATATCCTGGACATTCATCAAAACTCATTGCAATATCACTATCTAGTAAATTTTGAATTCTAATTGATTCTTCTGGTGTTAAAAATAGTTTAGCACCATCAATATGACTTCTAAATTTAACACCTTCTTCTGTGATATCTTTAGGACGAGCAAGACTAAATACTTGAAATCCTCCTGAATCAGTAAGGATTGGCCCATTATAATTCATAAATTTATGAAGACCACCTGCTTTATTAATTAATTCAGGTCCAGGTCTTAACCATAAGTGATATGTATTAGCAAGAATTATTCCACTTTTAATATCATATATTTCATCTGGTGTAATACCTTTTACTGTCGCACGTGTTCCTACAGGCATAAACATAGGTGTATCAAAAGTACCATAATTAGTTTCTAATTTACCTAGTCTTGCTCCTGTCATCTTTTCTTCTTTTAATAAATTATATTTAACTTTCATAAATACCTCTTTTAAAAATCATATGTATTATAGCAAAAAGAATTATTAATGTAAATTAAAAAGAGGATTTCTCCTCTTTTATTAAGCAACTTTTCTATTTTTTTTAATTACATCTATTGCATGCATTAAACAAAATACTAATAATGTACTATTTTCAATAACTCTACTAGTTCTTGTAACATCATTTTGATTATTATCTTTTATTGCAAGTCTAATATTTGTTCCTTCAATATCTAAAATATCTTCACTAGTATTAAGATGTTTTTCCTCTTCTTGGGAAAACGTTCTTACTTGTTCACTTGTTTCTACTTGTTCAAATATCTCATTTAAATTTCCATTATTTCTAAATATTTCTGTAATTTTAGATAAATAATCTTCATAATATTCAAAATTGAAGTTTTTATTTGGTATAAATCGATAAACTGTTCTTTTATATTCACCATTACCTTTTTCATCTTTTTTCCAATGAGTAGCAAGAGCGAATGGTGTTGAAGAAATATCTAATATATTATCAGAACGCTCTAATATACCACTAATTTTTCCTATATAATCTTCAATATTTTCTAAATCAATATTTATAACTTCGCCATCCATATATAAAGTTGCATCTAAATATTCATTTTGTATATTATTAAAATCTTTATATTTTTTAATTTCGTTATTACTATTTGATTCTTTCTTACTTCTTTGTGGAACAAGAATCAATAACCTTACTAAAGCTGAACGTACCCCAGTTTTAACCATATTAATAAATTTTGATGTAATATCTGTAATTTTCATATAAATTACCCCCTTTTTCAGAAGTACCAAAAGAGACTCCTGATTATGCAAAAGTCTCGTCCGTTTTAAAAGTATTCCTTATTTGTATAAAACATCTTAGCGATAAAGAACTTTAAAGGACTATCCACTTTTGACGTTTATAATTATACCATAAATGTCAAAAAATGTCAAGTAAATTAGTCCTTAACCAACTCTCCATTTGATAATTTATATTCTATTGGATTACCATTAATCATCTTTTTTCGGAAATCATTAATTAATTTCAAATCTCTTGTTTTATCATTACTTTCACTTAAAAACCAATGAATAAACTTTTCTTGTTCCATTGTTCCATATGACTTTATTTGATTATATAAACTATTAATTTCACTACCATTTCTTGTCTTTCCAGCATTCCATACTTCTCTTCTAAAATATGATAATTCATAGTCATCAAATAAATAAGTTTTATTTAGTCCTAAAATACCTTCAAGTAACATTGCAATCGTTCCTGTTCGATCGGTTCCAACCGCACAATGGAAATAAACTTTTCTACCAGCTACAACTAATTTCATTATCGCTTCTACAGCCTTATGAGAATTAATTCTTTTAATAGTATAACCATATACTTGATAATTATGTTTATTAAAAGATTTTAATTTACTTTTATCAGAATTAAATTGGGAATTACTTCTTATATCAACAATATCCGTAATACCTATTTGCTTAAATGTAGACTCTGTTTCTGTTAATGATTCATATGGTGATGCCCCTCTAAAAATAATACCATATTTTAAAGTTCCACCATCAGCTTTCCAACCACCAAAATCTCTTATATTTCGAACACTCTTTACTTGAATCATACGAATACCTTTATTAATAGAAACATATTCATAATTTTTACTATCATTACTTGATTCTAAATAATAAGTATTACCTGGTATTAATAAATTAGTTAACATAACATTATTATTTACAGTAGTAATATATTCTTTTTTATTAGAAGAAGGATTATATAAAGATAATTTTATATTGCCACTGATTTTAGAATTATAGATATTAGGTCGATCACAAGATTGCCCTTTTTTACAATTGTTATTATTAAAATGTGTTTTAATATTTCTTGAACTATCAGATAATAAACTTAAAACAGCCTTATTCATAAGTTCATGCTCTTTAGGAACAACAACATTACAACTTGCTTCAAGACCATTATTTGTTTTAACAGTAATAATTGTATCACCATAACCAATAGCTTTAACTAACCCATTTTCTACTGTGGCAACTTTAGTATTACTACTTATCCATGTAAGAGTTTTATCTGTGGCATTAGTAGGTGTTAGTTTCGCACTTAACATTTCACTATTACCAACTTTTAATATTAACCCTTTTTTATTAAGTTCTATTTTTGATACATCAATTATTTTCTTTTTAACTTTGACATTAACTTTTTCTGTTATACCATTATTACTTGATAAAATAATAACGGTTTCACCTTCAGATACACCAACAATTTCATATTGCTCATTAAAAGCCGCAATACTTGGATTTTCACTTCGAAAATTTAAGTTTTTATTTGTTGCATTTTCTGGTAATACTTTATAATTGATACTTGCTGTTTCCCCTTCATATAACTCTATGTTATTATTATCAACTACTATTTGTTCAACATTAATAGAAATAGGTTTTACATTCACCGTAATAACCTTCGTTATTTTCATTTTTTCTGTTTCTACCTTAATCATACAAGTACCAGGAGAAACACCAGTAATCACTCCATTATTAACCGTTGCAATAGAAGGACTAATACTTGTCCATGTAAGATTATTGTAAGTTGCATTAGGAGGAATTACGCTAGCATTTATTGATTTTGTTTCATTAACTGTTAAATCAACCGTCGTTGTATCTAGTGAAATACCTTCTTCATATATTGTAGAATCTAAAATAGAATTACCTACTAAACCACTAACAATAAAATATATACTAACTATCAATGCAAACAAGAATAAAATTTTAATAATTCTATCTTTTTTCATACACGACCTCTATTATAATTATATAATAAAAAGACTAGTCAAACTAGTCTTAATTATTAATGTTATAATTATTTATTTGGCGTTCTCTTTAAAAAGAATACTATGTCTTGGCATTACAAAACTATTAGAAGACTCAATTGAAAGAGGAAATCCTTTATCCCATTCTTCCCAAGATCTACTAGATACATTAAAATTCATAACATTTCTATCACTATCTATTGCATATTCATCTTTACGATACCCCCAACTATCAAAATCATCTTCATCAATACTATAATTTTTTATAATAGTATTATTTCCACTAGTAACTATATCCCCACTTATATACCTTTTTCTAATAGCCTTTATATTTACTGTATCACCAGCTGAATATAAATTGTCGTAATAGATTATACCCCTACAATAATAGTACTTATTTTCCTCACTAACTGAATTAACATATATAACATTACAATTAGGATTTGATGAATCAATACCGATATCACTAAGTTCTGATTCTTTCAAATATGAATTGTCTAATCTATAACCAACTCTAAAACTTGTCGGAGCTGAACTTAATAAGTTTATATTACTACAGCTATAATTACTAACAGCATCAGCAATAACTTCTACATTGTTAAATACATTTTGATAGCTATTATATTGAACTGTTTCAATATCAATATTTAGTGTATATTTAGCATCACTATAATCATCTACAGTCGTTGTACATGATTTCTTATGTGTAGTAGGATCATCAGTACAAGATGTAGTATTATTAAAGACAACATTAGAATTAAATGTTACTGATTCAAGCAAATCTTCTGTTGTTTCATTTGGTTCTAATTTTTTATAGTAATAAAAACATTTTACAGCTTGATTACAATCTTCTAACCAATAGTTTCTATATCCTTGTTTATAATTTAATATAGCAACAGGATTAGAATTTTTTAGTGTTGGTAAAGTATTACCATCTTTATCTTCCCATTTTTCACGAAAACATACTTTTACAGCAGCATCTACATTACCTTCATTCTTAACACTAATTTTCTTTTCAGTTGTATCTCCTGGTATCCAGTTATCTGGACTTTCAAATGTTTCTTCTGCTTTAATTACATAGTTTCCTGTATTAAATTCATTTGTAAAGGTATCATTTGATTGATAATACGCAATTGTTCCACCTATTATTCCAAATAAAACAACAAGTACGATTGCGAATAAAGACCTTTTATTTTTCATAAAACTCACCTAGTATTATTATAACACAATTATGTATTTTTGATGAAATAAAAAGAAAGGCATATAGCCTTTCAATTTATTTAATATCAATTGCTTTTTTGGCAGATTCTTCTTTTGTAGGAATAACTACTTTTAAGATTCCATCTTTAAATTCAGCAGAGATATTATCTTCATCAATATCACCAATATAGAATGAACGTTCTACTTTTCCAAATGTTCTTTCACGACGAATATATCTCTTTCCTTGATTCTCTTCTTTATTTTCTTCTTTTTTAGCTGAAATAATGATAGAACCCTTATTAGTTTCTAGATGAATATCTTCCTTTCTATAACCAGGTAGATCCATCTCTAAATGAAATTTACCATCTTCTTGATAAATATCACAATTTCCTTTCTCTGTAACATCTAAATCGAAAAAATCATTAAATACTCTTGCTGGTAACATAAATATCACTCCTTTCTACTTTGATATCAAATCACAAACAATATTTGTTAATTCATTTGCGTCATCAACACTTAATCCATTAATTAATCTTGCCATATTATAAAGTACTTTTGTATAGTTCTTTAGTTCATCTTCACGTTTATCTTTATATAACTCAATTAATTTTTTATATACTTCATGATTAGTATTAATTTCTAATACTTTATTAGCTTTAATCATCTCACCATTTGGCATTGCTTTAAAGGCTTTTTCCATTTCAATAGATACTTCACCTTCTGATACTAATGCTACTGGATGATTTTTTAATTTATCACTAAATTTGATATTTGATATATCTAAAGCTTCTTTCATAACTTTTAATAAATCTTTATTATCATCATTTATTTTTTTAACTTCATCAGTTTCCGTATTATCTGTTTTTTCATCAAGAACATTTACAAAGTCATGTCCTTCAAATCTTCCCATAGCTTTTAGGGTAAATTCATCTAAGTAATCAGTTAAGAATAATACTTCATGACCAGATTCAATCATATTTTCAACTTGTGGCATATTCTTAATCTTTGCAATAGATTCACCACTTGCATAATAAATTTTTGTTTCATCACTAGATAATCTTCCATGATATTCAGCAAGTGTTGTTAATTTATCATCCTTACTAGAATAGAATAAAAGTAAATCTTGAAGTAATTCTTTATTATTACCAAAGCTTGAATAAATACCATATTTAATTTGAGAACCAAAAGCTTCAAAGAATTTTTCATAACAATCACGATCTTCTTTTTGAAGTTCCATTAATTCTTTTTTAATTTTTGTTTCAATACTTCTAGCAATATTTTTAACTTGATGATTTTGTTGCATTGTTTCTCTTGAAATATTTAAATCAATGTCTTCAGAATCAACTATACCTTTTACAAAACTAAAATAATCTGGTAATAATTCACTACATTTATCAGTAATCAATACTCCTTTAGAATATAACTCTAATCCCTTTTCAAAATCTTTAGTGTAATAATCCATAGGAGCATGACTTGGAATAAATAATAGAGCATCATAACTACATAAACCTTCAACTTTACTCTTAATTACCTTAGCAGGTTTTTCATAATCATAAAATCTATCTGTATAGAAGTTATCATAATCTTCATCTTTAACATCTTTTTTATCTTTTTTCCAAATAGGAACCATACTATTAACAGTTGTTTCTTCTAATTTTTCTTTATCTTTTTCACCAACCATTAAGTCCATTACTATTGGATAAGTTATATAATCAGAATACTTAGTAATAATTCTTCTTAAATTATATTCATCTAAATATTCACTATATTTATGATTATCATTATCTTCTTTTAAATATAGAGTTATCTTTGTACCATTGGTATCAAGTTCACTTTTTTCGATTGTATAACCATCTACTCCTTCTGATGCCCAAAGATATGCTTCATCACTATCAATACTACGTGATATTACTTCTACTCTTTTAGCAACCATAAAACTTGAATAGAAACCAACACCAAATTGACCAATAATATCAATATTTTCTTTCTTTTCATTCTCTAACTTAAATAACTCACTACCACTTTTAGCAATAGTACCTAAGTTGGTTTCAAGTTCATCTTTAGTCATACCAATACCATTATCAAAAATAGTAATAGTACGATTATCTTTATCAAAACTTACTTTGATTTTCAAATCATCTTTTTTAATTTTTAATTTTTTATCTGTTAGTGACCTATAATATAATTTATCTAGTGCATCACTACCATTTGATATTAATTCTCTCAAAAATATTTCTTCATTTGTATATATAGAATTAATCATCATATCAAGAATCTTTTTTGATTCTGTTTTAAATTCTTTCTTCTTCATTATGTCCACCTCTTTTGTTTTTTTCATTTACAATTACAACTATAGTATTATTTTTAGCACTTGTCAATAGAGATTGCTAATTTTATGTTAAATTGTTTTTTTTATACATTTTTAATGTATAATAAATTATGTATTTGTCCCATAGCCAAGTGGTAAGGCAGTGGACTCTGACTCCATGAGCGTTAGTTCGAATCTAACTGGGACAGCCAATAAAAAAAAGAAAAAGACTATCTTAATAGTCTTTTTTTAATTTATAAACCATTTCAGCACAATCCCAATGTTCATCATGAAATGTATATACATTCTTATCAATTCTTATTGTTTCAAAACCAACTTTTTGATAACAATGATAAGCTCCATCATTTATTGTAAATACACCTAAATTGATTTCTTTGGGATGAAAGTTATTAATTGCATACTTTATTGCTTCACTTATTAATAATTTACCATAACCCTTTCCTCTTATACTTTTATCAACAATGATAAATCCAAGTCTTATAATATCTTGATTATTATCAGGATGTCTCATAATTAAATGACCTACTACTTTACCATCATCTACTAAAGAAAAAGGATAAAAATTATTATCTACCATACATTCTTGATAATTATTATTAATATCATTACTAGAAATAGGATAATCCTTATAACGATCCATACTCCATAATCTTAATTCTCTTTCATTACCAATCCATTTTATAATATCTTCTGCATCATTTTTATTATAACTACGCAATTCCATACAAATCACCAAAATTAGTATAACAAAAAAAGTGTTTAATAACACTTTTTTAACCAATAGTCTTTAATTGTTTTGTTGTAAAGTCATATTCATAATTTTGTACTTTTTGATTTGTTGCATATTCAGCATCTTCAACAACAACTTTTAATGTAGTATTAGTAACACTTACTGATTGAACATTGCGGTTTTGTGTTTCAAGAATAGTTTCACCAATTTCTCCAGTAATTGTAGCTAATTTTAAATTACCATCATTATCTAATACAACAAACTTATGATCATACATAGCTGGATATACTTGTTTAACATTATTTAAATGTTCTGATAATGAATTATCTTGTTCAACAGATAAAGCACCTTTATCAGTAACAACATATACATTATTATCATCTACTACACATCCATTTACATTTTCAACAACTACTGAATTATTATTAATATCAAAAATTTGACTAGAACCTTCTTTAATAGCATAGAAATAACCTCTTGGATATAAACGAACTAAGACATCTCTTACACTATCTTTATCCATTGCTTCATAACTTAATTCATCATCAAATAAACTACGATCTTTACTAGCTTCATAGAATGATGCAAAATTAGATTCTGCTTTAGTATATACTAAACCATAAAATTCTTGAGAAGCAACCATATAATTTTTAGCAACTGTAGGTAATTTAACTTCTTTATCTGTTTTTGCTGATAAATTAATTAAATGATAACCACCATCTTTAACTAAAGCATATATTCCTGCTTGACTAGATAAAGAGCAACTAGTATTTTTACATTTATATTCGTAATTACCACCTGAATATGTAATTGCTAAACTATTACCTCTAGTAGCTGGTCTTGCAGGTGTCTCATTTTTCTTAATTGACCATAATAGAATAAATACTAAACCTATTATTAGGACAATAGCTGCAAATAACTTCACTTTATTTTGATATTTTAATTGTTCTTCTGTCATATAATACCTCTTATATTCTTTCTAATATAATTATAAAGCAAAAAATAAAAAAAAGAACTATCTTACAATTCTTTTTTTTTATTTTACATCATTATTGACAATTATTTGATGCATAATTATACATTGTCTTAGCCATGTTATTAGCTCTAGTCTTACATGTTTTACTAGCATTAGCAGGAATTACATATTGTCTACAAAAATTATTAGTCATTGTAACAACATCTTGATTACTCTTTAATGCGTTATATGCTTTAGAATAACTTTTAGATAACTCATTCTTTAAAAATTTAACTTGGCATTCACTAGTTGTATAACTACTACCACAATAGTTTTTTAATTTTGTAAATCGACCTTTATACCATTGAATAATTCCATAGCATTTACCACCACAACCATATTCATTAGGATTAAATCTAGTTTCATAATAAACATTAGCCATAATAGCTGCCGTAGCCGTATTACTAAATCCATTAGCCTTTAGAGCTTGACATACTTTCTTTTGATTAGTACTTGCACTATTTTTTGTAGTTGAAGTCTTTTTAACAACAGTCTTCTTATTATATTTTGCAACAAGTGTTATATCACTAGTAACTTCACTTTTAAAATCATATTTTTTATCATTTAAGTACCATCCATTAAAAGTATATCCACTTTTAGTAGGATCTTTAGGTTTGGTAACAAGTTTATTTTCTTCTACAGTAACTTCTTCATTTGCTTTACCATTTTCATACTTAAAAGTTACTTTATAATAAATAATATCTTTATCATAAACACCAACGATTTCCGCTTCATCATCTAACTTTGTCTCTAAATCATATTCTTTACCATTGTATTCCCAATGATTAAAAGTATATCCATCAATATCAGGAGCTTCAGGTAATTCTTCTAATATACCTCTTCTAGCTTTTAATATTGTATCTAATTTTCCATTAACGATTATCTTTACATCTACTTTATAATTAAAACTTTGATATATAAAATATGTAATAGATATAACTCCTAAGAGTAAACAAATAATTGAGATTTTTTTATACATCTTGCACCTCTTGTTTGATATTATAACAAAATATAATTATAAAAGCAAAAAAGAATAGATTTTAATTATCTACTCTTTCCATTTTCTTCTAATGTAGGTCTATTTCTTTCTAAGAATACTGATCTAATTTCTTCATTAGAATATATATATCTATAAATTTGGAATATTCTTTTCAACTTATCAAGTTCATCTCTTGATAATCTTCCTTCATCACTTAATCTCATAATAGGAGACTCTTTAAATCTAATATTTGGTCTTAAAGCATGATATAATTCGACAATCATTGCCATCCTAGGGAAAGCATTAACATCATGATTAAATAATACTAAATTAGGATCAGGGAAGTTTCTAATCATCTCTCTTAATCTTTCAAAACCACTTACAGGAGTTGGTTCTAAATCTGTTATACCAACTTCATTCATTCTAGATCTAAAATTATAATCATTTAATCTTAGTCGAAGATTTTCAACTCTTCTACCAAGTTTAGGATTAATTCTTAAAATAGAACGAATTACATCGGCTGTTGCTGGATTTAATCTTAGTCGATCATATTCCATAATTAATCTTTCAATAGTTCCAACACTATTACTTGTTTCTCTAAAGCGAGTTTGCATAATATTATTACATAACTCTGTTACACTTCTAACGATTTCAGCATCAGCATCAGGAATTTCTTCATGTAATTCTTCAAAAGTAGTTGTTTCTCTTTCATCCTCATCTATAACAGGATCTTGATTTATACTACCATCTACTTGATTTTCATAGTTTTCTATAAGCGTTCTTAATCGAGCTACTAATCCTTCTACTAGTTTATAATCTTGTCCTAAAGCATCACGTACTAATCCATAATCATTTAGATTAAATTCATCATAAGTTTGAAGTGCGTGACGAAGCCATATAACATCATTTTCTGTCAATCGTTCTACTCTTTCATACTGTCTTATTCCATTAACTAGATTTATTACTCTTTGTAATCGAGCTTCCGCTTCATTATTTCTACTATCAGAAGTTGATGATGTGTTTGATGGAGTTAATTCACCTGAAGATGATGTTGGATTTACAGTAGGATTACTATTACGATTATTGTCATTAGCTTTGCTGTCGTCATCGTCTTTATCTTTGTTCTTGTTTCTAGCCTCTTGATTTTGTGTTTCAGTATCAGAAAGACTTTCTTCTCTTTCTCTTCCAGTTGGACGGGAATCATCTAAATCATAAAAATCATCTTCTGCTGAAGTTCTTCTACTAATTAATACAGGATTAACTAAAGTTTCAGGTAAAATTCCTCCAAGGGTAATTCTATTAGATCCAAACAAACGATATCTCTCATAATTTGTTGAAACAAAAGTTACAGGATCAGTTGTATTTTGAGGAATTCTTGTTCTTAAACCTCTAAAGTAAAATGGATATACTGGCATTGTTCTATCGATGTCTTCTATATATGTCAAACCTGTTTCAGATAAATGTTCGATATTTAATTGTCTTCTTCTTTCTTTACTTAAACGATTATATCTTATAATCATTAATACTGCTCTTACTTCTCTAATAATAGCTCTTGTTTTACGATAACGATCTATTTCTACAAGTAAACGTCTTCTTTCGCTTTCCATATTTGGTTCAATTTGTCTTCTTGCAAGTTCATCAACCATTTCTTGATTAATTGAATTTAAAAATTCATTTGGTGTTAAATTACTATTAAAAAAACGATTATAATTTTGCGTGATATAGTTAGCAGATGTTGCCATTCTTCGTTGATTTCTATATATCATATCACGTAGTCTTCTATGATTATAAATATGTATTGGTGCTCTACTTTGTTCTAAATCCTCATTCATGAATTTCACCTTCTTCAGTTAATTTTAATAAATCATCTATTTCATCATCTTCTAATGATGCAAAGTCTTCTAAACTTATTAATTCTTCTTCATCTGATTCTTTAATATCTTCATTATTCATACAATCCTCCTACTCTAAGGATAACAAAAAGACATTCGTTTTTCAATCAATACAAACAAATGTCTTTTATCATTTACATTATTTTAACTTTTTATTTGCCATTCCAATTGTTTTATCAGCAAGAACTTTTAAAGAATCAATTATTCTATTATCACTATATAAATCATTATCACGAACAATTACAGATAATTCTGTACAACCAGTTATAATAATATCGCAACCAGCAAGAAAATACTTATTTGCAACATTATAAAATTCTTTTTTAGAAACACTAATTCCTTTTTTTACTTTATTATAGATTAAGTCCATTACTTCATTGTTAACACTATCCTCAGAATAATATATTTCCTTCTCTAAATATTTTTCATATACACGAGATTTTAAAGTTCCAAGTGTTGCCATTATACCAACTTTCTTAATTCTTGGATTATTATTAATTATTTTAGATACTTCCAAAGGCATATTAACTAGCGGTATATTTACACTATTTTGTATTTCATCATACATAAAATGACTTGTATTACATGGCATAACAAGAAAGTTACAACCACAATTTTCTAACATCTTAGCATCATCTATTAAATAAGGAATAGGATTATCTTTACTATTATCTAAGATATATGCCGTTCTATCTGGTATTGTTGCATGATTAGATATTAACATATCAACATGATCTTGATCACAAGTTACTAAAGTATTATCAATTACTAAATCTATAAAATCCGCTGTTGCTTTTGGACCTAAACCACCTAATACACCAACTTTCATTCTTCCTCCTAAAAATATTTTTTAAATTTTCTAATTTGATTATAATAAGCTTCCTTAATATAAATCCATCTTTTAAGATTCATATCCTTTTTATAATATAATGGATGAGTATACTTTTTTTCTTTCTTTAATTCTAAATATTCACGAACAATATCTTTATTAGATATATATTTTTTAATAACATGATTTGGAACAATTGAATATACCCAAGGATTATAAGGTAATTCCATCTTTTTAAGTTCCTTACCATAAATATATTCATTAACAAGACATTCTGTGTAATTAGCGCCAGATGCTGTCATATAGAAATTACTTCTTCCTAAACGAACATTAATTTCAAAATATTTATATTTACCATCAGTACTATCATATTTAATATCAAAGTTAGCATAACCAATATATTTAACTTCTTTTAAGAATTTCTTAGCTTGTTCTAAAATTTCTTTTTCCATAGGTCTTGTTATTATTGCTACATAATTACCAATAGCCCCTGGAGTTTTCTCTTCTAATATTGGTTGACCAAGAGATGCAAAAACAACATCATGATTCTTATTACAATAACAAGTTAATACTCGCATATTATAATCTTCACCTGGAACCATTTTTTGTAGACAGAAAGTATCTTCATAACTAGAATGATATACATTAGTAAGTACTTCATATAATTCATCTTCATCTTTAATTCTAAAGATTTTCTTTTTACCAGGAAATTCAGCATAATGCCATGTGTTCTTATCACTATTTTTAGCAATAATTGGATAATCCCAAGGAATTTCTACTTTTTCATAATTATCTTTTGTAACAACAATTGTTTCTGGATAATCCATTTTTAATTTATCACACATTTTATAGAAATTATCTTTACGAACAATATTATCTAAAATATCTTTATCTACATAAGGAATAATATAATCTTTACTTAATTCTTTTTTATATAAGACAATAATATCTACATACCATTCAGAACATGCAAGTAATATTTTTTTCTTATCTTTATATTCTTTAGCAAATTCTTTTAATTTATTTACTAATTTTTCACCATTTAAATCTTTTATTGTTGTTTGGTCAATAATACTAGAGTTATTAGTTGCACCTAATACTTCTTGACTAAATATTTTACTTATAACACCATACTTTTCATGAAAACTTCTAGCAATACTATATGTACCGATATCAGCTCCTATAAGTACTGGAATAAATTCTTGATTGTTAAACATTTTACCACCTTCTTACCCATTATATCAAAAAAGACTAGTATTAACTAGTCTAATTAACAACTAACCAACTTGATAAGGTAAACCACATCTACCCATTATTTTAGCTTTATTAATTTTCCAACTACCATTTTCTAACTTAAGAATCATTGTATCATCTTCATTAGTTTCCATAATTGAATCATCAACGATTGACATAATTGTTATTCGATAACCTAATTCGATTGTATCATCAGTACGATTTAGTATTTTAAAATCACTATACATTAATTTATTACCGGCTGATTCACATTTACCATCAAAATAATAGGCATCATTAATTTTTAAATAAACAGGTTTATTAGAATCTTCATCTACTAATTTATTTTCACCATAATCATAATAATTATAAATATCATCAAGAGTTATATTACTTGTAAATAAATCATTTATTTCATAAAAAGAATTTTCTACATAATAAGCTTCACTATCAGAATATGATAATTTATCTTCTGAATTAACTAAAATATTTTCATAATAAGCAGCATAACCTTTTAATAAACTTTCAGCAATAGCTTGATCATTATCATTTTCATTATTATTTTTAGGAACACTCAAAGTTTTTATTTTCTCTTCAACAGGTTTATCACTAAATATATAAAATAATGAAAAACCTAGAAATAAACCTACTATTAATAGTATTACTGAATATACTATAAGTTTTTTTCTATTCTTTCTTACATTTTCAACACTATCCATACTACCACCAACTATATTATATAATGATTATAATATTTAGTAAACAAAAAGAACCTTTAAAAGGTTCTTATTTAACAAACTAATTTACAGCATCTTTTAATGCAGTTCCAGCTTTGAAAGTAACAGCCTTTCTTGCAGGAATTTTAATAGTTTCACCAGTACGTGGGTTACGAGCTTCACGAGCGTTTCTCTTAGAAACAGCGAAAGTTCCAAATCCAACTAGTGGTACTCTATCTCCTTTTTTTAGAGCTTTAGTAATAGCTTCTAAAGTAGCATCTAATGCTCTAGCTGCATCAGCTTTAGTTAAACCAGCTTTTGTAGCAACAGCTTCTACTAATTCAACTTTTTTCATTATTTGTTTCCTCCTTATTTTCTTAAGCACGTTTATGCTTACATATATAAATTAGCATACCATTTACAATAAAATCAACATTTTTACGCTTTTTTTTACTTTTTAGAAGTATCTTTACTACTTTTTTTCTTACTAATAGACTTTCTATGAACTTTTTTCTTCTTTGGAGCCTTTAATTTCTCTTCATCAATAATCTCTTTTAGAGATTTATCTTCTGTTGTAACACGTTCTATTTCATAAAATTCTTCATTTTCTTTTAATACATAATATAATCCATAACAAATCATTGTCATAAATATAGAAGATAATAAATGCGTATATAATAATTTAATAATAGTATCAAAATCTAATTTATAATTTGTAACCAATAAATATATTGCACCATATAATAATGTAAAGATAAATATACAAATAATAGAACCAATACTTCTTTGCTCTTTCTCTTTAAAATTCTCAAATAGATTGATTGTAATATAACCTAAAATACTAAAAGAGACTAACGAAGTAATAATATTTACAACATTTATTTCAAAAATACGACTAACTTCTATAGATAAATCAGCAATAACTGATTGATTACTTAAACTAGTTGCTAATAAAAAAGGTATCAAGATAAATAATTGTAAAATAAAAGCAGATATAATCGCATGTTTTGCAGTCTTTCTACCATACAAATCAACTAACATTATTATACATAATGATATAAGTGGATATGTAATAAAACTAACTGGAAGGACAAAACTAGCAAAGTTTGTATATTTTAAACATAATAAATTAGTTATTATTAATAATACTGATACACTACTACTAAAAAAAGTTCTTTTAAATTCTCTTGTCATATAAAACTCCTATAATAAAATTATATAATTAAAAAATATTAAAGTAAAGAAATCTCTAAAAAAAGATTGAGGAATAATTCTTTTTTTGATAGAATGAATTATATAATAAAGAGGTGTTTATATGGATATCGTAATTATATTTGTAATTTTAATAGTAGCAGCATTAGTATTTAAAAGAGTTGACAACACAATCATAGCTTTTGGCTTAATTGATGTTTTCTTAAGAATTGTTGATTTTATTGGAAATAACACAACAACAGCTATTAATTCATTCATAAATAGATACTTACCAGCGTCTATTGAAGCAGTTATTCGTGGACACTCTACTGGGTCTTTAGAAACAATTCTTATATGGCTATATGTTCTATTAATGATGCTTTTCTGGTTCTATGTATTGAAAATGTTAATTCATAGATTACATTAGCGAAATTATTCGCTTTTTTATTGATTTATTTTCACACTATGATATTATAAAATAGAGAGGTGATTATAATGGTGTGTCCTAATTGTGGTAATCAAATTAATACAGTAAGTAATACATGTCCTTTCTGTAATGCACCTTTACAATATGATCAAGGGGTTTCATATGAACAATATGATCAACAGCAACAGCAACAACAATATAATGGGCAACCTATGCAATATGATCAAAATTATTATCAACAACCTATGCCTACTTACGTACAACAAGCTCCACCAGAAATTATAAAGCCTAAAGTAGGAATTAATATAGGTAGTTTAATCTTCAAAATTATAGGATCACTAATTAGTTTCGCTATTCTTTGTATAGTTATTTTGTTTTTAACAACAAGACATATGTATTGTACACAAGGTTCAAAGAAAGTATTAGTATTATATACAAATAGTAAACTACTTTATTGCTTATCTACACCTAAAGAAGAATGTGAAGGTTTCAATAATGTTAAAGATTTAGGTAATGAAAGTAATATAAGTACAATAATGGATTCTTTAAAAGAATATTATGTTAAAGAAGGAGCCAATTGTAAATTAAGATAAAAAGACTTTAAAGTCTTTTTTTTATAAATCAATCATGCTATTCTTATAATAGAGGTGATAAATAATGTGTCCAAATTGCGGAAATCAAGTTCAACCAGGAACTATAGTATGCCCATATTGTAATGCTCAATTACAACAACAACCAATGGGACCACAACCTATGAACCCTATGCAACAACAACCAATGGGACCACAACCTATGAACCCTATGCAACAACAACCAATGGGACCACA
>Ga0247611_10000355_pt1 | contig 94048 bp, 68 predicted proteins | sample 177DNAGHGhighgp2_FD_192422 | JGI IMG/M metagenome (GOLD analysis project Ga0247611, IMG submission 192422) | Sheep rumen microbial communities from Palmerston North, Manawatu-Wanganui, New Zealand - 1770 DNA GHGhigh gp2 | ecosystem: Host-associated > Mammals > Digestive system > Stomach > Rumen...
CCGCAGAGCAACTCAACTCCAAAATCAAGGCCTTCCGAAAGTCCCTGCGTGGTGTCCAGGATCTCAAATTCTTTTTCTTCCGCCTGTCAAAAATCTACGCCTAAACACAGGGGTTTGCAGCTGAACCTACATAAGTTAGTTGTGGAGGTATGGGACGGCGTGTGGGGTTGGGGCTTGGGTGGTAGGACGAGGGCATGGGCTGCGCTTCTATCGACTTATGACGGGGGATGGGGGGCGAGGACTTTGGGGTTGCAGGTGGCCGCTTATATTGGTTGTCTTTTGTTCTTTATTCCTGTTTTGATTCTCTTTTATTTCTGAATAAGAAGTCAAATGGGAACCAATACCTATAGACTTGTTGGAAAAGTATGGGAACGAGGGTATCAGTGCTTATTGGTTGTCTTACTGGGCGGCCTGAGGCGGTCCGATAGCAGGTTTGGCTGTGGAGTGCCTGGCTGAGCGGGGTTGCGGAGAGGGAGAAGCGGGTGGGTTGCGGAATTGCGGAACTGGAGAAGACTTTGGGGCGGCGTGGGTGGGGCTGAGGGGTTGCATTTGTTTGGTCTTTTCCTTCTCCGCGCCACTGGGGTTGGGGCGGGGTGTGGGTCAGAGGTATTTTGAAAAGAGGTTCTGTACCAGTTCTTGGTCGGCCGGGAGCCATTGGACGGTGGGCAGTTGGTCGGCGGTGAGCCAGCGGGCGGCGAGGTGTTCGTTGAGGGTGAACGAGGGGGTGGTGAGGTGGCAGAGGTAGCAGTGCATGGTGAGGTGGAAGTCGGGGTAGGTGTATTGTACCGTGGTGAGAAGCCGGAGGATTTGGATGTCGGCGTCGAGTTCTTCTTTGAGTTCGCGAGCGAGGGCTTGGTGGTGCGATTCGCCGTTTTTGATTTTTCCTCCGGGAAATTCCCACCAGCCTTTCCAGGGGCCGTAGCCGCGTTGGGTGGCAAGGACGGCGGAGCCTTGCTGGCATACGGCTGCCACTACCTCGATTTGGGGCAGGGGTTGCGCGGGGGCAGCAGTGGAATCGGACTGATTGGTCGAGGGGGTGTTCATGGGTAGCAGTGGTTTGGAAAAAAATGCTCCGCCAACCCGTGGCGGAGCACAAAAACAAAAATTATGAAACAAATGCTATTGTATATCGTTTTTGTCGAGGGGTTGGGACAGGAGGCCTGTGAAGTTGCCGCCCGAGTCGAACTCCATGCGGGTGTATTTGAGTTTGTTGCCCAGACCACGGACTTTCTGGCTTATGACCACATAGGTGTAGGGTTTGGGCTTTTTGCCGTCGACACGCCATTTGGAGTCGTAGGTGTAGACTATCATGCGTTCGATTTTATAGCTCTCGCCTTTGTATTTCTGTTCGAGGTATTTGACGATGGCGGCGGTGTAGTGGTTTTTGTCGAGCACTTTGCCGGACATGACATGGGCATCGGAGGCCACATCGTATACTTCTTCCATTTCGACGCCTTGGCGGTTGATGTAATAAGCCACGACGAGGCTGGGCACGCGGTTGACCCATTCGGGGCCTTCGACCACTTTGGAGGGCGGGCAGATTTTGGCGAAGTGGGCGGTGATGGTGGGTGTGGTGTCGATTTGGATGACTTCGGGGACATCCTCGACGGGAGCGGGACGTTTGCCGCCTTTGTTGCTTTTGAGGTTGCGGAGGTGCTCGTCGTCGACATCGTCGTCGGGGTTGTTGAGGGTGTAGAACTCACGCTTTACGGCGTCGGGGTCGGGGGCGTTGCTTTTCTGCAGACGGCCGCGGGGGTCGAAGATAAGCTCGTTGTCGTCGTATCCCACGCCAGTCTTGACGATCATCATGCGGTAGTATACGTCGCCGTCCATCTGCTCGACATAGTCGATGGAGCGGATGCGGTAGCCGGGGTAGTTGTCAATAAAGTAGCGGTTCATGGCGGTGGGGCAGTCTTCTTGTTTGGTGGGGAAGGAGCTGTACTGCCAGTCGCCGTTGTGGGTGAAGAAGGCACGGCCGTGCTGCCCGTCATAGACGAATTCGGCCACATATTGTCCGGGTGAACGATACCAGGTCTTCACCTTGTAGGAGTCGTACTTTCTGTCCAGGGCGTTCAAAACGGATTTGGGCACCTGGGTCTCTTTAATCTTGGTCTGAGCCATTGTTGCCAACGGCAGGACCAGAAGGAGCAAAAGAACTATCTTTTTCATTTATTCAAAATATTTTGCCCTCAAAACGAGCTATTTGTTTTTTTATTGCCTCAAAAGTTAAAAAAATATTCGCCGGCGAACACAAGGTGTTGGATTACAGCCTTATTCTCTACCATATTGGATAGTTGACGGGCTATTTGAAGAGTACGTCTTTGCGGTCGGGGCTGATGGAGACGGCTTTGACATGTACACCGGTGGCGATTTCGATGGCGTCGAGGTAGTTGAGGAGGTTTTGGGGGAGTGCTTTGTATTCGGTGATGCCGACAAGGCTTTGTTTCCATCCGGGGAAAGAGCGGAGTTGTGGCTTAATTTCCACCTCGTTGAATTCGAAGGGAATCTCCTGGGTGGTGAGGCCGTCGATGGAGTAGTTGACACACATCTTGATTTCGTCGAAGTCGTTCATCACGTCGGGTTTGGTGACGAAGAGGTCGGTGACGCCGTTGAGCATGCAGGCGTAGCGGAGGGCAGGGATGTCGATCCAGCCGCAACGGCGGGGACGGCCTGTGGTGGCGCCATATTCGTGGCCGATGTCGCAGAGTTGTTTGCCGGTTTCATCGAAGAGCTCGGTGGGGAAAGGGCCTGCGCCCACACGGGTGCAGTAGGCTTTGCTGATGCCCATGACGCGTCCTATGCGTGAGGGGGCTACGCCCAGACCGGAGCAGACGCCAGCTGTGATGGTGCTGGAGGATGTGACAAAGGGATAGGAGCCAAAGTCGATGTCGAGCATGGAGCCCTGGGCGCCTTCGGCCAGGACTTTCTTGCCTTGGTCGAGGCAGTGGTTGATGAAGTATTCGCTGTTGATGAGCTGGAATTGTTTGAGGAGCGTGAGAGAGTCGAGCCATTGCTTCTCATAATCGTCGATGGCCATGCCGTCGATTTTGAAGGAGGCGATGTCGAAATTGAGGGTGTGAGCGGTCTGGAGGTGCTGACACTTAAGGAGTTCGTATTTCTCGCGGAAGTCGATGGCCATGATGTCGCCCACACGGAGGCCGCTGCGTGCAATCTTGTCGGTATAGGCGGGGCCGATGCCTTTGAGGGTGGAGCCTATTTTAGCATTGCCTTTGGCCTGTTCATTGGCGGCGTCGAGGAGCCTGTGGGAGGGCAGGATAAGGTGTGCCTTCTTAGAGATGAACAGGTTTTTGGTGGCGTCGACACCTTTCTGGCGAAGGGCTTCGACTTCGTGTTTGAAGATATTGGGTTCGATCAGAACGCCGTTGCCGATTACGTTCAGTTTGTCTTCGTGGAAGATACCGGAGGGGATTATGTGCAGAACGTGCTTGGTGCCGTTGAATTCTAAGGTGTGGCCTGCGTTGGGACCGCCCTGGAAGCGGGCAATAACATCATAGTCGGGGGTGAGGACGTCGACGATTTTGCCTTTCCCTTCGTCGCCCCACTGAAGACCCAGCAGAACATCTACATTGCTCATAGTGATATGTCTTTTTGCGTTGTTAGTGTTTCAATATCGTATGCAAAGATACGGTTTTTTTTTCAATTAGAGATATTTTTTCTTCAGCGGGTGCAATGCCTTGGTTTTATGTACTGATTTATCAGCCTGTTATCTTGTCGGTCTTGGGGTCACAGCTACAGGGTGTGGGTGCTGGCGCGCTTGCATAAGCGGGTAGCAGCTTGTCTGGTTGACACATTTGGGGGCAATTGCACGGCGGGGTCACCCATTGGCTTTGTCCCTCTGCTGCTTGAACCATTCCACAAATTCGGGGAGGTCGTCGAGCGGACGGAACCCGGCCTTGAAGGGTTCTTTGGGCATGGGGCAGAGCTCGACATAGCCGATGAGGGTGGTGCAGTCGAACTCGCCGATGAGTGCCTCGATGGTGACATAGACGCCAACCAGGAGGTCGTCGTCGTCAAGCTGGTCGGGGCGGGGACTGATGCCGTTGGCAAGGTCGGGCAGGGCCACGCGCAAGCCTATGATGTCTGGCTCTTCTTCGTTTTCGAGCTGCATGAAGGCCATCTTGGAGGTCTCGAAACGGTACTTGTCAAAAAGCACTTTGAGGGCTTTGCCTTTGGGTTGGCGGAAGGGGACGAACTCCCACCAGTCGATATCGGGAGCATTGTCGGTGAGTTCGACAACATAGCGGAAGAGGTCGAAATCGCCTTCGGCGCTGATGGTGAGGGTGCGGCCTTGGGCGGTTTGCTCGCCTATCTCGAAGGTGAGGCCGTCGCAGTAGGCGGAAAGCTGTTGCTGCATTTGGTCGATGAGTTGCTGGCGGGCAGGCTCGTCAAGGTCGTTGAGCATGGTGAGACGCTCGTTGTTGGCTATAAACCAGTTCCAGAATTGTTCGGGATGTTTGTCGGTAGGGTTCATGGGATGGAGTTTGATTAAATGATGATTGCTTCTTTTTCGAGGGTGACGCCGTAGAGGCGTTTGACGTCGGCCGTGATGGCGTCGGCCAGGGCGATGACTTCGCTGCCTGAGCAGCCGCCCAGATTCACGAGCACAAGGGCTTGTTTTTCGTATACGCCACAGCGTCCCAGGGTGCGGCCTTTCCAGCCGGCATGTTCTATCAGCCAACCGGCTGCAAGTTTGTAGCCATCGGCCACGGGGTAAGCCACGATGTCGGGGTGGTGGGTTTTGAGTTGCTCGTAGTGCTGAGGGGTGACGATGGGGTTTTTGAAGAAACTGCCTGCACTGCCTGTTTCGTCGGGGCGCGGCAGTTTGCTCCATCGGAGTGAGGCCACTGTGTCGGCCAGCTGACGGGCCGTCGGGTGGACAAGCCCCGCGGCGGAGAGGGCGTCGGACAATGCTTTGTAGTTGACCTGGGGGGTGAAGGTGGAGCTGAGCCGGAAGGTGACGGACCAGACTATGTACTGCCCTTGAAGGGACTGTTTGAAAATGCTGGAACGATAGCCGAACTGGCATTCGGCATTGGTGAAGACTTTTTCTTGCCCGGTGGCTGTATGGATGGCGCGGACGGAATGTATGATGTCTTTGGCTTCGAGACCGTAGGCGCCCACGTTCTGAACCGGGGCTGCCCCTACGGTGCCGGGGATGGCGGCCAGGTTTTCGGCACCATGCCAGCTGTTGTTGATGCAGTGTTGCACAAAAGCGTCCCATTGCTCGCCTGCTGCTGCCTCGACGAGGAGAGTGCCAGAGGTAGAGTCGGTGCTGAGCAGATGGATTCCTTTGTTTTCGAGATGCAGGATGGTGCCATGATAGTGGCCCGTGAAGACGACATTGCTGCCCCCACCAAGGACGAAGAAAGGAGCGCTGGACAGTGTGCCTTGTGCTATCAGGTCAAGCAGCTGCTGGCGGTCCGTCACTTCAATGTAGTGGTCAGCGGTGGCGGGAATGCCGAAGGTATTGTATATCATAAGGCGCAGAACGGGTTAGAAAACATATCCGATATTGAGGTAAAGGCTGGTCCTGTGGGTGAAGTCGTTCCAGTTGAAGTCGAGCGATACGGGGCCCAGCGGGCTGTCGTAGGCCGCGCGGAGGGCGAATCCGAAGTTGAAGTGGTGCGACGCATCAATACGTCTGGGCCAGTCGGACGAGTAGATGACGTTGGGCATGAAATAGAGGTAGACTTTACTTAACAGCTGATAGCGGAGGTCAACGCGGGCTATGGCGGCGAAATCGTCTACCCGAATGGGCCTGATGAGACCCATGAAAGCCAACTGATGGTCGAGGTAACGTCCAGGGACGCTGCCGCCCACCAAGTTGTCGTACCATGCGGAACTTTTGCTCACCACCAGCCGGGAATTGAGCTGGGGGATAATGGTGAGAGTGGGTGTGACTTGCAAATAGGTCTGTGCGGAGATGTTGAAGTCGAGAAAGCTGAGGTCGAGCTGTCGGAAAAGGTTGTTGTTGTCCACATGCCACCCGATGTCGGCCAGGCCATAAAAGCCGCGTGTGGCGAAATAGGCATTGTCGAGATTGTCGAAAAGGCTGTGGAAGAAAGCCCCGAAGAACCCTTTGGCATTATCGAAATGGAACATGCCGTCGTAAAGCACGTTGTCGAGCGAGAAGCTGTGGCCGTTGGAGTAGAAGTTTTCGTCGATACCAAAGGCGAAAGTGATGTCACGCAGGTGGAACTCGGACAGGAAAAGGCTGAAGTTATGGTGGTTTACTTTCCACACGGAGTAGCGGGACGTGTCGGACAGGCTAAGGTTGAGGGTGCAGTTGTGGTAGCGATAGGCGAAGTTGATGTCGCCGAGACCCATATTGCACCATGACAACTTGGTGCCAAGACGGATATTATAATTGAGGTTGGCGTCGATACCCAACTTGAAGCCTGACAGCCGCTGCTCGTTGATGCCGAGATGGAACAGGAGGGCAGCCTTCTCCTGCGAGTCGTAGCGGAAGCCTAAGGATAGCAGGTGGGGCTCGGCCGGTTCGAACTGGATGAGCAGACGGTAAGAGTTGAGAGAGGTGTCGACCGGTGAAACCGTGTCGTCGGGCAGCAATTTGTATAGGATGCTGGCATAGGACTCTGTGCCCATCAGAATGCCGATAGCTTCCTGTATCTCGTCGATAGTAGACACGGTGCCGCTACGCAATCCGCTTTTGTTGATGAGCCAGTGGGCATCAGTTGCGAGCACCCCTTTGTATAGGACCGATGACAACCAGATGGAATCGTTGTTCTTCACCACCCTGACCCGTGGGGATTGCAACGTTTTGCTGCATGGGCCGTATGTTTCGAGCTTGGCTTTAAGCTCCATCAACTCTTTGTGGTGGGCCTTGGCACAGAGATAGCCGCGAGCCACCATAGTGTCGATGGCGTTCTTGCTAAAGCTTAGCATATTGTAGCCAGTGATATCGGGGTGCATATAGAGGTTGCAAAGCAGGCGGTTCTGACTGCGGTTGTTCTGGACTGCGATGCTGAGATACTGCGACAATTGCTGGGGCAGGGACTTCATGTCCTCGGGATTGGAGCGCAGCTCCTCGGCCAGTTCAACTCCAATAACGAAGTCTGCTCCCATCTGAAGGCATAGGTCGACGGGGAAGTTGTTTACTAAGCCTCCGTCAGCCAGAAGGTGCCCCTCCCACTCCACTGGCGAGAAAACACCCGGGATAGCCATGCTGGAGCGTATAGCTTTGGGAAACAGGCCGTGGTCGAGAATAACAGAGTCGCCTGTGAGGATATCGGTGGCCACACAGCTGAAGGGAATGGGCAGTTTTTTGAAATCGATGGAGTCGTTGTAGCCAATACTCAGTCGGTTGAAAAGGTTGATAAGGCTGGCCCCATTGATTACGCCGCTGGGCAGGGTGGAGAGAATGTTGAACGACTTCTCCGCGAAATTGCCCGAACCGAAGGGGACTGAGAAAAGATAGGTGCTTTGCCTGGCCCGGATGGTAGAGGACTGGTAGTAGCGGTCCACATTGTTGCTCATGTAGACCGACCAGTCCATGTCGGCAATGAGGGAGGCCATCTCGTCAGGGGTGTAGCCCAACGAATAGAGGCCTCCGATAATGGATCCCATGCTCGTGCCCGCAACACAGTCGATGGGTATGCCTATCTCTTCAAGATATTTCAGGACTCCGATGTGAGCCGCCCCTTTCGCGCCCCCACCACTCAGTGCAATACCTATCTTCGGACGTTGGGTTGAGACAGAGTCGGTTTGCTGTGCATAGAGGCCGCTGCAACCCAGAAGGACAAACAGCAAGGCGACGAAGGTATGTCTGATTTGTAGCATGGCAAAGCTATTGTTTAACCAACCTGATTGTGCGGGTGTCGGTTCGCGACAGAATAGACAATAAATATATGCCCGGCGCCAAATCGCTCATGTCCATAACCGATGTGGGCTGATTGAGTTTGCAGGTTCGCAGACGGCGACCATTAATGTCGTAAAGGACGGCATCAAAACAGTGGGCTGGGCCGTCCACAACAATTGTGGCCTCAGTGGTGGCGGGGTTTGGGTAAACCGTGATTTGGGTCTTATGCTCAGGGAACTTGAAATTGATGCCCGTTGTGGTGGTGTCCACTTGTGTGGTGTCCACCTGGGTGGTGTCGGTGGAGAGTGTGTCAGTAGTTGTGGTATCGGTCTGAGTAGTGTCGGCAGGACATTGGCGGAGCCAGAAGCAGATGGTGTCGTACACCACAGTCTGCACAGCTTCACGGATGGTGCGGGCCACCTGCTCGTCTATGCCGGGATTGTAAGTCAGCGCAAGTGGCGAGCGACGGAAAATAAGTGTGTAGAAGGCACAGGCGGCTGCATAGCTCCCTTCGAGCGAGGGGTGGCTGCCATCACCTTGGTAGAGCTGGATAGGGGTGTTGTTGCGGAGGTAACGCCACACGCGTCCTACGGGACAGACGGAAGCGTCGAAAGTCCTCGCCATGTAAAGGTAGCGCTCGTACAGCAAGCTGTCCATTCCCTCATAGGTGGCCAGCGGCGGGAAGACTGTTCCGTTTTGTGGGTCGCCGTTTTCGCGACCCCATGTCATATAAAGCATGGCTTCGCCATTAAGATTGCATGCGTACACCGAGTCGATAAGCCGCTGGGCGTAGGGGAAACACTGGGTCTCCACCTGCCCCTGCGGGAAGGAAGGCAACTGGCTCTGCTCTTGCAGTACCACCACGTCCCAGCCGCCTTCGCGAATCATGTCCATGGATTGGTTGCTGCAGTGCTGCTCGAAGGTGCACCCGCCAGGAGTGTTGCTTTCATACTCCACACGGTCGCCGACACTCTGTGCCGCATTCTGCACCATAAGCGGGAGGTTGTTGACGGCTGTATAGCTGTTGCCGATAAAGAGCACGCGTTTGCTGTCGCCCTGAGACCAGCCCATCTGGACCAAACACAATGCAAAGGCGAGTAGAATTGTTCTTTTCATATAATATTGGCTTTTTTTCATTAGGTTATTACTGGTTGATTATGCCGTTGGGGCCACGCTCCTTGCGGGGCTTCCTTTCTGGTGGTATGTAACCCGGCACGAAGACTTTGCGCTGGGAGTAGAGCAGCAAGCCTGAAAGGGTAGCACCCATCAGGTCGCTGATAGTGCAGCTGCACCACACTCCCGAAAGCCCATCGGCTCCCAACGATATGTATAGCAGCGGCACAAGAAACATCAAGGGAATAAGGAAAATCACTTGACGCGAAAGGCTGGTGACTATAGCTATCCACGGTTTGTCTATCGACTGGAAAAACTGCGAGTTGGTGGCTGTGAAACCGACAAGGGGAGCCATCACCAGCAGATAACGCATGGCCGGAACGGCGATGGATATCAATTGGGGGTCGTTGTTCATCATCAGCACCAGCAGACGGGGGATGGTCAGAGCCAGCAACATTCCCACTATTCCGAGTCCGACATTCCATTTCAAGGCAAGGGTATAGACATGTTTTAGGCGCAGATTCTGTCCTGCCCCGTAATTATAGCCTGCGATGGGTTGCATACCTTGGCATACACCCATCATGATCATAAACACAATCATCGACACACGGTTCACCACTCCATAGGCACTCACGGCCAGATCGCCTCCATAGGAGAGCAGCTGGTGGTTCAGCAATGCCACAACTGCGCAGGCTGCCACATTCATGGAGAAAGGACTGATACCAATGGCAAGAATATTCTTGACGATGTACATTTTGGGCTCCCAGCAGTGGCGCTTGAACCGGATGAAAGAATTGGGATTCATGAAATGCATGACGGCCAGGAGCGCCGAGAAAGCCATTGAGATGGTTGTCGCCCATGCGCCGCCACGGATTCCCCAGCCCAGCAAGATGATGAACAGATAGTCGAGGGCGATGTTAAGGAGTGCACCGCTGACTTGTATCCACATCGATCTCGAGGCATAGCCCGAAGCCCTTATCAAACCCGAGAGATTAAAAGTGAGGGTGGTCAGGAACATGCCAGGCAAAACAATGTTCATGTACTCCTGTGCCAGTGAGATTGTGGTGGGTGACGCACCGAACAGCCCCAATATAGGGCGCATAAAAAGATAGCCAGCCGTGACGAACAACGCTCCAAAAAAGAAGGTCAAAAGCATACTGTTGCCCAGAATCTTCTCGGCCCAGCGAACATCTTTGCGACCCAGCACAATACTCATGCGAGCTCCGGCTCCGGCTCCCACCAACGAACCAAAAGCATGGATGATATTCATGATTGGCAACGTGATGGCCAAGGCGGCCAGTATCAAGGCACCATGCTCTACGTGACCCAGGAATATGCTGTCCACGAGATTGTATACCGTGGCAATGATTTGTGTCACCACGGCAGGCAGTGTGTATTTCCACAGCAGCTGAGGTATGCTCCGTGTGCCCAGTTCTTTGGTCGTGTCTATCGTCTCGTTGCCCATCGGTTCTATCGCTTTATTCTGTTCTCTAATGCCATGAAGGCGTTGTATGCCACAAAGCCACCCGCCAGCTCCATCGACCGCTCGTCGACCATCAGGTCAGGGCGGTGCAGGTTGCTGTAAGGTGTGCCGGGTATGTGGATGCCTACACGGAAATAACAGGCGGGTATTTTCTGAGCAAAGAAGGCGAAATCCTCTGCCGTCATCCGCAGGTCGATCCACTCCACCTTTTCTTCTCCAAGAAATGCCACCCCATTGTCATGCACCTGTTGGGTACACTCATCGTCGTTGATGACAGGTGGGTAACCGTAATCAATAAAGAGGTCGCATTCTCCACCCATGCTCTCGGCTATACCGCAGCTTATTTTACGGATTTTCTCATGGCAGTCTAACCGCCACTGAGGGTCAAACGTGCGGATGATGCCCTCCATTTTCACCTCGTCCGGAATAATGTTGGTACGCCCCTCGCCGATGAATTTTCCAAAGCTGAGCACTGTGGGCATCATAGGAGCTGCGTTGCGGCTCACAATCTGCTGCAAGGCCACCACTATGTGCGAGGCTATCAGTATGGGGTCTACACTCATGTGGGGCGTAGCTCCGTGCCCACCTTTGCCTTTCACGGTCCAATACAGCTCGTCGGTCGAGGCCATGTAGCGCCCTTTCTTCATGCCGATGCGACCAAAGTCCATCTCCGGCAGACAGTGGAACGAGTACATCTCGTTGGGTGTCACCTCATCAAACAACCCATCGTCCATCATCATTCTTGCCCCACCGGGATACATCTCCTCCGAGGGTTCGAATATCAGCATAATGCTACCGTTCAGTTGTTCGCGTATGGCGGTGAGAATCTTGGCCGCGCACAGGAGGGAGCTGGTATGCATATCATGCCCACAGGCATGCATCACTCCAGGGTTCTCCGAAGCGAAGTCAAGTCCCGTGCACTCCGTGAGGGGCAGAGCGTCATAGTCCGCCCGCAGTCCCACGCAATAGCTGTCGGGATTCTTCCCTCCGCGTATCATGGCCATCACACCCGTCTTGCCAATGCCCGTGCGGGGCTCCAGCCCCATCTCCCGCAGCCGCTCGGCCACGAAAGCCATCGTGCCGAACTCCTGCTGGCTCAACTCCGGATGCCGGTGCAAGTGCCGCCGCCACCCTATCACCTCTTCACGATACTGGTGCGAGAGACCCTTTATGATTTCAACTATATTATCCATTCAGGTTATTATCTTGATACTATTCGCTCTTTTTCACCACTATCATGGCGGGCACTCCTTCGATAATCTCGATGGTGGTGCCGTTCTCCACTGTCGGGAGCAGCCTCAGGCGGGTGCAGAGGGTCTCCGTGCAGATGTACTCCATGTGCTGCTTCACGGCCTCGTCCCACTCTCCACTCTGCAGGTCGATGGTGATGCGGTCGGTGACATCGAATCCCTCCTTACGGATGTTTTGGATGCGATTCACCAGTTCGCGGGCTATGCCTTCGGCCTTCAGTTCATCACTCACCGTGATGTCGAGTGCCACGGTCAAGCTGCCATCGTTGGCCACCACCCAGCCGGGGATGTCCTGTGTGGCAATTTCCACATCGCTCAACAATATCTCGACGGGCTGGCCCTCGATGGTCAGCTGGCATTTACCTGCTGCTTCAAGTGCGTTAATCTGCTGCTGACCGAACGCCTGGATCTCGTTGCTGATGGCCTTCATAATCTTGCCATAGCGGGGACCCAGCGTCTTGAAGTTGGGTTTGATGCGTTTCACCAGAATATCATTGTCCGGAGCAAGGAACTCAATATCCTTGATGTTCAATTCTGAGCAGATAAGGTGCTGCACACGTTCCACCTGTTGGCGGAAGTTTTCGCCCTGCACCGGCAGCATGACCTTGGCCAAAGGCTGGCGCACACGCAGGTTGCTCTTCTTGCGGAGCGAGAGCCCCATCGAGCAAATCTTCTGAGCCAGCTGCATGCGTTCTTCCAGTGCCTTGTCTATCATCTCCTCATGCACTTCGGGGAAAGCCACATGATGTATCGACTCTGCACCGATGCGGTGGGTAACGCTGTTCATGTCCTGGAACAGGCGCTCGCTGAAGAAAGGAGCAATGGGCGACATCAGGCGGGCCAATGTCTCAAGGCAGGTATAGAGCGTCTGGTAGGCGGACACCTTGTCCTCGGTCATCTCCCCTTTCCAGAAACGGCGGCGGCACAGGCGCACATACCAGTTGCTCAGGTTGGCGTCCACAAACTCCTGTATAGCACGGCCGGCGCGTGTCGGCTCATAGTCGGCAAAAGCCTCATCGACGGTTTTCACCAGCGTGTTCAGCTCGCTCAAAATCCAACGGTCAATCTCGGGGCGTTTCTCAATGGGAAGGTCAGCCTCTTTATACTCAAAGCCGTCAATATTGGCATACAAGGCAAAGAAGCTATACGTGTTATAAAGCGTCCCAAACAGCTTGCGGCGCACCTCATCCACTCCTTCGATGTCGAATTTCAGGTTGTCCCAAGGCTGGCTGTTCGTAATCATATACCAGCGGGTGGCGTCAGGACCCTCTTTCTTCAGGGTCTCGAAGGGATCCACACCGTTGCCCAGACGTTTCGACATCTTATTGCCGTTCTTGTCAAGCACCAAACCGTTACTTATCACGTTCTTGAAAGCCACGCTGTCGAAACACATGGTGGCGATGGCATGAAGTGTGTAGAACCATCCGCGGGTCTGGTCCACACCCTCAGCTATAAAGTCGGCCGGGAACTGGCTTTCCTTCAGCGGTTCGCCCATGTAATGAATTTGGGCATAGGGCATAGCACCGCTGTCAAACCACACGTCTATCAAGTCTGGCTCACGCATCATGCGGCGGCCGGTGGGCGACACAAGCACCACATTGTCGATATACGGCCTGTGCAGGTCATATTTCTCCTCACGGTAGGGATTGCTCTCCATCACTCCGGCAGCCACAGCCTTGTCAATCTCTTTGCGCAGTTCCTCAACGCTGCCGATGCATATTTCCTCCTTGCCGTCCTCGGTGCGCCAGATGGGCAGCGGCGTGCCCCAGTAGCGGCTGCGGCTCAGATTCCAGTCCACAATATTCTCCAACCAATTGCCGAAACGGCCCGTACCCGTGGCCTCGGGCTTCCAATTGATGGTCTTGTTCAGCTCTATCATGCGGTCGCGCATGGCCGTGGTGCGGATAAACCAGCTGTCCAGAGGGTAGTACAGCACTGGCTTGTCCGTACGCCAACAATGGGGATAGCTGTGGGTATGCTTCTCGCTCTTGAACAATTTTCCCTGCTCCTTCAACATCACCACAATCTCCACATCAAGACTCATATCCTTCTCGGTCTTGGTGGGGTCGAAAGCATTTTTCACGAACTTGCCCGCATATTGTCCATACAGGCCAAGGTCGACATTCTCTTTCACCCACTCTGGGTCCAAATCTTCCACACGCCAGAATTTGCCGGTGCGGTCCACCATGGGGGCTTGCTTGCCGTCGCAGTCATACATCAGCAGGTCGCCAATGCCCCCTTTCTTGGCCACACGGGCGTCGTCGGCTCCGAAAGTGGGTGCTATATGCACTATGCCCGTGCCGTCTTCCGTGGTCACATAGTCACCCAGTATAATGCGGAAAGCCTCTCCCTTCGTTGCCGGACGGTGGCTCTGCTCGGAGGCATTCACCACTGTCGGTTTCACCCAAGGTATCAGTTGCTCATAGGCTATGCCCTCAAGGGCTGTGCCCTTGCATTCACCCTTCACCGAGCAATGCAGCAGCTTCGACTTCTCTTCTGGTTCGCCTTCGGTAAAGAAATTCCCCATCAGAGCCTTGGCCATCACTATACAGCAGGGAGTCCCGCTGTAAGGGTGCGTGGTTTCGAGCAGCACATAGTCGATGGCCGGACCCACGCAGAGGGCTGTATTCGAAGGCAACGTCCACGGTGTAGTGGTCCAGGCGATGGCGTATGCTGGCATATCTCCAGCCACAGATGCGCCGAAAGCTTGCTGCAACTTGGCTGCGGCATCCTCCAAGCGGAACATGGCCACACACGTGGTGTCCTTCACATCTCGGTAGCAGCCCGGCAGGTTCAGCTCGTGGCTCGACAGGCCTGTGCCGGCGGCTGGGCTGAATGGCTGGATAGTGTAGCCTTTATACAGCAACCCTTTATCATAAAGCTTCTTCAGCAGAAACCACAAAGTCTCTATATACTCATTCTCAAACGTGATATAGGGGTGCTTCAAATCCACCCAATACCCCATCTGCTTGGTCAGTTCGTCCCAAAGATCCTTGTATTGCAGCACCTCCGTACGGCAGGCATGGTTATAGTCGTCCACGCTGATTTTCTTGCCGATATCCTCCTTGGTGATGCCCAGCTTCTTTTCAACACCCAGCTCCACGGGCAGGCCATGTGTGTCCCATCCCGCCTTGCGGTCCACGAAGTAACCCTTCTGAGACTTGTAGCGGCAGAACACATCCTTGATGGTACGGGCCATGACATGATGGATGCCCGGTTTGCCGTTGGCCGACGGTGGACCATCGTAGAATACGAACGAGGGATGCCCCTCGGCAAGCTGCTGCCCTTTCTCAAAAGTCTCGTTCTCTTCCCAAAAGCGGCGTATCTCCTCGCCAATCTGGGTCATGTTAAGCTGTTTGTACTCTTTGTAACTCATTTGACCTATAATATGTTATTCTTTATCTTTAAGTATTGCACACATTAATAAGGCTTTGCGTCACAGCGGCGCAAAGAATCCAGTCTGCAAAGATACAAAAAAAAACTCATTCATCTCCGATAAATCCCCCTCTTTAACAAAACGACCATTTTCAGCCCGACAGCCCTACCCCACCAGCCATAAGCGCAACCACCGCTCTCCCCAATGGCGCCATTGAGGGCAATCGCTCGATGTTCGACGTGCAAACATTGTTCACAGCAAGCCTCCGCCTCCTTCCTTCGGGAAAGAGGCGGAGGCTTGTGCACCATGGCACCCGTCGCCCTACATCAGTCTTTTACCATCCGTTTGGTGGCAATGCCTTGCGGGGTGTGGATAGTCACGATGTATGTCCCTGCGGCAAGGGCGGATATATCCAGCGTGGCCACTATCCCTTCGGCCTTCTGCTCTATCAGTTTGCGCCCGTTCAGGTCGTAGATGGCTATGCCGGTCAGCCCATAGGACGACAGGACGCTCACCGCGTCATGAGCCGGGTTGGGCACCAACCGCGTGAAGCGGGCCAAATCCCCAGACTCCTCTATCCCTATGGGATTGTGCGGACCCTGGTTGTAGATCTCCACCTCCACGGGCCGGCTCCATTCGCCGTACTCCCCTGTCAGGCTGCAATAGCTGCGCACTAACGCAAAATAGAGCGTACCCACCTCAAGCCCCGTCAGGGTAATAGTAGGAGTGGTGACGGTGGTGAACGTGAAGTCCTCCCAGCTATCAGTCATCTTGCCGAAGGCCACCTCCCACGGGCCTCCGTCGCCCGAATCCCATATCAATGTCGCGCTGCTGTCCGCCCGGTCGGCTACCCTTATGTTGCTTGCATCGTGGCACAGCGTGGTGTCAAACCCTGGCTCGATAATGGGGAAGAACGGGTAGGCTACCGACCAGAAATAAGGGACATGGGTATTAGTGTCGAGAAAGCCAGACCCCCGAAGACATCTAATCCAATCAAAGTCGCGGTATTTTAACCAATTAATACAGGTGGAGTCAAGCGTGGTTCTAGTCCAATAAGGACACATAACGTTGACAAATCTTGTGGGGTTATGGTCCCAAAGCAACATATCCTCTGAATGGTTCGGGGCATATGCGGCACATTCCCGACCCCAACTCCTTTCATTGTTAAAGGCCGTGCTGGCCACCACAAACGAGTCCTCCACTATCACGGGATCCTTAAACATCACTTCGTATATGGGAAGTATCGGGTCCATTAAGAATTCATACGTCCAAGGCATGAGGGGATTATGAGGTATATTATTTTCACCCAACACACTATCTTGAGGTGGCAGATGCAGAAATCGGTGCGGTTGTTCTATCCTCCACGGGGCGGACCTCAGTTCTACAAGACCGTTGGCCGTGGGCTTGTATAGTATGGCCGAGTCGGTTATTCGCCCTCTCATGGTGGTGTCGCGTGTGTTCGGGAAAAACATTTCGGGATGAAATTCGTGTACGGATAGCATATCATAGGAGCTCATTAAAAAGCTTACCGTAGTGTCCATCGGCCGTTGCATGTAGGCGCAAATGGCAATGCCGATAATCTTTATTGGCCGCTCAGTGTACATTTGCATCCCGCCGATATAGTTGCCTTCGCGTATTCGGCTGTTCCTCGCGCCGGCATGCGACCCAAGCCGTGTATGAAACATATTATAGTCTGTTTTCGTAGAATGCCATCCTGAGTCAAGGTTTTCAACGTTGATAGGCCAACAGGCAAGATAACTATTGTTGTTGAAATAGTCTGTGTCCGGCATTATTAATGTGTCGCCCACTGGCCGCTGCGCCCACGCGCAGCCCGCCACCGCAAGCATCAGACAGATAAATATCACTTTTTTCATGGTTGACAGTTTTTTATCGTTATTACTATATTATTCACAAAGAATTGGACAAACTTCCATCATCCGGCCTCCCCAACTCTCATCCCCCAAACAAAGAGGATACTACGCACCGATTCCTTGTCCCTGCATAGCACTTAATGAGAGAAAAAGTGCTACTGAAAATAATAATTTCTTCATAACCCTTTATTTTTATATATAACAAACCATTGTGTTTCAGTTTATACCCCCCAAAACACCTCATCCTGCCCCATTCTTTCACATTGCAAACATAAACATTTTTTTTAATTACACAATTTTTTCTCGTCATTTCTCTGTGTATTTAACATTATTTAGAGGAACAGGAAGCTGCAGTGGACAAATCCCACTCTTTAACAAAACGACCATTTTCAGCCCGACAGCCCTACCCCACCAGCCATAAGCGCAACCACCGCTCTCCCCAATGGCGCCATTGAGGGCAATCGCTCGATGTTCGACGTGCAAACATTGTTCACAGCAAGCCTCCGCCTCCTTCCTTCGGGAAAGAGGCGGAGGCTTGTGCACCATGGCACCCGTCGCCCTACATCAGTCTTTTACCATCCGTTTGGTGGCAATGCCTTGCGGGGTGTGGATAGTCACGATGTATGTCCCTGCGGCAAGGGCGGATATATCCAGCGTGGCCACTATCCCTTCGGCCTTCTGCTCTATCAGTTTGCGCCCGTTCAGGTCGTAGATGGCTATGCCGGTCAGCCCATAGGACGACAGGACGCTCACCGCGTCATGAGCCGGGTTGGGCACCAACCGCGTGAAGCGGGCCAAATCCCCAGACTCCTCTATCCCTATGGGATTGTGCGGACCCTGGTTGTAGATCTCCACCTCCACGGGCCGGCTCCATTCGCCGTACTCCCCTGTCAGGCTGCAATAGCTGCGCACTAACGCAAAATAGAGCGTACCCACCTCAAGCCCCGTCAGGGTAATAGTAGGAGTGGTGACGGTGGTGAACGTGAAGTCCTCCCAGCTATCAGTCATCTTGCCGAAGGCCACCTCCCACGGGCCTCCGTCGCCCGAATCCCATATCAATGTCGCGCTGCTGTCCGCCCGGTCGGCCACCCTTATGTTGCTCGCATCATGGCACAGCGTGGTGTCAAACCCTGGCTCGATAATGGGGAAGAAAGGGTAGGCCCAGGTAAAGAAATAAGGGGTATTGGCCGAATCGCGCCAGTTTGGCTGATACACTACCCTAATCCAATCGTTGTCGCGGTATTTTATCCAAGAAATGCAAGTGGTGTCAGGAGTGGTTCTTGTCCAGCGGGGGGACCGTATGTTGTAGAATCTTGTTGGGTTGTGATCCCATAACATCATGGAGTCAGCGTAGGCCGGGTACGCCAGGGGATATTCCCACCCCATGCTTCTTTCATTATTGAGTGCTGTGCTTGCCACCACAAACGAGTCCTCCACTATCACAGGGTCCACAAACATCACTTCATATATCGGAAGTACAGGGTCGGGCAGGTAATTCCAAGTCCAAGGCATAATGGGATTCCAGAAGGAGTTAGCAAACCACTCAAGGGTATCCTCGTGAGGTAAAAGCAAGTAACGGTGGGGATTCTCTATTCTCCACGGGGTAGCCTTCAGCAGCTCGAGTCCGTTGGCTGTAGGTTTGTACAGTAAGGCCGAGTCGGTTATCCGTCCCTTCATTGTAGTGTCGCGAGTGTTGAGAAAGAAATTCTCCGGGTGCTTTTCGTGGACATTGGGTTTTTGGTAGCCTGAGGCTCTCATGAATCTGGGAGTGGTGGTATCCATCGGCCGTTGCATGTAGGCGCAGATGGCAATGCCGATAATCTTTATTGGCCGATCGGTGTACATTTGCATCCCGCCGATATAGTTGCCTTCACGTATTCTATCGTTCCACCCGTGCCATATATCTCTATGTCGTATTATATGGTCAATCCTCACCGAGTGCCATCCGTCGCCATGCGTTTCCACATTTATGGGCCAACAGTCCAGATAACTATTGTTGTTGAAATAGTCTGTGTCCGGCATTATTAATGTGTCACCCACTGGCCGCTGCGCCCACGCGCAGCCCGCCACCGCAAGCATCAGACAGATAAATATCACTTTTTTCATGGTTGACAGTATTTTATCGTTATTACTATTTATTATTCACAGAGAATTGGACAAACTTCCATCATCCGGCCTCCCCAACTCTCATCCCCCAAACAAAGAGGATGCTACGCACCGATTCCTTGTCCCTGCATAGCACTTAATGAGAGAAAAAGGGCTACTGAAAATAATAATTTCTTCATGGCTCCTTACTTTTTACATATAACAAACTATTGTGTTTCAGTTTATAAACCCCAAAAATACCTCATCCCGCCCCACTCTTTCACAATGCAAACATAAACATTTTTTTTAACTATACAATTTTTTCTCATCTTTTCTCTGTATATTTAACATTATTTAGAGGAACAGAAAACTGTAGTGGACATTACCAATGAATAATCAGAATATAATGACGGGCATGATGACCCCATCGTGCCGTCGGGCTGTGGGGTGGAGCGCAGGGCGGACGGGAAAATAGGACGGACACACCGCCGCAGGGGCGGTGTGTCCGTAATGGGATATGCTGCGATGCGGCGGTTAGCGGATGAGGAAGGAGAACTTGGAGAAGTTCTTCAATGCGATGCCGGTGCCGCGGGCCACGGCGCGCAGGGGGTCTTCGGCTATGTGGACTTGCAACTTGGTCTTGGACGAGATGCGCTGGTCGAGGCCGCGGAGCAGGGAGCCGCCGCCGGCCAGATAGATGCCGGTACGGTAAATGTCGGCTGCCAGCTCGGGGGGTGTGGCCGAGAGGGTGTCGAGGATGGCCTGCTCGATGCGGGCGATAGATTTGTCGAGGGCATGGGCTATCTCTTTGTAGTTGACGGAAATCTCTTTGGGAAGGCCGGTAAGGAGGTCGCGGCCCAGGGTGGGATAGTCCTCGGGCGGTTCGTCGAGTTCGCTGACAGCGGCGCCGACTTTGATTTTCACCTGTTCGGCGGTGCGCTCGCCGATAACCATGTTGTGCTGCTTGCGCATGTATTCGACTACGTTCTCGTTGAATTCGTCGCCGGCCACGCGGATGGAGTTGTTGCAGACGATGCCGCCGAGGGAGATGACGGCTATCTCAGCCGTGCCGCCTCCGATGTCAACAATCATGTGGCCTTCGGGCTCCAGGACGTCAATGCCTATGCCGATGGCGGCGGCCATGGGTTCGTGGATCATGCGTATTTCTTTGGCTCCGGCCTGCTCGGCGCTTTCGCGCACGGCGCGCTCTTCGACGTTGGTGATGCCGGAGGGGATGCAGATGACCATGCGCAGCGACGGGGGCATGAAGGAGCGGTTGATGTTGGTCATGCCGATAAGCTCGCGGATAAGGTGCTGGGCCATCTCGAAGTCGGCGATGACTCCTCCCCGCAGGGGCCGCACGGTCTCAATGTTTTTGTTGTCGGTCTTACCGGCCATCATCTGGGCTCGTTTGCCCACGGCGATGATGCGGTTGTTGTTGCGGTCGACGGCCACGATGGAGGGCTCGTCGACGACTACCTGATCATTGTGGATTACGATGGAGTTGGCTGTGCCAAGGTCCATGGCTACCTCTTTGTTGAAGAATGAAAATAAACCCATTTATACTATACTGTTTTTTTCGGATTGATGATGATGTGTGTTATACGTAAAAAAGAGAAAAATGTTTCGTTTAGTGCTTAAAATGTCTGTAGCCGGTGATGGCCATGCCCATGTGGTTCTTTTCGCAGTAGTCGATGGAGTCCTGGTCGTGGATGGAGCCGCCGGGGTGTGCCACGGCGACGATGCCGGCCTCGTGGGCTATCTCGACACAGTCGGCAAAGGGGAAGAAGGCGTCGCTGGCCATGACGGCTCCGTTGAGGTCGAAGCCGAAGGACTGGGCTTTGGCTATAGCCTGGCGCAGGGCGTCCACGCGCGAGGTCTGGCCGGTGCCGCTGGCACAGAGCTGGCCGTTTTTGGCCAGCACAATGGCGTTGCTCTTGGTGTGTTTTACGAGGATGGTGGCGAAGGCCAGGTCGGCAGCTTGCTGGGGGGTGATGGGGGTGGAGGTGACGCTGTGCGACATGTCGGCGGCGGTGGGGACGACGGTGTCGCGGTCCTGCACCAGAATGCCGTCGAGGGCGTTGCGGAACACAGTGGGACTCATCTGGAAGGCGTTACGCTTCAGAATGATGCGGTTCTTCTTACCCCGGAGGATGGCGAGGGCGTCGTCGTCGTAGGCGGGAGCGATGCAGACTTCGAAGAAGATTTTGTGCATCTCCTCGGCCACCTCTTTGGTGATGGTGCGGTTGGTGACCAGCACGCCGCCGAAGGCGGAAACGGGGTCGCCTGCCAGGGCATCCTTCCACGCCTCCAGAACCGTGGGCCGTGTGGCCAGGCCGCAGGCGTTGTTGTGTTTGAGGATGGCGAAGGTGGTGTCGGCATAGTCGTCGATGAGGGCGCAGGCGGCGTCGATGTCGCCTATGTTGTTATAGGAGATTTCTTTGCCGTTGAGCTTGGTGAAACAGGCGTCGAGGTCGCCGTAGAAACAGCCTTTCTGGTGGGGGTTTTCGCCGTAGCGGAGGGTATTGGCCTTGGTGCTGCTGAGCTTGAAGGCGGGCAGCTGCTCCTGGCGGTTAAAGTAGTTGAAGATGGCGGTGTCGTAGTGGGAGCTGACGTTGAAGGCGCAGGCGGCAAAGTGGCGGCGCTGCTGGAGGGTGGTGGCGCCGTCCTGCTCGGTGTAGAGCTTCAGGAATTCGGCGTAGTGGTCAACGGAGGGGATGATGACCACATCGTTGAAGTTTTTGGCGGCGGCACGGATGAGGGAGATGCCTCCGATGTCGATTTTTTCAATGATATCCTGCTCCGGGGCCCCGCTGGCCACGGTGGCCTCAAAGGGATAGAGGTCGACGATGACGAGGTCGATTTCGGGTATTTCGTACTGGGCCAGCTGTTCGCCGTCGGAGAACATGTCGCGACGGCTCAGTATGCCGCCGAACACTTTGGGGTGGAGCGTCTTGACACGGCCTCCAAGGATGGATGGATAGCCGGTGAGGGATTCGACAGCTACTGGCTCGATGCCGAGGTCGTGGATGAACTTGTAGGTGCCGCCGGTGGAGTAGATGGTGACTCCTTGACGGTCGAGGGCTTTGACGATGTCTTCAAGTCCGTCCTTATAGTAGACGGAGATGAGGGCTGATTGTATTTTTTTCGGTTCCATTATTGTTGTTTTGATTCACTATCATTCATACAACCCACTGGCAGTACGTCACTTGCGTGATATACTGCACAATGGATGCCAAGTGCAAATATACGATTATTTTTCTTTATGTGGGAAATCTTTTTTTTGCACAAAGGGTTTCCTGCTGCTCAGGAGCCAGCGTAAATCAATAAGTCCTATTAAGCTTCTGTATTCATACTCCTGAATTATTCGGCAACATACTCCGACTTCGCAATAGCATTCACAGGATGTTTTTCTTCCCATTCAAGCACGGATGCTGGCGCAGGGGTGTAGACGATTGCTTTGGTGCCTTGGGTGGTGCAGTATATCGGGGCTGGGGAGTCGGCGGTTGAAAGCAGCGTGGTGCTTGCAGGGCGGGTGCTTTTGTATTCGAACACTAACTGTGTGCAGCTGTTGAAGGCGGCATCGGCCAATGTTTGATTAAAGTCCGTGCCGGCGACCAATTTGGCGGGGCCGAGGAAGGCGAAGTTGTTGCTGCCGAAGGTGGTGGGGTAGTATGTGTTGCGCTCAATGGTGATGGGCTCGTCGCTGTCCTCAAAATGCTTGAGGCAGCAGCTGGTGTCGGAGGCCACAAAGGCAAAGGTCATCTCGGTATAGTCGCCAGCGGGCAGGTGGATGTAGAGCGTGAGGCCCCGGCTGCAGTCCATGCCCTGCTCGCCGCAGTTGAGGGTCAGGGTGTGGCCGCCGTTGGCGGTGTTTGTAAGGGTGGGGTTGCCACCGTTGTAGTCGACGGCAAAGTCACCACTGATGATGATGTTGGGGGTGGTGAGCTCAATGCTGGTGATGGTCTTTTCGGGTCGGTAGTCCGGCGCCGATGGTCGGCTTGTGTGGGCAAGGCGGGCTTTTTTTCAATCTATAATTCTGCATGTTGCAAAACTTGTTGGATTAACATATCCAAAATATTCATCGGCAATTTGCATATCCACGATGCCGCGCATTTTCGCTACACTGGCAACATGCCGACTTTAATCACCGCATCGAGCTTGGCCCGTAGGGTGCCGTTGAAATCCAGCCTCCCCGAGGCTTTTTCATGGTAGATGCGGGCACTCATATCTCCAAATACATTTTCCCTCCGCCGGTAGCCATCAGGTACTTTACAGCTGTCCATTTTGTTTTCCGGCATCGGGCAATGCTTATCCGGTCCTTTGTGCCCATTAGCATTGCGGTGCGACAAAAAAAAGAACGCCGCAGGGCATTTGCCTGCAACGTTCTTTGTGGTTTGGCGCCGTGTCGGCAGCCGTTTGGGTTTGATAGCGGGGGCGCGCGACCGCCTATGCCACATCGTCAATGTGCGGTGCTTGCCCGTCTCTCCCGCTTGTGGTGGGGCGTTATTCGCCAAACTCGATGCCGAGGCCCTTGGCCGTATGGACCAAGCTGCCCTTGGGGTCGACCATATTCTGGGCCCTCACTGCCTCCTCGAGAGGCACGGCCACAATGTCGGGGTGATGGTAGGCCACCATCTGCCCATACTGACCCTGGATGACAAGCTCCATGGCGCGGACCCCGAACTGCGAGGCCAGGATGCGGTCGAAGGCAATGGGAGTGCCTCCGCGCTGCAGGTGGCCGAGGATAGTGCAGCGTATGTCGTGCTCCACTCCCGCCTCTTTGAGGTCGGCCGCTAACTGGTGGCCGATGCCGCCCAGGCGTATGTGCTGATAGCCCACCTCGGAGGTCTCCGTGCCCACGGCGGTGCCGCCTTTGGGCTTGGCACCCTCGGCCACCACGATGATGCAATAGCCGTGACGCTTGTTGTACCGTTGTTCTATCTTCTCTTTTATCTTGTTGATGTCGTATGGGATTTCGGGAATAACACACACGTCGGCCCCGCCGGCAATGGCGCTGTGGAGGGCTATCCAGCCCGCGTCGCGGCCCATCACCTCGATGATAAACACCCGGTTGTGGCTCGCGGCCGTGGTGACCAGCTTGTCGATGGCCTCGGTGCAGATCTGCACCGCCGTCTGGAAACCGAAAGTGTAGTCGGTGGAGGAAAGGTCGTTGTCGATAGTCTTGGGCACACCCACTATATTCAGCCCCTTCTGGGCAAGGCCAAGGGATATGCGTTGCGACCCGTCGCCGCCGATGTTGATGACGGCGTCAACACCGAGATATTGCAACTTGCGTATCATCTCGTCGCTGCGGTCCACCGTGGTCCAGGTGCCGTCCTGCTGACGGACGGGCCAGGCAAAGGGGCCGCCCTTATTGGTAGTGCCAAGGATGGTGCCACCCTGAATCTGGAGGCCTTCCACCTTTTTCTCGTCCAGCTCCACGACCTCGGTCGGCTCGCGCAGCACACCGTTGAATGACTCGATGCAGCCTATCACCTCCCAGTCTTTCTCCTGCGAGGCACGCTTCACAATGCCGCGAATCACGGCGTTCAGACCGGGGCAGTCGCCGCCTCCGGTCAGGACCATTACTCTTTTCAGTGCCATTGTGGTTCTTTCTTACTTATTAATAAATAAAGGGTTGCACAACTTGTCGCCACCCATTTGGAACTTACAAATTTACACCTTTTTTTTGACTAAGCAAGTTTTTGTTTTTGGTTTTTCCTCACAAGGAAATGCGTTGATTCGAAAAAAAGTCGTACCTTTGCTCTTACCAACCGTAGGCCTCCGCCCCCGCCCTCGACGGCGTATCGGCATGACAACGATTGGTTTGACACGAATAAAACGTTTTAGATATGAACTTGAAATTTATGGGAGCCACCCGCGAGGTGACAGGCAGCAAACATTTAATCACCACCAAAAAAGGGCTGAAAATCCTTCTCGACTGCGGCATGTACCAGGGCAAAGGTCTGGAGACCGACGCCATGAACCGCGACCTCGGATTCATCCCCTCCGAAATCGACTACCTCATCCTCTCCCACGCCCACATCGACCATTCCGGCCTGATACCTTATATCTATAAAGAAGGCTTCCGCGGCACCGTCCTCTGCACCCCCGCCACGCGCGACCTCTGCGCCATCATGCTGGCCGACGCCGGTCGCATACAGGAAGCCGACATCCACACCTTCAACAAAAAACGCAAAGCCCAGGGCGAAGACCCCGTCGAACCCATCTACACCGAGCAAGACGCTCAGGCTTGCATGAGCTGCTTCATCAGTGTGCCCTACCACAAACCCTTTGCCATCGAAGACGAAGTGACCGTCGAATTCTTCGACGCCGGCCACATTCTGGGCAGCAGCCTCGTCTACCTCCAAATCAAAGACGGCCGCCGCGTCATCAAGCTCGGATTCACCGGCGACATCGGCCGCTACAACAAGCACATACTCAAAGACCCCGAACCCTTCCCTCAGGTCGACTACCTCATCATGGAATCCACCTACGGCGACCGCCTCCACTCCTCCATCGAAGACGCCGAACAAGAACTCCTCATGGCCGTCCTCGACACCTGCACCAAAAAGAAAGGCAAACTCATCATCCCCTCATTTGCCGTAGGCCGCGCTCAGGAAATCATCTACGCCCTCGACCGCCTCGAATCCGCCAACCTCCTGCCCGACATCGACGTCTTCGTCGACAGCCCCCTCAGCGTCTCCGCCACCAACATCATGCGCCTCCACTCCGAATGCTTCGGCAACCAGATACTCGACTACATGAAAAAAGACCCCGACCCCTTCGGATTCGACCGCCTGCAATACATCCAATCCGTCGAAGCATCCAAAGCCCTCAACGTCCGCCACAAACCCTGCGTCATCATCTCCGCCTCAGGCATGATGGAAGCCGGACGCGTGAAACACCATCTGGCCAACCACATCGACGACCCCTCCACCACCATCCTCTGCGTTGGCTACTGCGAACCCAAAACCCTCGGCGCCCGCATCATGCGCGGCGACAAAGAAGTCTCCATCTTCGGCCACCGCTACCTCGTCCGCGCCGAACTCCGCCGCATCGAATCCCTTTCCGGCCACGGCGACTACAGCGAAATGATCAACTACATAGGCTGCCAGGATAAAAGAAAACTGAAAAAAATATTCCTCGTCCACGGCGAAGCCGAAACACAAGAGCACTTCCGCGACACCCTCACCGAACTGGGCTGGAAACACGTCGAAATACCCGAGTTCCGCCAAGAAGTCGAACTCTGACCCCAGCCCCTGCGCCCCACAGCCCCCGCAGGCCTTCCCCACCCATCTTGCAACCACCCTACGGGCATTCCGTCACAAGCCGGAATGCCCATTAAACCATACTCCCGCACATCGGCAACCCTATCGGCACACACCGCGCCAACGAGCCATCCCAGCACCAAAAAAAGTCCGAAAAGACAAAAAGTCCGAAAAAAAGTGTATCTTTGCAAACTCAACCAGCAGCGGACAACCACCGCAACCCTGCTGAAACCCATGCGGATATGGCGTAATTGGTAGCCGCGCCAGACTTAGGATCTGGTTCTTCACGGAGTGGGGGTTCGAGTCCCCCTATCCGCACCCCACCCACACCAAAAGCACAGCCCAAGCTGTGCTTTTCCCATACCCCCCACCCCTACCCCACCCCCCAAACTAAAAAGCCCCACCCCAACCTCACCACCCAAAGCCAAAGTGTCGAACTCCACCCCACCCAACCCCAAACAGCCAGAGTGTCCACCCCAACCCCACCACCCAAAGCCAGAGTGTCCACCTCCGCTCTGCCTTCGCTCCAGATCCGCTATTTATACTACATTTAGTCTCTACTTATTCTACATTTATTCTATACTTCCTCTATACTCCACCCTTATTATCACACAGAACCCATATTCAAACAAGGGCAACACAGCGGCCGAAAAGCCGACCCGCCGCGTGGCAACCGAGGGCCGCGGAGGGATCGGGGGCGGAAAAAAAGACGGCCGCCTGCGGCGGCCGCACAATAATAAAACGAAAAGAGCGTTATTGTGAATTGCATGAGAAAAAGTGTCGTCATATTACTGCTACTGCTGCTTGCCGGGCCCGCCGCCCGCGCAAGTTATCTGCTCATACCGATGGACGGGGTGCAGAAAAACCACCTCAAAGCCTACGGAGTGGCCTACTACGCGTTGCAGCGCGAGGTGGAGGTGACCTGGCTGCTCAACTACCGCGGCGGCAGCTTCATGATGAAGTATGCCGACCTGCTGGACAAGGAGTGCCGCCTGCGCGGCGTGAGCGCGGAGGTGATTGCCGACGGGCAGTCGAGCGCCATCCTGTCGGAGATTGCCGACCCGTCGGTCAACATGGACGCCGTGAAGCTGCACAAAGCGCCCCGCATAGCTGTCTACTCGCCAAAGAACAAGCTGCCCTGGGACGACGCGGTGACGCTGGTGCTGACCTATGCCGACATCCCCTACGACGTGGTGTACGACGACGAGGTGATGGCGGGGGTGCTGCCCACCTACGACTGGCTTCACCTGCACCATGAGGATTTCACCGGCCAGTATGGCAAGTTCTGGGGAAACTACCGCAACCAGCAGTGGTATATCGAGGATGTGCGCACACAGGAGGCCACCGCCTCCCGGCTGGGATTCCAGAAGGTGAGCCAGCTGAAACTGGCCGTGGCCCACAAGATACGCGACTTTGTGATGGGCGGAGGGTTCCTCTTTGCCATGTGCTCGGCGCCGGACAGCTACGACGTGGCCCTGGCGGCGGAGAATGTGGACATCTGCGACGTGATGTTCGACGGCGACCCCATGCAGCCCGACGCCCAGCAGCAGCTGGACTTCAACAAAACCTTTGCCTTCAAGGATTTCCGCATAAGCACCAACCCTGTAGAGTATGAGATTTCGACCATCGACATCGACGACCGCGCCCACCAGCGGGCGGTGAACGAGAAGAATGATTTCTTCACGCTGTTCGATTTCTCGGCCAAATGGGACTGGGTGCCCACCATGCTCACCCAGAATCACACGCGCATCATACACGGCTTTATGGGTCAGACCACGGCGTTCCGCCGCGAGTGCGTCAAGTCGTCGGCCGTCATCCTGGCCGAGAACAAGGCGCTGGGCGAGGTGCGCTACCTGCATGGCGAATACGGCAAAGGCACCTGGACCTTCCTCGGCGGGCACGACCCGGAGGACTACCGCCACTTTGTGGGCGACCCCCCCACGGACCTCTCGCTTTTCCCCAACTCGCCGGGCTACAGGCTGATATTGAACAATATCCTGTTCCCCGCCGCCAAGAAGGAGAAGCACAAAACCTGACAGTATAGTTTCGCACCTCAACGCAAAAAAGATACGGATGAAACAGACACTCGCAATAGCCATAGCAACCCTGCTTGCCTGGACGGCCACCGCCCAGAAATGGACCAACTACACCACCAAAAACTCGGAACTGACGGGCAACAACATTCTGGCCATCAGTCTGGACAACCGCAACAACCTGTGGGTGGGCACCACCCAGGGACTCAACTGCTACAAGAACGGAAACTGGACGGACTATTCCGACTTCAACGAGAAGCTGAAAAACCAGTTTGTCAACTGCCTGCTGCCGGAAGGCAACACCCTATGGATCGGCACCGACGACTACGGGGTGATAGAGCTCAACGGCAACCGCTGGTTTGAACACAGCGAGGAAACCCGGAGGCTGAACATGAAATACATACGCGACATAGCCGTGGACCACGCCGGGACGAAATGGATCGGGGTGACGCTGAGCGGTTTTGTCTCCTACGACGGGGTGAACTGGCATAAGTATACGGCCAACGACAGCGAGTTGCTGAGCGACTTTATCCTCTGTGTGGTGGTGGACAACCGCGACCGCAAGTGGATTGGAACTAACGACGGCCTCTGTGTGTTCGACGGCAACCGTTGGATTTCCTACACCACGAAGAACTCGAAGATAGCCCACAACATAGTGCTCTCCATTGCCATCGACAAGCAGAACGTGAAATGGATCGGGACGCTCGAGGGGTTGTGCCGCTTCGACGGCGAGGAGTGGCAACTGTTCCACACCGACAACAGTCCCCTGCCGGGCAATCAAATCAACGACCTGGCTTTCGACAAGGAGGGCCACCTGTGGATGGCTACTGACGGCGGAGTGGCCGTGTTCGACTGCAAGGACCGATGGGACACGTTCCGCGGAGGTGATGTGCTGCCCAAGTGCATGTACCAGAATATAGCCATCGACCGCAGTGGCAACATCTGGTTCGGGACGGACGAGAAAGGGCTCTACTGCCTGTCCGACTACCAGATGGCCGACCGCACGGTGGCCGAGAACAGCGAGTCCACAGCCGACGCCGCACCGGCCGACGCCAAGGCAGGCACCGCCACCGGACCCGAGGCCGACAAAAAGCCCAAGCAGTCCGCCGAGACCGCCGAGGTGGAAGACCGCATCAAGCTGACCCCCAACTTGGAGGAGGGCTACATCACCATCACCATGAACGCTCCCGAGGCGCAGGTCACTTTCCTCAACTCCAAGGGCGAGAAAGTGCGCACCGTGCCACGATATATCAATGGAAGCCACATCAACATCGCCAAAATGAAGAAAGGCACCTACACCGTGCGGGTGAAGAACAAGAACGGCACCCGCACCGTGAAATTCACCCTGAAATAAACCTATAAGCAGCAATAACGAATCCATCATTCACTATGAAAAAAATTGTATCATTTGTGCTTGGACTGGCCATGGCCTGGATGGTGTCGGCCCAGATTCAAGACCCCGTGAAATGGTCTTTTACGGTAAAGGACCTCAACGAAAACATGTCGGAGCTGGTGTTTACGGCCCAGCTGGACCCGGGCTGGCACCTCTACTCGCAGCACACCGACCCCAACGGGCCGTTCCCCATAGCATTTGAGTTCACGCCCTCGGCCGACTATAAGCGCGTGGGGGGGGTGAGCGAACCCAAACCTCATGAGGAGTTCGACAAGGACTTCAACTGCACAGTCCGCTCGTTTGAGGGGCGGGTGGTGTTCCGCCAGAAAATTGAGCGCCGCTCGACGAAGGACTTCAAGGTGGGCGGCACATTCAGCTACCAGCTGTGCAACAACGGCTCGTGCATAGCGCCGGACGACCGCGATTTCTCGTTCTCGGTGAAGGGGGCCAAGGCTACGGCCACCGATAATGCTGCCGCCAGCGCGGTTGCCGAGGCCGACACGGCTGTGGCCGACCTGCAAGAGACTGAGGACTCGGCTGCCACCATCGCCGCCACACCGGTGGCCAATGTGACCGACAGCACTGCCACTGCCGCCGACCAGCCTGAGAAAAAGAAGGACTCGCTCTTGGTGATTTTCCTGCTGGCCCTGCTGGGCGGTGTGCTGACGATGTTCACCCCCTGCGTGTTCCCCATGATACCGATGACGGTGAATTTCTTTATGAACAGCACGGATAACAAGAAGGCCTCACGTCGTCAGGCCTGGTTTTTCGGGTTCTCCATTATCTTCTTGTTTGCGGTGCTGGGAGCGATATTGACGTTGGTGTTCGGACCAGAGGCGTTGTACTTTATCGGCACGCACTGGGTCCCCAACCTCCTGTTCTTCATCATTTTCATCATCTTCTCGCTGAGTTTCTTCGGTTTGTTTGAGATTAAGATGCCCGAGCGCTGGATCAACAAGTCGGACGAGCAGGCGGACAAAGGCGGGCTGTTGGCTCCGTTCTTTATCGCCCTGACCACCGTGTTGGTGTCGTTCAGCTGCACCGGTCCCATATTGGGTGCCGCATTGGTGGGCCTTTCGACCAGCACGACCGACCGCTGGGTGTCGCTCATCACCATGCTGGGCTTCGGCATCGGTTTTGCAGCACCGTTCACGCTGTTGGCTATGTTCCCGTCGGTGTTGAAAAACATGAAATCGGGCGGATGGCTCAACACGGTGAAGGTGGTGTTTGCCTTCCTGGAGCTGGCCTTCGGCTTGAAGTTCCTGTCGATGGCCGACCTTTACTGCCACTGGCACCTGCTGGACCGCGAGACCTATCTGGCTTTGTGGATAGTTATTTTCGGCCTTCTGGGTCTCTACCTGCTGGGCAAACTCAAGTTCAAAGGCGATGAGGATCTGGAACATATCGGAGTGGTGCGCCTGTTTTTGGCCATTATCGACCTCGCCTTTGTGGTGTATATGATTCCGGGTCTGTGGGGTGCCCCGTTGAAGGCCATCAGCGGTTTCCTGCCTCCCATGACCACACAGGATTTCAACATAGAGCGCAGCATCGAAGAGCAGGGCGCGACAGTGGTGTACGACGGGAGCGCCATGGGAACCGAGGCACTGCCGGCCGACCGCAAATATGCCGACAGGCTCCAGTCGCCTGCGGGCTACCACGGATTTTTCGACCTTGAGGAGGCCAAAGCCTATGCCCGGAAGGTGGGCAAACCTATCTTTATCGACTTTACAGGCCACACCTGCAACAACTGCCGCGAGATGGAGCATCTGGTATGGTCGGACAAGGATGTGAAAGCCATCATCAACCAGAAGTTTGTTCTGTGTGAACTGTATGTCGACGAGCAACAGATTGAGCTGCCTGAGGCGGAATGGATCACGGACGACAAAGGCCGTGTGCTGAAGACTTTGGGTAAACGCAACTTGTATTATGAGAAGAGCATGTTCAATATGAACGCCCAGCCATATTACGTCATTATTGATGCCGACGGCAAAGTGCTGACCAAAGAAAATTATCAGTACGACCGCGATGTACAGAAATTCATTACTTACCTGAACGAAGGCCTTTCGAACATGAAATAATGGCGTTGGGAGACAGCCCCATTTTAACAAATCGATATCCCCGGAGAGCGTTTTTCGCTGTCCGGGGATTGTTGTTAGCTATGTTAAACGTGGTCCATAACATATTGATTATTAAAATATGGTATGTTAATTATCAACTATTTGCCAAAAGTTTTTTTGCCATATCGGGAAAAAGTAGTACTTTTGCAAACGATTTCGAAAGAGAAATAACAGAGTGCGGGGTAGAGCAGAGGTAGCTCGTCGGGCTCATAACCCGGAGGTCGTTGGTTCGAATCCAGCCCCCGCTACCAAGGAAGGACAACCTGAAAGGGTTGTTCTTTTTTTATTGTCACTCGGGGGCCGATTGTGAAGCCTCGCTGAAGGCGTGAAAGCCGCTTTGAACGATAATTATTTATCGTTTATCAATAATTTTTTCACATAATTCAAGAAATAATAGTATCTTTGCAGCCGAGTATAGGACCTAAAAAAAGAGTCATATTAACGGAAAAAGCTCATACTGAATGACAAAAACAAACAATATATCCTTGCTGAAAATGAGAAAAACACTGTATCTACTGATTTGTGCCGGACTTTTGGCCAGCTGCAACGGGTCTGCCCATAGCGACGAAAGTGCAGCCTACAACGAGGTGAAGGTGGTGGGCGACACGCTGGTGGTGCCGGAGACATCGACCATTGCGTCGAAGATGGTGTGCGACACCGTTGACGAGTCATCGTACTCGGCCACCCTGTCAACCACAGGCGTGGTGCGTGCCATCCCGTCGGCCTATGCCGAAGTGTCGGCTCCCTTTGCCGGACGGGTGGTTCGTTCGCTGGTGCGTATCGGGCAGCATGTCAAAGCCGGAACACCGCTGTTTGAGATTTCGTCGTCGGACTATTCGGAGGTGGTGAAAAAGCTGATACAGACCAAGTCGGAAATGGATATGGCCAAACGAGGGTTAGACCGCACGCAGGACCTTCACAATAACAAAGTTGCATCGGTCAAGGAGCTGGACGAGGCCAAGACCACCTACTCGTTGGCGGTGGAGGAATACCACCATGCCGTGGCCGTGGCCAAAGAATACCAGATAGATATACACCGGGCCGAGGTGGGTCAGCCCATGATTGTGCGCTCGCCCATAGCGGGGCAGGTGCTACAAAACGATTTGGTAATAGGGGAGTACCTGAAAGAAGATGCCGCCACAAAGGTGGTGGTGGCCGACCTGGACAAGGTGTGGGTTAAAGCCAACGTCAGCGAGATGGATGCCCCTTATGTGAATGGGATAGAACATGTGGAAGTCAACTTGGTGGCCCGTCCGGACAGCGTGGTGACAGGACATGTGACCTATGTGGGAGGCATACTCGACGCCGATACCCGCACCGTGGAGACAATAATTGAGTGCAGTAATCCCCGCCACCTTATGCTGCCCAACATGTATGCACAGGTGCGCATGCAGATTCACAGCCGCAACACAATCGTGGTGCCCAAAAAGGCTGTTCTGCAAAGCGAGAAAGGGCGCTATGTGCTGCGCCGCATTGGCGACAACACATACTGTCGCACAAAGGTGGAGGTACAGTCGATTGACGAGCATTTCCTCCGGGTAATCAGTGGTCTGAAGGTAGGAGATGTGATTGTTACCGAAGGGGCATTCTATCTTATTGACAAGCACTAAACCCAACGGCACAAATCCACAAACTATAATCTGCAAAACTCAAGAAGAACGCCATGATAGACAAACTTGTAGGGTGGGCCATAGACCACCGCGCCATCACCATAGTCACCTTTATTTTGCTCTGCATAGCCGGGGTGATAGCATGGAATTCCCTGTCGATAGATGCCTATCCAGACATCTCGGACACTACCGTGCAGGTGGTGACGCAGGTGCCGGGACTGGCCACCGAGGAGATTGAGCAGCAAATAACCATTCCCGTGGAGCGGGCGGTGAGCGGCATCCCCAACCTGATTACCATGCGCAGCAAGAACAGCTTCGGCATTTCGACCGTGATTCTTGTGTTCGACGACGGGGTGGACGACTACTGGGCGCGGCAGCGCGTCACAGAGCGGCTTGTGGGCATCGACCTCCCTTACGGGGCTGTGCCTGAGCTCAACCCCCTCACCGCCCCTACCGGTGAGATTTTCCGCTATATTGTGGAGAGCCCCGACGGGAGCCATGACCTCCGCAGCCTCACCGACATCCACAAATGGACTATTATTCCCTATCTGCGGCAGATTTCGGGTGTGGCCGATGTGAGCAACTATGGTGGCATCACGACACAATACCAGATAGAGCTGTCGCCCGAAAGACTCACGGAATTTGGCATCTCGCTGAGCGACATCACCGAAAAGATAGAGCAAAACAACCTCAACGCGGGCGGCAGCATCCTGTCCGAGGGGTCGTTGAGCTACGTGGTGCGCGGCATCGGACTGATCAGCGACTTGGAGGGATTGGGCGACATCGTGGTGAAGACGGTGAATGGCACACCGGTGTACCTCAAAGAGCTGGGCGAACTGAAATATGGCACCCTTGAGCGCAAAGGTGTGCTGGGATTCAGCGACGATCAGCGCGACTACGACGACGCCGTGGAGGGCATAGTGCAGATGCTGCGTGGCGAGAACCCCTCCGAAGTGCTGAACCGCATCCACACCTCTATCGACGAACTGAACAACGAAATACTTCCCGAAGGGGTAGAGATACACCCTTTCCTTGACCGCACCAACTTAGTGGGCGAGACCCTGAAGACTGTCTCTCACACCCTAATCATCGGCATGATACTGGTCATCGTGGTGCTGATGATATTCTTGGGCAACTTCAGGGGGTCGCTGGTGGTTGCGCTCACTATTCCTATTGCCTTGCTTGTGGCTTTTGTGCTGATGAAACTGACGGGCATCCCCGCCAACCTCCTGTCGTTGGGGGCCATCGATTTCGGCATCCTTGTGGATGGCGCCATCGTCATGATGGAAAACATCCTGAAGAAACGCGAACGCCATCCCGACCTGGAACTCACAACCGACGATGTCAAACAGCGTGCGCGCGAAGTGGGACGCTCCATCTTTTTCTCCACCATAATCATCATCACAGCTTATCTGCCACTCTTCGCCTTCGAGCATGTGGAGCGCAAGCTCTTCACCCCCATGGCCTACACGGTGGGATATGCTCTTATCGGCGCACTGCTCACCTCCCTGCTGCTCACGCCTGGCCTCTCCTACATGGCCTACCACAAGCCCCGCAAGCTGTATCACAACAAATGGCTTGAGCGGCTCAACAATGCATACACCCGCACCATAGGCACCTTCCTCGAAAAGAAAAAAGCGGTGATTGCCACCCTTATCGTCATCCTGTGCGGCTCGATAGCCCTCTCGTTCACCGTGGGCAAAGACTTCTTGCCACCGCTCGACGAAGGGTCCATCTGGGTGCAGGTGCAGCTGCCCTCGGGGCTGAGCATCGACCAATCGAAAAAGATGTCGGACGACCTGCGCAAAGTGCTCAGCAGTTTCGATGAGACCTCTTACGTCATGACCCAGCTGGGACGTGACGACGAGGGAGCCGAATGTTTCTCGCTCTCACATGTGGAAGTGGGGATAGGTCTGAAGCCTTACAACACATGGAAAAGTGGCCGCACCAAGGCCGAACTGGTTGAGGCCATGGCGGCCGCCATCGAGCAGATGCCCGGCTACTCGGCGGGCTTCTCGCAACCCATCATCGACATGGTGATGGACCAGATTGCCGGCACACACAGCGACCTGGCACTGAAAATCTATTCCGACGACATCGACGAGAGCCGCCAGGTGGCCGAACAGGTGGCGCAGATAGTGTCGGGCATAAAGGGTGCCACCGATGTGGCCGTGGACCAAGAGCCCCCCACACCTCAGCTCCAAATATCCGTCAACCGCGAAAGCATAGCCCAATATGGCCTCAATGTGTCGGATGTCACCGAACTCATCGAGCTGGCCATTGGCGGACGCGCCATCTCCCAGATTTATGTGGGCAGCAAAGTGTACGACATCACGTGCCGCTATGCCGAAAAATATCGCAACACCCCTGAGACCATAGGCAACCTCCTCCTCACCACCGCCGACGGAGTGAAAGTGCCCCTCTCGGCCGTGGCAGACATCAAAATGGCCCTTGGAGCCAGCACCATCATGCGCGAGATGGCCCGCCGCTACTCCCTCGTGCGCATCAACCTGCGCGGAGCCGACCTCACCTCGTTCGTGGCCGAGGCCAACAAAGCGATAGCCCAAAACATACAGTACGACCACGAAAAGACCTCCCTCCACTGGGCTGGTCAATTCGAGAACCGCAACCGTGCCTTCAACCGTCTGGGACTTGTTGTCCCGCTGGCGCTGATGGTCATGTTCATCCTGCTCATCTTCGCCTTCGGCAAAGTACGCCAAGCCGGACTGCTCATGGTCGTCGTGCCCCTGGCCCTCTTTGGCGGTATGGCAGCTCTGAACATCCGGGGCATGACCCTCAACGTCTCCTCGGCCGTGGGCTTCATAGCCCTCATCGGTGTGGCCATCCAGAACGGCATCATCATGATTTCACACATCAACCACCTGCGCGAGCGGGGAACGGGGCTGAGGCGCGCCGTAATCGAAGGGGCCTCACACCGCATGAGGCCCGTCCTCCTCACCGCCTCCGTGGCCGTCCTGGGCCTCTTCCCGGCATCCATCTCCACCGGCATCGGCAGCGACGTGCAGCGGCCCTTGGCCACCGTCATCGTCTACGGCCTCATCTTTGCCACTATCGTCACCCTCTTCATCCTCCCCTCGCTCTACTACATGATGGAACGCCGGGCCGAACAACGCCAAGCCAGCCAGTCTCAACCCCAACAAAACAACACAACCACCCAGCAATGAAAACAGCCACACACAAACCCCTGCGCCTTTGCGCTGCCTTTGCCCTCGTCACGGCGATGCTGAGCCCCCTCCGCGGCCAGGAGCTCGACTACCGCACCTTCATGGGCCAAGTGATGGAACACAACCTGAGCTATGCCGCCGCCAAACTCGACCGCTCCATTTCCGAGGCCGACCTCTCTGCCGCCAAGATATTCACCGACCCCACCCTCTCGGCCGAATACGGCAACAACAGTGATTGGGATATAGCCATGGGCCAATCCCTTAGCTTCGAACTGGGCAAAACTATCTCCTTTGGCAAGCGTGCCGCCCGAATAGAGGTGGCACGCCACAACCTCGACGCCTCCGATGCCGGACTGCGGCTCTTTGCGCTCGACCTGCGCGCCGAAGCAACCCTCGCATTTATCGATGCGCTTCTGGCCCGCGACCTTGTCCAGATAGGCCAACAGAATGCCCAGCACATGCTTTCGCTCTATCACAGCGACAGCCTGCGCCATGCCACAGGCGAACTATCCGAAATCGACGTCATGCAAACCCGTCTCGAAGCCAACATCGCCCAACAAGACTACCTCGCCCTGCAGGTGGACTACCGCAATGCCCTCATCCAGCTCGACCAGCTTATGGGGAGTCCCGCCGTCTCCACCCAGTCCGTGGCCGGACAACTCGGCACTCCCCTCAAGCACTACAACCTACAGGACCTGCTCCTCGCAGCCGACACCCTCAGGCTCGACATCCTGCAAGGGCGTCACCTGGCCTTGGCCTCCCAGAGCGAGCTGAAACAAACACGCCGCGAACGGCTGCCCGACATCGACCTCGCCCTCGGCGTCAACTACAACACACGCGTGAACAACGAAGAGGCTCCAGCCCCCGAATTCTTTGGCTACACCGTAGGAGTCAGCATACCCCTTCCGTTCTCCAACCTCAACCGTGGCGACATCCGCGCCTCGCAATTCAAAGCCCAGCTAGCCGGGCTGCAAACCGAAATCCTGCGTCGCCAAGCCCAAGCCGAAATCACCAAAGCCTACAACAACTACCACTCCGCCCTCAACCGCCTCACCGACTACAACACCGTCATCATCAGCAACGCCCAGCAGGTGCTCGAAGGCAAGATGTACGCCTACCAACGGGGCGAAACCTCACTCCTCGAAGTCATCAACGCCCAGCACACCTACAACGAACTGCGCCAAGCCTACAGCGAATGTCTCCACAGCTGTCTCGCAGCGTGGGTGGAACTTGAGCGTTGCGCCGGCACAGGCAATTTCGGCCTCGAATAGAAGCCTCCTGCGCATCCCGTCGCACCATAGCTCCCTCCCACCCTCCTCCAGTGGGCGGGAGCCACTCTATTGCAGCGCTTATCCAACACCACCGGCCACGAACACCCCATTCCCTAATACAATCACACACATGCCGGGCCTCGCACCCGTATGCCCGATGAGCCAAAGGGTCGACTACCGCTTGTCCTGCACACCAAAGGCCAACCACTCCTGCTGCGGGAAATGCTCCTTCACCACCTTGCGCACGGCAAGCATCTGCGCCTTCAGGTCGGCCAGCATCTCGTTGTTTTCCCTTACCCGCAACGTGGCCTGACGCCGCAGGGCTTCCAAAGCGTCGTCCATGCTTTTCAGCTCGCCGTAGGTCTGCTCCAAGCGGTCCAGTTGCTGGGCAGTGACACCAAGGCTTTGCACCTTGTCCAGATTCTTCCTCAATCCATCGGCCAGTACCTTGGCCTTGTCGATTTCATTCAAAATTGTTATTGACATATAAAGTATATTTTTATTAGTGTTCCACACCGTTTTTCAACATTCATGAGACCCATTCCGGACAATATACACAAATCACTATGGCCCAATATGTTGAACAAAAATCATACATCTCAAAACTGTCTATGCAAATATACACTTTTTTTCCAAAACAACGAAAAAAAAGCACCGCCCGACAGCCGGATCGCCAGGCGGCCCAGCGGCACAATCCTTGCACACCATGAATACCCCTCTTGTTCGACATTTATTCTCATACCAAGAAAGAATGAAGAAAATAAATACAAACAAAAAAGAAAATAAATAGAGGGAATATGAATCATCTGCTACAGGTCTGGCGGGAGGTCCGGAGCATCGAAAAATTGATATATTGGAAAAAAAGTGTATCTTTGCACTTTGAAAAAAAAGCACCATCATGAAGAGAATCATCCCCTACCTTGCCGTCTTGCTGCTGTGCAGCACTGCCACGGCACAGACCTCGGCCCCGAAGGCCTCGAAGGACAATGAAGGTTACAAATTCACTATCGTCAAAGAGCTGCCCGTCACCCCGGTGAAAAACCAGGGAAAGGCCGGCACCTGCTGGGACTACAGCGGGGTGGCATTTATCGAGGCCGAGCTGCTGCGCATGGGCAAAGGCACTTACGACTTCAGCGAGATGTACATCGCCTATTGGGACTATATGGACCGCGCCATGGCCTCTATCCGCACCCACGGCGACATCGGCTTCAGCCAGGGGGGATGCTTCGGCGACCTGCTGCACTGCATGGAGCGCTACGGCCTGGTGCCGGAGGAGCTGATGCGCCCCGGCGCCATGTACCGCGACACGATTTCTAACCACAGCGAGCTCAGCTCGATGGTGAACCCGATGGTGAAAGCCGCCGCCGGCAACGGGAGCCTGCAAAGCAACGAGAACTACGAGCTGCTGTGCATGAAGGCCATCCGCGCGGTGCACGATGTGTACCTCGGGGTACCGCCCACGGAGTTCACCTATCAGGGCATGAGCTACACGCCCCAGTCCTTCTATGCCTCGACCGGACTGAAAGCCGACGACTATGTGCAGATAACCTCGTTCCTGCACTATCCGCAATACAGCCGTTTCGCGGTGGAGAGCCCTGACAACTGGCGGCACGACCTGTCGTACAATGTGTCGCTCGACGAGTTGCAGGAAATAGTGGACTATGCCATCGCCCACTGCTACCCCGTGGGATGGGACAGCGACGTGAGCGAGCCGGGGTTCCGCCAAAACTCACGCAATGGGTTCTGTGTGCTGCCCGCCACCAACGGGAACGCTCCCGACCTGCAAGGCAGCGACCTGGCCCACTGGACAGGCATGACGGCCAAGGAGATTCAGGACGAGAGCGCCACACGCCCCACCCCCCAACGGTGGGTCACACCGCAGGAGCGGCAGCTGGGGTGGGATAATCACGAGACCAACGACGACCACCTGATGCTCATTTACGGCACCGCCAAGGACCAAATGGGCAACGAATACTATATGGTCAAAAACAGCTGGGGAGCCTACAACGGCCAGTATAAGGGCATGTTTTATGCCAGCAAGGCCTTTTTCCGCTACAAAACCATCACCATCCTGGTGCACAAGGACGCCTTGCCCAAGGCCATCAAGAAGAAGCTGGGCATACGCTGACCACCAGAACCTCCCCACGGCATGATGGGCAAACCGCATGCCCTCTTACCAACCGAAACGGGGAGACCAGACTAAGAACCATTTATTCTCAAACACAATAAATCTAATGAAAAACATCATTTTATTCGGCGCCCCGGGTGCCGGCAAAGGGACACAGGCCAAACTGCTGGCCGAGAAATTCGACCTCATTCACCTGTCGACGGGCGAGATGCTGCGACACGAAGTGGCGCAAGGCACCGTCCTAGGCCAGCGCGTGAAGGACATCATGGACCGCGGCGACCTGGTGGGCGACGACATAGTGGTAGGGCTCATAGCCAAAGCGCTGGACCACGGCCGCAACGAACTGTTGGACGAGTGGGACGAGCTGCGCCTGCGCCGCGCCTGCGGGATAGGCGACAACGACCCCCTGCCCGAAAAGCCCCAGCCCTCCATCATCTACGATGGTTTCCCGCGCACGGTGCAGCAATGCCAGATGCTGGAGTTCCTGTTCCAGAAGAAACAACGGCGGCTGGACCGCGTGATAAGCATCGATGTGCCGCAGGAGGAGCTGGTGCACCGCATCCACGAGCGTGCACTGGTGTCCAACCGCAGCGACGACAACGAAGAGACCATCCGCCACCGTCTGGAAGAATACGAATCCAAGACACGGCCGGTGCTGGACTACTACAAGGTCTCGGGCCGTCTCATCACCGTCGACGGCAGCGGCGAGATTTCGGAGACTAACAGCCGCCTGTGCAAGGTGATGGAATGGATATTGCAGAACTGACCGCCTACGCGCAAACGAAAGGGTGGCGGAGCATCGGCTCCGCCACCCTTTCGCATTGTGGCTTGCGCCACGGCTGAAGAACTATTTTCTCCAGCCTTCGACGCGGGCCTGCCACTGGGCGTCGCTGTCGCACAACCATATAATTCCCTCAACGATTCCTATGATGGCGGGGATGCCCGTCCAGGAGAAAATGATGTCGAGGATGCCACGTGTGGTCTGGCCTGTGTAGAAGTGGCCTATGCCAAAATCACCGAGAAAGATGTTCAGGAGGGCAGCCACAGTCTGGTCGGGGTTGTCTACATTCTGGGCAATCAGAGACTGGACATCCTGTTCGGTTGGGAACGACATATCTGTCAGCTGCATGGGACTGGCATAGTCGGCAGAGGGTTGTTCTACCCATTCAGCCATCTCGGCGGCGGCAGGGGCGGCGGCGGCTGCATTGGAAGAGGGTATCTGGGCAACGGCGAAAGTAATGGACATGGCCATTGCGAAGAGGATGCTGAGTGTTTTCTTCATTTTTCGTAGCCCTGATACGTGACGGGCGCAACTTTTAAGTGGGTTGGTAATAGGACAAACATCTGGTCATTAAATGTTTGAACTTTGACCATCCGAGATGTTTGCAGTTACAAAGATACTATTTTTTCCTTAATAAACAAGGGCAATTCTCTCAAGAGATAACGCGTCATTGCTTGGTGAAGACCAACTGGTTGATGCCCAGTTCGCGGGCCTCTTCACCAGTAAGCATCATGGTGATGACGGGGTTGCCCGAGCCGTCGGAATAGGTGAAAGGCATGTTTTCATCATCATCGACGGTAATGGTGCCGCTCGATTTGCCATCGAAGACGTAGGCGAAGGTGAGCGACTCGGTGTCGGGAAGGCCACCTTCCACAATGCTCATATCCATCCGGCCGATGGAGTCGTTGATGAAGGCCATGAGGTACTGGGCATTGAAGCCCCCGAGGGTGAGGGTGGACTTCCAGCTGGTGCCAGCCAGCTTGACGGCGTCATCTACAATGACGGTGTTTTCTTTTTTACAGGAAACTGTCAGCAGCGAAGCCGACACGAGGAATAAAACCAAGAGTTTTTTCATTGATGTGTTGTTTTAAGGGTTTATAAATTGATTTGACTGTTCAGAGACGGAAACTTACGCCTGTGCGGAGTTGGAAATGGGGGTATTCCTCTTCGAGGAATCCATAAGGGAACCCCACACTGCCTGTGCTGATGTTGGCATAGACACCTCCCCATGGCCATGGCCAATAGGCCAGGCCGAGACCCAAAGAGAGGTCGAGGTCCTGGGAGGTCGAGCCCACCCGGCCCACGCCGTAAAGGTCGAACCACTGGCTATTCACCCCAAACAGTGGCAGCAGGTGCAACTGGGCCTCAAGGCCGAAGTGTGCGCGGGGTTCGTTGACATAGCGCGAGCGGGACAGCAAGCCCGAATAATGGTCGGTGCGGACGGTTTCCATCCCCTCCGTAGAACGGTGGCACAGGCTCAGACCGCCATAGGCGGCGAGGGTCCAGTAGCGGCCAAAGTCGTAGGTCACTTTGACGACAGCGCTGTTATTGGGGTGGTCCAACAGGATGGCGTTGCTGCCAAAGTAGTAGCCCTGCACTATGTTGTGGACAAATTCGGGGCTGACGGTTATTTTGCTCCATGGAGAGCGCTGGGCGTTTTGTGCCATGAGGGTGGAAGCCCAGGCCAAGGTGAGCAGTATGATGGTTGTCTTTTTCATCGTAACGGGATATTAGGATTGGTGTTTATAATTTGATTCTTGCGCCAAGTTTCATGGGGTAGAGTTCGAGGGCGGCCTCGTCGTGCAGCAGGGGAATGGTGGACATCTGCAGGAAGACGCTCCAGTTGGCCCAGCCCAAAGTGATGCGCAGGTCCAACTTAGGGTTGAGCTTCACCTCTTGCACGTCGTGAATATCGTATCGAACATGGCCCCATGTTGTATCACCCGTGGTGGGGTTGTAGGAGTCTTCCTCCACACCACCGTAGGCATCGAAATGGCGTATCAGCTTGCCGGTAGCCACGGCCATGCCGGGGAGCAGCGACACACCGGCATGGAAACCCTTGCGGTGCCGCCAGTCGGCATAGTAGGTGAAGTGGATGGGCAGCGACAGATAATCGGTGATGAAACGGCTGTTCCACGAGCCTTCGACGGGCAGGCGGCGATACCTTATGCCCCCTATCTCGGGCAGGATGGTGAAGCCGTGATAATCATCGAGGGTGGTGCTCATCCTTTGCGTCGTCACGGAGATGTCCTCGCCCTCGACATAGGAGACAAATGGATGGCGGAAGCGGTAGACATCGTGCTCGAAACCGAGGCCGAGGCCGATGGCGAAATGCTCGCGGGCCACGATGTCGTAGGTCAGCTCCAGCTGGACACTGCCCAAGGCGGTGCGCACCGAGGCGGCATCCTCCTTGGCATTGCGCTCCCAGTAGTAGCCCGTGTTATAGTCGAAGATATATTCTGTGCCGGACAAACCGTTGAGCGACGAGGTGCCCCAGTTGTGGAAAGCGCCCAGCAGGCTGATGTGGATGCGGTCGATGGGCTTGTAGCGACGGATGGCCAATCCCGCATTGCCAAAGGTGTGCCAGTCATCTTTATCCCAACTCAGGAACTGGCCATTCCTTGCCCCCACACGGATGACACCCTGGTTCACCCGCTCCTCGGAGTACTTGGGGCTGGAATAACTGCTACAGCCCACCATACCGAGATGTCCGGCATACAGCCTAATACTCCCGGCGTTGATGTGGTTGGTCACCTCCACAGTGCCGTGCCCCTGGGCGTTCAGGAAAAGATTGTCGTACACCAGGGAGTCCCGACCATTGGCCGAGGAGAGGCGAATGGTGCTATAGTCCACAGCATCGATGAGGAGACTCCGCGTTTTCAGATGCACCTCGACGGAGAGCACCGTGGGGAAGTCGGACACCATAATCCTGACACATCTCAACAAATCATTGTCCGAATCTTCGACGTACATTAACCCATCGGGCAGGGAGGCAGTGTCTTCAATTCGGAAGAGATTAAACACCACGTAATTGGAGTCATCCTGCACCACCTTTACTTTGGCGTAGCCAAAAGCGGAGAACATCACTTCGCGCTGGGGAAGCTCGCCGAGCTGCTGCACCATTCTGACCGATTCGTATTGTGCCGCCGCCGGCCAAGCCGCCAGGGCAACCACCATCAGTACTATTTTCTTTAGCGTATTCATATCAATATCTTTTAGCGGTATTCACATTCATTACAAGCTGGCCAGCAAAGGTTCGAAGAGTGTTTCGGAGAGCGACTTGCGCTTGGGGGCCTCGAAGTGCACCAGCCTATTGGTGTTCACCACAATAGTGTCCACCCGTCGGTTGCGGTTGGGCCAAGCAGTCTGGTGGGGCATCTCGGCGCGCGCCACCAAAGTCTGGTCGAGGGGCTGAGCTGGAGCCACAGGCTCAGTGCCCTCCAGCATCGGAACATCGGCATAGGACTGCGGCTGTTGCACAGGCTTGTCAGCCTTGGCCATAAGCACCGGCTTCTGCCTGACGGGCATGGTGGGAAGGGGCTTGACAGCCGGAACCGCCTCGGCCACTTCGCCATACCCTCCATCCCCTTGCGGGAGGGAAGGCAAGACGGGAGCTGTGACCTCGCTGTCGGGGTCATCCCCAACCCTTAGGCTGGCGACGGGAGCGCCCTCGCTGCCGGAAGTTCCGAAAGACCACTGCCACAGGGTCACCCCTGCCACCAACACCACAACAGCCACCGCAGCCACTCGGCGCCACATGCGAGATGGGCGCAGCGGTCGCACCTCGGTCTTGGGGCTGGCCTGCATGGCACGACGCACCTCGTCGTCGCTGACAAGGGTATGCCCCTCCAAGGCATGGCTTTGCTTTTGCCACAGCCGCTGCATGTCGTCCAGGTTGAAATCGGAATTACTCTTCATATTGTGCCAACTTTTTAAGTTTCTCTTTTATACGATGCAGTCTGATCCTCACATTCCCTTCGGCTTTGCCCAGCACCTTGGCCATCTCCTTCCCGCTCAGTCCGTCCAGATACATGAACACCAACTTCTGCTCCTCATCGTCCAGCCGATGGATGAGATCGTACATCCGGTTCAGCTGCTGCTGGTCGTCGTGCTCCATGTAGGTCTCGGCCATGGGGGAGGTCAACTCTTCGAACTGGGGCATCCGTTTATTGCGGTGGTAATATTGCAACCCCACATTAAGCGCCACCCTGTATATCCATGTGCTCTCCTTGCTTCCCCTCCTGAAAGACCCATAGCCACTCCAAAGGTGGCAGAGGATGTCCTGTTTGAGGTCGTCCACCTCGTCTCGACGCTGGCGGGTGAACGACAAACAGACCTTATAGATAAGAGCCTGGTGCCGCTGAACCATGTCGAGAAACGCCTGTTCGGTGTCTCGGCCGCCCGCATCTTCAGTATAGAGGTTTCGTTGCATCTTCTGCCCGTATTAGATACAAAAATACCAAAAATGTTACAACCTGCATGAAAAAAAAGTCCGCATAAGTCCACATCACGCTAATTTTCAACGGCAATCTCTCTCAAAAAAATCTTTGCCCAAGGGGTACATCCCGCCCAAGTTGCCACTGAAAGAAGGCAGCGATATTCGCAATGGGTACAAACTCGGTCTACAATATTTTTTTCTTCCCAATCAATAAAACAGAACAAAACACGTTATGAAGAGAAAAAGATTCACGATGTTGACTATTGGAACAGAAGCCCCTTATTTTGAGGGCATCGACGAAGAGGGCAACCGCCACTCACTCACCGACTACGCTGGCCGGAAGCTGGTGCTTTATTTCTACCCCAAGGACAGCACCCCGGGGTGCACTTCGGAGGCTTGCGACTTGCGCGATAACTATCAGCGCTTCCTCGCCCAAGGCTACGAGGTGCTGGGGGTGAGCCGCGACTCGGCGACGTCGCACCAGCGGTTCCGCGAAAAATATCAGTTGCCGTTCCATCTCCTTGCCGACACCGACTTGACCATCCTGAAGGCCTACGAGGCCTGGGGACCAAAGAAGATGTACGGCCGCGAGACGGAAGGCACGTTGCGCACCACATACGTCATCGACGAGCAGGGGGTGATAGTGGATGCCATCGGCAAAGTGAACACCAAGAATCATACGGCTCAGATATTGAAATGAAACATATTGCCCCGTGCAAAACTACGCCGAGGGCATGCACCGAGGGCTATAACACACGAACGATATGACACAGGTATGGTTGAGCGCTGCCGGGCTGAGTCTGGCCACGGTGATTGGGGCTTTGATAGGCTTTGGCATCAAGGAGCTGCCTCACAAGTGGAACGATGCCGTGCTGGGCTTCTGTGCCGGCATCATGCTGGCTGCCGCCACACTGGGACTGATTGTGCCCGCAGTGGAGCAGGCCGGTCCCGGAGGCTGGTGGCTGCCACTGATTGGGGTGGCCGTCGGCGCCTTGTTTTTGAATGTGCTGGACCTCGTCACCCCACACATGCACAAGATTACTGGCCTGGATCAGGAGGAGCATAGAAACAACGCCTCCATCGACCGCATACTGTTGTTTGTCATGGCCATAGCCCTGCACAAACTGCCTGAAGGTATGGCCGCCGGCGTGGGCTTCAATGCCGAGGAGACGGGCGACGCCTGGGCTGTGACGCTGGGCATTGCCTTGCAGAACATCCCGGAGGGGATGGTAGTGATAGCCCCGCTGCTGCTGGCGGGAGTGAAAAAGGGCCGCGCCCTGGCTATCTCGCTGGCCATAGCCCTGCTGGAGGTGGTCGGCGTGTGGATAGGCTACGGCATGGGCGCCATATCCTCGTTCCTGCTGCCGGTGATGCTGGCTTTTGCGGGGGGCGCTATGCTGTATGTGGTGAGTGACGAAATGATTCCAGAAACCCACGCCCATGGCTATCAGAAGCTGGCCACATATTCACTCATAGCTGGTTTCATGGTGCTGGCTCTGATGATGGAGCGGGGAACCCCCGCTGGTATTTAACAATCTAATATATGTTTTTATCTGTATGTATACTGAAGTGATGTCGGTGGGCTTGGTACTGCTTGTGTGCTGGGTGGTGCTGACTGTCTTGGACTTGGCCGTGGCCGGGCTGCTGGCTCTGCTTTGCGGACTCTCTTTTAAACACTGTTTTTGCTGGGGGCTGCTTTCGCTGGCAGTGCCCGTCCTATTGCTGGGCTATGGCATTTTGATTGAGCGCAACTGCTTCCGCATCAAGACTGTCGAAATAGCTTTCGACAACCTGCCAGCATCGTTCGACGGCTACACCATCGTCCATCTGTCCGACATCCACTCCCGCTCTTTCCGCTACCGCACGGGGGCGCTGCAACGGGCGGTGGATAAGGTGAACGGTCTCGATGCCGACCTAATAGCCTTTACGGGTGATATCGTCACCCTCTCGCCCGACGAGCTGGATGCCACCGAGGGCATACTGCGTGGCTTGACAGCCCGCGACGGCGTGGTGTCGATTCTGGGCAACCATGACTACTGCCCCTACATCACCCAAAGCGACAGTACGCTGACGCCCGAGCAGGGCAAGCAGGTAGTGATGGCACGCGAAAAGGCCATGGGATGGCGGCTGTTGGTCAACGACCACTGGGTGCTGCACCACGGCCAAGACTCGATAGCCATTGTGGGGGTGGAAAACACCAGCACCTCCCCCCATTTCCCCTCGCGAGGTGACTTGTGGAAAGCACTTTATGGCACCGACGGGATGTTCCGCATACTGCTCAGCCACGACCCGACCCACTGGGACAACGGTGTGATAGGCAAAGACATACCTCTCACCCTGTCCGGACATACCCACGCCATGCAGTTCTCCCTGCTGGGGTGGAGCCCCATAGGCCATTTCTATAAGCAGTCAAAAGGGTTATATCAAAAAGGGAACCAGCAACTCTACATCAATATTGGATTGGGCGAGACCATATTCCCCGCACGGATTGGAGCCATGCCCGAAATCACCAAGATAGTCCTGCGACGTGCCGAGCACTGACCCTTGGCCGACACAACCTACAAGCAACCCACCTGTTGCATCAATGTGCGGTAATAGCGTGCCTTTTCTTCCAATTTCATAGGATAGGCCCGCGAACTGGACGGCATACGCCACAGGCGGAGCTCCCTGCCAGCAATCGACAACTCAACAAACTGGCCCATGGCCGGGACTGCTGTCCCATAATCCTCTGTAAAAACTGAGAAACTCTTCTGCCCGGTGCAGACAATGTCGTGACACAACGGGATGTGCGATAAGAGGGAGGCGATATCGGTCTTTTCGACAATCTCCAAATCTTTGTCCGACGCGTTGCCTGAAAGCCTACGCACAGCACGTGCGGTATCGAAAAGAGCTATGCCACGCTCACTCAGCAGGCGCACGATAGACTCCTTGCGGAATGTCTTCCCGTCGGCATCCACCAGCCGTGAGGCATCGCCGAAAAACACCAGCCCGAATATCTCCCACATCATGTTGGTTCGGTTGGGGTAGAAAAAATCCATACACCACCGCGCCTTGGGGGGTGGAAAGCTGCCCAGCATCAACAGCCGGGCCCCTTCGGGCAGGAAGGGCTCCAAAGGGTGCTGCTCGACCGGGAGATCATCCTTCGTGACGACTGGCCACATAACTGATTTCGGCAAGGTCTAAATCAACATCACCGTCTTCATTGTTAGTGAGGAACGAGTCAATCGGATAAGTGGCATAATCCTTCGAAAGCGACTGAGGGTTGGCCAAACTCACTTCAAGGGTCTTCTTATTGATGGCCAGCACACAACCCATATAAGCCTCAGGTTCGTCGAGCACGTCGCAGAGCTCATTGGCTATCCTGTCTTCTAAACTTTTATCAAACATGGCAGTTAAGTATTAAATTCTCTTTTCAACCTGCAAAGATACGAAAAAAAAACTGATCCGCAACTTTTGTTGACAAATAATCAACTCCGCGAGGCTGTTTCCGGTTCCCCTGGCACCGCTCTCGCCATCGTTCTCAACCACGTGCCAATCTCGAACACACAGCCTCGGAAGCCCGCCAAACCGGGGTACAAATCTTTTTTCTTCCTATATGACTTTTTTTGTGTATCTTTGCATGACCAAAAACAATGCTCATGTTTAGAAAACTGCCTATCATATTGCTGTTTATACTCCTAACCCATATTGTCGTGGCTCAGGATGCACCCCTTTATACCTCCGACGCATTCTCTCTCTACCCCCGCAAAGTAGTGGACGGCGCAAACCACGCCGAATTTGTGGCCGACAATGCCCTCACCAGCACGCTTGACCAGCGCAAATGGCTCCAGAAAGTCTCAACACCCAACTATCCCCAATTCGACTGCGACATCACTGCCAGCAATACCCTCTTCAATCTCTCGCTCGAAGAGCTGACCAACCTATGGGACAAAAACGCCTTTTGGCAGGCCAGCCCCACCATGACACAGGCGCTGACCCACCATCTGGGCTACTCCACCCTCCTCTCACTCTCACTCATCGACCCCGATGGAGCCCAAAACAGCCTTTTGAAACGTGTTGCCCAAGGGCGCATACTTCAGGATGACGGCACCGGCGGCTCATGGCCCGTGACCACAGACCGCGCCGTATGGGTGCTGGGCGCGTGGGAGATATACCTCGCCACTGGCGACAAAGACTGGCTGAAACAAAGCTACGAAATCGCACGTCACAGCCTCTCGCAGGACGAAGCCATGATTTACGACCCCGAGACAGGCCTTGTCTACGGCGAAATGTCTCTCCCCTACTGCCGCAAGGACGTCTATCCACTATGGATGCAACCGACCGACATAGCCCAGTCCGAATGCCTCAGCAACAACGCCCTCTTTTTCCGTGCCAACGAGATTGCCTCACGTATGGCCCAGCTATGTGGCGACGCCACCTCAGCCAACCACTTTGCACAAGTGGCCTCCCGCATCAAAGACGGCATTAACAACCACCTCTGGATCGAAAGTCTCGGCTACTACGGCCAATTCCTCTATGGCCGGGTCAACAAGATGGTCTCCCCTCGCTCCGAAACACTGGGCGAAGCACTCTGCATCATCTTCGACATTGCCGACTTGCAGCGTGCCCAGCGCATTGTCAATGCCATCCCCGCCACACCTTACGGCACCACTTGCTTCACCCCCCAAATACCCGAAGTCTACCCCTTCCACAACGATGCCGTGTGGCCCCACATACAGGCCTATTGGCTCTGGGCATCGGCCTTGGCCAAATGTCCCCAAACCGCAAACCACACCCTCGCATCCGTCTACCGCGCCACAGCCCTCCTGGCCACCAATATGGAAAACATCGTAGCCTCGACCGGCAACACCAACACCTCGGCCAACTCCCCCAACGCCCTTCTCAGCATCGCCGCCAATCTGAGCATACCCCTGCGCCTTTTTGCCGGCATTGGCATGACCGAAGAGGGCATCACCTTCCGACCGCTCGTGCCTAAAGGCTGGATGGGTAAGAAACAACTCAACAACCTCAAATACCGCAAAGCCACACTCGACATCACCATACAAGGCTATGGCGACCGGGTGGCCGCATGCTATCTCGACGGCAAAAAACAGAAAGAACCCTTCGTATCGGCATCCCTCTCTGGGCGACACAGCGTCCGCTTAGTCATGAGCGACCAGTTTTCGCGCTACGACACGCACATTATCGAGGACGCCACCTGCTCTCCCCGCACACCCCACGCATGGCTCGACGGCTCCAACCGCATGGCTTGGCAGCCAGTGCAGGGCACTAAAGAATACAAGATTATCCGCAACGGAAGCCCCATAGCCATCCAGCCCGAGACAGGCTTGAACGGCAACTACTTCGACATTCCCGACGACGAGGGTTATGCCGAATACCAAGTGGTGGCCGTCGACACCCTGGGAGTGGAAAGTTTCGCCAGCGAGCCCCTTGCCCGCTTCGGCCTGAGCAACGAACGCCAATACGACATGGCCACCTTTGCCCAGCCCACCTCCTCCAGCAACTGCCGTGGATATGGCTGCAACGGTGCCGTTGAGATAACCTCCACCCTCAACACACGCATCGACATCGCCATCGAGGTACCCACAGAAGGCGACTATCTGATCGATTTCCGCTATGCCAACGGATCCGGCAGCCCCACTTCGGGCAACAGCTGCGCCACCCGCACCGTGTGGTATGGTGGCAAACGGGCAGGCAGCGTGGTCTTCCCCCACAGGGGCAAAGACATCTGGAACTCATGGGGCTACAGCACCCCCCTGCGCCTCCACCTCCAACAAGGCGAGCAGACCCTCGTGCTGATATACGAACTCGACAACCAGAACATGAACCCCGACAATGTGAACCGAGCCATCCTCGACCACATCCGCATCATCCCCCTGCAATAGTCCTACAACGTCCTCTCCCTTGGGTCACCCTTGCCTCCCACCCCTTGACGGCGCGAGGCCTTTCCTTCATTGCCCACACAGCCCCACCACGGCCCAGTCCTAAAGCGCACCGCCCTGCAATACACATTAACATCACGCCACCCCTCTGCACAGCAAAGAGGCCAATGGTGAAACACTATACCCAACGTTAATAGCTACGCCACAACGATACTCTCGTCGTCCTCCACGCGCAAGTTCTGCATGATAAACTGACGGCGTTCCGCACTGTTCTGCCCCATATAGAAACGGAGCACCCCCTGCGTGTCGAAATCCTTGTGCAGGATTACCGGATCCAGCCGCATATCTTGGTTGATAAACCCTTTGAACTCGTCCGGCGAAATCTCGCCGAGACCTTTAAAGCGCGTGATTTCCGGATTGCTGATGCTGCCAATGGCTGCTACCCGCTCCTCGTCGCTGTAGCAATAAATCGTCTTCTGCTTGTTGCGCACTCGGAACAACGGCGTCTGCAGGATATACACATGACCCGTGCGCACCAGCTCGGGATAGAACTTCAGGAAGAATGTAAGCAACAACAACCGTATGTGCATCCCGTCCACATCAGCATCGGTGGCAATTACCACATTGTTATATCGCAGATTCTCCATTCCGTCGTCAATATCCAGCGCATTGTGCAGAAGGTTCAGCTCCTCGTTTTTGTACACCTCAGCCTTGCCCACCGACACCGTGTTGAGCGGCTTGCCGCGCAGGCTGAATACCGCCTGTGTGTCCACATCGCGGCTTTTGGTGATGCTGCCGCTGGCCGAGAGGCCCTCGGTGATAAAAATAGTGCTCTCCAGCCTCCGGGCGTGGTTGGTATTATAATGCACGTGACAGTCACGCAACTTACTGTTGTTCAAGCTTGCCTTCCGGCTGCTCTCCTTGGCCAGTTTCTTGATGCCGGCAATATCCTTGCGTTCCTTCTCGTTGCGCTGAATCTTTTCCAGCAGGGCGTCGGCCGTGTCGGTGTGCATGTGGAGGTAATTGTCCAGATGCCTTTTCAAGATGTCCAGCACATACGTCTTGAGGAAAGGACTATCATTGGTGCCGTCCTCATTGTTCGGGGCCAGATGGGTGGAGCCCAGTTTGGTCTTGGTCTGAGCCTCGAACACCGGCTCCTGGATGCGCACGCACAGGGCGCACACAAGCCCCTGGCGGATGTCCTCGGGCGAGAACTCCTTCTTGTTGTAGAACTCCTTCACCACCCGCGCGTAGCCCTCGCGGAAAGCGCTTTGGTGCGTGCCGCCCTCAGTGGTGTGCTGTCCGTTTACAAAGGAATAATAATAGTCGCTGTTCTGCCCGTTGACATGGGTGAAGGCCGCCTCGAAATCGTCGTCCTTGATATGGATGACCGGGTAGAGGGGTTCCCCCTCCATGTTATGCTGCAAGAGGTCCAGCAGCCCATTCTTGGAATAATAGCGGCGGTCGTTATAGTAGAAGGTCAACCCACGGTTCAGGTAGCAATAATTCCACACCCGGCGTTCCACATACTCGCTTATAAAGTGGTAGTTGCCGAAAAGCTTGCCGTCCGGCACAAACTCCACCAGTGTGCCCGTGGCCTCAGGTCCGTCGGGCAGCGGATGGTCCAAGATGCCACTGTCCGCCGTCAGCTTTCCTTCGGAGAACTCGGCGCTGCGCGTCTTCCCGTCGCGGAACGACTGCACATGGAACCAGCTGCTCAGCGCGTTCACCGCTTTGGTTCCCACACCGTTCAGGCCGACCGACTTCTGGAACACCTTGCTGTCGTACTTGGCCCCGGTGTTAAGTTTACTGACGGCTTCCACCATCTTTTTCAGCGGTATGCCCCGTCCATAGTCGCGGATGCTTACCTTGCGCTCGGCGAAATTGATGGTCATGTCGATCCGTCGGCCAAACCCCGACGTAAACTCATCGATAGCGTTGTCGATCACCTCCTTGATGAGGACATATATACCGTCGTCGTGCGACGAGCCGTCGCCCAGCTTGCCAATATACATGCCCGGCCGCAGCCGGATATGCTCCATGTCCTCAAGGTGGATAATACTGTCGTCGTTGTATTCGGTGGCAGTGTTTAGGGGCTGCCTGTTTTCTTCTTCGATAGCCATAAGGTGTGAGTTTTTACGAACTGCAAAATTACAAAGAAAAAATGACATAACCATTATTCGTGACAACTGCGTGAGAATAAACATCCAAATACTGCACTGTGAAACAAAAAAATATTTATCTGAAAAAAAAATGTATATTTGCAAAATAATACATACAGATTGTTGCGAAACAAACCTATATTAATCAATTATTAATCAAACAAATATATTGCATTATGAAACAAAACTATTACAAACTGATTGTCCTTACAGCCTTCCTTTTGTTTGCGAATGCGGGGGCGCAGGCACAGGCGCTCGTACACTGGAATGCTATCGGATGGCAGACCACCAACCCCATTATCAGGGAATGGACACCGGGGGTCGCGATAGGATACATGGAGGATTTGTCGAGAGGCGGGTACTTCTTCATCAAGGACATCAACCCCATTGCACAGGTGGCGGTACTGCCCGTGGGGAATACCGTCACCGATTTCCGCGTGAAAAACGATTCGGTGTTCTTCTGCGGGATGGACAACACACACGGATATGGGATTGTCGGCTTTTTCGACATCAACGCCCTCTTCGCCGGAACAGGCACAATCACTTACGGTATACTGCAACAAACAGTCTCATCACCCTATGTCACCCGCCCCACACGGATGGATGTGTACACCTTCAGCGGCATTACCCACATCGCTTTTGTGGGCGACCTGCTGACCATTGTCCCTGGCTCGCCAACTCTGGTTCCGACAACAACTGTCGGCGATGCCTACTTCGACAATTACTTCAGTACCTGGAACGTCGACTTTTACCAGAATGCTGGCTGCGACATGATATACACTGACATCGCCGCCAGCAGCGACTACGTGGTGGCGGTGGCCAAAAAGAACTTCTCCCCTGACTATTTTGTCCACGTGTTCCGGATCTCGGGCGATTTCCTGTCTTCGCCAATAGGGGCAAACAATGTGTTCCAGATAACTGGCAATGTCCCAATGGGTGACATTCTGCTGGAGGACATCTCGGCCACAGACTTTGTGCTGGCCTACCACTTTGCCGTCGCTGGTGGACCGGGCACCGAGCTGCAGCAGTTCAGGGTGGATCCCGTCACACCCACCATCATCATCCAGCAGTCGCTGCTGGCCCATCACGGAGCCTCTGTGTCCTATTCCCCGGCATGGGCCATGAAGCAGCTGAGCTTTGACGCCACAAGGATGCGTCTGCTGCTGTTGCAGGACGCCGCCACCGATATGATGCCGAGCGTGGAAAGCAATATCCTCTCCTTCACCCCCTCGGGCATAGGGTCGGGATATGTGGATGTTTCCTTTATCCCAGGAGTATCGTTGAACAGGATGGATGCCAAGTCCACCGGAGGCTATTGGGCGATAGGCGACAGCGGCGGCGTGACTGCCATAGCCGAGGAATTCTTTCCTTCCGCGCCCTCCATGTCCTGCCAAATCAGGTACACGCTGGACTGCGGAACTATACCCGAAGCGCGGGTAACCAACAGGTACCCAGACCAGCATGTTATGTTATCCAACTCCCTTAATTCCATGAATGTGTCACATAAATTCGTTGAATTTTACATATATTGCACCGAAAGGTAAACAATTGAAATACATACTGCCATGAAAAAAAATCTTATCTTAGCTTTGCTTACCGCTCTGGCGGGATGGACAGCCCCGGCTCAGTCCTTTGGCGACACGATAGACTTCATGCCCCGCAATCCCGATTATTACTATAATGACTGGTGGGCCGACAGATGGTACGACACCACCGACGCCCGCCTTTATTTGTATTATCCAATGACTGGGTATCTCCGATATAACTATACCGACCAGCCGCTGAATATCGTGGGGGTAGCGGCAGCATTGTGGGTTGAAGACCTCCACGGGCAGACATTTGTTTACGACACCATGGAATGCGACGAGTACCTGCTGCTTTGCGACGCCTACCCCGATTCGTTCGTGACAGTGGCACGGATACCTTGGCACATCAGGGACAGCCACAGCTATATCCGCCTCTCTCTATATTTGAGGGCTATGGGGACAAACTGCTGTAGAGGCGGATATCCTGAGGACGTAATACTGCCACTGTATACCTATTACTTTGACAAAGCCATCACAGTGCATGATTCGTTTTATATCGGCAGCACTGCCTATTGGGCAAACCCATACCGTACGGATCGCTTAGTCAACCCTCGATACCACGCAGGCAGTTTCGCTTTGGAGGGTCCTCTCATAGACGGCAGATGCACCGGAACATGTGCACCCTTTATCCAGAGATATCGACAAGACAGCATTTCGCGCCCCCAAGTTATCAGACCCCACCATCGTTACGAACAACATTTCTACACCCTGATATTCCCCATAGTGGAGCATCCCGAATGCCGAAAGGTAGGCTCGACGACGGTCGAGGAGGCGGACAGCGGAAGGGTGATCCTCCGGTGGAGGCCCGACAGCCTGCATGCCAGCTGGGAGGTGGCATGGGGGCTGGCCGGAAACCCGCCAGAATCGTGCCGCATCATACAATGCAGCTCTCCGGAGGCCGTGTTGGACAGCGTGGAAAGAGGCGTGAGGTATGTGGCCTACGTCCGCGGCATGTGCGTACACCTCGACGCCGTGTACTACAGCGACTGGTCGCCAGCTGTGGGTTTATTCCTCCCCATCCTGTACGATGTGGCGGCCGAGGCAAACCACCCCGAGCGGGGCTGCGTGACCGGTGGCGGCACGTATGAGGAGGGACAAACGGCCGTGCTTACCGCACAGGCCTGGACCCCCTACCGCTTCAGACTGTGGGACGACGGCGACACCAACAACCCTCGCAGAGTCGTAGTGACACAGGACACCGCATTCACCGCCATCTTCGTCAACCCAGAAGGGATTGAGGAAACACCACCCTACGCCACAAAGTTCCTGTTGCTGCCCAATCCCGCAGGATCGGAGGTGCGATGTGTGCTACACGGCACGAATACAACAGGAGGAACCCTTACCTTGGTAGATGCTACAGGCCATGAGATTTTGCGACAGACACTGCCGACAGGTGCGACCAAAACCATTCTTCACGTGGAAACCCTTCCAAATGGGGTTTATTACGTCACTCTGACCACCAGTCAAGGCACAAGTACCCAGAAACTTGTGGTGGAGCGGTAAAAAATGCTCCTACTCTTATCTTGCCCTGCTTCCCCTCGCCTGATGAGTCGTTTCGCCGAGCGGGAACACTGAGAACAACATGACTGTGACACAGAAAAATGCTGAGTTTTTCATGTATTGCAGTGAACGGTGAACAATAATATATACCTAACAGCTATGAAAAAAACACTATTTTTAGCCCTCCTCGCCGTTTTGTCGGGCTGGACAGCCCCGGCTAAGCCCTCTGGCGACACTATAGACTTCATGCCCCGCCATTCCGAATATTACTATAACGACTGGTGGGCCGACAGATGGGCCGACACCACCAATGGACAGTTGTATTTGTCTGCTGAAATTGGTGGTGGGCTCCGCTACAACTTTACCGACCAGCAGCTGACTATCGTGGGACTGGCGGCAGCATTGTTCGTTGAAGATCTACGCGAGCATGTATGTGTTTACGACACTATGGAAACCGGCGAGTACCTACTTCTGTGCGACGCCTACCCCGATTCGTTCGTGACAGTGGCACGGATACCATGGCACATCAGGGACAGCCACAGCTATATCCGCCTCTCTCTATTTTCGAGGGTTATGGGGACAACCTGCTGTAGAGGCGGCGATCCTGAGGACGTAATATTGCCACTGTATACCTACTATTTTGACAAACCCGTCACTGTGCGTGATTCGTTTTATATCGGCAGCACTGCAAATTATATAAATCCATCCCCTTTGGAGTACCCGAGCTACTTTCCCCGTTATGAGGCACGTATCTATGCATTACAAGGGCCATACATGATTCATAGATTCGGCTGCTCCGGGGCTTGTGCGCCCTTTATCCAGAAATACAGGGTTGACAGTATGTCGTACCCGACTTTTAACTGGTATTCACCCTTACCATTCCATTGCGATGCACATGATTTCTACTCCTTGATATTCCCCATTGTGGAGTATCCCGAATGCCGTAAGGTAGGCTCGACGACGGTCGAGGAGGTGGACAGCGGAGGGGTGGTACTGCGGTGGAGCCCCGACAGCCTACATGCCAGTTGGGAGGTGGCATGGGGGCTGGCGGGAAACCCGCCAGAATCGTGCCGCATCATACAATGCAGCTCTCCGGAGGCCGTGTTGGACAGCGTGGAAAGGGGCGTGAGGTATGTAGCCTATGTCCGCGGGGTATGCGAACACGTCGACTCTGTGTACTACAGCGACTGGTCGCCAGCTGTGGGTATATTCCTCCCCATCCTGTACGATGTGGCGGCCGAGGCAAACTACCCCGAGCGGGGGAGCGTGACCGGCGGCGGCACGTATGAGGAGGGGCACACGGCCGTGCTTACCGCACAGGCCTGGAGACCCTACCGCTTCAGAATGTGGGACGACGGCGACACCAACAACCCTCGCAGAGTCGTAGTGACACAGGACACCGTATTCACCGCCATCTTCGTCAACCCAGAAGGGATTGAGGAAACACCACCCTACGCCACAAAGTTCCTGTTGCTGCCCAATCCCGCAGGATCGGAGGTGCGATGTGTGCTTCACAGCACAAATACAACAGGAGCAACCCTTACCTTGGTGGACGTTACGGGACATGAGATTTTGCGACAGACACTGCCGACAGGTGCGACCGAAACTATTCTTCACGTGGAAACCCTTCCAAATGGCGTTTATTACGTCACTCTGACCACCAGCCAAGGTACAAGTACCCAGAAACTTGTGGTGGAGCGGTAAAAAATGCTCCTACTCTTATCTTGCCCTGTTTCCCCTCGCCAGATGGGTCGTTTCGCCGAGCGGGAACGTTGAGAACAGAGTGTCATGAATCGCGACACCGTGTAACGTATTCCTATGGGGGAGAACCGCCAGGAACAACCTCCCAATAAAGGAAAATAGACGCGTGTATCAAAATTATTTAACAAGCTATCATACATCAAAATACACACTATTTTCCGATACCGTTTCACGCACATGACAAACAAATGTATTTTTGGCTGAGAAGAATTATTTGTCTAATCAAAAAAAAGATTGTATCTTTGCAAAATGGATTTTTGACATCATTTTACAACAATTATTAATCATATAAAACTAATATTATGGCTTTTAAAGGACAAATCGTAATCGATACTGAACATTGCAAAGGCTGCGGTGTATGCCTCGCTGCCTGCCCCATGCAGTGCCTCGAGTTATCGAAAAATGTGAACGGCAAAGGTTACAACTACACCCAAACCGTAAATGACAAGTGCATCGGCTGCGCCAGCTGCGCTATGGTATGCCCCGACGGCGTGATTTCCGTCTACAAAAAACAGTGTTAAACAAGAAAAAAGAGAAATAAACATGGCAAAAGAACTGAAACTGATGAAGGGCAATGAGGCTATTGCCCGCGCTATGATTGCCAGTGGTACGGACGGCTACTTCGGCTATCCCATCACTCCGCAGTCAGAAGTTATGGAAACTCTGATGGCCGAGAAACCCTGGGAGGACACCGGAATGGTTGTGCTGCAGGCTGAGTCTGAAATGGCATCCATCAATATGGTCTACGGCGGTGCCGCCACCGGCAAGAAGGTGGCCACCTCCTCTTCTTCGCCCGGAATCTCGCTGATGCAGGAAGGCCTGACCTACCTGGCCGGTGCCGAAATCCCCTGCCTGGTGGTGAACGTGATGCGCGGCGGTCCCGGACTGGGCACCATCCAGCCTTCGCAGAGCGACTATTTCCAGAGCGTGAAAGGCGGCGGACACGGCGACTATCAGCTCTACACCCTGGCTCCCGCCAGCGTGCAGGAGATGTACGACTTTGTGTTCGACGCTTGGGACATTGCCTTCAAATACCGCAACCCCGTCCTGATCCTCTCCGACGGCGCTATCGGACAGTGCATGGAGAAGCTCTACACCCGCGACTATGTCCCCCGCTGGACCGAGGAGGAGCGCCGCAAGAACGCCCCCTGGGGCACTTGGGGCAAACCCGCCAACCGCCCGCACAATATCATCACCTCCCTTGAGCTTGACTCCGCCCGCCAGGAAGTGTTCAACCACAAGCTGCAGGCCAAGTATGCCGAGATGAAAGAGAAAGAAGTTCGCTACGAGATGCTGAACTGCGAGGACGCCGAGTATATCATCGTGGCCTACGGCTCGAGCAGCCGCATCGCCATGAAGGCCATGCAGATGGCCCGCGAAAAGGGCATCAAGGTGGGTCTGTTCCGCCTCATCACCCTCTTCCCCTTCCCCACCAAGCAGCTGGCCGAGGTTGCCAAGCATGTGAAGGGCATCCTCTGCGTCGAGATGAGCGCTGGCCAAATGATTGAGGATGTGAAACTGGCCACCAACTGTGGCGTGAAGACCGAACATTTCGGCCGTTTCGGCGGTATCATCCCCACCCCGACCGAGGTTCTTGAAGCACTTGAAAACAAAATCATTAAATAAGAAATCAATATGGCAAATACAGATATAGAGGCTCGCAAACAAGAGCTGCTGAACCAAGGTTACACCGAGGTTTACACCAGAACCAAAGTACTTACCGATGCAGTGATGCACTACTGCCCCGGTTGCGGCCACGGCACCACCCACCGTATCGTTGCTGAGGTTATCGACGAGATGGGCATCCAGGATCAAGTCGTAGGCGTTTCGCCCGTGGGATGCTCCGTCTTGGCTTACAACTATTTCGACGTGGACTTCCAGGAGGCTGCCCACGGCCGTGCCCCCGCACTGGCCACCGCTATCAAGCGTCTGAACCCCGACACCTTTGTGTTCACCTATCAGGGCGACGGCGACCTGGCTGCTATCGGCACCGCCGAGACTATCCACGCTTGCAACCGCGGTGAGAACATCACCATGATTTTTGTCAACAACGGTATCTACGGTATGACCGGTGGCCAGATGGCTCCCACCACCCTTATCGGCATGAAGAGCGCCACCACCCCCTATGGCCGCCGCGTTGACCTGAACGGCTATCCCCTGCGCATCACCGAGCTCATCTCCACCCTGCCCGGCACCTACTATGTGACCCGCCAGAGCGTGCAGACTCCCGCTGCCGTGCGTAAGGCCAAAGCCGCTATCCGCAAGGCTTTCGAGAACCAGAAACTGAAAAAAGGCCTCAGCTTCGTCGAGATTCTGTCCAACTGCAATAGCGGCTGGAAGATGACCCCCGTTCAGGCCAACAAGTGGATGGAAGACAACATGATGCCCAACTACCCCGTGGGCGACATCAAGGTGGACGGCAAACTGGTCGACAATGTCGACGTGGCCCGTCTGGCTGTTGACCACCCCTTAACCGTGATGCAATAATTAACATTTAAAACGAAACAACAATGACAGAAGAAATAATCATCGCCGGATTCGGTGGACAGGGTGTCCTCTCTATGGGTAAGATCCTTGCCTATTCCGGAGTCATGCAAGATAAAGAAGTGAGCTGGATGCCCAGCTACGGCCCCGAGATGCGTGGCGGCACTGCCAACGTGTCCGTCATCATCAGCGACGAGCGCATCAGCTCGCCCATCATCAACACCTTCGACACTGCCATCATCCTCAACCAGCAGTCGCTGGACAAGTTTGAGCACAGTGTGAAGCCCGGTGGTCTGCTGATCTACGACCCCAATGGCATCACCCACGAGCCCACCCGCAAGGACATCAACATCTACAAGATTGCCGCCACGGCCAAGGCTCAGGAACTCGGCATCAGCAAGGTGTTCAACATGGTTGTGCTTGGCGGTTTCCTGAAACTGAAACCCATCGTGGACAAGCAGTATATCCACGAAGGCCTTGAGCACTCCCTGCCCCAGCGCCACTGGAACCTCATTCCCCAGAACGAGGAAGCCATCGAAATCGGTAAGGGCCTGATCGAACCCGTCCAGGTTCTCTAAACGTTAGACAGAGGACTTCACCGTCCTATCATTAAAAAGGCATCTCATAAATGAGATGCCTTTTTTTGCAGGCATTCTTGGATAATCAAAAAATATTTGTATATTTGCAACGTAGATGCAATCCATAATTGCATCACTACAAGAATATACAACAAACAAAATCATAGCGTTATGTCAGGACTATTATTCAAAAAGAGTATCAATACTGTCGTATTTATAATGCTGATAATAGCACCAACTATCATCTGGGGGCAAAACGACAGTTTAGTCAGAACATATCAATCTCCATGCCAGAGTGAGTGGACCGAGTACAACTTTACGGAACAGAACAGCATAATTCGGAGCAACGACCAACAATAATACCTTATTATTATGAAAAAGATTGTTTCACTTATAGCAATGGCGGTCCTGCTGACAGCGGAGGTGTGTGCGCAACAATACCCAAACCAGACCCCTTCGCGGGACACGCTGCCCTGTGGACAGCGGCAGCGCTACCACTACTACACCTCATGGTACGACACCACATACTTTCACTATAGTCCCGAAACCTTCAGAAGATATCCCGAATATGGTAATATCGTAGGATTCGGAGACCAGACGGGTATATATTATCCCGTACTCATAGCTTATCAGCAATTCGCCCCCCGACCAATCAGAATCAAGGGCCTTTGGGCAATGGTGTCGAGCCGTACATACGATGCAAGTTTGCATGTGTTAGACACCAACAGGTTGCCAGAGTATCTATACCTTTACGTGCGTGACACAAGTAAACCAATACCAACTGTCGGAAAACCATCAGACTTTTTGATCCGAGTGGCGACGGTACGCTGGGACACAGCCCATCCTAAGATGATGTGTTTGCCGCAGGCTGCCTACGGGCAGTTGGGCAAATATTATTGTCACGTATATGAAGCACTGCTCGACACTGTGCATACCATCCAGGGCGAGTTTTGGATAGGAGGGACAGCCAACAGCAATACGGGCAGTCGTTGGGACGGAACGGAAGGCAATTTCGTCTGCGACCATTGGCCAACCCTCTACAAGGGGTATAACTTCCGCCCCTGGCCTTACGGCCCTGACCCCTATGGCCACAACTGCTGGTCCGACGATAAACAGCCCGACGGACCCTGGATAGATTTTGAAGAACAACGCTGCTATGGCCCATTTGGGGCTATTCTTGACGAGGAGCAATACTATGTAGAGGTTGCCACAGCCGACATGTCACAAGGGTTCGCCAGACCTACGGCGTACTATCCCGCCGGATCTTACCAGACTATTACCGCCACATCCCGCAGCTGCCATCGTTTCAGCCACTGGAACGACGGGGTGACCGACAACCCACGTACCATACTCGTGACACAGGACACCTCGTTCACCGCCTATTTCGACACCGTAACGGTACACGACATTTCGGTGCGCAGCAACGACACTGCCCTGGGATATGCACATCTGGCCAGATATAGAAACAACTTTACCTCAGAGCAGCTTGTTTGGGAGGGAGAGGATAACGTGTATTGGTGGCTTTCGAGCGACACCGTCTATTGCGAAGGGGATTCGGCCATATTCAAAGCTTATGCCCGTCCGGGCGCCTATTTCTGGGGCTGGAGCGACAGCGTGAGAGACAACCCGCGCACCCTGACTGTGACTCAGGACACCCATCTGACAGCTATCTTCTCGACCGAAATGCCGCCACCCTATGTTCCACCCTGCCCGCGTGTTTACAAAACCCTTGTATTGGTTGAGGACACCGGACAGGTACGGCTGATGTGGGTGTGGGGAGCAAGATCCAAGCATAGGCGTTGGGAAGTTGCATGGGGCTTGGCAGGAACGCCACCCGACTCATGCCAAATCTTACCGTGCAGCACCTATGAAAGGGTGATAGGCAATCTGGAACCCGGAGTGAGGTATGTGGCATACGTGCGGGCGCTTTGCCTAAACACCAACGACGACACAGAGTATTACAGCGAGTGGTCAGACAGCGTTTCAATATATTTCCCCGAATTCACCAACAGATACACCGTGAGTGTAGCGGCGGACTATGCGGAGCGTGGACGTGTGTATGGCGGAGGGGAATATGACGAGGGTGCAGAGGCCATGCTTACCGCCAATGCCTGGAATCCTTACAGATTTCTGCAATGGGACGACGGGGATACAACAAATCCCCGGTACGTAGTGGTGACGCAAGACACCTCGTTCACCGCGCTATTTGTTACTCGTGAGGGAATTGATACGGCCAACAGTCTTGGCAGTACGTTCCTGTTGTTTCCTAACCCGGCATCAGGCAGTGTGCGCTGTGTGATTGATGATAAACCGTTCCAGGGCGGAACACTCACGGTGACGGACGCTTCGGGCCGCGAGATGCTGCACAGCGAACTGCCCCCGTTGACCACCAGCCACACCATCATGCTGACCGCATACCCCAAGGGAGTCTACTTCGTCACCCTCACCACAGCGGTTGGAAGTTCCACCCAGAAATTGACAGTGAAGTAAGAAGAGTCAACCGCACATATCTAACGAATTGTTATTCGTGTTCATCAAAAGAAGATTATCTTAGTGGTTATCCTATGACAGATTAGTATTTGTTCCTACGCACTGGAAGAAATGACGAGATATCAAAAACAGACCTAAATAAATGAGATGAAGATATCAAAATCCCTCTCCTGACTGGAGAGGGATTTCTAATTTCCTGCGGGACGAACTCCCCCATCTCAATTCCAATAATCTATATCATACGTGAAGATGAAGTTGCCCGATCTGAAATAGACCACCACTCCTCGGCGGTCATATCGGGTATAGTCTACACTCTCGTCATCATCCCCCTCCTCGTAGGTGTTCCATCGCGCGATGCGTTCCCGGGGGATGCCGTCAGGCCAACAGGTAATCGTAACATCAGCCTCCATCCCTAAGTCATAATCCTTGCCCGTCACGCCAGTCAACACGCCTTGCGTGTCATAGTGATAATGTAGGCTATCGCTCGATTCGTAATACAGTCCCACACGACTGACCATCCTTCCGGCGGTGTCATAACTGTATCGGATGTCGAAAACGTCCATGGAATACATCCCTCCCTTGCACTCTTCATGAAGCAGGTGACCCGTGCTGTCGTAGCTGCGGCGGAGGTAGACAGTGTCCACATACCGCATATCGCCATATTGGTTCTCACGACGGAAAGCATACTCTAAAAGGCCGAACCGGGGATGAACCCTGTGTGCAATCAAATCATAAACATATTCACCCCTGCCATCATCATATATATTGTGGATTCGCCTAACCGTGCCATCTGCGTCATAATCAACATGCCACAACAATGAAGTGTCCTGCCGCTTCCGGGCCTCGTCCCAACCTATCCTCACCTGCTCCCGCAGTCGCCCGTGCTCGTCGTATACATTGCGGGTCAATGAATCGACGAGATAACCGCTACGGTCATACGCTTCAGTCTTCATGGTGAGTTCACCTGTTGTGGTATTCTCTATACGTGAGTGCAGCAAGTGGATATGATGCGTGTCGCGCACGGGGAGCCATGGCAGCACAACCTCGGCTTTACCTGTTCCGGCGGGCTGCCCCACGGCCACCAAGGCCATCAGCATCACAACCGAAAGCACCATTATACCTCTCATATACATAAACATAACAGTTTTATCTGCAACTATTCAGTGTCTGCAAAGATACATTTTTTTACACTATTTCAGCAAAAAAACGTACCTTTGCACTTTATTTCACAAAACCCGATACACTATGACAATTCAAGAAGCCATCCTTGCACGCCACAGCGTGCGGCAGTTCACCAACCAACCCTTGTCCACCCCGCAAGTGGAAGCCCTCAACCAGCAGATAGCCCACAGCAACACTGCCAAAGGGCTGCACATGCAACTGGTGACCAACGAGCCGAAAGCCTTCTCTGGCATCCTCTCCAAATTCCTGCGCTTCAGCGGAGCCATGAACTATATCGCCTTGGTAGGCCTCCAGTCGCCCCACCTGCACGAGTACCTTGGCTACGAAGGTGAAAAGCTCGTCCTCCTGGCCCAAACCCTGGGGCTGAACACCTGCTGGGTAGGCGGTACCTTCAGCCGCAACAGGAACGTGAAGGTCAACCCCAACGAGATGTACGTGGGCGTGATAGCCATCGGCCACGGTGCCACCCAAGGCCGGCAACACAAAAGCAAACCCATCGAAACCTTTGCCGAAATCGAAGGCAAACCCGATTGGTTCCACCGCGGCGTGGAGTGTGCCATGCTGGGTCCCTCGGCCATGAACATGCAGAACTTCCATTTCGAACTCTTAGCCGACGGCACCGTCAAAGCCACAGCCAAACCCAAGGCCTTTGCCGGCATGGACCTCGGCATCGCCAAACTCCACTTCGAACTGGGCGCTGGCACCGAAAACTTCCGCTGGCACAATTGACCGCCACCCCTCAAACCCATGCAAAACAAGGCTCTGAACACAAAAAAAGGCATATAAAACTTTCTTTTCGCGAAAAAAAGCGTATCTTTGTATTTTGGCAATAAACACAAAGTAACGTATAACCCATTATTAAACAAGAAACTATGTGCGGAATCGTTGGATACATCGGGGACCAGGAAGCCTACCCCATCCTTATTAAAGGGCTTCATCGTCTGGAATATCGCGGCTACGACAGCGCCGGCATCTCTCTCATCAACAACCAAGGCACCCTTTCGGTCTACAAATCCAAAGGCAAAGTCTCCGCTCTCGAAAAGAGCGTCGAAGGCAAAGACATCAGTGGAACCATCGGCATCGCCCACACTCGCTGGGCCACCCACGGCGAACCCAACGCCACCAACGCCCATCCCCATTTCTCCCAGTCCAAAAATCTCTCGCTGGTCCACAACGGCATCATCGAAAACTACAAATCGCTCCGCGCCGAACTCGAGAAGAACGGCATGACCTTCTGCAGCGAAACCGACACCGAAGTCCTCGTCCAGCTGGTCGAATACATGATGAACAGCCACCGCTGCGACCTCTACACCGCCGTGCAGCTGGCCCTCAAAAACGTCGTCGGAGCCTACGCCATCGCCATCCTCGAAAAGAGTCACCCCGACCAGCTCGTCTGTGCCCGCAAAGGCAGCCCCCTCATCATCGGGGTCGGCACCACCCCTTCGGGCCGCAAGGAATTCTACCTCGGCTCCGACGCCACCCCCATCATCGAATACACCAACCAAGTCATCTACCTCAACGACGAAGAGATAGCCATCATGGACCGCACCGGCCGTCTCGACATCACCAACCTCAGCAACGTCAAGCAGACCCCCCAGCTCGTCACCCTCCAGATGAACCTCGACCAGCTCGAGAAAGGTGGCTACCCCCACTTCATGCTCAAAGAAATCTGGGAGCAGCCCGCCGCCCTGCGCACCTGCATCCGAGGCCGCCTCAACGTGGTGGACAAAGACGTGCTCCTCTCCGGCATCATTGACCATAAAGACAAATTTCTCAAATGCCACCGCATCATCATCTGCGCCTGCGGCACCTCGTGGCATTCCGCCCTCATCGGCAAATACTTTATCGAAGAGGCTTGCAAAATCCCCGTTGAGGTGGAGTACGCCTCCGAATTCCGCTATCGCAACCCCGTCATCCTTCCCGACGACATAGTCATCGCCGTCTCACAGTCGGGCGAGACCGCCGACACCCTCGCCGCCATCCAGCTCGCCAAAGAACACGGAGCCTTCCTCTACGGCATCTGCAACGTCATCGGCTCCTCTATCGCCCGCGCCACCCACACCGGCACCTACCTCCACGTAGGCCCCGAAATCGGCGTCGCCTCCACCAAGGCCTTCACCGGCCAAGTCATCACCCTCTGCCTCCTCGGCCTCGCCATCGCCAAAGAAAAGAAGACCCTCCCCGACGAACTCTTCCATATACTTGTCGACGAACTCCAGCAGATACCCGACAAAATGCAGTGGACACTCGAAAACAACAAAGACATCGACAAATTCGCCCAAATGTTCACCTACTGCAAAAACTTCATCTACCTGGGACGTGGCTACAACTACCCCGTAGCCCTCGAAGGCGCTCTCAAGCTCAAAGAAATAAGCTACATCCACGCCGAAGGCTATCCCGCCGCCGAGATGAAACACGGTCCCATCGCCCTCATCGACGAGGAGATGCCTGTCGTAGTCATTGCGCCCAAGCACGGCATGTACGAGAAAATCGTCAGCAACATACAGGAAATCAAATCCCGCAAGGGCAAAATCATCTCCGTTGTCACCCAAGGCGACGAAGTGGTCCGCAACATGAGCGACTACAGCTTCATCATTCCCGACACCCGCGACTGCTTCGTCCCCATGCTGGCCGTCATCCCCCTCCAACTCCTCTCCTACTACGTGGCCATATCCAAAGGCCGCAACGTCGACCAGCCGCGCAACCTCGCCAAGAGCGTAACCGTTGAATAATCCCCGGCAGTGAACAGTACAGGGCGGGACACCCAGACCCACTCTCAACTCCCGCCCCGTACTCCTCGCCGCCATCCTCCCCCATCCACCCCATGACCCACAGCCCCGACCCCGACCAGCAGGCCGTCATCGCCATCCGGGAAGGGCGCCACCTTGTCCTTGCACCCCCCGGGTGCGGCAAGACCTACATCCTTTCGCAGCGCGTCATCCAGGCCCACGCCCACGGCATCGACTACACCGACATGCTCTGCCTCACCTTCACCAACCGCGCCAGCCGTGCCATGCGCGAGCGCATCAGCCTCCACACCCACAACCCCGTACCTCCCGACCTCTTCGTGGGCAACGTCCACCGCTTCTGCTCGAACTACCTCTTCGACCAGAAAAAAATACCCCAAAACAGTGCAGTCATCGACGACCTCGACTCCGAAAGCATCGTCGTCCAACTGGCACACCTCGACCCCGCCGACGACAACTCCCACTACACCGCCGACATCGTCAACCTCCAACACGCCCTCAGCCAGCAAGCCGCCGGCCTGCCGCGCAAACTCATCGTCCACGCCGACCTCCTCAACCACCTCGACGAACCCCACTGGCAGCGCAAAGCACAAGTGGCACAACTCTACGCCCAATACAAAGAGACCGACAATCTCCTCGACTTCGAAGACCTTCTCGAAAAGGCCTACCTTTTCGCCCTCCACGACCCCGACCGCCGACGCTACAGCTGGATCCAAGTCGACGAAGTGCAAGACCTCAACTTCCTCCAACTCGCCATCATCCAACTCTTCTCCCTCCCCGACGCCAACACCGTCTTCCTCGGCGACGAGCAGCAAGCCATCTTCTCATTCGTCGGGGCCAAACTCGACGCCCTCGAAGAGCTAAAAACCCAATGCCAGCCCAACCTCCACCACCTGGGCCGCAACCACCGCTCCCCGCGCTACCTCCTCGACCTATTTAACACCTACGCCGCCTTCCAGCTCAATATCCATCCCGACCTTCTCCCCACCACCCCCGACACCACCACACCCCAGCCACACGACTGCTGCACCTTCCGCGCCTGCTTCCACGACCTCTCACACCTCTACCACAAAGAAAACCACCGCTGCCAGCACGACGGCACCCCCTGCGCTCTCTGCCAGCGGCCAGTGGCCGACGAATACCGCCTGGCCGTCTCCTTAGCCAAACGCTACGCCTCCCTCGACCCCTCCGGCCGCGTGGCCATCATCGTACCCACCAATGCCAACGCCGACCGTCTCAGCCTCCAATTCGGCTCCACTCCCCACTTCAAAATCTCCGGCCGCGACCTCTTCTCCACCCCCGCCGTCCAGCTCCTCTTCTCCCACCTCAACATCATAGCCAACGAAACCTGCTTCATAGCCTGGGCACGCCTCCTCCACCACCTCCACGTAATCCCCCAATACGCCGCCGCCCGCAACCTCATGCGCCAACTGCGCAGCTGCGCCATCTCCCCCACCGACCTCCTCATCTACGACAACCAAAACACCTACCTCCAGCACTTCCTCCAAGTAACCGACAACGACGAGATAGTCCTCTTCGACACCGAAACCACCGGCCTCGACATCTTCACCGACGACATCATACAAATCGCCGCCATCAAAGTGCGCCAAGGCCGCTACGTCGAAGGCTCCGACTTCAACATAATCATAGAGACCACCAAAGAAATCCCCCCACTCGTAGGCGGCCACGACAACCCCATGCTCACCGTCTACCTCAACAGCGAACGCCTCAGCCGCCAAGAAGGCCTCAACCGCTTCCTCGACTACTGCCAAGGACACGCACTCATAGGCCACAACGTCGAATTCGACTACCACATCCTCCTCCACAACGTCCGCCGCACACTCGGCATCGACCTCGGCCACCGCCAGCGGTTCGACACCCTCAAACTGGCCCGCCTCGTCGAGCCACGCCTGCGCGTCTACAAACTCGAAAAGCTCCTCGAAACCCTCCACCTCCAAGGCACCAACTCCCACAACGCCATCGACGACGTCCGCGCCACCCTCTCACTCCTCGACTACTGCCGCCGCAAAGCCACCCTCTACACCGACGCCCAGCGCCGCCTCCTCGGCTCGCCCGCCATGCGCCAGCTGACCTCCAACTTCCGCCAAGCCTACCGCCACCTCTTCCTCCACTCCAGCCAGCGGCTCTTCGACCCCCTGCCCGCCGACCCCGACCCCGCCGCACCCCCCGCCATAGTCGACGAACTGCAATACCTCTACCGCCACCTCACAGACCACGGCGTCATCCAGCCCATCGACAAGTGGCAGCACATCACCGACTTCCTCGCCACCGACATCATCGACACCTCCCTCGCGCCCACCTTCCGCCAGCAGCTCGACCTCTACCTGACCGAAATCAACACCGTCCGCGAGTCCGACCTCTGCGACAGCACCAGCATGCTGCGCCACGGCTCCGAACGCTTCTTCATAGCCACCGCCCACAAAGCCAAAGGCCTCGAATTCGACAGCGTCATAGTCTTCAATGCCACCGAAGGGGCCTACCCCTACTTCCACAACCTCCGCAACAACGACCAATACCACATCCGCGAGGACGCCCGCCGCTTCTACGTAGCCATATCGCGCGCCAAGAAACACCTCTGTTTCACCTACTCAGCCGTCAGCGCCAACGGCACCCCCTCGCGTCCCACTCCCTTCCTCCTGCCCATCGCCCACCGCCTGACCCATTTCGGCTTCGACCCCGACAGCGGCAAAATCCAAAGCCTCGACCCCGCAACATAGTTCAATACAAATCACTTACACCCTATTTACACAGCAATTCCACTCCTGTTTGTCTCTCTCATAGAAACAAAATAGAGACAAAACAGAGGAGAAATAGCGAAGAAGGAGCGGACTTGCAGCGACTGATCTCAGCGCAAACTGCCCGTGGCGGAATACCACAGTTGGAGCAAGGCTTGGGTGCGTTGGCGGCGGAGGGAGTCGGAGGGATAGGCGGCGTCCGGCTCTTGGAGGGCCACGCAGTCGTAGTTGGTGGTGCCGGTCGAGTCGATGTAGAAAAGGCCGTTCTTGTAGGCATTGGCGGCAAAGGGATGGCGGTAGGAGGGCGAAAGGACATTGCGGCTGAAGCGGAAAGAGCTGTCGGCCAATCCCAGCTGGGCCAGCAGGGTGGCGGCGAGGTCGGACTGGTTCATCAGCTGGTGGAAGGTGCGAGGCTGGCGCACGGCTCCGCCCACCCAGAGGATGGGGATGCGCGTGGCCTCATGCTTTTGGTTGGCAGCCAGGCCGTCGACCGGCACGCCGTGGTCGGCCACGATGACCACCAGCAGGTTGTCCCACGAGGGGGTGCGCCGCAGGCTGTCGAGCCATGCGCCCAGACACTGGTCGGTATAAGCAAAGGCGTTGCGGCGCTCGTCGTGCAGACGGCGGGTGGGCACGTCCCAAGGCTCGTGGCTACTGAGGGTGAGCAGGGCGGTGAACGACGGGCGCGAGGGGAAGAGCGGCGCGAGACGGAACAGCTCCTGGTCGGCCACACCCCAGTTGGCCTTGACCTTGGCTGCGGCGAAGTATTCCTGGCCTTCGACACGGCTGAAGCCGGCCTCGGACAGGTGGCCCCGCATGTTGGTGAAGTCGATGTCGCCGCCATAGTAGAAGGCGGTGGCATAGCCGGCCCGCTGGAGGGTGCGGGCCAGGGAGGGGAGTTTGCGTCCCATGTCGGCTTTCTTCATGAGCGAGGTGGTGGGCAGGGCCGGCCACCCGTTGACGATGGAGACCAGTCCGCGGTCGGTGCGGAAGCTGTTGGCGTAGCAGTTGGAGAAGAACACTCCCTCGCGGCTCCAGCGGCACAGGTTGGGGCCTACGCTGTCGTTGAGCACCATGGCGCTGCCCGCGCCCTCCCACACCACGAGCACGATGTCGGGCCGTGAGGTGTTGAGGAGGGTGTCGGCCACGGCGGGGTCGACGGGATAGGCGTCGCGGGTAAGGGTTGCGAGACGGTGGTCGTCGTAGAAGTGGAACTGAGTGGCGAGGTCCTCGGTTTTGAAGAGGGAATGGGTGATGTTGAAGAGGGGATTGATGGCGGAGTGGTTGAGGAAGGGTTTGGAGGAGAAGTAGGCATAGCTGACATTGGCAGTGGAGTCGGCCAGGCCACCCCGAATGCCCACAAACTGGAGAGCAACGACCAAGAGCATGACCGCCGACGAGGCGGGATGGGCGCGATCGAAACGCTGAGGGGTGGCGTGGCGCAGCCTGCGCATATAATGGAATATCAGCAAGGCGAGTACCAGTAGAGCCAGCAGCAAGGCAGGCCACGCGAGGTTGGCAAACACGTCCTTGGGGTTGGCGGCATAGATGAGGTCGGCGGCATCCATCTTGGCGCCCCAGAAGCGGTAGACCACCGTGTCGGCGGCAAAAGCCAGAGCCATGAGGGGCGAGACGAGGGCATAGTAGTAGGTGAGTATGCGCCGCGGCTGGAGGCGCGGAAGGAAGAAGGAGAGGAGGGTGAAGAGCACGGGGACAATCAGGAGGTAGCAGGCCGTGACGGAGTCGAGACGCAGCCCGTGCCACAGGACGGCGAGCCAGTCGGCAACCCCCGAGCCGGAGGCAAAGGAGAAGTTGAAAAGCATGAAGAGAGCCTTCTGCGTGACGAAAATCAACAGCAGGGTGACATATAGGCGGAGGATGAAAAGGAGCCGTTGAAGCATAACGTCCGAATAACTTATGCACCTATTTTTTATTGTCTGGGAGAAAAAAATGTGGGGTGTTGATAACTTTTTTTAGGAAAAAAAGTGAATGAATGAAATAAAGTTGTTATACTTGCACAAAAATTGACCCCCTATGAATACTCGCAGAACTCGCAAAAAGAACCTGATAGTCAGCTATAAAAACCTGTCTGAGCAACTCAAAGAATTGTTTATGGAGCGCTATCCTGATGGATACAAAGAGCACATACAGCGGTTTGAGAAGCCCAACGGTGAGGTTATTTTTGTTGTCCCGATGGAGACGGACGACACAGTATACATGATTAAGTTCGACGTGAAGATCGACACGACCTACACGGACGACGACTCGGAGAAGGATTACTTCGACGAGGAGGTGGAGAAGGCCGAGAATCAGTTCGCGCCCTTGGAGGAAGCCCTGGACAAAGAAGAGGGCGACCCGTCACACAGGGAGCGCACTGTGCGCCACGGCAGCTACGACGACAGCATGGAGAACGGCAAGAAGCGGACTGTGGAGCATGGGTCGCTGGGAGCTTTGGGCGCGGAGTTGCAGGAAGCCTTCAGCGACGAGGGCGACGAAGATGAGTATGATGAATACTCCGACAAGGAGAGCGACACCGACGGAGACGCCGACGACGACTATGAGCCCACCGACGAGGAGCTGATGGACGTGGACAGTGAGGTGTTCGCCAACGCCGAGATACCGCCCGAGGAGCTGGCCCGTATGGCCGCCGAGGAGGCTATGGCCAACGAGAAGGCCGCCCAACAGGCAGCCGAGGAGAAGCCCAAGCGCCAGGGCCGCCCCCGCAAGAGCGCGGAGGCGCCAGCCGCCGAGCCGAAAAAGAAGGGCCGCCCACGGCTGAAACATGACTGAAAAACGGGAGCGGGACTGTCGATGCGATAGTCCCGCTCCTGTTTTATGTGGAATTGGTGGGGCTGGGGGACGCTATTTCTCGTAGAAATGCATTTCGGTGAGGTACTGGTAGACCGGTTCGGGGAGGAGGTAGCGGACGTCGTGCCCGGCACGGATTTGCTCGCGGATGTAGGTGGAGGAGATGTCGATTTGGGGCACGTCGACCATGTGGACGTGGGGATGGGAGGCGAGGGGGCAGTCGGTGTGGCCCCGACGGGGGTAGACATAGATTTGGTAGTGGTCTATGATGAACTCCCAGTTGCGCCAGCGCTCGAAGGTTTGGAGGTTGTCGGAGCCCATAATGAGGCAGAACTGCTTGTCGCGGTATTTGTCGCCGAGGTGGGCAAGGGTGAGGACGGTGTAGGAGGGGATGGGGAGATGGAACTCGACATCGCAGGCACGCATACGGTAGTTGTCGTGGACGGCGAGGCGGACCATCTCGAGACGTTGCTGGTCGGCAAGGAGGGTTTTGCGCTCCTTGAGGGGGTTTTGGGGTGAGACGACATACCAGACTTCGTCGAGGTCGCAATGGGCCAGCATGGCGTTGCCGATGATGAGGTGGCCGATGTGGACGGGGTTGAAGGAGCCGAAGAAAAGACCTATTTTACGCATGGCGAGGAACGGTTGGGGGTTGAACGAAGGTGTTTTTGACAGAAAAAGGGGCGGCAGCGAGCCTCTCCCCTTTTGCTATATTGTTGGCACTGGGCTGATATCAATAGTATTTGTAACGGCTGATGATTTGGATGTGGCGCAGCTTGTTGCCCTTGAAGGTGTAGATTTCGCCCACTTCGGCGGCTCCGGCTATGACTTTGAGGACGTTGATGTCGGCGGTGTAGGACTTGGGGTAGCTTTTGAAGACCACCTTGAAGACCTCTTCCTTCGACATGCCCACATGCACTCCGTTGTCGAGCACCACGGCGGTGTCGGTGATTTTGGCGGAGACCATTTCGAGTTTGTCGGTCCAGATGCTGCGATAGACATTGATGTTGGTGCCGTCGAGGCGTTTGAGGGTGTTGACGGAGACGGTCATGGTGTCGTAGAAAGACTTGTAGCCGCTTTCGCGATACCAGTGGAGCTGGTTGTTGGTGATGTACTGTTCGACGGTGCTCCATTTGCCGATGGGATAGATGGGATAGTCGGATAAAGAGAAGACTGTCATGGTGTCGGCATAGACTTTTACGTCTTTGACTTGATATTCGGGACGGGCATAGGCAAGCATTCTCACAGCCTTGGCACGAGAGCTAACACGCTGTGCATTAACGGAGAAAGCTGCAAGAAGCAGAACTGCAATCAGGATAGATTTCTTCATAAGTCTTAAATCATTTCGCAATGCAAAAATACATTTTTTTTGCCACATAACGGAAAAAAAAATCTTTTATTGTAGTCGACCGCCAAATGAAATGAGAAGCGAGCGGCGCGGAGTGGCGGGGAGCCGAGAGAGCGAGGCATGGGGTGGCCCGGCCAGCCAGGCGTCTGGGCCGGGGGCGAAGGAAGCAACCCGGAATGGCTCAAAACGAATGACTAACAGCGTTTCGGCTTGAAGTTGATAAAAAAAATTTGTAGGATGACAAAAAAAGGGTATATTTGCATCACAATATAATTGTTTGACATTAAACAGAAACACTTATTAATCAATCATTTCTACAAGAGCCGATGGGTCTGATGGCTAATAACAAGACTTAAAAAACAATGAAAAAAACCTTATTAGTTGCAATCGCGCTGATGATGAGCATCGCCTCATTCGCACAATTCAGCGCTCAACCGCAAGCCAAAGGCAGCAATGGCGCTAAGGACGCCCTGCCCAATTGGACTCCGATTGGAGCAGCCTTTGTGGCTACCGACATCAACGGTAACACCGTGAGCATTGCCGATACACTGGCTGCTGGCAAATGCATTGTCATTGACTACTCCGCCACATGGTGCAGCTGGTGCTGGGTGCTCCATTCGAACCACATCCTGGAGGCCATCTACAACCAGTTGGGCGACCAGGTTTGCGTGATCTGGGTCGAGGCCGATGAAGACACCGGTCCAGAAGGCATCTATGGAAACGGCACCAATACCCAAGGCGACTGGACAAACGGTGGTTCCATCCCCTATCCCATCATCGACAACCCCAACACCACCAGCCTTGTGGGTGGCAATATCACTACTTTTCCCTCGGTTTATTTCGTGTCGCCGACTGGCTATTACTGCGACCTTTATGGCACCGACTGGGGCTTTGGCCCTTATGAGGAGACCTCGGTTGCCGTCAGCCGCGTCCTCAACCTTATCAACACCTATCCCCGTGCCGGTGCTGCTCCCATCATCGCCATTGATGGCCGCAATGCCGTCCGTGCCGGTTCTCCCGCCACGTTCAACGCCAGCGTCGTCAGCGTTGACGATGTGACCGCCGTGGAATGGTCGTTCAGCAACGGCAGCCCCGCCACCGCCACCGGCAACCAGGCCACTACCACCTGGAACGCCCCTGGCACCGAGACCGTCACCCTCAGCGTCACCAACACCTCCGGCACCACCACCGCCACCCTGTCGGTCAACGTGTTTGACTACAGCAACTGGGGCGACACGATGGACTATCCCGGCAACCTGAGCAGCGAAATCCAGCCCGCTATCGGTCTGAGTAGTGGTTCTGCTTTCAGCTGGGGTGTGAAATATCCCGCCTCGCTTCTTGAAGGCCGTGTTTACCTGAACGAGGTGCAGATTTACGGCAGCGAGAACAACGCCCGTCTCACCCTCAACATCTATCAGACCAACCAAGGTGGCAACCCCTCCAATGCCAACCTGCTCTACACGTTCGACTATGACGTGACCGCCAACACATGGAACAGTCTTCCTGTACACACCCCCATACAGCTTGATGCCACAAAAGACCTCTGGGTCACCTTCACCGGTTCCGGATATGTGGCCACGGGCTGCACCTTCAACGGCGACGACAACTCCTGCCTCCTGCAGAACGGCTCTACTTGGTCTCCCCTTCACGAGCTGAGTTCTCAGCTGAGCTCCACATGGCTCATCCGCGCCGTCACCAACATTGATCCCTCCTTCTCTGTTGGCATTGTTGGTCCTGAGAATGTTGAGATCAACACCGCCATCACCTACACCGCAGCCAGTCGGCCCGGTGCTACTTTCAGCTGGCAGATTGAAGGCGGCGAACCCGCTACGGGCAATAGCGCCACCATCACCACCCAGTGGCCCACTGTAGGCTACTACACCATCACCCTTACGGCCACCTACAACGGTGAAACCAAAACTGCCACCAAGCGCGTCTCCGCGGTTGACTGCAGCACAACTCTGCCCTTCACCTGGGGATTCGAGCCCAACGAGAGCAACTATTCCTGCTGGAACCTTGTGGATGCCGACGGCGATGGTCGCGGCTGGGACTTCAGCAACCAGTTAGGTTCTTACGCCCACACCGGCCGAGGTATTGCTGCTTCTGCTTCGTTCATCAACAACATTGGACCGCTGACCCCCGACAACTGGATGATTCTTCCCAAAATCAATGTTCCCGCCGAGGGCGCTACCATTGAATGGTGGGACTACGGTCAGGACATCAACGACTTTGCCGACCACTACGGAGTGTTTGTCTCCACCACCGGCAACAACACATCCGACTTCACCAACACCATCTACGACGGTGCTCCCACCAGCCCCAGAACCTGGGTCAAACACAGCCGCTCGCTGGCTGGCTATGCCGGACAGACCATCTACATCGCTTTCCGCCACTTCAACATCACCAATATGTTCTGGCTGCTCATTGACGACATCAACATCACTGCCGGCGACCACGCCAGCATCGAGGATGTGAGCAACGTTGCCGTCCGCCTGTTCCCCAACCCCACCAGCAATATCCTCAACATTGCCGCCGAGGGCGTGAAGGAAGTCAGCGTCATGGACATCAACGGCCGCACCGTCATGACTGAGCAGAACGCAACCAGCATTGACATGAGCGAACTGGCCAACGGCGTATACTTTGTGCGCGTCATCACCAACGAAGGCATTGCCACACAGAAGATTGTGAAGAAATAACAACTTCACCCCAAACCAAAAGAGCCCGCCCTGCGGGCTCTTTTTTTCTCCTTTTTTATTTCTCAATAACCAGCAAATATATTATCGTGAACTATGCAAATACAATAGCCGAGCAACTCAACCTCGGTCCACGTCAAGTAGAAAAAACCATTGAGCTGTTGGAGCAAGGGGCCACCGTACCCTTCATCGCCCGCTACCGCAAAGAGGTGACGGGCAGCCTGAATGAAGTGCAGATCACCGCCATCCGCGACCTCCTCATCAAACTTAAAGAGCTGGACAAAAGGCGCGAGGCCATCCTGTCCTCCATCACCGAGCAAGGCAAAATGACGCCCGACCTGGAGAAACAGATACTGGCAGCCACCAACATGACCGAGCTGGAGGACATCTACCTGCCCTTCAAACCCAAACGCCGCACCCGCGCCACCATGGCCATAGAGCGCGGGCTGGAGCCACTGGCCGACGAGTTGCAAAAACAATACTCCTGCAACCTCGAGCAGCTGGCCGCACAATATGTTAATGCCGAGAAGGGGGTGGGCACGGCGGAGGAAGCCTTGGCCGGGGCCCGCGACATCATAGCCGAACGGGTGAGCGAGAACGCGCAGGCGCGCAACCGCGTGCGTGGGCTTTTCCGCCGCAGTGCCATGTTGAGTTCGAGAGTGGTGAAAAACAAAGAGGAGGAGGCAGGCAAGTATGAGTCGTGGTTCGACTGGAAAGAGAACGCCATGCGTGCCCCCTCACACCGCATTCTGGCCCTGTTCAGGGGCGAGGAGGAGGGGATGCTGCGGGTGCATGTGCTGCCCGACGACGACACCCCCGCCTACGACATGCTGGAGCGGCAGTTTGTGAGCGGGCGCTACGAGTCGTCGGAGCAGGTGCGCATGGCCGTCCGCGACGGGTACAAGAGGCTCCTGCAACCCTCCATCGAGACCGAGTTCTACAACCTCCTCAAGGAGAAAGCCGACAAGGAGGCCATCCGTGTGTTTGCCGAGAACCTGCGCCAGCTCCTGCTGGCCTCGCCGCTGGGGCAGAAACGCATTCTGGCCATCGACCCCGGTTTCCGCACGGGCTGCAAAACCGTCTGCCTCGACGCGCAGGGGCAGTTGCTGCACAACGAGACCATCTATCCTTTCACTTCGGTGCGCGAGGAGCGGGCGGCCATAGCCAAGCTGGAGGCCCTGGTCGAGGCGTTCCGCATAGAGGCCATCGCCATCGGCAACGGCACTGCCGGGCGCGAGACAGAAGAGGTGGTGAAACGGTGCCACTTCAAAAACAAGGTAATAGCCGTGATGGTGAGTGAAAACGGGGCTTCGGTATACAGCGCATCGGAAGTGGCGCGGCGCGAATTCCCGGAATATGACGTGACGGTGCGCGGCGCCGTCAGCATTGGCCGCCGCCTGATGGACCCTCTCAGCGAGTTGGTGAAGATAGACCCTAAGAGTATTGGCGTAGGGCAGTATCAGCACGATGTGAACCAAAGCCTACTGCAAGAAAGCCTCAACGACGTGGTGGTGAGCTGTGTGAACAGCGTAGGCGTGGAGCTGAACACGGCCAGTCGGGAGCTGCTCAGCTATGTGAGCGGCATAGGGCCTTCGCTGGCGGACAAGATTGTGGACTACCGCAACCGCCAAGGAGCATTCCATTCGCGGCAAGAGCTGAAAAAGGTGGAACGCCTCGGCGACAAGGCTTTCGAGCAGTGCGCCGGATTCCTGCGGGTGAGGGAAAGCAACAACCCCCTGGACCGCAGCGCAGTCCACCCGGAGCGGTACAAACTGGTGGAGCAGATGGCAGCCGACTGCGGAACCACCGTACAGCAACTGATGGACAACAAAGGGCTGCGTGACCAAATCGACATCAACAAGTACGTGACTCCCGACTGCGGACTGCCCACGTTGCAGGACATTATGAAAGAGCTGGACAAGCCCGGCCTCGACCCCCGCGCACGTTTCGAGGTGTTCGAGTTCGACAAGAATGTCACCCGTATTGAAGACGTGAAAGAGGGAATGGAGCTGCCCGGCATCGTGACCAACATCACTGCCTTCGGGGCTTTTGTCGACATCGGGGTGCATCAGGACGGCCTCGTGCACATCAGCCAGCTGGCCAACCGCCGGGTAAATGACCCTTCCGAAGTGGTTCACCTGCACCAGCATGTACGCGTCAAGGTGATTGAGGTAGACCTCCGCCGACGCCGTATCTCCCTCACCATGAAAGGGCTTTAGCATGTAGCGATACGCAAGGCGGGCATGGCTCGATGCGGAAGAGCCATGCCCGCTGTGTGTTTCCCCCTCGGGTGCTTCAGGCCTTTGGCTTCAGGGTGATGAAGGGAATCATTATCTCCTCCATCGATATGCCGCCGTGCTGGAATGTGTTCATGTAATATTGCACATACTGGTTGTAGTTGTTGGGGTAGGCGAAGAAGTCGTTCTGATGGCAGAAGATATAGGGAGAGGTGATGTGCCTGCGGGGCAGGAACACTTTGGCGGGGTCTTTCACTTCGAACACCGACTTGGGGTTGTAGTCCAGCAGCCTTCCTTGCTTATAGCGTAGATTCACACTCACACTGGCGTCGCCCTTCACCTTGACAGGGTTGTCTATCCTCACCGAGCCATGGTCGGTAGTGATAACAATGTTCACATCCCTACCCATCAGGGCCTTGAACACTTCGGCCAGCGGAGAATGTTCGAACCAGCTTAGCGTGACCGAGCGGTAGGCCTTCTCGTCGACAGCCAGCTCTCGCACAATGTTCGAATCGGTCCGGGCATGCGACAGCATATCGACGAAATTGTAGATAATCACATTCAGCCTGTTCTGCAACAAATTCGGGATGCCCTCCACCAGCTTGCGGCCGTACTGAGCGTTGAGCACCTTATTGTAGCTGTGCTTGATATTCAGTCCATGCCGCCTCAGGTTCTCGTCGAGCAGTTCATTCTCATACTGATTCTTGAAGCCCTCTTGGTCCTCGTTAATCCAATATTGGGGATATTTGCGTTCTATCTCCGATGGCATCAAGCCCCCAAACATGGCATTGCGGGCAAACTGGGTGGTGGTGGGGATAATGCTGTAGTAGATGCTGTCCTCTTCGGTGCGGAGGTACTGCTCGATGGCAGATTGGAGGAACTTCCATTGGTCGTACCTGAAGTTGTCGATGACAATCAGGAAAGTGGGCCTATTCTCCTTCAACAGCGGAAAGAGTTTCTCCCTCAACACCGTGGTGGAAAGAATCGGCTTGTCGGTGGTTGTGGCGGTGTTCACCAGCCAGTCCACATAATTCTGCTCATAGAATTTACAGAACAGCTGATTGGCCTCGGCCTTTTGGGAGCCGAACACCTGGTGGATATTGTCGTCGTCGGTAGCGCTCAGCTCCAAATCCCAGTACACCAGCTTGCGATACAGCTGTGCCCATCCCTCGTGGTCTAACCTGCTCGAAAGCTCCATGCCTATCTCGCGGAATTGCTGCTGATACGTCATGGTGGAGCGCTCGCTCTGGAGTCGCCGAGCTTCGGTATGCTTCTTGATGGCCAAGAGTATCTGATTGGGGTTCACCGGCTTGATCAGATAGTCGCTTATCTTGCTGCCCAGAGCCTCGTCCATGATATGCTCTTCCTCGCTCTTTGTAATCATAATCACCGGCACATGGGGGTATTTGGCCTTCAGCTGCGTCAGCGTCTCAATGCCGCTCAGTCCGGGCATGTTCTCGTCGAGGAAAACAATATCCACACTGTTCGTGTGTTCCTCCAGCTCATCCAGGGCTTCCGTCCCGCTCATGACAGGTATAACCTCATAGCCCTTCTCCCTCAGAAAAAGGATGTGGGGTTTCAACAGGTCGATTTCGTCATCGGCCCAAAGTATTGTTATTCTATCCATGCTTTCATAACGCCAATCGAGCCCGATTATTGTGTTCCCCGCATCCCCTGCCTTCGCTTCACAAACAAAAAAAGCCGTCACTACTATCCAATCCATAAAAAAAACGTATCTTTGCATACTTTTTGCGCCTTATGCTACTGACCGATATATACACTAATTCACAAATAGTTGAGCAGCTCAACACCCTGCTGCGATCTGGACAGGACCGCATCCATATCACAGGTCTCACCGGCTCGCTGTCTGCCATTGCCGCCTCCGCACTGGCCACCCTCAACCCTGACCGCTGCCAGCTTTTCATTGCCGGCAACAAGGAGGAAGCTTACTATTTGGCCAACGACATGGAGACCATGCTCGACGAAGCCGAAGCCGACATAGACCAAAAGCGCGTCCTACTCTTCCCCTCGTCCTACCGCAAACCCCGGCGCAAAACAACCCCTACAGACGACCCCTCCCGCCCCCCGATGGTCGAGGACGATGGCTCAGACCTCTTCTCCGCCGACAACGCCAACATCCTTCAGCGCAGCGAAGTGGTCAAGCAGCTCGACACTGGACGGCCATTGCTCATCGTCACCTATCCCGAAGCCATTTACGAGAAAGTAGTCTCCTCCCGCACCCTAACCCGCAACACCCTACGTCTCACCAAAGGTTTTGAAACCGACATCGACTTTGTCATCGACCTCCTGCAAGAATACGAATTCGACCGCGTGGACTTTGTGGTAGAGCCCGGCCAGTACGCTGTGCGAGGGGGAATAGTCGACATCTTCTCTTTTGCAAGCGAGAAGCCCTACCGTATCGAATTCGCCGACAACCTTGTCGAATCCCTACGCTCCTTCGACCCCGTCTCTCAGCTTTCCATCAAGCAGTACGACCAGATAACCATACTGCCCAACCTTGCCCGCCGTGCCACCGACACCCTCACCATCGAAGAAAAAGTGCCCCTTCTCAACTACCTTGGCTCAAACGATATAGTGTGGGTGCAGAGCCTTATGTACATCAGCGAAACCATACAAAACCTCTTCTCCAACACCGGACAAGACTCTCAACACTACTGCTCTGCCAACGAGATACTGAAATCGCTGCTCCGCCTTCGCATCATCGAGCAAGGCAACAGCAGTTACTTCGCACAGGCCGCCACCATCCTGGCCCACTCCACTCCGCAGCCCCCTTTCAACAAACAGTTCTCCCTCCTCATCGACACCCTCACCCAATATCGCGACCGCGGCTACCGGATACTCATCACCGTGGCCGGCATCCAGCAGCAACACCGCCTTGAACGGGTCTTTGCCGACACCGCTGTAGCCGCACCCCTCTCCGGTGGCAAAAACAGCCTTCTCGACAACCTCTCCGCCCATATAGAATTCCTCCAGTGCCAGCCCAACCATGGCTTTGTCGACGACGACGAACACCTCCTTTGCTTCACTGACCACGAGATTTTCCAACGCTACCATAAGTATACCGTCCGCGACCTCCGCGACACCCGCCAGGCGCTCACCCTCAAAGAGCTCTTCGAGCTGAAACCGGGCGACTTCGTCACCCATATCGACTACGGTGTAGGGCGTTTCAGCGGCCTTGAGAAAATCACCACCGGAGGCCATACCCAGGAGGTCATACGCCTCATCTACAAAAACAACGACACCCTCTACATCAGCATCCACGGCCTGCACAAAATCAGCCGTTATGTGGGCAAAGACGGCACCCCTCCCACCCTCAACCGTTTGGGCAGCAACACATGGCAAGTCCTCAAACAGAAAACCAAAAAGCAAGTCAAAGACATTGCCAAAGACCTCATTGCCCTCTATGCCAAACGCAAAGCCTCGCGCGGCCACGCCTTCAGTCCCGACAACTATCTCCAGCAACAACTCGAAGCCTCCTTCTTCTACGAAGACACCCCCGACCAGCTCAAGGCCACCCTCGACGTCAAACACGACATGGAAGACCCCGCCCCCATGGACCGCCTCGTTTGTGGCGACGTGGGGTTTGGCAAAACCGAAGTGGCCATCCGCGCAGCCTTCAAAGCCTGCTGCGACTCCAAGCAGGTGGCCGTGCTCGTCCCAAACACCATCCTCGCCTTCCAGCACTACAACACTTTCCGCGAACGCCTCCACGACCTCCCGGTCAACATCGACTATCTCAACCGCTTCCGCACCACCCGCGAAAAGAACGACATCTACCGCCGCGTGGCCGAAGGCAAAATAGACATCCTCATCGGCACCCACGCCATCACCAACAAAAACCTCCACTTCAAAGACCTCGGACTGCTCATCATAGACGAAGAACAGAAATTCGGCGTCAGCGCCAAAGAGAAACTGCGCCAAATGAAAGTCAACGTCGACTGCCTCACCCTCACCGCCACACCCATCCCCCGCACCCTTCAATTCTCACTCATGGGTGCCCGCGACCTCAGCGTCATCCGCACCGCTCCCCCCAACCGTCAACCCATACAGACCGAAATCAGTCCCTTTGCCGAAGAGACCATCCGCGACGCCATCCGCTTCGAACTCTCTCGCGGTGGACAGACCTTCTTTGTCAGCAACCGTGTCGAAAACCTCCCTGAAATGGCAGGTCTCGTCAGCCGTCTGGTTCCCGACGCCCGCGTGGCCATGGCCCACGGCCAGATGGACGGCAAAGAAGTAGAAGACACCATGATGCGCTTCCTCGAAGGCGAAATCGACATTCTCGTCTCCACCGCCATCATCGAAAACGGACTCGACATTCCCAACGCCAACACCATCATCGTCAACAACGCCCAGCACTTCGGTCTCAGCGACCTCCACCAGATGCGCGGCCGCGTGGGACGCAGCAACCGCAAAGCCTTCTGCTACCTCCTCATCCCATCCTACAGCATCCTCACCGACGAAGCCCAGAAACGTCTCAAGGCCATCGAAGAGTTCAGCTCCATTGGCAGTGGCCTCAACATCGCCATGCGCGACCTCGACATCCGCGGTGCCGGCAACATTCTCGGAGCCGAGCAAAGCGGCTTCATCAGCGATATCGGCTACGACACATATCACAAAATCCTCAACGAGGCCATCGAAGAGCTCAAGGAGACCGACTTCCGCGACCTCTTCGAACAAGAAATCGAGCAAAACCACACCTACGTCAAAGAGTGCGTCATCGAAACCGACCTCGAAGTCCTTCTGCCCGACAGCTATGTCACCTCCGTCAGCGAACGACTCCTCCTCTACAAAGAGCTCAACGACCTCACCACCGACGACGAGCTCGACGCTTACCGCCTGCGCCTCATCGACCGTTTCGGTCCCGTCCCCGCACCCACCGAAAGCCTCATCCAGACCATCCGCCTGCGCCGCATGGCTCGCGATTTCGGCATCGAAAAACTCATCCTCAAACAAAGTCGCATGCTCTGCCATTTCTCTGCCAATCAGGAAAACCCCTTCTACCGCTCATCCAACTTCGCCAAACTAATCCACTACGCCCAGAGCCACCCCGCCGATGTTCACCTGCGCGAGACCACCGACCGTCTCTCTCTCGTCTGCGACCGCATTGCCAGCATCCCCCAGGCCATCTCCCTCATCTCAGCCCTCTCCGGCCAACCCGAGTCTTGACACCCGCTGCCCTCCATTCCAAAAACCACTCAGGACGCTAATAAACCATAAATAATACCGTTCCAGGCGTTACTTTTCACCCCCACTTGCTACTAATTCAGCAAGAGGCCCATCCTTTGCCCTTACAACGAACGCCCCACAATGAACTCAATCAACAACGAACAGGACACATCGCTGACAACCGAGCCAGAAGAAAAAGGAAACAATCATGAACAAAGAATAAGCCCCGCACCCAAAAATAAGCGCGCACAGTGCGGGACTGTTATCGAGGGCGACGATGACTGCGGAGCAACCAACAAAAAGCCATGAACTGACACTCCGCATTTCCTTCACCCAAGGCATAAATTACGCTATGCGTAAGTATAACGCACCCCACCCTGTTTTATTGCATGGCTACATCTGAGGAATACTCTTTTTTCTGCTCAACACTGAACCTGCAACCAGCACTCCGGGGCGCCGCACTCGGCCCGACACCCCCAACAAACAGAATATGACCCAAACAATAACAAACAATTGCAACCACACAAAATCAGCACCTCAAGCACGACAGAAAAGCAACCGCCAGATTGGACTTTTTTCGTAACCCCGGACCGTCAACGACACATGGAAGACATTCTGGCTTAGGGGCACCGCCCCAAATAAACACCAAACCATGAATTATTAAACCCAACAACACACAATGGAAACAACACGCAACACTCAAGAAAGAAAAAAGACCTACAGGTGGGCTTTATTTGTCGGCCTGTCGCTCATGATTGCCTTCGGCATCATCCTTCTATTTGCCGACACCTCCCCCTCAGATCAAGAACCCGCAGTCCTTTTATCCATTCCTGCAATCATCGCCACCTGTCTCATTGCTCCCGTTCTGGAGGAACTCGCCTACCGCCTGTGGTGCATTCGAAAAAGATATGCCTTCATCGTATCATTCCTGCTCATTGCAGCGGACCTTCTTATCAACTACACCGACACCTACTTGATCGACTCCCCTTAGCAGGGCATAATAATCTGCTTTGCCATCCTCATACCCCTGGGCTATTACTTCTACCAAGTGCCGCGCAAAGAGATTTTCACCCCAATCCTTATAGTGTTCACCTCTGTTGTCTTTGGGGGAGTCCACGCTTTCAACTGGACGGACTACACCTCGCTTCCCGCCGTACTGATGACAATAATCACCATCGGTTTTGGCATGGTGGCCTGTTTTCTGGTCCTCAACTATGGCATAATATGGTCCATCCTGCTCCATGTCGTGTGGAACTCGATCATCATTGCCCTTATCCTCGTAGGTTCCCCACATGCAGGAAGCCACCAAGTGGAAACCGCTTGCTTTCTGGGGGGAAGGAGGAGCAGCAGGCAAACAACCTCCCACCCCCGGCAAAGTCCCCCTCCCACCGCCCACACCGCTCCGCATGCAACACGGAATGTATTCAGTGCTCCCATCCCCGCCGGCCCTGCCCCCGCGACATATACACTATTTCTTTTCTCTTTATATTCTTGATTGTTTCTCGAGCAGAGACAAAACAGATAATAAATAGCAATAATGCCGTGACTATCAGCCGGACAAACAACCCTACAGCGGCCACCGAAGAGAGCCCAAAGTCAAAGCTATGCCCTCACCCAGAAGGGTTGTCCCGCATAAGCACCCCCAACAAACATATTCATAACTGTTTATCAAGTACATAAGCCATTTTACACCACTACCTCCGAAGGAAGTTCTGAGCGATAGCAAAAAGCTTATTCGGAAAAATTGACAGGCGAAACTGGACACTTTTTAGCCAAAATCGGAAATTTTGTCACCTGTTGGCGACTGGCATTTGTGTTGCAGAATAGCAAGTGTCTGCGGACGTAAGGAACCGCAGACAGAACGAGCGAAGCCCCACGGCCGAAGCCCAAACAAGATAAAATAAAAACAAAAAAAATAGGAGATTAAAATTATGTTACTCACAACAAGAAATCAGAACTTTATGCCTTCGCTGTTTAACGAATTGCTGAATTGGAACAACTGGAACTACGGAACCTGCGACGAACACACGCCAATGCCCAAGATGAATGTGAGCGAAAGCGACAAGAACTACGAGCTGGAGCTTTCAGTGCCCGGCCTGACCAAGGACGACCTGAGCCTGAGTGTGGACAGCGACAACAACCTGGTGATTGAGATGGTGAAGAAAGAGGAAAAGAAAGAGGATAAAAAGGATCGCCACTATCTGCGCCATGAGTTCAGTACCCTGCAGTTCAAACAGATGTTCAGTCTGCCCGAGAATGTGAAAAAAGAGAGCATCAGCGCCAAAGTGGAACACGGCATCCTGACCGTCGACATGCCCAAATTCACCGACGAGGAGAAGCAATCCATGTCGCAGCAAATCACCATCCAGTAAGCCTGAACACTCAGCCTTACAGCCACACTGGGGCAGCCGAAAAGGCTGTCCCTTTTATTATTATATAATATTTTTGTCTGTATGAAATAAAATTCGTACTTTTGCAATTTCGAAAGGCAATCCGCCATCGTTGATAATTTGTAAACACATGGAAACGACAAGTCATATCGACCCCAATCTGATAACCGAAAAGCATGTCGACATTGAGAAGGTGTTGGCCCAAAAGAAGGTCCGGCTGCCTGGCTGGGCGGTGCGAGCCTTGGAGCGGCTTCTGCACATCGACCACATCAATCGCACCATCTACCGCCTGCGCGACAAGTTCGGGCTGGATTTTGTGCACGCCTTTTTGGAGGGCGACCATCCGGACGACCTGAATGTGAAGCTGGTGGTGAAGGGTGGCGAGCGTATCCCGGCCGAAGGCTACCCCATCATGGCGGGCAACCACCCGCTGGGAGGACCCGACGGACTGGCGGTGATGGCCGCTGTGGGACGCTACAGGCAGGACATCAAATTCCCGGTGAATGATTTCCTGCTCTACCTGCCGGGGCCTGCGCCGTTGTTTGTGCCCATCGACAAGGTGAACCGCAACACGGCCAACGTGGGGGCCCTGGAGGAGGCTTTTGCCGGGCAGAACTGCCTGCTGTACTACCCCGCCGGACTCTGCTCGCGAAAACAGAAGGGCGGCGAAATCCGCGACCTGGAATGGAAGCCCACCTTCATCAAGAAGGCTGTGCGCTATCACCGCGATGTGGTGCCTTTTTATTTCGACGCCCGCAACCGCGAGAGTTTCTACAACCTGGCACGTCTGCGCGAACGGCTGGGCATAAAGTTCAACTTTGAGATGGCCCTGCTGCCCGCCGAGATGTTTGCCCAGCGCGGCAAGACTATGACCCTGACGGTGGGCAAGCCGATTCCCTACACCACTTTTGACAACCGCCACTCGGCAAAGGAGTGGGCTCAGATGGTGAAAGATTACTGCTATACCCTGCGCGACAACCCGCAGGCGGAGTTTTTGGCAAAGTGAGAAGTATTAACAAGAAAGGAAAAGCAAGGGTGTTGTAACAGACCATCACTATTCTTTTTACTTTGAACATATTAGATTGATAAAACGCATGGACACGTCATACATCATTCCGCCAGTACCGCGCGAGCTGATAAAGGCCGAGCTGAAGCATCGAAACTTCCTGCGGATGACCAACAGCGGCAGCAAGGAGATATACATCACCACGGCCCATATTTCGCCCAACATCATGCGCGAGATAGGCCGTTTGCGCGAGCTGAGCTTCGCCCTCGACGGCGGCGGGACAGGCAAGGACTGCGACATAGACGAGTTCGACACACTGCCCGAGCCTTACTGTTTCAAGCAGCTGTTTGTGTGGAGCCCGGAGGACGAGGAGATTGTGGGAGGATACCGCTTTATTCACGGCAGCAACATGCTGAGGCGCAGCGACGGCAGTTTCGCCACTCCCACAGCGGAGTTGTTCCAGTATTCGGAGCAGTTTGTGAACAACTACCTGCCCTATACGGTTGAGCTGGGGCGCGCTTTTGTGCAACCCGAGTTCCAGCCTGGGTTTAATCTGCGCAAAGGGCTCTACTCGCTCGACAACCTGTGGGACGGATTGGGGGCCATAGCGCTGGAGATTCCCGAAACACTCTATTTCTTTGGAAAAATCACGATGTACCCCCAGATGAACCGGCGCGCGAAGGACATGATTCTGTATTTCTACCAGAAACATTTCCCAGACCCGGAAGGGCTGGTGTGGCCATACTCGCCGTTACACATCGAGTCGGACTTCAACGAGCTGCATGCCCTTTTCAATGGGCGCAACTATAAGGAGGACTACCAGATACTGGTGCGCAGCGTGCGCGCACTGGGCAGCACTGTGCCGGCCATGATTAATGCCTACATGAATCTTACGCCCACCATGCGGTCGTTCGGCACGGCCATGAACACGGAGTTCGGAAACACCGACGAGACGGGCATACTGGTGGACCTGCGCGACATTGTACCCGAAAAGCGCAAGCGGTATATAGAATCGTACGAGAATAAGAACCGTGTGCTGGACCGTCTGCGCCTGTTTCGTATCGACATGAAAAAACTGCCGTGGTGGAAACAGATGAACGAGGTGGAACGGGCAGAACTGAAAAGACTCAAACAACTGAAGGAGACCGCCGAACGCGCTGCCCGGAACCGTCAGCGCCGCACCCGCGACAAGCACCAGCCACCCCGCACCGACGACCCTTCAACCCAAACACCCCCTACGCCCGATGGAGATTAAGACCGCCACATTCGTTGTGAGCAACAGCGACTACCGAAAATGCCCGGACACACAACTGCCCGAGTATGCTTTTATCGGGCGCAGCAATGTGGGCAAGTCGTCGCTCATCAACATGCTCACCCAGAACAAGGGACTTGCCAAGACCAGCGTCAAGCCAGGCAAGACTCAGCTCATCAACCATTTCTTGATAAACAACGAGTGGTATCTGGTGGACCTGCCAGGCTATGGATATGCCCGCACCTCGAAAAGCTCGCGTCAGAAATGGCAGAGCATGACGGCCGACTATATCTTGAAACGGGAGAGCCTGGCCAACCTCTTTGTGCTGGTCGACTCGCGCATACCGCCACAGCAAATCGACATCGACTTCATTAACTTTGCCGGAACCAACGGCATACCGCTCACCATTGTCTACACCAAAACCGACAAGCAAAAACAGCGCGAAATAGCCAGCACGGTGAACAGCATGAAGAAGATCCTGTCTGCCACTTGGGAGGAGCTGCCGGAAATGATACTCACCTCGTCGGTGTCGCATTCGGGACGCAGCCACTTGCTGGACCGCATAGAGGAAATCAACAACCTGCTGAAGGGGCAATAGGCATGTCCCCACACCGCAACGATAGGAACAACAATACACAAAAAGAGATACATACACATGACTCATAGCAAAAGAATCATCATAGCTGTCGCGGCGCTGGTGCTCGGGTCGACGGTGGTGGCCCAGAACACCGATCGGCTGGACTTTGTGGTGCGCCACACCGCCCTCAAACCCGCTTTGCGCCATGCCTCCTTTGCCGTCTGTGTGCACAACATCACCAAGGACAGCACCGTCTATTCGCGCAACGACGACATAGCCATGATACCCGCCGCCCTCAACAAGCTTTTCACCACCGCGGCGGCATATAGCCGCATGGGACCAAAGTTCTACTTTGAGAACTACCTCTACTATTCGGGCGAGATAGACCGTCAAGGCACGCTCCAAGGCGACATCATCATTGCTGGCACCGGCGACCCATTTTTCTGCTCCGACCGCTTTCCCCACACCGACTCCACCTTCTTCCGGCTGGCCGAAGCCATCCGCAAAAAGGGCATCAAACGCATCACGGGCCACATCTACGCCGACACCAGTATATTTGAAGGCGAGACGATTCACCCCTCATGGCGGTGGGACGACATCGGCAACTGGCTGGGCAGCGGAGCCTGTGGCATCAACTATAACGAGAACTCGGTAGATGTGCATTTCCGTGCAGGCCACCGAGTGGGCGACCCCGCCGTCATCACCAGCACCCATCCTGAAATCCCCATCACCAATAACGTGGTCACCGGCCCCCGCGACACGGTGTTCCAAGTGACCTTTTTCGGTTCTCCCGGCCACAACAGCCGCTCCTGCCGCGGTGTAATTCCCCTCGGCACCGCCGATACGCATTTCCGTGCGTCGCTGCCTCAGCCCGCTTTGCACATGGCCAGCGAGTTCACCCACTATCTGCGCAGCCACGGCATCGCTGTCTCGGGAGAGCCCGCCGTGCACTTCACCATGCCCAAACAATACCGCAAACTCTGCATCGACACGGCTTTCAACCTCTTCACCACCACCGCCCTCACCACACAGACTAACAACAACCTGGCAGCCGAAAGTCTCTTCAAGCTGCTGGGCTATCTGCGCGACGGCCACGGATCGTTTTCTTCAGGCCAGCATTTCATGTACGAATACTTCCAGGAGCTGGACCTCAACACATCGGGAGTGATTATGGTGGACGGCAGCGGCCTCTCGCGCGACAACAGGGTGACGGCCTATTTCGTGTGCCAGTTTCTTGACGCGGTGGCTCGCCAGCCTTTCTTTTTCGACTTTGCCGGAGCCCTTGGCATCAGCCAGCGCATTCCCGAATATGACATTATCCCCGCCGTACCCGACGACTGCTCGCTGCGCATCAAGAGCGGCGTAGCGCAAGGGGTGCGCAACTATGCTGGCTACTTCTCCAACCGTGACGACAGCGAATACAGCTTCACCATCCTCTGCAACAACTACAACTGCGACGACGCCACCATCGACCGCCTCATCAAAGACATCATCGAGGAAATCATCCGGCTCTGACTCCTCATGCCAATACACCGAAAAAAGCGGAGTGCCTATCTCTCTACTGGATAGGCACTCCGCTTTTCAACAGTGCAGCCTCATGAGGACGGCACTGCGGTGACTACACAACGTTATTTCTTCACAACCTTATGTACTGACGAGCCTGTGCTGGTGATGACACGCACAAAGTAGGCACCCCTTGGCAGCCCAGACATGTCTATGCGGGACCGGCCGGAAGCCATCACTCTGCGACCGTCGACGGTGGTCAGCTCCACCCTCAGCAGCCCTTCGGCCCGAATGGTCAGTACGTCGGACACCGGGTTGGGATAAAGTGTCGGGGCAGCAGACTCCTGTGCGGTCTCCTGAATGTCCAAATGGGCGCAAGGCCACTCTATGTCATGGTTGCCACCATTGCGATAGGCGTATTGCACCGCCAACAGTGTCTCACCATACAGATTCTTAACCATGTAGTTTACATAGCGGTCGGTGCCGCCGCCACTGTGCCACACTGCATGGAGGTGATGTGGACATACTGCCACCTGCACCGAGTCCTTGCGGCCGTCGGCCAGCTTGGCCAGTCCATACACATAGCCGTTTTCCGACTCCAGGCTCAGGTGGGCATCGCCTTGCCAACCGCCGTTGCGGGTGCTTTCCATTACCACAGTCACGGGGCATAGTTCCTCCGGGCTGTAGGCAGTCTGCACAACCTTCACACGGGTCTGCTCATCACCTTGGGAAAAGGTGAGCAGGGCTACCCTATCCGCACCACTGTGGTTTTCGGCGGCATGCAGATGCACCCATCCTGCATGGGATTCCTGCCCGAGAGACTGCAAGTCGCACGACAGCCAGTCGGGCATATCCTCGACTCGCAACTGCCCGGCTGCCTTCTCGTTGAGCGACACGATAATCGAATCCTCGGCAGCGTGGCGAGGCAGACAAACCAGTGTGTCGCTGACCCGAAGGGCATAGTCGGGCACCAGCCCCAGCAAGGCGGCATTGTTCATGTTGAATGTATAGGTGACATTGCCACCCACGCCCCCAACACCCGGACTGATAGAATCAACGGGGAAGAAGCCATCGCCTGTTCCGCTCCATCCGAAGTTGAAATGCACATAGCCTCGGTCGTCGTAGCCGTCACACACAAAGCCGTGTCCACCCTGCTCAGCAGCCCCGGCATAGACGATGGGATGACCCAGGTTCAACTCGGCTATCAACGAATCGCGCCAGTCTGCATCGGAAAAGCTCTCATCCTTAAAGATGACGCGGAGGTCGCGGCGGTAGTGGTAATAATCTTTCAGCGAGTTGTCGATGCTTTTAATACCTGAAACACCAGCCAGTCCTGCAGCCGAACTACCGCCTTGGGCAGCCGTGCCGTATACCATCTCCAGACTTACTCCGCAATGATACATCAGCGTGGCCACAGCCATCACCTCCTCATCCGACGAAGACATGGAGGCCCTCACCGGCATGTGTTGCCAGTCATAAATTGTGTGGCCGAAGTCGGCGCGTTGCTCACCATAACGGGGATGGGTGTACTTGTGGCTCCCTTCGCCGAGAGAAGGATACTGCCAGAAGTTCATCACCTGGGCCTGCGCCGTGGCGGCACAGCCTGTGACGGTACCTCTTGGGCAGAGGGCATTGTAGGGGTACGTCTGGTCCCAGAAGGTGGTCAGCAGCGGACCCACCACCGCAGTGCTTTTCTGCTTGGTGTCAAGACCCTGTTCCAGTGCCCGCCACTCGGCGGCGTAGCGAGCGGCTGCCGGGGCCTTGCTCTCGCTCAGTGCGTCAATCTCCCTCTGGTAGCCCTGCAGCCACACGCGCAACTGTGGGGGCATGTTGGCGGCATCCACCTTGCCGGAAGGGGAGTAGCCGAGGATAGGCCGGGTGGCGTCATCCGCCGACACCAGCACAAATCCACCATCCTCTCCGGCAAAGAGATATATCCCGTCAAACTGCCAGTCGGCACCTTGCTGCGGCACCAAAGCGGTCTGCGACTTGGTGCCACCAAGCGTCGTGAAGAAGTTCCGGGCCACCTTGGCAGCACGCTCCGGGCTGACCGGCGAGGCCACGGCTGAGCTGAAGCATAGTAGCGCAGCAGCTAAAATGATTGTTTGCTTGCTTGACTTCATCGGCTTGGCTCTATTTGTTGATGGCATGGAGAACCTTGACCATCATCTTCCGCCAATTCATTTTGGCTGAGGTCGGTTTGCTTCCGGGGATTGTGGTCTTGGCGGTCAAATCCACTTGGGTGAACACCAGTTTATTTACACCCAAAATCTCTACCATATCCGGGTCGTCTCCAATATCCTGTGTCAGGGTCTTGGCCACCTTGTCGTAGAACATGGCAGCGGTGTCAACACCCGTCTCGCCAGTCTCCTCATCCTCCCAGTTCAGGTATACCATCAACGTGTCGCCACCAGCATAACTATAGCTTCCCTCCCACGTAAAATCCGTATTCTGTGGCGGCACTGGCAAACCGGGATAATCCACGGCTATAGCATTATAATACTCAAGATTCACCGAATCCAAGAAATCAAACGAGACATCATGTCTTGAACGGAATTAACTTGACACTTTTTTGCGCAAAAAAGCAAAAAAGAGATGGAAACCACAAAAAAGAAATGGACGCGGAGGATGTACACCCCGGAGTTCAAGTTGGAAGTTCTGAGCTACT
>Ga0247611_10000356_pt1 | contig 94039 bp, 92 predicted proteins | sample 177DNAGHGhighgp2_FD_192422 | JGI IMG/M metagenome (GOLD analysis project Ga0247611, IMG submission 192422) | Sheep rumen microbial communities from Palmerston North, Manawatu-Wanganui, New Zealand - 1770 DNA GHGhigh gp2 | ecosystem: Host-associated > Mammals > Digestive system > Stomach > Rumen...
CTCCCCCCAGCATAGAAAAACGCACTGGTAAGTCCTACTATTTTAGGAACTATATTAATTTAAGGAGGTATAAATATGAGTGAGATTCCAAAGAGGAATGAATATTTCTTATCACCGGATGGAGTTCGTAAACTTACACAATTTATGAAGAGCCACTTCGATTCGTATCCGAGTAAAGATAAGTTGTATACAGACTCTAAAGGTTTACAATACAATGGTAGTGTTTATAACTTTGGATCTGAAATATTACTTGAAACGAATAAACTCAAGATGACAAAACCACCTGTGAGAAATCTGACATATGGAAAAGATACTACGTTCTATTTCGATATACAGTATTCAAGTCTCATCGATACATACGAACAACAGAATCTGTTGATGTGTGTATTGAAGAAAGATACATTGGTTGCATCACATCAATATCAATTGGTATTCAATAATGTTACTGAACATTTCGTGATCAGGTCCACTAACACAAGTGCTGGAAATACTGTCACACCAAGTATGGCAAATTCAAAAGTATTCAAAGATAAATTCTATGTAACAGATGAATTTCCTATAATGGTTGAATCATATGAAGAAGGTGGTGAAACGGTTACTATTCAACACGAAATACGTATCAAAGATGGAAATAAATTTCCAAAGTTTTATTTCCACTATAATTCATTGACTATGGGTTATGTTGAAATAGTTGATGGAACTTTGAGAACTGCATACTTGACTGATGATATGAATGGATTACCATTCATATGGTTTACAACTAAATCATTTGAATATTTACCTGTAATAAGTTTAAGTGATAATATTGATGCAGAAGGTAGACCGTTCTTGACATTTGGTACTGATGGAAATGGTGTATCAAAAATATTTCCGAATTGTTATGAGAACAATTTTCCGCCATATATTCCATTGGAGAATCATGAATGGTTTTTGAAGGTTGAGAGTAACAATGATTTCAGTTTCATCAGTGATGATACACCTGGAGACAAATCTAGAAATTTTCAGATTCCAATAAAGAGTATATCATTATTATATAGCTATCGTATTACGGATAGACCTGACATCGAAATTGTTTTTGATTTTTCAGATATACCAGATGTCGTTGTATATCTTGACGATTGTAAGAATTACATTGAACGATCCTCTTGGAGATTTAACAAACGAACTTCAAGTGATTGGGATTGGGATCCAATAACATATAACAATCCTAATTATGCATGGCATTATTATGAGTTTCCTACTGAACCTGGATATTATAATATATCCGATTTCTCATGTAACCATATGGATGGTAGACCTTTGAGAGCTGGATTCAGAATCAAATTCTTAAATGAATATCTGTATCGATGGGAAAGTGATTTAGTTGGAGATGTGTCTGGTGTACATGTTGATTCAACTGATGAACGTTCTAACAATGCTGTCATTGAACGGAATGGGGTTTCTCATCTGATGGGAGAGTTTGATGGATTACCAGTATACATGAAGATGCAACTTGATGAGAATATTCATCGTTCTCATGTTGAGTTGTATAGTATTCGTGATCACAATAATAAGTATACTCAACTTCCAATGGATAAACAAACTGCTGGATTGATTATAGATTCCTCAGTTCCTCAGAATCAACTTCCATCATTCATTGGAGGTAATTCAAATATCGTATATGATATATTGGTATCGAATCTATATAAAACCGTCGGTGAAATAGTATCAATGAAAAATGTATTATCTGATATTGTATATGTGGATAATAAACCAAATACATTTGGAGATAAGACTGTTCGTGTATTGGCTAATTATCCGCAATTCATATATCATGGAAATAACTTCTTCTCAACCGATGTCGTTGCACTTGATCCATATTCAGAATATGGTAGAGTGTATGTTGTATCAAATGATTCTGCTAAGTATGAAAACAATTCTACTACTGACAATCCTAAACCATTAAGAACAATCGCTCGTATATGTGACATACCAACATCAATGGTTCAATTGACAGATGTTCCTGATTATGCTCCAGAAGTATTGATCGATTGGAATGATTCGGATTTGAATTATGTCAGAACCTATTGCAATTACTCAACTGAAGACAAAAACAAAGTATTGAATTCAAATGATAATTGGATAAAGAATGGTGATGATGTTGTATTCCCGAATGATTATGATCTGTCGATTGTATTGACTGACGATTATAAAATCATTGAGAATATCAATGTACCGATCAATATCAACTTCAACAACAATGATACTATTACTATCACAAATGGTGGCAGTGGTTACAATGATACTGGTACAGCCAAATTCAATATCGGTGGTAGATACTTTGAGATTGAATATACTGCTGTGGGAGGAGTAGTTCAAACAATCGCTCCAACAGAAACACTTTACTCTAGTATCAATCCTGCAAACCTTGAAGGAGCTGACACTGTATTCCATACTACTGATATGAGTGGTACTGGTACAGGACTCAATATCAAGATACATATTGACAACTGGGCTGGAAAGACTCAACATGTGACAAATGAATATCGTCATGGATTATATCTGTTCAAGTTCGATGAATATAATCATGTGTGGATTTGGATATATGATGGAACTGAATGGAAGCAACATATTCAGTTTACTGGTACTAATGTTACACCGAATCCATATGATTTGGTTGATACTGACAAACGTCGACTCAATGATGTGTACCTGTGTAATGCATTAAATGCAAATCGTAAATTATACTATGAAACATTCTCCAGTAAACCTGGTTCTGTATATGGTATTGATTTAGCATCAACTGGAACGATAGTTCCTAAATCTGAAATCGGTATGGATGATATATCCGATTGGTTATCCACAATACGTCAGAATGTTCAGAATACATTCTATATGTTCAAACCTGATCCAGATTCTAATTTCTCAATACTTGATTCTGGTAATAGATATTCATATGATGTTCAGAATCATAGAGTTGGAAATTACCATGATTTGAAACTTCCAAGATACAATACACTCAATCTCCGTACTTATTTCAATATTGAAAGAATATCATATTCAATAAATAAAGATAAACTGAAATCACAACCTGATGTTTACTGGTACAATCCAATTGGTACTAACGTCAATACATTGACTAATGTATCTGGTGATGTGTATACTGTTAATGAAACACATAAATTATCATTGGCTGATTTAGTTCCGACATGGATGAATAAACAATCCAACTTGTACATCATCAAGGAGAATATCTATCGTTATGATGAAACTGAAAATCCTGAATACTATGATGAGATGTTGGAAAAGTTTGAATCAATGACTCGAGATCAACTCATTGCATATATCATAGAGACATTCGGTAGTAATGCACTTCCATTGATGTACGAGACAAGTATCATCAAATACACAATACCAATGTTGATTGACTATTGTATGATGATTACATGGAATGCTAAGAAGAATGAACCAAGTATGTTTGCTCAGAAGTATCAGAATGTTGCTCAGGAAATTGAGAATGATGATGGAACTAAAACTCTTACTCCAGTAAATGGATATGAATGTAAAGGAATGGTTGAATCATTATCAGCTGATATACATCCATTGGATTATGAACTTGAATCCAGTACAGCAGAGATTGCACCAAACATTTTATTCATATTCAATATTCAACGTCAATCAAGTCTGATATCTCTCAGACACTTCCATATGCTCGATGAGAATGGTGTGGACATCTCAGAACATTCGTTACTTATATACGATGGACACAAATATCTATTCAATTCATCAACAGATAATTGGGATATCATTTAAGAAAAAACTTTCCCTAATTATTTTCATGGTAGTCAGTACAACCTTGAATCTGTTTCTGGTTAGATGTTCATTTATGAACATCAATCAGAAACTTGATTCAGTTTCATATCGAAGATATGAAAACCAATAACAAAAATATTTTCTAATGAAAATAAATATATATCAAAAATCAAAATTCTAGAAAAGGAGGATTTGATATGTCTTTACATAAGATATATAACTTCGTTGGATATAACAACTTGGGTTTGATTCTTGAGCAAGAAAGAAAACATTGGTTGTTGAAACCTGATAAGAAATTGAATGTTCAAGATTCTGCAACAGGTTCAATATTCCAAGGAAGATTAGATAATCTCGGAAATGAGGTTGTGGTCGAAACCAATAAGACTGAAGCTTATACTGGTTCAGATATGTTCAGATTCGTTCAGGATATTGCAAATAATATATTCGAACCACTGTCATCCGGATTACCATACAACAATGCATTGAATGGTTTGATGTATGAATGTATCATTGCATCCAAAGCTGTATACATTGAAGATGACACTCCTTCATATAAGAACTACAAAGTCAAATTCATTGACTGTGAAGAAGTTATCATTCCATTCGGTAATTCACTTGACAGCAGTGAGATATATGCTGGTAAGTGGATTCGTACAACCAGACCACCTATACTTGTTCTTCCTGATGATAATACTGCATTCACAATTGAGATACCACTTCGATATGAAACAAGTGTCACTAATTGTGTATTCTATTATCCATTGGAAGAAAACATGCAACCTTTGACATTGACTAATGAATCCACTGGTGTATACGTAACAGAAGCAGTTACTGATCATACATTCATTGGCTATCCGATTTACTGGTTTACTTCTGATAATACCAATGTCGGACCTCACTTCACATTTGATGAAACTCAAATCGTTGTCAATGATAAAACTCTGATGTATTTGGCAAGTCCTGGAAATACTTCAAAGTATACTGCTCAGGTATTCTGCTCAGTCGATGGAGATTATGATGCAACTCCTGATGGTTCATCAACAGCTGCTTGGGAGGTTGTTTGTAAAACTGTATCCGGTTCATTCACTGGAACAACTTCAGATGCTAATGTTCCTATTGATATCGGTAGCATCAAATTTGTTAAAATATCAACAGGAGACGAATATCCTATCAGTATCAACCATCAACAGTATGACGTATTAAATATCACATCTGTTGATAGATGGAGTCGTTCTGGTAATACTGCTAGAACTGTGATGTCTAGTTTCGATGAGAATAGCTATACAAATAGTAATGGTTATGCAACGCCACTTGTACCATTATTCAACGTATACCTTGATAGAAATGTATCATTTATGCATAATACTACTGATGTAGGATATGCTGGTGTACATATGTCAAGTGAACCACAATCAGAGACATCAACCAGATATCCATATGATCTGAATAAGTGGAGTGGATTACCTCAATGGCTTCAGGATAACGAAGCTGGAGTTCCACAACACGTTGCTGTATATGCAATACACAATACACCTAACTACAATCCTAATGATCCAGAGTCTCGTCAAACAGCTGCATTGTTACTTGATCCTGGTAAACCCAAAACTTCAGAAGATGTAGAACTTGCAAATGATGAACGTGGTCGTGTTTATGTAATATCCAATGATGATATTGAATATCACAACAATGCTACATATGAATATCAGAAACCTGAAAGAACAGTTGCACGTATCTGTGATATACCAACATCGATCATTGCATTGACTGACATATCAGGTCTTGCACCAACCACTGTTGTTGATAAGAGTTACGTTCATACAGATACATCATATACAACTGATGAAAAGAATAAACTCAATAACATTTTAGCATCCAGATGGGTTCGTCCTGTACATCTTGATGAGAATGGTATTCCGATTACAGAACATGAAACTTCAGACAATGATTTCATATTCAATAATGAAGATGATCTGAATGCGGTTGATTTGATTTCACATAATGATTTCCGTGAACATGTCAATCTGAATAAAACTGTTGATCCTCAATATATTCGTGCTGGATATATATCTGAACCCGGTTCGAATTACTCTGTAAATGATACTGGTGTTATCATTATCGGTGGTGTACCATTGAACTATTCAATCGATGAAGTAAATGAAGATGGTGGTGTTATTGATCTCACTATCGCTGGAGCTACTCGTGATTGGATCAATCTCTCCAACTTCAATATCCCAAACGGTTCACATGGTTCTACTGCAATATATGGTACATCTCCATCATACAGTCAAGATCCATCAGCTGGAGGTTTGAAACTCTCATTGTTCATTGATAATTATGAAGATATCAAACCAAAGCTTGGAAATGTATATGATGATCTGTTTGCATTTATCAAAGCATCCGATGGTATCTGGTTATATAAGTACAATGGTACATGGAATAAACATGTACTTGTATCTGATGCCGAATCATCTTCAATCATTACAAGTGATGGAGGTTTGAGCACTACAGATTCATATATGACATCAATCATTCCAAGTGTTCGTTTGTTAAAAGCATATCCTGCTGCAACTCATCAAGATCCAATATCATTAAAAGTATTCGCAACTGCATCATGTGTGAATATTGTAGATACTGAACACGTTCCGTACAAGTTACCTCAAACACATGCATCATATGATAATCGTCTTCAGGTTGATTTCAATAAGATGGTTTGTTATGCAATATCAGAATCTAAGTCACAATACAAAACAGTCGATTCAGCATTCACCAAGATGAGAGAACTTGGTGTTCTTATGTATGACTGCTATGTTGGATTCAGATGGAAGTATCCTAATGATGATAACAACACAACGTTCGAATATTGTATAATCCAGCGCGCATTCAATAACTACGTATCCAGCGATACAACAACATTACTTCCTGGAAACAAACTCAGATACAATAAGTTCGTTCACACCAATGAGCAGAGTTCTGTTATTTGGGATTGTGGAGATGTCGGTCCAATGCTTTGGGTTTATGATCCTAAATCTACAATTCAGGAAACATACACACTTAATGAATCAACATCTGAAATCAATATAACACGAAAGACTCGTTCATGGGCTGATATTGATATGAGAAATGGTAATGATAAACTGGTTGATACTAACGGTAAATTGTTATTCAATATCTACACCAACAATCCACATCAGAATGTCGACTACGTGTTATCTCCAACAGATCCAATCTATCAACAACCTGAATTCAATTACGGTGCTACTGATCATCCAGTTGCTGTTATTGGTGATCTGGCTACCAACAATCCTCCAGTTGGAACATGGAGATTGGTATTCCCACGCACGAATTCATACACATTTACCAATAGTCAGAATGGACAACAGTTTGATGCAATCAAAATGGATGTTCTCCGTGGTGACAATCTTGGAAACCTTGGAAATGTTAAAGCATCCAATGGACATATAGTCAATAATAAGATACTCGTTATCGACAGACAGGCTAAAGGAAATGTACTCAGAGCATACAACGCACAAACCAATTCATGGGATAATGTTTAAGAATAATACCCGGGGATATCCCCGGGTATATTCAATTCATTTTGAGTTACAATCTAGTAATATTTTTGTCTGGAGGTAATAATATGAGCGACATATTAAATGACACTGAATGGTTGAATAAGATGAAAGATTCGATGAAACCTGATGAAGCTGTATTCCCAATTGCTATCAGAATTGGTAAATCTTTTTATAAGATTCATGAGATTGCTGATGATACTATATTCAAGGATACATCTATAACAGCATCGAACTTCAGAGTCGTCTTTGGTTCAATCTATAACATGTTCAGACTCAGAGCGTCATTCCCAATAAGTAAAAGTATTGAATACAATATACTGAAACGAATTCAAACTATCGATGAGAAAACTCAAGTGGATACTTTGTTTTTTGTATTCGAATCTGATTACATTGAATACAATAATAATGAAAAGATTTCAAAGTTCGATGAAGAAATCAATGACAACTACGTGATGTTGTTTGATTATGTTAAATCGATAACTGACATCAATCGTAAGAAACGACTTGCATCATTCAGAGAAATGGTAGATAATATAAAGGATAAATTAAATGAGGATTAATTCACAATTCTATATTTATATGATTTAAATGTAATTCATATAAAGGAGGTTGTTTGTTTGAACATCATTGATTTCAAACGTATGTTATTGGACAATTGTTGTTTGCGACCTGGTGGTAAAGGAGTCTGGTGGCGAGCACAAACATGTCCATTCTGTGGACATAACAAATGGAAGTTTTATTTGTACATCGATATCAATAATGAATCTTCAGTTGGTTACGATTGTAAACGTTGTAATCGTAAAGGATTTGCAATTGATAAAACTATCCTCGAAGGACTCGGTATCAGAGATGTTGAAGTTCCTAGGTTCAAAGGTGGAAACTTTATAAGGCAGAACTCAGAAGCATTCAATGATATCGTATTATTACCTGATGATGCAAACATATCAAAGATTCAGGATTATATCTACGAACGTATTGGAGTTGTACCAACATTCGATGAATTGAGAATGTTCCAGTATGTTGCAGATCCTGTTAAGTATTGTAGTATGATATCCAGTAAAGGATTCAATAAGAATGTATTCATCAATAGATTCTGTTTCAAATTATCAAATGGAGCACTTGCATGTAGGTATCATAATGATACTAGACAGCGATGGTTAAAGTATTCAGTCACTAAAGATAATGGTCCTGGAATATATACCATCAAGAGCGAGTTCTCATATGATCAACCATTTGAGGTTTGTATATCAGAAGGAATCTTCGATGCAATAGGTTTGTATTATCATTTGAATAATCCTAATAATGTATACATTGCATGCGAAGGAACGAACTATGCTGCTGGTATCAACCACATGATATCGAAAGGATTATTCGGTAAACATGTTTCTATTGGAATCTATAAAGATGGAGATGTAAAGAATCATGAAATCCGATATAATAAACGATATAAGAAATTATTCAAATCGATTACAATATATGAGAATGTAATAGCTCATGATTATGGACATCCAAAGAGTGAAGTGGAAATACATAAATCATTAACGGAAGGAGTTTTAGAATGAAGATTACACAAATCAAACGTCATTACAATGATGGAAATAAAAAGTTATCTGGAATGATTGATGAAACTTTACAGTCTGGAAGCTATAACGAATCTTTGTATTATCAGTATACGATCATGGTTGACATTGAAGTTGAATCAAATAGTGATCATCTGTTACTGTTATACTACAAAGCATTCTGGGAAAGTATTGGTGATGGAAAAGAATTGTACTCTCGTGATGATAACTTCAAGAAGTTCAGTTTCATGATGTCACTGATGACTGCAATCGATTTCATATATGAAGCAACTCCGCCATTGCTTCAGAGTGAAATTAAATCATCAATAATATCAATCGATAATATCATTGAGGTTCTCAATACTTATCTGCTTGAGAATAACTCTGACAAGAAACTCCGTACATCAATATTCTTTAAGAAGAATGGATTATTTGAGTATGGTAGTATCTGGAATGATTCAAATGGTAAGACAGATTTCATTCGTTCCATTGTAGACAAGAATGCTTATCAACCAACGATTGCATATGTTGATATTGAGAAGGATGATTTCAGACAGTACATCATATCAGGACCGATGAGCCAGATTGCTCGTATCCATATGATTGTCAAGAATCTGTATATCACACATGTATTCGTTAAGAAAGCTGAGTCATTAACAAAGAATGATATCATATACATTAAAGGATACTGTACATCATTCCGTGCTAGAAACTACGAATTCAAAACATTGGATACGTTATGTTTCAACACTTTAAAAATGCTGGAATAAGGATGGGGCGTAAAGCCCCATCCAATAATTTTATATTTCGATATATATTTAATTATATTGCAATGCCTGAAGATATTGCCAAAATGATGAATCGTACTCATTGCGCAAGAGTATGATATATCAAATTTATTATGAAAGGGAGTGATTGGAATGACTTATGTTGGAGAAAATGATCGAGGCTCCAACGATAATAGTGGTATTATAACCACGGTGATATCGTTAATAATTGCGGTTATAAATGTATCAGATAGAATAATTAAATATGTGAAAACTAAAAAAGATGAAGAATCAAAACGTTCTGAAAATCAACCTATCGAATTATATTATAACCCGAACACAAACAGTTATCAATACAAGGCATATGATAACAAATTAAAATATGTAAATGGAGGAAGTAAAATGAACAACAATTTTGCGTATGACGTTTATGGCAGTCTGATGAATCCAGATATGCCAGTAAGCGACAACAGTCGTAGACATATGGCTAATAATTATGGATACGACCCAAATAAAAGAGACTATGTATGGACCAATATGACTCTCGGTCAGGTTCCATCAACATCCGAATATACACCATATGGTGGAAGAACAATGTTCGACCCAACACCATTTCTCAGACAGACATCAAGTTATGTAAGAGATCCATATTATCCTTACAGCAATGAAGATATGTCAAATAACTGGAGCATGCCTAAGTTAAACACTGAGTTCGACAATGATCCTTATGCTGGTATCATTTATAGAAATTTCAAGAATCATTGGACTAGAAGAACTTATAATCCATATGAGCCTGCTAGACCGTTTGCAACTTATGATCCTCATTCTATAAATGCAAATGATCCTAACCACAACCCTTTTGGTTGGTCTCAGGGAGTAATTGATGGAATGGTTAATCGTACAAATTATTACAAAGATTACATTCTGAATATCAACCGTGAGAATCCATTTGGTGCTCCAAATGATATTGATAATCCTTTCAATACCATGGCTGGTCCTTCTTATATAGGTCCTGATGGTAGAATGTATACAAGACCGATGCCTGCAGAGCCTGAGGAACATGTCACACGTAATTTTCTCAGAAGAGATGTACCGTGGATGTCTAAAGGTCCTGAGTGGTTTGGCTGGAATCCTTATGGATTCGGACTTAGCGTATTTAATTCTGATGGAACTCCTAACTACTATAATACCAATAGTAATGGAGGTAGTTTTGTGAACGTTATGTCAAATACAAGAAGTCAGGTAATGCCTGGTGATACATTAGCACAGCCACTTGGTTCAGATCCATATGTAAGTAAATATTGGCAGGATATTGAGAACGCTCGCACATCATATACTCGTCCGATGAGTAATATAAATCTCAATGAAGCAGTATTTAGCAAATGTCAGACAATACAGTCTGATCCAAACAAAATGAATCCGAATATGTTTACAAATCCATATTCATCAGCTGTACAGAATCATATTGATCGTAGTCAGCTTGTTATTAATCCTCAGACTGGAATGGACATAAATAATTTTAGTCCTAATCAGCCATTGGCTCATGATTCAAATCCGACAATCGATGCATTACTCAACATCACTCCTCAGCAAGCATCTGCTATTAGTCAGGGCGCTCCAATGCCGGGAACTCAGAACATGCCAATGTATCAGCAGTATCAGCCACAGATGACTCCAAATTATAATTATTCAAATTATAATTATCAGAATAATTATCCAAACTATCAGAATAGCTATCCAAACTATAGTCAGCCGCAGTATAATTATGGATATTCTCAGAATCAGGATATAAATAATTATGGTGGTATGCAGCAGAGCTGTCTTGGTCCTAATGTATATGCTGGTATTCCAGGAAATGATATGGTGATGAGACAGAAGTTCAATGCATATAATGCTCAGGTTAATTATCAGGCTCCATATCAGTCAGCTTCTTATGGAAATGACTATGGTATGAATCAGGGTTATAATGATAGACGTCAGAGCATGTTTGTTGATAATTATAAGTATGATTCACCTAATTACAGAAGTAGCACATACAATCCTAATTATGGTATGAATCCTCAGCCACAACAGCCACAGCCACAGCAGAATGGTGAGAATCCGAATTATGGAATGTATCAGCCGGTAAACAACAATGTATCAACTTCTGATATATATAACAATGCCACAACGACAGAATCATCATTCTCATTCTCTCATAGCAGTCCTGAAGTTCAGCGTGCAGCTATGGAAGCTGATATGAAGACAAAGGGTCTTAATGAAATGATGGCTCAGGCATTCTGTAGTGTAGCAGCTGGTGAAGAACCACCACAGTTCACAATGCCTGAGAATCAGATGAGCCAGAATGAAACTAATAAGAGTGTATTTGGAATCAATTTTGGCAGCGATGAAGCATAATATATTAATTTAATATATATTATAGAAATAAGAAGGAGGAGAACTTATGTTCGAAAACACAAGAGCGTGGTCAACGGTTTGTGATTGTCTTGAAATCGCCAACAGAGCAATTCGTTCAATCGCATTACAGCAGCCGTTCTATCCACAGCAGGGCTACGGATATCCGGAAGTACCGCCACAGCATGCATCACGTCGTGATGCACAGTATGGTGCACCTGTATATCCACAGCAGAATCAGTATACTGCGTATCCGAACCCGCAGTATCCACCACAGTTTCCTCAGGGTTATGCAACACCGTATATCCCAGGAAAGACAAACCCCAATTATGGTATCAGTGGTGCTGCAGCGTATGCTCAGCCTCAGCAGGGACATGCTAACTATGACGCATACTTCCATCCCATGACATACCAGCAGCAGGCACCTCCTGATCCGAATATAACTTGCTCATTCGGATATGGTGCAGTACCAATCAAGAACAACAACGGAGGACAGTATGGCTATTGAGTTTAAAGAATACTGTGATAATTTCGCAGTGGTTGAGAATGTTACTATCACAGATGATAGAACTATTCCGGATGAATATAAGAAGACTGTTGAGAAGGTAATTGATGATCTCAAGCTGAGAGTCGATGACTTTGATGAGGTATCAATCAATTATATCCAGCTCACTCTCGATGCAGTTAAGGATTTTGAGACAGCTCTCAGTCATACCAAGGGAAATATTCCTGATGGTATTATGAATGTTCTCGCTATTGAGTTATACGGTAAAGAGTTCAATGAGCTTGATGATGATAAGAAGTCGATAATAATAACCGTATCGACATACATCTGTGTAGCAAGAAATAAGAAACTGCAATAAGCTTAATGGGGAATGCATTTAAGTCGATAAATTTAATAAAGGAGGATATACTGGCAAGATGCATTCCCGACATTATCCGAACGACGACGGATACTATCGTCAGATAGATTGTCAGTAAAATGTACCATGAATAAAGGTAACATTAAAATGGATGAACTTAAGAAAGGCTGGGTAACAGCAGCCGAGGTTCATGCACATCTCGAGAGTGTTCTCAAGTGTCCAATCAAGAGTGACTTCAAGGTGATCACAGGAGCAAACCCTTTTGACGTTTATGTCAGAATGCGTATCGCAATCGAGGATAAGTATGCACTCGACACAACAGGTGCAAACAGCTATGTTGATCAGGTTCTGGCTGCTAACTGCAGTGAGCTTCCCCTGAGAGATTCTATCTATAAGAAGCTCCTGAAGTTCATGTATCCTCAGGATGTAAATGATCTTCGTCAGTTCATCCTCAATCAGAATCCACAGAAGCTTCTCAACAAGGGTATCTATGGTGCGAATCTTAAGGAACTTCTCGACAACGCAACACCTCACCACAGTGCAAAGTATTCAGAGATCGCTGTATATGTAATGCCTGAGGCAATCATCAGAGACATGGTTGTTGATCCCGCAGATGATGACGATGTTGACTTCTTCATCGATCTCGTTACAAATGATCCTACAAACGGCGTACGCTGGAGAGCTTGCACAGTTAAGTATGTTGCTAAGACAATCATGACAACACATGATGATGCAACAATCCAGAAGATTTACGAATCTCTTTAATTAAAATATGGAAGTGCACGGGATATATATCCCGTGTATCTTCTATTATGGAGGTGATAAAATGATAGTTGAAATTAGTCAGATGATAACTATGATAGAGGATTTCATAAGAGATCAGTCTCGTTATGTTATGGATGTTGGGGGTTGTGTTGGCACAGGTATTTTCAGAATATGTATTGAGACTGTAGCTCAGTTCTATGATTTCTCTAGAATACTCGTCATTGAAGGTTGCCAAGATTTCGTTGAGATGCAAAGACATCGTTTACCGAATCAGATTTTCTATGCTGAAAGCGTGACGAGTGAATTGGATGATACATTCTACAAACTGGATGATCCTAACACTCCTAAGTTTATGCGTAGTGATTTAACAGTCACAACAAATCCAAACGACTTGAATATGTTTGATATCATCATCATTAATGATGCTCATCTTATACCGAGTGAAACTTTAAAGATGATTCGTAATAGATTCTATGCGAAGATAATCAATATTGTAGATCCGTTTGATTATAAGAGTGAACAGTGGATGAGTGCTCCTACAGTAATTGATTCATTGAATAAATTATCTCTCATTCAAGCATATGCCAGAAGAGTATATAAGATTGAGACTCGTGCAATTGATAAGAATGTTTCATGTGGATTCAAGGATGTTGGTAATATATCAATACGAAGTGTTGGTAAACGTGATAAACATCAGTATGTTACTCCATCGAAAGATATTATCGATTTAATCAATAAGCGTCGTAAACAAGACTTGAGACGTGGACAGAAGATAATCTGCACGAATAAATACATCGATGTATTGAAGGGTGAAGATGGTTTTGATCATGTATTCACAAATCATTCGATGGGAATCCTTCAATCTAATAGACAGCTTCTCAATAGTGGTAGTTATAATGTCAGACTTCATAACAGTATTCACAATGTCAATACTCAGTTGACATTTGATGCTGAACATGCTTATCACTTTGATACTACATGTATACCTGCTGATATTATATCTATTGATGAGATGAGACATCATAAGTTTAATTCGATTGTATTAGTATTACCCGACGACAAAGGTATAACCCTTCGCGAGATGTATAGTGTACTCAGATGCACAAACAATCTCACAGTGGGACATCTTAAAATGAAAGCGGGTAATTGACATGTTCTCTATAAAGAAATTAATGAATCGAAAAACTGATGAAAAACAATGCATCTCATATAAGCATCTGGTATTCGACATTCGTAATTGTTCTGAAACCACATTAGCCTCATTCATTGAGCATACTGATGTTCAATCGATGAAAGCTGCTGATAAGTTAAGTGAATTGGTTGATCACATTGTTGCATCAATTGATTTATATGCTGAGAATAAATTTGCAGTTCCATCAACAATCCTCGGATTGAGAAATGGAGCTGTAAAGCTCAGTGATGGAACAAGAATGTTCATAGCTGCGTTGTTTGATAATCTCTCCAATCGTGAGTGTGAAATCAATGAACTCATGCAGAGATTCATCAAAGCAACAGATCTTATCATGACAGCTAGAAAGATAATAATGCATTCAATAGAACTTGAATTCAGAATGGTTCAGTATGATGTCGATATCATCGAGCGTTACTATCAACAACAAAAGCATCCTAATAAAGACATAATATTCAATGTGTCATTTAAACAACCTTCACATATTCTAAAAACTCAAAAGGAGGACAAGCCTAATGGGTCAGTTAAACGAAACGGAACTCAGAGCAATGGGATATGAACAGAAGTTCGATTACTCCCAATTCAGTCATGACAATGACATCAATGTTATCCCGAAGAAAGATTTCAAACGTCTCATTCGTGATACATTTAAAACAATCACAACTGTTGTCAAAGAAACATACGGACCGTATGGATCTACATATACACTCAATGAGTTGAATCAGACTTCTTCAACAAAGGATGGATACAATTCATTTGAAGCTATTCACTTCTCCCATCAGTATAAGCAGATGGTTAAACTCACAATCGGAAAGATATGTTCGCGTGTAAATGAAGTAGTAGGTGATGGCACAACATCATGCTTACTTCTTGCAGACAAGATATTCGATTCGATAGATGAGACATTGAAGACCCCTGAGGATGAGAGACTTATCAATGACATTCTTACAGATGTACAGAAGTTCTTCAATGACAGTTTGGCTTTCGCAACTGATTATGATTATATCAAACCTTTGAATCATGAATCTCTTGAGAGTGTATTGATGATGGCTTCCAATCATGACAAGAAACTCCGCGATACTCTTATCGATGCTCTTGATGTAAAGTATGCTTCAGATGGATCAGTTACATCAATCAACAACATCAATGTTCAGACAAGAATCGATCAGAGTGTTTCAACAAAGTATGAGATACTCAAGATGCCTGGTGACTATCGTGTCGAAGTTGGTATGTTCCCGAATGACATTGCTTTGTTACTCGAGAAACAGAACGTTGTGATTATTGCATATGATCATAACTTCAGTGAAGCTGATTTCACAAGCTTCATCACTACATATAAGGATAAGTATTGTCTGAATAATAAAGCTCATAAGATTCTGAATACGGATGGTACATTATCTGATGAGAGTGAAGCTAGCAATATTCCCCGTCCGATTATTCTTTTATGTGCAACGAATTTCAATCAGCGTGTAATCGATGATTACATGGTAACCTTCCTCAAGAGTGAAGCTATCTATAATCGTTCACATAACATCATACCTGTAACAGTCAAAGGTTCATACGCACGTAATGAGATACGTGATCTTGCTGCAGTTGCTGGAGTTCCATGTCACACTGTATATACACCAACAATCAAGTTTGAAGACTTTGATAAGTTCACTACTGTCACAGTATTCAACAATGATTGTCTCTGCATGTATGATGTAAAACCTCCGGCTAATTATATTGAAGCTCTCAATATTGATATGCAGAATGAGGAAACTTCCAGTCGTCGTATACAGATGAAGAAGCGTATTGATGCTTTGATGATGACTAAGTCAGACACTACTATCAATCTCACAGTTCCTAACAGTCTTGAACAGAAGATGCTTGAGGATAAGATTGATGACTGTGTTTCTATCATCGAATCCGCATTCGAACATGGATGCGTTCCGAACTTATTCAAGTTCGCTCATACAATTCTGAAGATGTATAAGACAACAGACGACCGTACGGCAACTGTTATTAATTCTATAATCAAATCTATTGAAGGAATCTTTACTGATGTTTGGATTTCCAAATATGGTGATGATGAGAATCTTATAACAGAACGCACAAACAGAATGACATCATTCTATGAATCATATGACGTTTCATATGATATAATAAATGATGACTTCATACCACTCGAGAAACTCTCTACATCAGTACAATATGATGTCGAGGTTGTATGTGCAACTCTCGAAATCGTTAAATTCTTACTCACATCCAGAGGTCTTATATTTGATTCATGCTTACTGCAGATGCATGGAGATAATGGACGTTATGTACCTACATGATATAGTTGTTCAACCCCGGGAATTCCCGGGGTTGATTAATTAAAGTATCACATTAACAGTTCATTACATGAATCAAAAATGAAGGATGTGATTGGAATGAAACAACTCAAACAATCGATATATAAAAATATATTATCGGTTATTACACAGCACCAGTTCAGGACTTCACAGAACATGATTCTGTTTTCAAGAATCCTGACTGCATATCCAACGAACAAAGGAAGTTACTACTTAACAACTCAACGTGTTATCTCGTATCTTGAACGTGGAGTCAGAGATATATCGTTGATGATTGAAACGATGAAAGTTGAGGGTGAAGATGAAGAGATATATAATACTCTTGCAGACATTGTAAGAAACCCAACCATTACTACAATTCCGGAAGTGGTTCATCTTACAAAGATATTATCTACATATCTGAAGTATGCAAACATTCTGAAAGTAAAGAACACATTCATCACATCGATGGATATGATTGATGATGAGAATGAGGAGAATCTCTCTGAGTCAGTTGAAAGAGTTCACGAGTTTGCTAAGCAGATATGTGATGCATATGATGTAGCAAACGTATCAGTATCACAACATCAATTTGATACTGGACAACCGGAATTAATGGAAAACGTTGTTGCTCATGCTCAGGATTCTACAAACATATCAAATGTTGTCGTTACTGGAGTCAGAGCACTCAACACATTACTTTCACCAGGTTATGTAAATGGAGCTTTGTATGTATATGCAGCTCTTCCAGCTAACTATAAATCTGGTATCCTACTTGAATCACATATCGATGTTCTTCGTTATAATGATCATCTGAAAGAATCGTTAAATGGAAAACGCCCAGTATCCATTTACATATCAATGGAGAACAACATGTCTCAGACTATCAAACGTCTGTGGAGTATTCTTTATCCGAATACAGATATGAGATCATATACAGCTTCAGAAGCAACAAAGATGTTCAATACAGCTTTGAATTCACATGGATTCCGTTCTGTAATATTGTATTATGGATATCGAGAGAAATCTACTAAAGATATCCGTGATATCATCAATACATTCAATACTGATAAAGAACAGGTTGTTGCAGTATTCTTTGATTATATAAAGCGAGTTCGTCCAGGTCGCACAGATGCTTCAACTCTCAGTAGTGAAAAGTCTGAGTTAAATGTTATCATGAACGAATTCAAAAGTATTGCTGTTGAATTGGATATTCCATTCATAACAGCTCATCAGTTAAACCGTTCAGGAGCTCAAGCACTTGATGATGCATATCGTAATCGTGCTAATGGAAATGTACGTTCTGACATATTACTTGGTAGAAGTAATATTTCTGTTGCGTAAACAAAACTGCGCCACATACAAGTGATTGTATGTGCAAACCTATTTAACTGCTGGGATCACGTAACGTAATGTCGGGATGACATAACAGTGTATCAGCCACCAAATTAAATTTCGGAATTATATCAATATGAAAGGAGTGATGATTATTAAAGATAATACTTCTGAGATTATTTATCAATATCTAAAGACTGTGAAATGGAAACCAGTTGTATATGCTGATATAAAACCCGGAATGTATGAGGTTTCTAATTATGGATTCATACGAAATATTCATAGTGGAAATATCATGTCAATATGCTTATCTGAAAAAGGATATGCGATGGTTGAATTGATGTCAGTCTCTGGTAGAGCAAAAACAAAGAAACTTCATCGAATAGTTGCAAAACATTTCGTTGATGGTGAAACTTCTGAAAAATGTGAAGTTGATCATCTTGATGGTAATAAGATGAATAATAGAGCTTCTAATCTTGAATGGGTTACACATTTGGAAAACATTCGCAGAGCTTATAAACACAATCTCATACCTATCAAGAAATGTGAAGACCATCCACATTCAATATTAACCAATAAAGAAGTTCATGAAATATGTAAGACTCTTGTTAAATTTGATGGTGATTGTAAGAAAACTCTTGTTGAGTTACGAGATCATATAAATTGTACACTAAGTCTTATTCATGGTATAAAATATAAGAATTGCTATAAGTCAATATCTGATTTATACTTTAATAAAAATTCATTTCCGAAATTTAAAAGGTTCAACGACTATCGAAACTAACTCAATCATACTAACACGTCGGGAGACGTCTTGATTGGAATAAGGATGTCATATCCGAAAGGAGTAGAGTAGCGCCAAAGCGATGTGTGGTTCTGGTTGAGAGTAATAATCTCATAATTCCAGATTAAAGCGAAATGGTAGGGTTCTTGTTAAAGAACGTGATATAGTCTCACCGTCTGTTATAATGACAGAGAAGTTCATAAGAGAACTGCATGACGTAGCGAATCATGTGAAGATTTTGGGGAGATTCTTGAAGTTGCAGACTGGTTAGGAATCATAAATATTGATATGGTTGGTGATGAAAAATATCTTATGATAAAAGCTGCAAAGCAACGTGAGAAAGATCAAGCAGATCAATCAACATGTATTGCTTATAGACAACCATTCCTCACACCAACATCATTTGCGTTGAGAACTGATATAACTGAAAATGTTCCTCTGGGTCAGCCGTTATATACAGAACTTCAGCAACTCAATTACGCTAGAGCTCAATAATCCAATCAAGCTTGGTAGGGCAAGCTTGTAAAAATATATAAACGATATTTATATTGTTAAAATGGATAACAGAAGGATACTGTTATCTGAAATCAGAAATAGGAGGAAAATACAATGATTAGATCTTTACAGACCAAGATCTGGTATGCGGATGATATCATCCCATACGATCAGCTGATTACCACTTCATATCCGGTTCAGGTAATTCAGGGAGATCAGCTGATAGGTTTGAAAATCAGTCTCGCTGACCATGTCAGAATGCCAGCGGCAGAAAGAATCGTACGTCTCGAACAGATTCTTCCTAACATTCTTGCAGGTACAAGATGCATGTTAAGAGAGACACCAATCACAGCCCCATTCGGCTATTATCTGTTAACCATGCCGGTTCCTAAGGATCAGCTCCGTGGAATAATAAACGAGGTTATCAGAGTTTTGACAATACTTGAACGTGACTTCGGAATTACAGTCACAAAAGAGTATGAGATCAATGTATCGGGACAGTGTTCACCGATGGAGACTGAGTACAAACTTGCAAGATTCGATGTTCCATCAGAATATATCGGAATGCTTGTACACCAGCCTGGATCTCCGTATTCAATCGGATATGTTGAACGTATCAATGAAGGATATATCACAGTGAGAACGCTTTGGTCATATCCTGTTAATACTAACATAATCTCAGATCTCGAGCATATCAAGATGCTTGCATACTTGATTGCTGGAATATTTTAAAGGAGGATTTTAAAATGAGTAACGAATTTCCAAATCCTGATGCTCCTGAATTAGGTAAACAGCAGTTTATCAAATATCAGTATCAGGAAACACCAATGGCAACACAGGGATACTACTATGGTGGTGGAGCTGTAGATCCATTCGCACAGATGCAGTATCAGCAGTATCAGCCTCAGGCTGTAGAGAGTAGAAGATTCATGGGTCCTGACATATCACAGATGCAGCAGAGTCAGCAGCAGTTCTTCCCTCAGCAGCCTGTTAACACACAGATACTCAACAGATTTATCGAACAGGATAGACAGGTTCCTCAGTATCAGCAGCCTGCAGTTCCTATGAATCAGCAGTATCCACAGCCATCTCCGGTAAGTCCTTGGGCACAGCTTACAGCTCCTGTCGGTCCTATGAACAACAACAATGCTTTCATGCAGCCATTCTATGATGAAGCATATCTCTCAAGACCATATGGAAATTATGCAGATGCATCTCAGGGTCTGATTGTTCCACCTATCAACAAGAAGGAAATGTGGGATCCAGCATATGCAACTCCTGTTGTATATGATAGCCCTCAGATTAACTGGAGCAATCCTAACCCACAGCAGGCTTACTGTTATACAACACCACAACCTCAGCAGTATGTATCACCTTTCAAAGGTGCTTCACAGGAACAGCCTGGTTCATGGTATGCTCGTGCACAGGAGAACTGGAAGTAATGATTGATGTATGCGGGGATATATCCCCGCATATCATTTTATGTTAAGGAGACATGTATTCATGCTTTATACATATAGATCAAGACTGAACCAACTACCACTTGATTTGAAGTGTGAATTAGGTGAACTTGTATATCAAAAAGGAATGCTACCAGAATCTAGAAAGAGTAAAGCTGTTGAATTATTCACAAAGTATAAAGTAGAGTTCATAGAAGTAGGAACTGGTACTAATCGGTTCATTGTTAAATATGACGATTATGCTTTGAAGATTGCTCTTGATAATGATGGTGTGGCAGACAATAAACAAGAATATGCAATGTGTGATATTCTCAAACATGGAATGTCATATTCACACGAGATATCTAAAGGTGGAAATCTATTAACAGCTGAGTATTGCCCAGCGATGACTTCATATCAGGAATTATATAATCATCGAGATGAGATAAAAGCGATTCTTGCAGATTGGAGTTCTAGATGTATCCTTGGTGACGTAGGTATCAGTCGAATAAATTATGCGAATTGGGGATTACGTAATGGAGTGGAGCCCGTGTGTATAGATTATGCGTACGTATTTCCATCAACTACGAAGATATTCAAATGTATTTGCGGTGCATCCGATATTGCTCATACAGATGAAACCTATACAGTGTATAAATGTTTGTCTTGTGGAAGAATAATCGAAGATTCAACACTCAGACAGAGAATAACTCCAGAAGCAAGAATGAGAATGCTTGCGAACGCAACTCTCGGTTCTATCGAGATGACAGAAAAGACTAAGACTGTTGAGATTCCTGATATGTATATCAAGAAACCAGTTCTTAGTGATGACCCAGACTTTGTTTAATATTTAAGGAGGTACTTGTTATGTACTATAAGAAGATCATTCGTCGTTGTGCTCCAGAAACAAATGAAGCACCTGTAACACCCCAGCCACAGGTAGTTACCGTTGAACCAACATATTCATTGACTGAAGAACAGGGTAAGAGATTACTCAACTTCTTTGAGTATCTAAAGACGGAATGCTTCACTGATATTCCTTATAATAAGGATATTGATATACATTTCCTGAGAATGATTCCTAAGGGAGTATATAATCATTTCGAAAGTGTCGAAGCTAAGAATGGTCCGTTAACTGCAAATCCGATCACACTTCTGTATGGATTCTGTCTGAATGATATCAACATGTATCCGAACTTCCTTGAGAGATATCTTGAGATAAATCTGGAAGAACATGCAGATTTCACAGACTGGATTACAAACAATATCTCGTATGTTGAAAAGGATGATGAATAAATGTTATTGATGTCGCTGAGATGTTATATCAATTGCATGGTACCGACAACCGAGAAAGATGTATTGTTAAAATCTCAGTATTATATTCTTGACGTATCGAAAGGAAGTTCATATGATACAAGTGATAGTATCAGTTGGACTGACTATGGGGATATCGTAAAGAATGCACCGCCACAAAATAACAACTATAGAATCTCATATGTGAATGTAATGAATCCAGCACCGCATACTGGAAATGAACAGTATATCAGAACTCCTGGTGGACCATCGCTTATAAACAAACAGGCTGGTTATCTCAAGCATCTCATGAACTCTGACACTATGATCAAAGTGTATAATGAGTTATTTAATACGAATGAGACGATTGATTATCCGGTAATATTGCTGATGTTCTCTGAGCATTATATTGTTGAATATGGACACATCATTGCTAATTATCTATCGAATGTATTCGGTGAAGATGTTACGTTCTTGGATCCGACACTGAGACCAAATGTTCCTGGTAATAGGAACGGATTCTATCCAGGCAACAAAGAAATGGGAAACAAGAACCGATTGATGTGTAGAAATAAAAAGCTCATGAATGATATGCGTTTCATGCTGGATTCTACATCACGTGAAAGCACTGAATCGAATATAATTAACCAGCTCACATGTTATACAGTACCTGATATGATCAATCTGTATAATACAATATATCCTGATAAACCATTACATGCGGGATATTATACTAAGCAAGACATGATCGATATCATAATTGGTAGTATCACGAGAGATATGCACTTCTCTACATCTACAGATGAAGAATATCGAAATGAAGTCGCTGAGTATGAGCAAGAGCTTACTGACTGGGAGCAGTTACAAGAAGATTTCAGAACTGAAATGCTCAATGAAGCAGTTAATTATGCAGGGCTGTAAAGCCCTGCTAATCTTCTTTTTTGTTCACGATTTGATAATCTTATAGAAAGGATTGACCCTTATGGATATAAATAAAGCTGTGAACCCAATGTCTGAATATTTATTGAAATTACAGATGATTGTATCAAATACAGAATTCAAGAATAAAGCAGAAGCTAAACTTTATGAGACTCCTGAATCTAAACTCAGAGGTGAAGCTTATGTAAATGCTGTAAACCGCACCGACTCATTTACTTCATATACATATCCTCGTTCATTAATGATTTCTGTAATGACAAATCTCAAATATTCAGAAGATAAAATCAAACGTTATCTTGATGCTCCAGTTCTCATGCCTCAGTTATGCAAGGACACATTACAAGCAATAGCGCGTAAGAATTACATCGATACGTATAAAGAATCAAATAGGTATTATTTGGAACTTACTGGACAACCTGCTGAGGGTGATGATATCGTACTCGTACCGGATGAGTTCTATGACATCTATGCAGGTGATAACTCATTACAACGCAACATGCCACTTCATGAAATGCCTTATAAGTATCAAGAGTTGTTCATTAACTCTGATTACTATAAGGAGACCTTGGCAAAGTATCCTAATGTCACATACATTAGATACCTTGGAAGTTATTCAATACCGTTGGAGATTTCTCGTCCTGCAAAGGATGGAGCAATCATGAAAATCAATACTGGAAAACTCTCAACATACCACAAGACATTCGGTAATGTTACAGTTGAATCCGATTTGATTCATGTATTTGTTAATACATATAATCAGACTCGTGATTATGTATACAACACGCTTAGAGGTAACTTCTCATCTATTTATGAGAACTATGATTCATTTATCAGATTCCTCACAATATATCTTTCAATAGGTAATACTCTGAATGAGTTATCTAGAAAAGCATCATCCATGATGTACATGAATAACGTTGCTGCTAACAACTATTTCGAATTGTACGGATTACCATCATCATTGATGGAAGGAACAAACATTATCAAGTTTCTCAAAAAGTTCCGTCTGATACTTATGGACAAAGGAACCAATACAGTGTATAGAGTGAAAGATCTCATCGGTTATGAGAGTACGGATATCTATTCATTGATAATGGTTAAACAACAGAAGTTTGAAGATGGAGTTCCTGTATACAAGGATGGAAAACCGGTAACCAGAATTGTATTCCGTCGTTCAGGTGTTGCTGATGAGAATACTTCATACTTCAAATTCCGTGAAGAACATAAAGAATATTCTATTGAAGAAATCACATCTGGAGATCCTCGTTGGTGGAATGGTAAAGATGTTGAACAGATGATCAATGAAATGAATTATACTTTATCAAATTCAAAGTATATCCAGTTATCAACTCACATGTCAGCTGAAGATATATTCTGGCAGGTATCTATATTACTTAGAGGATTACTCGACAGAAAACAAGAAACTGCATATACCAAGATCAGTATCAATTATAATGTAGATGGGTCATCCAGTATCAGTGTATTCGATGCTGTAAATGTATTGATCATTCTGATGGATTGGATGTTGATTGATGTTCAAGGACGTTCAATCAAGGGTGAACTTTATGTACCTAATGGAAACTATCTTGGTCAACCTGCTTGCATTGATATGTTATTCAATGGATTGAATGATGATGGTTCTCCTAAGGAACTCAAACCAGGACTTCCATTCAAGATAACTTCATTCAATTTCGATATTAAATCTGATTACATTTTCTATGCTAAGATGGATAAGATGGAATACATCGAACCCACTAAGTTCAAACCAATGTTGGAAAAGGTTATTCAGATGCAAAACAACAATGTTGGTGAAGTATTAATGACTGATGCAAAGAACATCTGGACATATCTCAGAGATAAGCTTCTCAATGCAACAACCATTCGTGAGTACAGACAAGTCACTGATGTATATTCGCATGTATTCTTAGTTGATCCTATGAGACGTTGGTATACTGATGATGACTATGATCCGGATGATATAATTTGTAAAGAATTCCAATTAGGTCAATCTGAATACATGGGATTCAAAAACTTCTTCAAACCAAACGTTGCTGATTTCTATGTGTACTTCGAAGAACTCTCATATCCAATATCGCTTTACAATGTTCTGAATAAAGATGTTACTAAACTTAAGATACAAGATACATATCCATTTACAAATGATGACTTCTTGGATAAATTCTATAGAACTTTAGAAGATATCGATTTACAAGATGTCAGAACATCAGATATACTTTCAACTACAATCCGTCTTAAGTATAAAGAGATTATCTCATCTAAAGTTATACTTGATACTGGTAATAGCGACTATGGTCCAACAACATTCGAAGCATTACTCTTCAGATCAAATCCTGTACTGTATGGAAGATTGCTTGAAACCAAGAAAGACAGTAATGCGATGGCAATGTTAATTCGTTCTATAATTAAAGGACTTGAATCATATACGAACAGTTCACTTGGTGGATTACAGTTCAAGACTCTTGGAGAAGAATATTTCAAAACTCTGAAAGAAGTCATTGGTTATTTCAAATCATATATGGTTGAATTCACCAAGGACGAATTCGTGTATATCTTTGGTGGTATATTTGATAACGGTGGAAACTCTGATATGCTGAAACTTTTCGATGAAGTTGTTCATGCTCGTGTTAAAATGACTCCAAAAGACTCATTAGCATTGTTTGATGTATCCAAATGGAGAACTAAACTCAAAATGGCTGATAACAATGTTGACATGATGCATGATGAAGCATTGTTCAGACTCAGAGGTACATATGCTAAGATCAAAACTGTCGGCTATGAGATATGGTATGATGATGGTACATGGATAACAACAACTCCGTTACGTGAACTGACGAATGATTCTATCATCGTAGCTAACGTAGTACCTGCTGGAAACACATATAGAATCATAATCAATAAAGAAAATATAATTTCGTGATTACGGTACAACGTAATAATGAAGGTTGAATCATAAGATTCGTGATATGGTTCGGAAACATATCATCCTTCGTCTTCCTCTTTCTGATAAATTATTGGCGGGCGAAATGCCCGCCAACTAATTTGTTTCTTTGATATTATTGGAACCGATATTTATATGATTTAAATGTATTCTATAAGGAGGCTATTATGAAAATCAAAAGTATTAGATTAATTAATTTCAGTAGTATTTATGCTTGTAGGAATCTTAAAGAAGTCTACTATGAATTTGATAATACTGATAAGACGATCAATCAGATCTGTGGACCTAATAGAAGTGGTAAGACTGTTCTTATTCAACAACTGCATCCATTCTCGTCAATAAATCTCAGTGGCGATGAACGTTCTGATTTACAATTGATAATTCCTGGTGAGACTGGTGTCAAAGAAATAACATATGAAGTTGGTGGTAAAGAATATCATATCAATCATACATATAAACCCAGTGGCAAATCTCATTCAGTTATATCATCCATTGTATGTGATGGTAAAGAACTCAATAGCAGTGGTGGAGTTAATACGTTCAATTCAGTAATTGAGAAAGTGTTTGGATTGAATAGATATGCATTCCAGTTTACTATTAATGGAACTCAATTGAATTCTCTCAGTACAATGAATGCTACTCAACGAAAGACATTACTTAATAAAGCTCTCGGTGTTGATATTTATGATAAGATTCATAAACTGTCAACTGCAGACCATCGATATATCAGCAAGACCATTTCATCATTGAATAATACTAAAGAATTTATATTAAAGAAGTATGGTTCATATGAGAATCTTCAGATGATGTTAAGTGAGAAACAGAAAGAATACACAGCATTGATTAACTCGATGAGTAGTGTTAAATCCAATATGGATAGATTATTTGGAATGATCACATCCATAAAGAATCAAGATCCATACAATGAATTACAGCGACTCAATATGATACTCGAAGATGTCAATGAAGTTAGTAAACGCATCGGTTCATATGATGATTCTACATATACCAGATTATCTGAAGAGAGTATAGAGTTGAATAAAAAGCTTGAACAGTTGAAGACTAAGTATCATGATCTGCTTGTTGAGATGGATAAGTTTGATGAAAAGAAAGATGATATTGTAGCATCAATGGCTAAAGCTAAAAGGATGAAAGATGATTACGATGATATGAAACGAGTGAAAGAAAGACTCGAAGAACAGATAAAATCTATCAAGGTTAATAAGATCATATCATTAGCTCCAGACTTCTATAGAGCAGCTTTGAATCTCACTCAGACAATCAATTCCATGGCAAGTGAAATAGTGACAACTCTTAATGATGATCTATTGGATATGGTTGTCAGGATGGTTCTTGATAATGTTGACATTCCTGCATTCCTGATACGAGAAGGAGCTGTATTGAATGACGGTGAAAAAGAAAGAAATGCAATGAATCGTCTCAATGTGATATTGTCATCAGTACCTGGTGAGTATCCAAAATGTAATCATGAGAATTGTATATACAAGAACACATATGACAAATTCCAAGTATACTTCAAATCATATCAATCTGCGACCAAAAGTAAATTGACTATTGATGATTTGGAGAATATTGATCATTGTTGGAAGAATATAACATCAATCAAAAGACTCATCAATACTGAGTATCCGGATGAATTGAAGAATACATTTAATATTGAAACCATTATGCTTAATATCAAATCAAGTAAATGGGGAGTAGACTTTGATTATGTGAAATCATTATATGAAGCTGCTGTTGACAATGAGCAACGTCGTAAGTTAATTGAACAACTTCAGAATGTTGAGAATAATATAAAGATGATTGAATCTGTTATGATAGATGATACAGACCCAACTCAAGCTATCAATGATATCAACAAACATCTTGATGAATTAAGTGATAAACGTGAAATGATGTTGAGAGAAAAGGTTAAACTTGAAGAAGCTATATTGGCTAATGATAAGAATCGAGCATTGATATCACATCTGAATGGAGTAAATGTTGGAGAGGTTCATGCTAAGATAGATAAGCTTACTGAGACTATTAAAACATTAGATCAACTTCAGCAAACTCATGATGAACATTATAGAACATATCATGATTATCTATCTCAACAATCAGAATTATCAATTCAACTTGATTCATTAAAGAAAGATGATTCACACTGTAAGATGACAATGAATGAACTGATGACCAATAAAGAACAGGATACTCAATGTCGTTTGATAGCAGATGCTACATCATCAACAAAAGGTCTTCCAGTTGTAATGATTCACAATACATTGGATGAATCTGTAAAGATTGCAAATCATCTATTGGATGTTATTTATGATGGATCTGTTAAACTTAATGATCCAGAAGTATCTGAGTCTACATTAAACATTCCATTCACACATGATCTTATTCAATCCAATGATATCAGATATGGATCTCAATCAGAAGCTACTATATTTGCATTGGTATTGTCATTAGCATTGTCTACCCAATTGACTAACTACAATATCATTCTGATAGATGAGATCGATGCATATCTTGATCATGAGTTCAAAGATAAGTTCATATCAATGCTTGATGAAGTATCTAAACTTCTTCATATAGATCAACTATTCGTTATATCACATAACATCAATACCGATCAATATTCGAATATCATAAATAAGATATCATTAATCTAAAATTCTAATATAGCATATTTATATGATTAAAGTGTAATAACGGTAGGGTACCGTTTATTATAAATACATTCAGAAAGAGGTAATCTAAATGACTATCAACAAAACAATCCAGGAAATGCTTGCAGAGAAAGCAAAGGCTCGTGAGGTTGCAATGCAGCCATATGAGAATAATGTGATTCTCATCAAGGAAATTCCCGAGATTGCCAAAGGAATCTTCGAAGAAGAGTTTGGTATCAAGGTTAGAATTCCTGCAGCATTCCCACTCGCATTCATCCTTGGCTGGGAAGCAGTAACTAAGTTTGCACAGGAACAGCCAACACCTGAGTTCGCTATCACAGTTGCCGGTGTATCTCTCGAGTATATCACGAACCTTTCCGAATCTGATAAAGCTCGTAACATCGTTCCACAGCTGGTACACAAAGAAGACCCAATCTTCAAGTCAAACAATCATCAGGATTCAATCGGAATCAAGAGTAACTCTGATATGATTGAGGCTTATGAGAGATGGAGAACTGAGAATCTGACAGAGACTGTTAGCAAGATTGAGACTGATGTTTATAAGGCATTACTCGATGATTATGGCATTGATCTCTGTGTATCCAATGCAATTATCCCGATGATGGCTGCAACTTATACAGCCGGTCTGGCAATCGCTAGACGTACAAAGCAGACTGTTAATATGTATAATATCTTCCAGATAGATATTGCTGATGGTGATATCGTTGTACTGACTCCTCTGGCAGATATCAAGTACAGAATCAAATGTGACGACAAACACTAAACATTATGAATAGGGAGTCTCATAGAGACTCCCGATATAAATTATATTACGAAAGGACTTAATTAAAATGAATAAAGTAATTATAGGCTTAGGCAATACAGGTAGCGTTATCGTTCGTGAGGTTGCAAAGAAGAATCTCAATGATGTTATACTGTTCGCAATCGACTCACAGACAAGACATATATCACTTGATGATGTTGCTTCAATCAAGTATATTCCGATCATCGCTGATGACAATGATGGTTCCGGTAGAGACCGTGAGCGTGGTCGTGAAATGTTCCTCTGGAATAGCAATAACGGCAAGCTTGATGAGATGTATGAAATCTGTAAAGAGACTGATACAATCTTCGTTGTTACATCAGCTGCAGGTGGTACAGGTTCTGGTAGCTGTCCAGCACTTTGCAAACAGCTCAAAACACGTAATGAATATTGCAACATCATCCCAATAATCATATGCCCGAACATGGATGATCCGGATGCATATCACCTCAACACAACAGACCTCATGGTTGAGCTCGGTGATGTTGGTATCAGAACATACATGATCTTCCGTAATCCTAATTCATCAGACTACAGAAAGGTCAATGCTGAAATCGTTGAAGCTATTGATATTTTGCTTGGTAATAAGTATGAGACAACAGACAACGATTCAATCGATGCATCAGATCTGAATAACATCCTCATGGTTGATGGAAGGCTCTTCGCAATATCTGTATCAGGAGATTCTGTTGATGAAGTTAGTAGAAAGCTTGCAAAGGAAATAGTATCATCATATCAGCCGACATGGGATCCTTCTGATAGAGGTTACGGAGTTGCAGCATTCTCAATGAAATCCATCAATGCTGGAGAAGATTCAAAGATTGTATTTGATGATATCCTTCCTAAGATTGAGCATTGTTCAGACAGATACAAGAATATCGTTATAGATGATAATAATGGTAAGATCGATGTATCTCTCATAGTTGCAGGACTTCAGCCAGTAGACTTCAAGACCATAGAAGTTAACTATACAGAGACAGCATCAATCAGTGAGAACCTCAAGAAAGCAGAGCGTCCAGCATTCATGACAAAACGCAAGAGACGTTCATTTGCAGAATTCGAAAAAGAAATGAGTAAGAAATAATGTATAAAATCCGTCCGGATTGTAGCCCTACCTATAATCCGGACTTGACATATACATATAATTATTCTGGTAACACGGTACAGCTGTGTATCCAAAATAGGATCAATTGATTGTCGAATAAATTAATAAAGGAGGATATACTGACGGATTGGTTCTATTAAATCTCATGTCGACAGTGAGATAGCTTGGTTCCTCCCAAGTAGTCAGTAGAAATTTACCATGGTAAGACTTATGGACACGGATGAAGTGTGTCTGGATTCTGTAGAGTCATATCTCAGAAGAACAGGTGCACCAATTCCAAGAAACCCGGAAGAAGAACTTGTCATCAAAAAGCATGCACGTGACATGTTATATTCCGACATCGCCAACAGACTCCCAAGAATTTCAGCATATCTGCTTGAAGTCGGAGACTCTGAAGAAAAGGCTAAAGCACTGAGATTCGCAATCGAACATCATTGTATGGATGCAGCATTTGTGAATGTTGTAATGCAAAGACTTGCAACAAACGGATTCCTTGAAGATGCACATCTTGTTGGAGCACTGTTTGTGACAGTAATCAATAAGTATTTTGAGGATCACAAACCTACATCCAAGATGAAGGCTGAAGAGATTGAGGATCTTCAGAAGAAGAATGTTCGTGAGACTCAGCATCTCAAGAATGCAATCTCTGTACTTCTCAAGGATATCATTGTTAATGTAAGAGAGCTCTGTCCAGGACTCGACGAAGACGTTGAAGTTCCAGCAATCGCAGGAGCAATCGCTGTAAACAATGAGACAACTCTTACAGAACTCATGAACTTTGAGAAACAGCTCACTGCTGATATCTTCAAGGTATATACAGATCCTGAGAAGATCATCAGAGCAGCACTTCTGATGAAGAAGAACAACTATCTGAAGCTCACAGCTAATCAGCAGAAGTTCGTTCAGTCTCTCAAGGATTTCGTATTCAGCAAGCTCGATAGTCTCGATATGACACAGTGCTACAGATTCCTCTTATCTGTATATAATGATATGAAGCCTAAGACTGCAGAATATCTTATATGCATTACAGATGTATCTAAGGCACAGTATCCTAATCTTCACGAAGTCGTAAATCAGTTCAAATAAGGAGGACGAAAATAATGGATAACAACGCACAGTTCAGAATCTCGCCTCAGGTAGTTGAAGCACTGAGACCGATTATCTCTGATATGACAAGAGTCATGGCATTCCAGCAGGCACACGCTGGTGACACAAACTATAAGGTTCCCGACTGGGTATCAGCTGCAAAGAGATGCTGCTGTCATGTAGTATTCGATGGACGTCAGCAGGCTAAGCTTGCAATCGCAAAGCGTTCTGATGGAAAACTCTGGTGCACAGCATGTGGAAGAGAGATCTCAACTGATTTCGGAAAGGATTCAACTGAGAAACTTCTTGCTGCAATCGCAGAAGTAAACAAGGTTCTTCTCTTCGGAGTTATTAATGGTCTTGATCCTAAGGCTGCTCAGTCTATCGTATCTGTAAAGGCTGTAATGCCTGATATCGTTCAGATGAATACAGAACTCAACCAGAAGCTTGATAACAACCAGAAGGCCGCTAAGGTTACAGGTGCTATCGGCGATGAGTACAGAGGCGAATTCGCAGCAATGTACAATACAGGTGATGCATTCACAACAATGCACGGTTGATGATTTAGAGGAGGGCGTGAAGCCCTCCTCTTTTTTCAACATAAACTTATTGTCGTTTTACCAGTGAACTTACCACTGCCAATGTTCGTAAATACATCAGTAACTTGCATCGGTCTGTAAACTCTATCGATATTTATTCCACGTGGAAGATTATCGAATGTAAATGTAAATCTGTTGAATGCATGATATAAAACAGGACGTATGTAAGCAAGATCCATTGAAACATCGATCTGAGTATTCTTTTCTTCAACAAGTGTTTTGTACATTGATGTCAAGAAATTATTTTTTGTTTTGTGGATTAAACTTGGAGCTGTAATGTTTGATGAATATGAACGTTTGAATGTTTCTTTTAATTCAGATGATTCGACATCAAAATCTTCAACATTGATTGCTGAGAATATCTTTGGATTGACAGTTTGTTCAATATCTGTAGCACTCTTGATTGATACAGCTGTATCGGTAGTTATTGCTGTGCAAGACAATTCACCCGTAAGATTTGAATTATAATATAAACCTGAAAATGTATTTCCAGCTTTATATGAAGTGACTCTGATGTTTATTGTGTTATTGTGTAATAATTGGATATCTCGACTTAATGGACCTAATATTATATAACCAGATCCAGCATCAGTTGTTAACATCGCTCCAGATTTGTATAAACCATAATATGAATCCAAATAGGAAATTGCATCGATAAACGATAGATTCGGTATGAGTATCTGATCAAATTTTTCATTGTTATCTAATGAAGCTACTGTACCTTTCAAATTACATTCATTAGCCATGTAATTGATTACTTCCATAAGTGTTGTGTTCTTGAATATCGATGTGACTTTGCGTTTGATATTCCTTATAGCTTCTTCATCATAACAGTATAGAGTTATTGGTACCTTCGATGTAGTATTCAGAGAATCATCTTTTTTGATACCTTGTTGATAGTTATCGTACTCAGAGTACGGTGTATTCTTGGATTCAATGTAACATCTAAGCTTTTTATTTTGATATATACCAAATGCTGATGTTTCTAATGTTCTTCCGAAAGTTTTATCTTCCTGATTGATTTCACAAATATCTCGAGTTGCACTGATAGTCATGTCGAGATTCTTAGGATTCTCATTTATATATGTGAGAGTTGTGATATCAGTATAGAGACGAATACGAAACATTGGAAAGATGTTGTTATTGAAATCCTGTTGTATTGAAATAGAAACGACATCATCCTTAGATATTAACAACGGTGATGATACATTATTTATTAGAGTGATATCGAATCTGAGAATTGTGGCACACATTAAATTATCCATTATAAGACCCCCAGACAAAATTGTAATCTCGCTTTATAAAGCGTTATGAATATTAAATAAAGGACGTGAATTTATGATTCAGATTATACAGGAAACAGCACTACCGAAATTATCTCAGACTTCATTGTATGAGAAATTCAACGAAACTTCTGATCTCAGTAATGGTGTTCGTGAAGAGATCAAGAAGATGAAAGAGTATAGAGTAAACCCTGAACATATTCAGGAGGTTATTTCAATAATGAAACTCAATGGTGATGCTATCTGCAAGAAAGCAATCGAAGCTGTCATCAAAGGTGAAATCATCATTCTTGATAATAAGGAAACATCTAAGATTCCAGTATGTCTTCCATACATCATAATCTCTAAGGATGGTAAACATACAGCATTTGTATTTGCTAATACATTCCTTGACGTTATTACATCACTACAAGAAACACCTAAACTCATGGCTGTACTTGAAGCTGCGTATCTTGCATTATGTATCACTCGTAAACAGAATGATTTCATAATGAACTCACAGCTAATGTTAACTTTGTGTAAGGTTTGGTTGGTAATGGTTACAGCTCCACTCCAACAAAAACTCTACATGAAGGGTGATAATCTTAACAAAGCGATGTTGTATCTCATCACATATTTCTACATGTTATTCAGAGATGTCAATGAGCTTGATGCTACATCAATCCCATATGCAAAGATTATGGATGACAAGATTGATGCTAAGATTGCAGCTTCTATTATTGAAGATGCTAAAACTATAGGTTCTCAGAACTTCATGGATATTATCAATAAGATTAAGAAGATAAATGCTATACGTTATAAAGACTTGGATTCCATGTATATGTCATACTTCACAACTGTATGTGGAACCCCATTGATATTCAGTATCGAAAATATCTCATATCTGTTCTTGTTGCTTACTTCTTCAGCATACAAAACTAACATGACTGGATATGGTCTGAATAAACTTGTGCAACTCACATCAAGAAAGATACTCAATGTAATGTCAAGTATAGTATAATCCCAAGGTGGTGATTATATGGCAAAGAATAAAAAAGACTATAAAGAAGGATGGATGACTGATGTTCTGCTGCACCCAGATACACACAATGCTGGTGGTTATCCTAGAACTGATACTCCTCCGTATTTGAGTCCTGAAGAAAAAACTCTCACTCCTGAAGATCATTTTGTTCATGCTGTCGAAGCTATCAGGATCAGTAAAGAAAATTTCTATACTACAGATCCAAGTATGCATCTGACAAAGGATATCAATGACATGAATCTGGCAGATATACCAGCATATCATAAAGAATTAAAGAATGATGGTAGTATCATGGATGTTCCTGATTTCACTGGTAGTACAACGAATGTGAATCCGTTGAATGATCCTGTGAAACAGGAAATACTTGATACTGAGATGGCTTATTATGAAGAGACTAATGATCGTACCAAGATATCACCTATAGCACCATTCATTCGTTCGGATCCGAAGATTGCTCATAGATCCATCATGTTCTCATATAATAGAACAAAGACTCCAGTTGCTGATGTTGAATGGCGGAAAGGATTCCGCCATTTATTTTTCACTCGTCCTGAGTGTTATGTAATGTGCAGAGACAATGGAATCAAGCTTTGTTCACAAGCTGAGAATGATGAGGAATTCGCCTCAACATATACAAGACTCCCACATGTTGTTCAGATGTTAGCTCCTGTATATGTAACAGGCTCATTTGATAATGATAAGCTTATATCTAATTGGCATTATCTATTATCTAACAGAATAGATGGATTCAACTCGACTGGTACAACAATTGGTATCAATGAAAATACCGGCAAATCAGCACGGGGTTATTCAATCACTCCGGGTACATTCATAAATTCAAATATTGGTTCTACATTTGAAGCGTCATTCAGTGAAACCAAAAATCTTGAATGTTATGAAACATTGAGATTATGGATGATGTATATCAGTAAACGTCACAGTGGTATGTTTGCTCCATCATATAATGGATATCTGTACGATAATAATTTCTATGAACCTGGTAAAGTAGTTGGTGAAGGAAAGATATTACATCCATACGATAGAGCACTTGATTATGCTGCAACATTATTTGACATTGTAACGAATGAATCTGGTACAAAGATTCTGTACTGGTGCAAATATTATGGAATATTCCCAGTATCTGCAACACCGTCATTAACAAATTCAAACAATGGTCCAATCACAAATGTTAAAACATCAGCTACATTCAGGTATATGTTCAAAGTTGAAAACACTAACAAAGCTTTGTTGGAGTTCAACTACAACGCTGGTATTGTTGGTAAGACTGGAAAGCTTAATCCAGCGGGTGAAACACTTGCAAGTGATGTACAAGAGTCATTACCATTCCTTTTGAAAGATGAAGTCAATGACAAATATATCGGTGCTGCAGGAATGTTTACTGGTTCACCATATATTGTAATGGGACCTGATTACCAGACAGATCTTCTTAGTGCTAGTACACTTACAGTACCATACTTGAGATTTGCAAATATCAATAACAAATCTGTCAATAAGGAAATGAACCAGAATATCATCAATGATAACACTTACATATCATTGAATCCAATATCATTATAAGAAAGGAGTGTGATATAAATGCCTACTAATAATCAAGATATCATCAATGGTTTGATGGCGGATCTTACTGGTAAACCTGCAATGTCTGGTGGTGGTGTATCTATCACCAAAGAAGAGATTCAGGATACGATTACCAGAATCTTCAAACAATACAATCTGTCAACAGACAAATCATTTGTTACTAAGATTGCTCAGATCAAATGGGATGATAAGACTCAAGGAATTGATCTTGATTCAATTCCTCAGGAACTTCAAGATGCTGCATTTCTTCCAGTTAATACTATAGCAGATATAGCATTACGTCAAGACTTGGATCTGGTTATATCACAGATACCAGAATGGTTCGTTGCATTACAGATTACTCGTGATGCAATATGTGAGTCAGATGTTGTTACTGGTAGAATGGCAAGAAATATCACATTTGATAGAACCAATCTTCCTGAAGAAGAAGTCAATAGCATTATGGAGAAGATCAATGATGTTGAAGAACGTCTCGATCTTGATTCTATTATAAAGAACCACGTCGTATTCAACACACTCGAATATGGTGAAGGTTATTTGTATACAATCCCATATGCTAAAGTATTCCAGGATCTCTATAAGTTCAAAAACTCAAAGAGTACAAAGAACAAAAAAGACAAGTCCAACATAATGACCAACATGTTTCAACACCAACAGAACATGAAAGGTTATGGTTACAGTGAAACATTTGAAGTATCTTTGAAAGATGCTATTATAAATGAACACACTGTTCATGGTACTCCCGAAAGTGTATTCACTGAATCGGAAATCATGGATCTCTACCCCTGGTATCATGATTCATCTGTTAAAGATCAGAAGAAATTCTCTGATGATGTTGATAATGATATCGATTACATCTCTCAGAATATCACATATGTTGAACAGGATGTTGCACTTCCAGTAATTGAAGAGAGTGAATTTGAAATCCGTGAAGCCTACAAAGCCCATATGAACAAAGGTAAATATGATGGATTCAATTCATTTGTTCAAGAACATGATATCTTCACTGAAGTAAATAATCAGGATGATAACAATGATGGAATTCTTAATGAATTCTCTAATATCAGAGGTATCTATCTTAGAATACTTCCATCAACAAAACTGATTCCAATCAGAATTGATAGAGAAGTAATTGGTTATTACTACATATCTGATATGACTAAGACTGAGGAATCTGGTCAGCGTAAGAACTCTGGATTGACTGGATATACTCTTAGATCTCCATCAGTTGGATATGATACATTCTCACCAGACCAGATGTTCTGTGAGAAGCTTGCAACTAAGATAATCAATAACTTCAACATCAAGTTCATGAGAGACAATACAACTCTTCACAAACAGATTGTCTCAATACTCATGTCTCATAAGTTTAATGAAGCAATGTTGAGATTCATATTCATTCCTGCTGAACATGTTATCCAGTTCTCTATCAATAAGGATGGTATGAATAAAGGACATTCAATGCTCGAACCTGGTTTGGTTACTGCGAGAATGTACATGTTCTTGAAACTGTATTCATTGTTATTCCAGATAAACAATTCTGCTGTCAGAGTTTACTATCTCCACATGTCAGGTATTGATCACGACTACAGACAACTTATCCAGAATACAATAAGAAAATTTGCAGCTCGTCGTATTACTGCAAATGATATCTTTAATTACAGATCATCAATGAACAAAGTATCCGGTGGTTCTGAATTGATTATGCCTATGGGTGCTGGTGATAAAGCTCCTATTACATTCGATAAGATCGAACCAGCTGATGCTCCGATCAATAATGAACTGCTTGAGCAGCTCAAGAATGAAGCAATCAACTCAACTCCAGTTCCTTCATTGATGGTTCAGACTGGTGGTCAATCTGAAATTGAGTTTGCTAAAGAAACTGAACTTGCAAACACAAGATTCAATACAATGATTTCTTCATATAAACTTGATTTCAATAAAGATGCAACCTGGTTGTATCGTCGTATCATGAGATGGGAGACTGATATTCCTGAAGAACTTATTGCAACAATGCATTATGTTCTTAGAATGCCTATGAGAAAACAGCTTGAAGTTACAAGTGAAATGATTCAGAACTTTGAATCATTAACTGAAATGCTTGTTAAGACATTCCTTACAGCTGATGAAGCTAAACCTCCACAGAACAGTGAAGGATATTCAGATACAGTTCGTGAGTTCAGAAAGTTGTCTCTTGCAGATCAGATTCCACAACTCGACATTGATCATTATGAAGAACTTGCAAACAAGGCTCGTGAGAATGCTGGTAAGCTTAAACTTGCGGCTACAAATAAAGCTGAGAATCTTGTACAACAAGATGAAGAGAATATGGAAATGTAAGGTGATCATGTATGAAGATAGAGAAAACGACAACTGGTATCATTATACACGATCCATCAGATGAGATGAAACGTAAAGTATTGAGATATTTTTCACTGAAAGGTCCTGTTCGTGAATTCTTTATCTATACTGGTAAGGAATCTGCATTTCCAATATTTGGAAATCACGATACTATCTATATCACATCTGGTATTCTTGGTATTAAAGATGAAGCTCTTCAACATATGTTGAGAGGATACAAAACTCTTGATGTTCCAACTCCAGCATCTGTTGATATTGAGGTTAATATGAAACCTCGTTCCAGATTCCAAGAAGATTGTATAAATGCTATGCTGCATTCTACTAAACCCAAACTTGCTATTGAAGCTAAGGGTGGATCCGGTAAAACGTTCATGGCATCATATGCAATATCTAAACTTCATCTCAAACCATTGATCATTGCACCAACTGCCAATTTGAAGAATCAGTGGATTGAGAACTTTGAAAACTTTGGTATCGACCGTAAGGACATCGCAACCAATATTCATGATGGAAAAAATAAGAAGATGACAATTGTTACGATTGCTGCACTTGGTAATGAACTTCGTAATGATTGGCAACAACTTATGAAATCCATCGAGGATGCTCGTTATGGTATTAAAGTTATCGATGAAGCTCACTTAGCACTCAAAGCTATTATGAGATTCGATGCTATATGTAATATCAAACATAACTGGTATTTGTCTGCAACACTTGGTCGTAGTAGTATTGAAGAAGATGATATCCTGAATCGTATGTATCTTGATGCTGATAGATTTGTTGGAAATGCTTCATATGAAGAATACCAAAAAGAATATATCAATATCTATTTACAAGATATTCATTATAATCCGTCAAGGTTTACATGTAAACAATATTTGAAGTTTGGTAAAAAGGGTATCATAAAAGCTTCATACTATAATATGTTGATGCATTACAGAAATGGACAACCGTTCTTGAATAATGTATTGCGAATGGCTAAGATTGCAAAAAAGACTGAAACTTATGATGGTCGTATACTTATACTATTACCGATGTTGGAAATCATTGATACAGTTGCCAATATGATGAGAAAAGATCCTTTCTTTGCTGGTGCTAAGATTGGTGTCATCAATGGTAAAATGCCAATGAGAGAACGTATTCAAAGTATGGAATGTGACTACATATTATCAACAGCAGCATCCGCTGGTACTGGTGTTGACTTTAAGAATCTTGGTTGTGTTGTAAACTTTGATCAAGCAGCATCATTAATCATCACTGAACAAATTGTAGTTCGTTTGAGAGATCGTGGAAATGAATGTTGGTATTTCGATATACGTGACATTGTTAGATATGCTAGATCTTTTGAACACTGGGGTCGTAATAGACGAATGGTATTAAGTTACATCCCTGGAGTGTATGCTGATCTCAAGAAGCTTCCAGATATACGTTGTTAACAAGAAAAAAGAGCTCCCTGTGTGGGAGCTCTTTTTTCGTTAATCTGCCGTACATTAACAGTATATTTTACATCCCCTGTTGATATGGGATGTTGAGCTTATAGGTTAGATCAGTCCTTTAAGGACCATGATCATAACCTCGAGTATTTTTCTGCCAAACATATTAGTTCTTATCGCTGTCAGTCATACCTGCGATCTTGTTTCTGATTCCTTTCACGTGATCAACCGCAGATTTTATGTTTGCGATCTCATTTGTGATTGACATTGCATAGGTGTCGATGCCTTTTACTATATCATTGGTTCTGCTTTCCTGAGAGTTTATTCTGTTTTCGAGCTTCTGGAATTTCGCATCAGAATCGATGCGATTGAGACGAGTATTACGCTCTCTCATTTCCTCGAGCTCCTTTTCAGACTTTCTTCTTGCCTCAGCCTGCTCAGCATCGTGCTTGTTCTGCTGAGCAAGAACCTCTTTGATGAGAGTTCCTACTACAGGCAGCGCCTTGTTAAGTGTCTCACCTGAGGTCTTCATGTCCTCAGCGGATACTTCAGTTGCGAGATTGAGTTCGTCGAGATTGACGTTTACACCACTGTCGTTGAAGTTGAAGCCCTTGATTGAAATGTTGAAGTTTGCCATAATGATCCTCCTTAAAAGATCACACTCCGAAGAGTGGGGGTTGACTAGACCCCTAGTAAAATATAAATATGTATACTTTGAATACTTGAGCCATTCTGCTCTTTCTTCATATTAATAATATATATATGGAATTATAAAATTCTAGATATAAATATATTCTTATAACTATATCATACTGAATTTGTAATTAGATATACACTGTATATCTATATGAACAGATAATATTATTTCAAAGGACGGGTGATAATTAATGCCTAACGACAAGCTTGATGAATTACTGCGTAGACACGCAGAAGCTAATGATATCACTACACCTGATACAGTAGAGAACACTCCTCAGGTTAATGATTTCAAGGAAACCCCAGTAAAACCTACACCACAGCAAGCACCTTCTATATCAACTGATCCTCAGGTTGATGAAATCGATGATGATGATACTGATTATGATCCATACATCGATTATGGTGATGATGATCAGGAAGCTGAACTCAAAGCTGAAGAAGAAGCTATCATGAGTGAACGTGAGAAGCTCTATAAGGAAGCTACAAAGAATAAGATTCCTGATGCTTTCCAACCACCGGATGAAAAGGATATGAATTACAACAGAGAAGCTATTGGATTTCAATCTGAAAAACTCGCAATCGTTGCACAGATGGTCAATAGAGTTGTTGCGAAGTATCATATTATATCCGGAGAAATTCCACCTGTAAGAGAACTCGACAACGGTATGGTTGTCCAGAAGATGCATATCATGGGTGAACTCATTGATATCTATCACACCAGCGGTGAGAAGATTACTCCTGAATTTGAGAGTCTCATTCTCAACAACTGGGTTCTTCCTAATGGTAAAACTGCAAGAGAAGAACTCGATGAGAAAGGTTCAATCGGTGATGTAGCTCCGGCTAATAACAACACGACTCAGACTCCTGTTGTTGCTGAAGCTCCTGACGTTGCAGCTGAGATCAACATCAATGTTGAACCCAATACTCCGGTTACATTGAATATCGATGAATCTCTTACCGCTAATATCAATAAGAGCCGTGAGATCAATGTAAACGTTAAAGAGATTTCTTCTGAAGATCTCAGTAAACGTGTCATTGTTAACAACTCTATTGAACAAGGTGTTATCAAGCCATATGATAGTGGTATCAATGATCAACCTTTGACACTCCCTCGCTCAGCATACAGATGTACTGTATCTGCAATAAACTGGTTCGACTTTATTAAACTTACAATGGCTGCACCAACTGCAAGTATGGGTGATGAAGAACTTCGTAAGTGGAGTATCATTTATAAACATATTAAGAATGTATCAATCGGTGAGTTCGCAGACTTTGCAGACTTCTTACAGAAGACAAAGTTTGGTGATAGAGAACTTCTGATGTGGGCGTTACTCGTTGCAACTGCAAATCCTGAAGAGACTATTCCTCTCAGATGTGGTAATCCTGATTGTAAAAAGGTAACCACTGTGAAGTACATGCCATCAAAGCTTATTCACTTTAATGAAGACGCTCTTCCTAAACACTATAAGGATATCGCTGAAGCTGTTGGTGAACAGGCTGTACAGTTATTCAAAGAAAAGTCTGATACTCATGTTCTCTATACACTTCCGACTACTGGTATTACAGTAGAACTCAGAGAACCAAGTGTTTGGGAACAGATCTATGAGAAGATGCCTCTGATGAATGATCTTTATAAACGTTATAAGCCTACAGGTGATATGACAGCTGATATGAAGAGACATGCTGAAGAAACTGGTGAAGCTGGATTCGATGACGATATGATGGAATTCCAGGTCATGCTTTCAATGATGCTCACAATCTCAGCTATCATCATTCATAAAGACGGTACTGATTATCGTTATGATAAATGGGATAGAATCGAAGAGATCATAACAACATCTCTCGATACTGTTGATTCCGGAGTTCTTATCAAACTTGCTCAGGTTGTAAGTGAAAAGAGTAACTGTTTCTCATTCTATATCGAAGATTTCGTTTGTCCACACTGTGGTCGCCGCGAGCCTCGTGTTCCGATAACAGACATCTCGAACACACTGCTTTCCCAATTATCTCGACGGCTGACCAATATAGAAATCAACTTGAACGAAATGGGATTGAGTTGATCAACACGGCTCAACTATTGAAGCATATTATACCAATAGAGGTACTGATGAACCTACCTTTGTCATTTGTACATCGCCTAAGAGACTTAAGAATTGAGCAATTAAAGGTACAGAATCAGGAAGAAGAAGCTGCAGCTCGATCAAATAAAATATCGTTCGATGCAGATACCTTGAATGACATACTCGAGGAAGGCATGTGATCATATAGAGGTGATCTATATGTATACCACATTAAATGCATACGTTTATATGATAATATTGTCGAACGGATGGAGTTACGTAGTTAACAACTATGAACAAATCCGTTCCGACTATTATGCTAATAAATCAGAATCGAAGGAGTAAACCATGTTTAATATAAACAGATCTCATGTTGAGGAGTTCGATAAGATTCATAATCTCCATCGATACTTAATCAACAGAATGAATATATTCTCTCTGAATATATCTCTTATAAATAAGAAGCATCGTCATCTTGATCTGGACACATACAACAAGTGTTTCAGAAATGCCCTCAGTGATATCGAACTTAAGAGTGATCCGATTGAGACCATTGTTCCATATACTGATGAGGAAACTGATGGATTCAAGAATGACAGAAGTTTCTATTTGAACTTTGAAAATGAAGAAGCTAAGACGATCGTTGAACGTATTGATGCTGATACAATGCGTGACACATTGCTTCCTGGAAGTGAATTGCAGGCTAAGTTCGTTAACAACGAAGTATCTTTACAGGATCTTCTTGATGATGTATATCTTTATTTCATCATAACTAAATATTGTGAACAAATCGATCTATTAAGACTTCAAGCTTTTTCAAATGCAACACCACTCATTGAATATACTGTCGACTTTGTCACAACCAAAGAACTGAAGAACTACATCAATACCAAAAGACTGAACCCAGAGAAATATGCTGAGAAATGTCAGGACATGATATTCAATCCATCGTTTGCTAAACAGGTTGAGTTCTATAAGAATGAAGAGAACTTGAAAGCATTCGATATCAAACCTTTCGATCTTCAGGAGTTCATGATGTTAGTTGCAACCAATACAGCCATCAAGACTGATATATTGATGCTGCTTGGAATATATGGAGCTTTATCATTTGCAATCACTGAGATCAAGAAAGGTGATACCGAGAAAGTTTCACCATGTGTTGATTTCGTTAAACGTGTATCAAACGAATTTATCAACAAATAATGTTACTGAATATACCCGGGGATATCCCCGGGTATATTTCTCATTGATATTTATATCATTATTTCGGTAACAGTCATGTACTGTCCAATATTCAGAAGGAGGATTACATATGGCATATGAACTCAAAAAAGTTACATTCCACAAAGTAATGAACAACAGTTCAGACATCAAACAGAAAATGGAGTCTGTTAATAAATACAGTCTCTGTGGAGTATCAGCACTTGGTTTCCCAGGTAAGATATCATCTGTTCGTAGCCTGATGTTCTCAAAACATGCATCTCAGAGAGTTGTTCTGACATCTGGTGAAGTTGCTCGTATCTTTACAGGTGCAGAAGATGCATACGGAGTTTATTCATCTTACTTTGTAACAGCTAAGGATGACTACGTTCTTGAAAGGAAATTCGTCAAGTATCCTGACACACCTTATTCATCAATCTTGTATATATTCCGAAATACAAAGACTGGTAAATATGTATGTCACTTAGCTGAAGCTGTTCATTGGAACACAGAGAAGTATGGATTCCAGAACATCGATCTGTTAAATAAACCATACAGAGAAGGTTCTACAATCCCAGCAGGTACAGTAATGTCAAAGACTACATCATACGATAAGGTTAATCATTATTGTGCTGGAGCAAATCTCAGAATACTCTACACAACACTTCATGACCTTACCGAGGATGCTATCATCTTATCACAGTCAGCATGTGACAAGCTCAAGTATTCTATGGTAGATAAGGTTGTTGTTGATATCTCTGAGAAGATGTTTATGCTTAATAACTACGGTACACTCGATAGTTATAAGTCATTCCCTGATATCGGTGAATCAATTCAGGATGGCGTATTATGTTCACTCAGAGAGATATCAGCCCTCTCATCTCTCAGTGAAGCGATGATTCCTCATATCAATGATATCAACTATTACACAGATGGAATTATTACTGATATTGATATCTATAGTAATGCTACTGAGATTCAGGACAAACAGCTCAACTATTATCATCAGCATCTCATGAGATGGTATCAGGATATCTATTCATACATATCAACTATAATATCTGATATTGACCAGGATGATTCCAAGCTTCTTGATATCTATCACAAAGCTGAGAAATATCTCACAAATGCTAAATGGTCTACCAAGGAGAAACTCCCATACATCTATGTCGTATTCAAGATACTTCAACCAAAGACCATTGAGAAAGGTCAGAAGATTACCGGTCGTCATGGTAATAAGTCTGTAATCTCTAAGATCATCCCAGATGAACTCATGCCAAAAGATCAGTATGGTAATCATGTTGAGATGCTTGCTAATGGATTCTGCCCGACTAACAGAATCGTTGCATTCGCACTCTATGAAGCTACTATCACTTTCCAGATGGAATGTATTCATCGTTATATTGTTGAGAATAAACTTTCTAAAGAAGAAACATTTGATATGATTATTGGATATATGGAATTATTCAATCATCAGTATGCTGCTAAGATATCAAGAAAGTGTAATCTCAACCCAGATAAAGCTTATGCTGATATCGTAAAGAATGGTCTGTATCTTATGCTTCCACCATTCCAGGAGGAAAATGTTAGAGATGCTATTATTGCTGCATATGAGAAATGGGATGTATTCGAATACTTCGATCTTTATACAAAGCTTCGTCATCGTTGGATCAAACAGAAAGAATCATATCCAATTGGTTATCAGTATACATGGGTACTCAAACAGGAAGCTTCTAAGAACATGTCTGCAGTTGCTACTGGTAGGACTACACTTTACGATTTACCTATCAAGACATCTAACTATAAGAATCGTAAGATGAAGTATTCTGATAATGCCATCAAGTTCGGTGAATATGATACATACGGATTCCTTCAGGTTGTTGATGTTGAGACGTTTGCTAAACTCACAACATATTATCGTGGATCTCAGTATGAGCAGAACAGCTTACTCATGTCACATCTTAATGATATGCCTATACCAGAAGGAGCAATGAACCAGTTCCCTCAGCTTGACTGTCTGAAAGCATATCTCAAAGCAATTGGTATTAAACTGGAAGATGACTTCACAGTTAACTCAATCAATGCTATAGATAAGATAGAGAATTTCAAGATAGGTAATCATGATATTGATATATCCGGAGGACATCTCAGAACTGCACTGGTTGTATATTCATACTATTCACAGTATAAGAACTATCTGAGACTTCGTAACAACAAACCAGAAGCTACTATCGATATGAATGTATTTGTACAGAAGATGCTTACATGTACAGATGTATTCATTAATAAGAATCCTGATTTCATAAATACTGTATTCGCAATCTTCTTTGAATTGAGACCAATCTTCGATGAAGAAAAGTTCCTTAAATAATACACTTATATTTGGAGGGGGTTAAACCCCTCCAAACTGTGTAATTTTTGTATGCTGAAAAGGAAGAGAGAGGTTGATAATTCCTAGAATTCTGAAATTCGATATATATATTATTAATGTGAAGAAGGAGTAGAAGACTACTCTGGAATCAAAGATAAACCAATTTAAATAGGGGTCTAGTCAACCCCTTCGGATTTCAAAGGAGGAAATCTTATGTTAAATATCTTTACAATCATCAATCTCGCTGCAAACGCTGTTAACATGGGCGCAAATGCATACAGCCTTAACGGAAACAGAAGAAGACGTAAGGAAAACAAGCAGCTTGCTGATCGTCTCGATAAGCTTGAAAGCAGCTATAAGGCTGACATGAGCAACATCCAGAAAGATCTGGATGGCATTGCAAACGGCATGAAGGAAGTTAACACAAAGCTCGAAACCATTGGTACTTGTACCAATGGAATGGGCTATGACCTTCAGCATCTGCAGGATGACACAAAGATGCTTCAGGGTAAGCTTGAAGCACTCTATCACCAGCAGCCACAGGTTCAGCCGGTTCAGGTACAGCAGCCACAGGTTCAGGTACAGCAGCCACAGGTTCAGGTACAGCAGCCACAGGTTCAGGTACAGCAGCCACAGCAGCCAGTGTCAAATTCATAAAGCCGGTTGAACCGGCACGAACAGACACAAAATGGAAACTGCTTAAGATCAGAGTCGCATTAGCGGCTCTGATCAATGGCTTTGGCGACAATGTTCAGACGGTATAGAGAGCTAATTTAATTAGCTCTCTTTTTCTTCTTCAGAAGTTGTTTACTTCGTTGAAGAAACTGATCAATGATGCTTTGGTTCTAGCAGCATATGGGTCATCTTTGTATGCTAAAGCACCGGCATATTCAGATTTGGTATAACCATACTCATCGAACTCATGCATATTTTTATTTGCACGAATAATGTCACGACGAATCTGTTCTTCATGTCCAGTTGTCGGAACCATGTTGTTTATAGTATCTTCTTTTGTTTTTTCTTCATATTCATTCATAGCTTGTTTACCTGAATCGAATGTACATAAATCACGATTGATGCCAAATCTCTGAAGATCCTTACCATAGAACAATACAAATACTGTATGCAAGTATGACATTACACAGTCATCATGTGCACCAGATTCAGCAGCAATCTTACCATTCTTCAGAATAGTGAGAGTGTTCAGATCTTGTACAAGGTTTGGTGTATTGATCTTATCACGGTGATCACGTACAAGTGTTTTCAACAATGTCATCATTTCAGTACGAACCGATGGTGATACATTGGTTCCGATGTATTGTCTACTAATAGCTTTCTGCTTCAGAGTTGTTTCAATAGGATCAATGATAGTTGCGTTCTTAGAGATGTCAAGTCTTGGATCATGATAAACTCTTCCTATCAGACTACCTTCCTGGAAGAAGTCCATTATAGGTTTACCAACACCATTTGCTTCTGGACAGAACAATGCACGAGGAAGCATTCTTGCAAGTTCAGTAATAACACGCATCAAATCGAATGGACCCATGTATGGAGATTTACATTCTGCAACAACCTGAAGTGTGTATGGATGTAATATTGTAATAGCACTGTTGTCTCCACCAGTACCTGCAGCAATATCAATACCTATGAGATATGGAATAGTCAAATCAAAGTAAGGTTGATCTGACATCAAGTCTACGTTATGAACTTCGTGTTTATATACGAGCATAACAAACTTGTTGAGAAGAAGTATCTCATAGTCATGACGTATAACATGATTGTTGATATAATCAATATCTTCCTGACGGAACAGAACTTGTTCAGCACCACGATATCTTTGTAACAAGATACCACGACGGAACTCGTCCATCTTGTTAGCTTGGAGTGCAGCCTGATATTGTTCATTCAACCAAGCTTCACTCTTACGGAGTTGCTTGTAATCGAATTCGATATAGAATTTTGTAAGTGGAACACCATCATTTGCTGCAGATGTACCAGCAAACATTTCTTCAAGTTGATCATCCGGTACATCATAATATTTCTCAGAGAATCGAGGAGTCGCCTCAATCATCTTCATTGCAGCTTTACCTGGAGCTGAGTCCAAGTTACCAGGTGTAGATGTATACAATATACAAGTACGACCATGGTTCATTCTAGCAATACCACGAGCTGAGATGATAGCAGGAGAACAACCTTCGACAACGTTATCAATGTGAGGAATATATTCCCACTCATCAATGAATGCCATAAACAACGTATCACCACGAAGCAAGTCTCGAGCTGTATCAGGAGAATCTGATGAAGCTTTTACAGCGATAGTATTATTATGAGCATCATATCTGAGTGATTTAAGTCCTGGTGGTTTACGCCATTTAACCCATGGATTTGCCCACTTAGGTCCAGCCTCAATATAGTCACGAAGCATACCAGCATTACGAGTTGAATCAGCATCTTTAAGATGTAAGTATGGAATATTGATATTCTTCTGATCATATATGAAAGCATGTTGTACTAATGCAGTTGCTGTAGTTGTTTTATAGGTCTGACGAGGTTGACATAACTCTATATCGATTGAATGTATATAACACCAGATGGTTGCATGTGCAGCACGATGTAAATAGAATCGATACGGTTGAGGTGCACCCTTAGCAGGAACACGAACAACTTCTCTCATATAGAACCAAACATTTTCTTTTGATTCCAATACTAAAGCTTCTACTTCACGTCTTGTCAAGTCTTCTTTAAAAGGATCGATATCTTGAACATTAAGATGTGGATACTTAACTTCCAGACACTGATACCATCGTTTTATACCAAGATCTTTTAACTCTCGAGCTGTTTCAAGAAATGAACTATTAGATGTTCCAAAATCGTAGTAGCCTTTTTTATTAGTAATTGGATCAATTATCTCAACGATCTTACTCATTTAATAAACCTCCTTTGTTGAGAGTTATCCGTTGGTTTTCGATAATAATAAGATTCCATATATATATTATTAATGTGGAGAAGTAGAAATACTTCACCAGTATGAATACCCACATTTCAAGCTTTCCACTTTTGAAAGGAGTGATCTAATGAAAGCTGTATTATGCGAAGCTCGTCACGAGCATCCTGCAATCAATGGTTTACCCGCAATATACCCCAAGCAGGTGAACCCCATGGACTTTGGTCAGCTTGATCAGTTAGCGGCTGACTTCATGCTGTCACCTGTCAATTCAACCGATCTGGCTCTTAACGGGCTTGACCTGTACGTCACAGGTCTGACCCCGGCGGTCATCGCCGTAGTGCGTCAGTCTATCAATCTGAGTGTTGAGTTAAGGCTATGGCATTATGATCGTCAGACTGACGATTATGTCTGCCAGCCTGTAATCAGCACATGTATCGAGGAGCAGGCGTACGATTCCTATGGGGTCACAGTACCCTATGCTCCGAAGCTCTCAACTAACTGAAGGGAGGAGTTTTATGATCGTAAGTTTAATGATTCTCAGTCTTGTAATTATCCTCATTAACACGGTCAAGCCAAGTATCAGCGGTACGCAGATCGTTAGCGTTATCGCAACGATATACGTTATGCCAGCACTCATGGCAATGGTTGCAGGTGCAATGGTAATCATACCCATTAAGCGCCTGACAAAGCTGTTCAAGAAGAAGGGAGGAGGTGAAGCTGCATGACAGCCTATGAAAGACGAGAGCATGTCCTCAATACTTTTAACGACATGAAAAAATGGTGGCCGGATGCAAAACCCAGCCACACACCTGGACAGCTCGACGGATTTATGCTGGAGGGTGGAATCTCAATGTGTCTGTGTGAAACTGGATGGAATATCCATTTCGCATGCACCTTTAGAAGTAAACCGATAGCCCACTACATATTCAATACAGACTCTGGAATATGTATCTGTAATTTAGATTTCTCTATCACTGAGGAGATCACAGACGTAAGAAACATACTCAGTGATATCATTCCGTCAATGATGCATAAATATGACGAGGATTGTAATCTGGTGTCTGTATTTGAATGTCCAAACAAACCGGTTCGCATCGATTTAGATGCTGAGCCAGTCGAGAGATTATCAGCTGAGGAGATTGCGAAACGTATAATCGCATCTCTGAACAACGACAACGAATAATAATTATAAAAAAGAACCCCGATTAACACCCGGGGTTCTTTTTCTTGTTCCGTATTTATATCATTAATGTGAAAGGAGTGATAGTATGATTGATTTTGATAAACTTAAAACAATCAATACATCAATAGATCACATATTCCATGGTAAGATAATGGAATGTGATATGCGAGAAGCATCATTACAGATAGCAGAAAAATTCAATCTGTTATCCAGAGAGGAACTCGAAAGACTTAAGGTTCTTCCAAAGGAACAACGTGTTGTACAGGTAGGATGTATACAGCGAGATCATCCGGAATTCACAGAAGCGTATTACAGTAAGCTCAAGGAAATCAGAAAACATTTCATCGAAGTAAATAAACTCACGGATGATAATATCATAGCACTTCATTCCGATGCATTGTTTGTAAATACGAAACGAAAACTCAAGTTGGTAATCGATGGCATTGAGTTCCGTATCAAAGGTCAATGGACATCATTCATGAGATTTGATAATCTGGAGTTCTTTTATGATGATGACAATGAAGAGATGACGTATAAGAATGTACCGGATAGCTTGCTCAAGCTTCATACAATCGGATTATGTAAACACATTCTCACAGTATTCAAAATGATTGAGAATAATGATGAACGTATATTCGATTATCTGTCAGACTTCCAATCGAGGTATCTTAAAGGAGAACTCAGTTCGAACTATTACATACCATTTGCAAAGATCAATGGTGTTCCTTTGCAGGACAATCTCAAATTACTTTCATTCTTATGTTTGATGGCAATAAAGGAGTGTTAATATGAATGATATATTTGAAATCGTCATACCATATCTGACTTCAAGTAAGAAGAAGACGATGCTGACGATTAGAGTCTATACCGATAAGCAGGAATGGGTTGAACTATTCGTCAAACAGCACAACATCAAAGTTTACGATGTTAATATCTTAGAACCTGAATCATTCGGTAGAGATTTCCCAGATACTGAAATGCTGGATAGATTCGTATTCGAATCAAATGTAGATGGACAACAATATACCATTATAACATCAGAAGAGTTATTAGACAAAGCTATCGACTATGTCGGTTCTCAGTTCTCGGGTGTATGTGTGTTCGGAGATGCAATATTTAGAACAGATATCCCAATCATTGACATTATCAATAGACTGATCGAGAAAGTAAAACATGCTAGCATATTGGATTACTTTATGCTGGAAGGTTTACCGGATGATGATATACGAGAAAGATATAAGGCGTTCTCCGTTAAAGTATTCGATACATTACCAAATTCTCCATGTGAAGACGATCTCGTGGATGATTATATTTATGAAAGTCTTCATGTAAATTCATACTTACATGGAAAAGGTCCAGAAGCAATTACAGTAGAAGGATATGTTGAATACATGGCAATGTTACTATCTGATAGCGTTGATTGAAAGGAATGATTACAATGGCTAAGAATCTTTCACCGGAAGAGTTAATAATGACTCATATACCAAAGAAGATTGAGAAATATAAGTTCATCATCAAGGATGATGAATTGTTTGATGAACTTGTAAAATCTGAATCATTTGATATGGAGATACTCGATACCATTAAGAATGATAAACTCGTAGATGTTGGATATCATATGAACTTCATGACATTTGATAGGACAGTTGTAGCAAAGGCTAAACAACCGACTACGATTGATGAGGATAAAGGTATTGTAGTATCAAAGCAGCTTATAACCAAAGCAGACAAGAAGCTATTATCAGTTGGAGTTGCTACATTCGGATATGAGAATGCATCATATGTAATGGTAAAGTTCGAGTATGAAAAGTTCGACATTGTCGAGATATTCTTATTAGTAGAATAACATAAAGTGGGTGGGGCGTAAAGCCCCACCACACAGTATATTTTTTCTTACTCAGTAACGTACTGAGTACCTCTTCTATTTTTGAGACCAGAAGGATTTGTTCCTTTATCTCTGTTGAGATATTCGTTGTTAGGATCAGATGCGTAAGGGTTGCTGATAGGTGTAGATGTATACATAGGACCATTGTAGATCTTGGAGTGATCTGCAGGTTTGAGATCCTTCTCAGGAGGCATAACACGTGTAGGATCTTCCAGTACAGAGTTGAATACAGGAGCGTTGCCGACACCACTCTGAACGGAATCGAGATCTGGACGCTTGCCGCCACGGAACATAGCTGCGTTGATATCGCCATAGTCTGCAGGAATCTTGTCGTCGAAGAATGCATCTCCAGCACCAGGGTTGAAGTTCATAGCATTTCCGAATACAGCAAACTGACGAACGTATCTTGCAGCAAGATCGTTTACGTATGTAGATTGAACAAACTGACAGCTGAATACGAGCTGGAGTGTTTCAATCTGTGAATTACCACTAGCGTTAGAGTTGAAGATTGTATTACCAACCTTAGCGGAAGGAACACAACCAAGTGCCATAACAGCACCATCACATCTAGCACCTGAACGATCAAGTGCAATGATGAGGAACTCTGCAACCTCCCAAGCTGGTGATGGCTCCAATGCAGAAGCATTTGCACCAGTGTTAGGAGCGAATACACGCTGAGGTGTCTTATCTTGTTTGCTGACAGAACCAGCAACAAGACCGTGGTATGTTGTGAGACCTGTGATAGGATCTGCGATACCATCTATCCACATATTGTGGAAGTTTGCAACAGGACGACCAACAAGTTCAGGAACCTGAAATGTCAGCTGTTGCTGTTGCTGTTGAGACTGAGTTGTCGGGAAGTTGATTGTTCTACCAGAGAAACCACCCTGAAGCATTGCAGGTGTAAGACCTGCATCACCGATATTACAAGTAATACCGGTGTTGTAGTATTCAATCATCTTCTTGTAGGTTGCGAACTCCTTATTTGTGAATGCGGAGCCGTTAGCACCTGCAAAGTAGTGCATCAGGAAGTAAGGACCACGATACATTACTGCGATAACTCTGTTATTGGTTAATGGGTTAAGAGAACGAAGTGTATGCACATCAGGTGTGAGACCACCGAGCATACCAGTGTAGTGTGAGAGATCACCAGTATATTCTCTTATGCCGGTTTGTAATCCAATTGGCATAAAATGTCACTCCTTTCTTTCATTATGCACGACGATTTACATTGACGATAATCGGTACACGTACAATCAAGCCACGGAATGTAACATTCACTGTGCAGATTACGATGTCACCGCCATCAACGTTTACGTCACGTTCGAAGTCGATTCTAAGTGTTTGAACGATATTTCCAACCCAGTTGGAGAACATGTTCTCACATTCAACCTTCATAGTCTTGAGAATTGAATCATCAGAATACTCGAACAGATAACGCTCGATCTTCTGACGAAGCAGATATGTCAACTGAGAAAGTGTTCTCATGTTGGACTCCCAGATGAGATCAGATGTCTCATCGTCACCCTTCATGGTTCTCTGTGACATTCTACGAACAGTACCATTCTCATCCATGATCCAAGCATTACCGCCGAAGTTCCAGAGATCTTCTCTCTCTTCCCAGCTGTCGCCATCGATATCAGGGAATATAGATACGTACTCGGAAGAAGACATAGCTGTGTAGTCATTTGTGAATGGCTTGTTGATTGAATATGTCTTGCAGTGTGTGATAAGATTATCAGCACTACGCTTAGCATATGTGTATGTTACACCATCAAAAGTTGTGTAACCACCAACATCCCATGATGCATTCGGGTTAGTGAATCTTGAGTTGAATGAGTTATTGATGAGAACAGATGTATTGCCATCAGCGAAGCAACTGTCGAAGAGAACACTGAATCCTGAACCAGGTCCGATAGGTCTCTTAGACTCGGGAATACGATCGTATACACGCTCGATCATCAGATCATACATAGCCTGCTTAACATCAAGGTCAGCTGGTGAAAGATTCTTTATAAGTGAAGGATCGAAGAGAACCTCATCCTTTTCCTCATCAGTGAAGATAACTGAACCATTGATCCAGTCAGAAACTGAGTGATTGATCATTGTTGAGAATGCAGAACCAACTACAGTGTTATATGCAGCATCAAAGAGGAATTTAGCAGGAGTTCTGATAGGTGACATGATTCTAGGGTCGATCTGACCTCTGAATGCTTTTGTAAGCATTGCAGCATATCTGTACTTGAACTCAATCTCGTTGATTGTAGGATCATCGAGGAATCCAGCGTTACCGCCTTCAAGTTGTACACCACCACTCTTAGCATCAAGATTGATACCATAATCGTCAGAGTAATAGTCGTTAGGAATTACAGTACCTCTATCCCATTCGATCTTGTAGAGTGAACCTACAATATTAGAGATGATGTATCTGTTGATTTCCTCAGGGTTACCTGTAACGAGCGGAGTGTTAGTGCTGTCAACAGCAATCTTCCAATCTACATCTTCGATCTTAAGCTGACAACCTGTACCAGAACCTGTTGTAGTTGTGTCAAGTGCTGTACCTGTGATTCTGTCACCGTTTACACGTCTTTCACCTTCAGTATCAGAAGGAACAACCTCAGCAACACCACCTGTTGTGTTAGAACCAGTAATCTTAGTTACTGTGAACTTAATGCTATTGCTCGAAGAGTCTGTAACTGTAAGAATGTCGCCAACAGCATAACCTGAACCAGCATGATCTTCAGTTACCTTAGCACCCGTGTTCTCCCAAGTGTTGACATTTTCTGCATCATATGACAGTATATCATACTTAGAGTCGAAGATACCATCAACAACTGCACCAGTCTTAGTAGGAACAGGACCGAACTTACAAGAATAATTTCCAAGTATGTCTCTGTGACCGTTAGTTCCAGGGAACGCAGTATCTGATGTAGTAACATCATAGTTATTGAGATATATCAAGCCATTCTGCTTATCGATAACTGCAAAGCCTGGAATGAATCCACGCTTAACATATTTCTCATCAGTTGTAGAACCGTCATAGATAGATATAACGTTCTCGATACCGTACTTATCTTCGTAAGGAAGCTTCTTAATTATATCAGCCATACTATAAGCTGTTCCAAGTACAGGTACATCTTGGTCTTGTGCGTCAGCATTTACAGGATACAGTGTGAATGAAGTAATTGTGACTCCATCTTGACCTGTAATGAGCTGAGCAACCATTTCACCAGGTTTAACACCGTCTGCTTGAAGTTGAGTTGTGTTAATAACTGTATTTGAGTCATAAACCTTAACGATTTTTGACTTGATAAATCCAGTACCACCTTCAACAGTCATTGTGTGGTAGATAGAATCAAATGTTACTGAAGTAACAGCCTGTGAATACTGGTTGATTGCACAAACTATTGAGATTCTTGGATTCGAGTTCGATGAACCTTGAGTTGTGAGATATACATCACCGATGTATACAGACTGACCAGGTGTGTTAATACCATAAGCCATGTTGATCATCTTATCCTTAAGAACAACATAATCAGCTGGTTGATCAGGATTGTGTGAAACCTCAAGATTATAAAGACGATACTCCTTTGGCAGCTGAGGAACGTCAGTGTCAATTGCATCAACCTGATAGAATGGAAGATTTACATCAAGACCTCCATCGTACAGATACTTACCTGTGATCATATCAAATGTGTTGATGCTGAGAGTTTTGATAGGCTTTGTGTACTGATCTGTAGTATACTCACCAGTCTGCATTTCACCGTTGTAACACTTCATGTATGCTTCGAAGATCTCAGCAACACACTTCTCATTGATAATAGGCTTTACAACAGAGCTACCAGCTTCACGAGCTGCGATCTGGTTGTTAACGGTCTCGATGTAATCAAGTCTGTCAACATTATCAATGTTTACAAGAGAAGCTGTAAACTCCTCAATTACATCAGATGTACGGCTGTCAAGTGTAGCGAATACATATGCAGCGTTAGCAGGGTTTCTTGCCTGGTTTACAGTGTCGATAGAAAGATGCATGTTGTTGTAAACAGCACCACGACCAGCAGCTACTACAACAGCGAAGACTCTTTCAGTCCAGCCGTCAGCTCCCTGACCCAGTTTAGCGTTCTGAGAAATAATAGCCTGAGCGAGTTTCTCAGGGCTCTTGAAGTTACTCATGATTGCACCAGTAGGTTCAACGTGTGCCTTGAGGAACTTAACATGGAACAGTTTTGCAACTGGATCCCACTTATATTTAGCTGTGATTGTCTCGAATGCGTATACTGAATCCTCAGGAGTTACACGCATCAGCTGTACAGGTGCACCTTGTGCGATAAGTGAAGTAGGATATTCAATTGCCTGACCATACTTCTTACGGTCGCTTGTGGTAATCTTGTTGATACCGTATGCAACACGTGGAATATCTGATCTAGCAACCTTGATCATCTTGCCGTCTTCACCCATTGGGAAACCGCTAACTACCATTGTTGCGAAAACTGAAGGATCATCAGCGAATACGACAGGAGTCTGACCATTGAAACCGGATCTGTCTACAATATGTATGATGGTGTGCGGAAAATGATATTTCATTCCGTATTTAGCCTCAATCATATTTTTCAATTCCTTTCATATAAGATTTATCTGTACAATCATATGAATCGCAAATATAATCAATACAAATATTATTCATCTATCTCTATATTTATAGAATCGCGATATAACTATAGAAGGTTAGATGCTTATTGATTCGTTAGTATAACCGGGGGAAGTCCCCCGGTTATCTGATTATATTTCATCTTCGCTAACTCTTACAACTGGATATGATCTGGACATTTCATCAGTTGCATTTTCACTTACAAAATCAACATCATTGATTGTTGCAGTTGGTAAGTTTGATTCGTCATCAAGTAAATTGTATTTACCACTTACTGGATCTTTGACAGCGTTTGCATAGTAAGCATCTTCAACACCACGACTTGATACTACAACCTGAACAACACCATCACGTTCATGCTGAATATTTACATTTGGATTTGATATGTCATCCAGAAGTTGTTCAGCTGCTGTTACGTCTGCAGTGACATATTGCTGTGGTTGCTGTGGAACAACAGTTCCTTTACTGAGTGAATCAAATATTGAATCAAGAACCATTGTATCATTTGCTGGAGATCCACCGAGTGTTGATTCTGGAGTTTTACCATATGCTGAACCACCTGAAGCTGTATTTGAGACTTGTTGCTGTTTGATCTTGATATCCGCAATGTTCTTCTTAACAGCAACCTTTTCTTTGTTGATTGCAGTTATTGCATTACGTGCTGCGGTGATAGCTTGGAATGCAGCTATATCATCTTCGGTAAGACCATACTTATTTTTATCATTGATAGATTCCATGAATTTCTTTTCGAAAGCTTTCAATGTTCTGAGTTGATCTGCAGCGGTAGCATTCAATGCAGTTATATCAGATGAGAATATTCTATTAGGATCGATCTTGTCACTGAGTGGTGGCATGAATGATTGATCGTTCATAGTGTGTAATATAGGAGATGAACTCTCCCAATGTGATGACGCATATGGTGACACGTATTGATTCAACCTGTAGTATGTTGGTTGGGTTCTTAACATGTCATAGTTTCCTTCCCATGAAGGGCATTCACTTGAACCCACTGACAGTTCAACAGATTCAGGTTCTTCTTCAGATGTTCCATACTTATTGAAACATCCATAGATATCTGCTAATGACATAAGTTTACCTCTCTTCGATAGTATTCATCCAACGTTGAATACAATGGAAACAATCACAGGTTTCATCATCGTTGAATGTACATTTAGGTTTTGATCCAAGTAATGATAATATACAATATTTATTATCATCATGATACTTGGTGAGGTTATCATTCATAGTTATCAGAATATCGAATGTGTTGTATTTATTCAATGATAAGTAATGAGGCTTTCCATTTTCCATTCGGAATAATGGACGTTGTTGCATTTTCTTTTTCGGTAATGGCTTTCGATATTTCTTTAATATATTTGGTATATCAAACATATTAAACCACTCCATTCATCATAGTTTAGTCAAAGTATATAATGCTGAAGTAAACTCCTTTCCTGTTGAATAAACTCCAGTACCCTGTAAACGTACGTTATTGACTTTGGCTAACATTAAACGTTCAGCTTCTTCATTAGCTTCGTCGGTCATCAAACCACAACTCTTAACGGTATCACCATCATAGTCGCCATTCCATTTAGGGAGGTTGCTATTGGATGGTGTAAGAGTATCCTTGAAGAATGTTGCAACCTGGTGATGATCCATTGTAACATCGACATACGGATAGTACGGAAAACGTTCATTCTGGAATGTAATGTCACAAGTTTTGTTTGTTGACAAGATTACAACTCTAGTGAAGAACGCACCGAGGTAGTTGCCGATAGGATATCGAACAGTATAGCACATACGTTTCGCATCAACGATACCATGCTTTGCAGCAATGTAAATGACATCTGTCAATGTGAGTGGTCTTGTAAATGTTTCCTGTTTACGATTATCATACATTGTAATCATGATTGGATGTTGATGTTCAGCATCAAGATACAGAATACGGAAACGAGCTCCATAGTTTTCACGATACACATCAAGCATATCAGCAATAGCACGTTCATCATACATGTTTGCCAATACAGAACCATTGACTTCTTCTGGGTTATTGTGAATAGCTTTGATGTTATTGTATGATAAGAATTCCTTGATCTGATATCTAAGGATTGGATTGAATAATGTACACAACGAATGGAGAGGATAACCAGTATCAAAGATACCAATCGGAGGTTCGTCTTCTTTATAGGTTGGAGCTGAGATAACGTTTCTCGCAGTCCATACAGCAGTCTTTGCGAGGAGATTCTTCTGAAGGAATCCATTCTTGGTTCCAAGATACTTCTGAATGTATGTATACAATTCAATGATTGAATCTTGGAGTTTGTTGTGAACCTGTGCAGCGGTTGTAGTAACTCTTGCAGTGATACTTTTGAAACCGAGTATCTTCATATAGATAGAATTGATTTCCGATTTAACAGCACGACCATTCTTCATACCGATAGGACGGAAGTTTGGAGGTAATACAAGAAGCTTATTAATGAAGATAAGATCTCTTGGACACTTTGTCAGGATGTCAACATTGTCATCATTTCTGGTTTTAAGTGTTTTAGCAATATCGATATCATTCCATATCTTATACAGATCAACAATTCCCGAATACTGACCATCCTGTGATTCAACAAGAACTCCATCTTCAAGATTGAATCTAGCTAAACCATATGCACATTTACGAAGAACACCACCACTTCTATTGATGATTGTCTTTGCTACTGTTGGATTGAATACTCTGATAGGAAGTTTGATGTATCCACATTTGTACCAGCGTTCTTTTGGAGTAACACCAAAGATCTCTTCAGAGAATAATCCATCTGGATTGTATACATTCTGAGCTCTGTAAATGACAGATGAAGTTACCTCTTTCAAATCATTTACTTTGATATCTTCTTCTATATTATACAAACCTTGAACTTTCATTATTATCATTCCTTTCTGAACGAATGTTATTACGATGGAGTTTTTCCAATTATTTCGAAACAATATTTATATCATTTTTTTGTACTGAGGATCAACATCTTTGTACACTTATAATCAGAAGGAGGAATATAAGATGATAGACTACATTATCGACAACGATGACAACCCAATGATGGATATCAAGATTAACCTTGGTACTGATAAGCCATTATATAAGTATGTCATCAAAGCTCTCAAGTCATTGGAGATAATCAATCTCTTAAGATTGTATCCAATCAAAGAAGCACCAATCAACACATATCCGTTTCTGTATGTAGGTAACTTCAAATGGAACCCACACCCTCATCCATCAGAGTTACAGACCAGACGTAGAGAAACAGGTACAAAGATCCAGACTAAAAGTATTGCTGATATCCGAGTTGGCTTACTCGACTTTGATATAGTCTGGGGTGCAAGGGATAAGAACAAATGTCTTGAAAAACACATCGACCATAATGTTATCATGGTTCCTATTGCAGATGAACATGGACGTTATATGCTGGACAACATTTTGTATGCTGAATGGCAGTTGGTTGATAAATTCCTGTATCCATCCGGTAAGAACTCAGTAACACTTAAATCATTACTTCCGATTGTGGTTCGGCGTTCTGAGCATGACCTTGTATCAATGGATGGATATGCTATTACCTGTACCAAGGTAATGGATGTAATGATATTCAAAACATACGAACCAATCATATCATGTTTCATGCATATCACATCTCCACTGTCATTCCTTGGAGTATATCCAATCGTACAGTTTACAGATACGATCATCAATGATAAGATGGACTATGAATATTATCAGCCGAATCCGGATGTTGAGGTATATATCAAAGCATATCGTAAAGGTCTGGAAGAATTCGAATATGTTCGTTCCATTGTATACATGCTCGTATCACTGATAAAGGAATATGAACCTAAGAATCTTGATGAACTCACAGATCCATCATGGTGGGTATATCAGCTTTCATATTATCCGAATAATGAAATCGAACATCGTGGTGCATGTAATGTAATGCATGTAGCAAGAATGCTTGACACAATATCAGCGTGGGAACTTCCGATACCTGCATCTGATAAAAGTCATATGGTTTCATTGTTAAGATATGTACTTCAGACTGAGTTCACAGATATCAATATCTATTCATTCGAAAATAAACGTATCAGATTAAACGAAGTCGTTTCTACAATAGTGACTGCTAGAGTATCAGACAATCTCAAACGTTTATTCAGATATGGAATACTTGCAAAGACAAAAGATGCTGAAGCTAGTATGAAGTTTGCTCCGAATCTCATCATATCAAAGATTCATTCACTTGGCACTATTCATACAACAGACTTCACAAATGACATGGACTTCTATCAGTCTATGAAGCTCACGAGAAAAGGTCAATTAGCGGCCTGACATCTCATATATGCGGGAACGTCTCGTGCTACGTGAGGGAAGAACGAGAGGCGACTTATAGTTTACGAACAGAATAAGCGTTGGGTAAAGCTTTAACTACCAAATGTCGAATGGTAATGCTGTAGACTTCCGAAAGGTATGGTAATAAGGTTAAAGATATATCCTCAATCCGCAGGGAATCTTCTATCCAATTATAATATGAGGAGGTGATAATATGACAGATTTCAAAACGATAATCATCGATGGATGTGAAACAAATTATACCGTTGACACGTCTGGTAGAATCTATAGTGGTTTTAGAAAAAGATTTTTAAAACCATATCCAAATAAAAATGGATATTTACTTATAGATATTAATCACTGTGGCAAAGTGTATACACGTCAAGTACATAGACTTGTTGCTAAGGCATTTATTCCAAATCCACTACATCTTGAAACGGTTAATCACAAAAATGGAAATAAAACTGATAATTCAGTTACCAATTTGGAATGGATGACTATAAAAGATAATGTAAGACATGCATGGAAAACAGGATTAGCAAAACCTAGATGTGGGGAACTTAATCCTGCAAATGTATATCCAGAACAACTGATTCATTTGGTTTGTCAGTTAATCGAAGAACGATATTATTCAAATAAAGAAATAGCTGAGATGTGTGGTGTGAACGTCACACTTATCCGTGATATAAAATTTCGTGGTAAATGGAAACAGGTATCATCATTATATGATATACCACATGTACCAAAATATTATGAACATACTAAACATCGAGATTTCATAGATAAATGCATTTCTAATGGAATGAGTAATATTGATATACTAATCGAACTTAATCCAACCGATGAATCACGTCATTCATTTCATAGGTATATTCAAAGACGACGTGATATTTATAATCATGATAGAAGAACCCTCAACGACTATCCCAGCGATGGGAGTACACTCGCAAGCTAATGGTGGGTGGATACGAGATGCATATGATTGTCGGGATGATAAGCATATGAAGATATAGTCTGCTCTTTAGGGAAATCCTAAAGAAGTTCATAAGAGAACTGCGTGAAGTTGCGACTCACGTGAACACAAGGCCTAATTCGCTTGGCAATACTGATGCTCACAAGATAGGATTCTCACATAAACAACTCAACCCAAGTCAGATTGGAAAGATAGATTTGTTTGAATCTGTTAAGGATGTTGGACAAACATCGATGCTTTCACCATATGCAGATCTCTCAGATTTCAGAAAGTATGACAGAGATAAATATCCGAACATTAAGTATGACTTATATAAATTCATCAAGACTGAATTTGATGAGATTGTATCGGTTGAATTCAATTGTTCATCTATCGAAGAATACAATGATATTATTGATAAACTTTGTCATGAATCAATAATTACACTTGATCACTTCATTCCTGATCTGATAAATAATTCAGAATTCTTCAACTTTATCAAAAATAGTAAAGGAGGATTCTAATGAACCCACGCATATACTATACGTTGATGTATGGTACAATCAACAAGGATCTCAGAGTCGACTTTTGTTTTACTTACGACAAAGATCCAGAAAGTAAATTCAGAACCGTCAAAGAGAATGATGAAAAACAAACAGTCTATATCAGACCGAGTTATTCGGTAACAATCTCAGAAGGATTTGATAAACCTAGACTGTTTATTCCAGGTGCTCATCTTCCATATGTCACTGATATAATATCTAAGACTTTGAAAGCGGTATCAAAACATATGATGGAATTATATCCTAAGATAGGAAACCCAGAATTTGATGTTGATATCGTCGCACTTGAAACATTCACAAAAGAACATGTGGTATCTGTTAATGGATACAATGCAGTGCCATGTATTTATGTTACTAGAGAGAATGAATGCAAACCTGCTATCAGAGTTAACAATCCTAAAGGTGAATCTATTAAGTTACCACTTACGGATGCTATCATCATATCAAGAAAGTTTGAGACACTTGATCCAGATACATTCGGACTTACATTATTTAATATGATACGATAAATCTGGAATTCTAAAATTCCATATTTATATTATTTAAGTGGATATGCAATAGTGTATTCAAAGAATCCGGTTTAAACACTATCAGAAATCTGTACCGGATTCATCCCTCCGTGGTAATTGGTCATGCCTCGGAAGGATGGTACATAAAAACAGCGGGACCTCGAGTAACCTGTTAAATGGATAAGGTGAAACTGGAATCCCATAAATTCCCTGTTTTGCTGTTCAGGGTATCCATATTATTTACCTTCATATGATGCCGGGGGATTCTCCCCTCGGCATTGTAAATCTTTTTGAAAGGAGTATTTATATGACACCGAAAGAAAGAGTGGCACTTGAAATCAAGAGTATGGAAGCATTCAACAATGCAAGAGCTCTTGAGAAAGAGATTTATAAGTACAAGGAAGTACCACTTAAGTATGAATGTGAACATCCTGGTTTCGATATCGATGAGACCTTACGTCTTTATCAGGAATTTATGGATGCATTTGACCAGACATATACACAGCTACAGGAGGACATTGCAAATGGACGTAACTAAAAAGTTAGCCGACATTCATCACATTGTGATCGAGAATCCTAAGGATGATGATCACACTTACCCCGAGCTTCAGAAGCTCTACACACGTCAGGAACTTGCTGATCGTCTCGAATCACTCTATGCTATCAAGCATGAAATTGAATATAATATGAGCAAGAGAAAGATTACAAGTTATGAAACAAAGAAATTTGCTGATGCAGTTTATTCCATTCAGTGGATCATGAGTGAACTGCTCAGAGATTTCAAATCAGAAAAGGAGGAAGAATAATATGTTACCCGTATTAAAACATTCAACGCAGAAGGTGTTTGTATCCCAGGCGATGCAACACTCAACACCTGAAAAGGTTCACGCAGAACGTGAAGAAATTATGGAGAAGCTGAAAAAGCTGTATCCGAATAATGAATTCATACTGATAGATCAGTACGACATTCAGGATCCACCCGAATGGGAATCCAAATCTCCCAGAGGCATCAGATGGGCACGACTTGCACGTTCCATTGATATGATGGCAGATGCGGATCTCATTGTATTTACAAACAATGCATTGGATTACAATCAGACCGGTATACTTGCACCTGGTTGTATGTCCGAACATGCAGTTGCTTCCAAATATCAGAATGAATATCCAAATGAATATAAGATCATGTATGAATATCAGTTGGATTATGAACTGACGAGTATCGACGTACCACAGTTCAATGTTAACATCATTGAATGTGTGAAAGCTGATATCGACAGATACAACAGATATTGGTGTGAGTTGATATCAGTTGTAAAGAAACACATGCCTGATATTGATATGAATGATTTTCTGATCAACGATACAGTTAGTAATTGGGTGTTAGAATACTCTTTAGGTTCAATGAGTATTGTTGTATCATTGAATAAATGTGTCGTAACCCATGACATTTGTTATGATGATGGTGCGTTCTTTGAATTCAGCATTTTTATACCGACGAATGATGTTCCGGGAACAACATACGCGAATATCATCATTAGATCATACTACCGTGATGATCTGGTCAATGGCATCAGAGTTCATGAATGCACTGACACTAAAGTTCCAATTATAAAAGATATGTTCGATGAATTAAAGGAGGTATGCAAACATGAAACCAGAACCGATAAACCAGATCTCTTTTGAGCCAGTTTTGTGTTTTGGTAAATTTGTACTGTTTACTGGACACAGAATCGACAGATCCACAGTCCCCGAAGGACTGTGGGTATACGACATCAGGCATGGTGACGAAGGAGATTGGACAGATCCAGTTGAAATTCTTCCACATGTATTATGTAACTATATGGGAAGTATCGTTTCAACAGAACGTTTTCCAATTGACTTTAAGGAGTCATACGTTATTATGGATCAGAACGGTGGAGACTGGGATTATATCGAATGTCTTGAAGATGAAGATCTTTGGGATGATTATGATAACATTCCCGATACACTGGAAGGATATATAAACTACACGAAAAATGAAACTGGTTGGGACATTCCACTGAGTAGTCTCTTACCAAGAGAAAAAGAGGAGGAAAATTAATATGGTAGTCATGATAAACAAGAACGAGGTTTGTGTCGTAAATGATGAAGAAGTTTCAACATACCAGAATAAAGGTTATGAAACACTCATAACCGATATGGGTTTCCGCAAGCATCCTGAATATGTAGAATGGGACGTATTTAATCACATTGACACAATATATCCGCTGACAATCAAAGCAGACAGATACAGTGGAGCTTATAGTAGAGGTAAATACACCGCATGGCCATGCGGTGAAGAGGATATACCAGATGGAGTATTCATGGATGATGTTACATGCGCCCACGAATGGGGTGTAATAAAATCTGAAAGACAGCATGTTGGTATTGGTTGTACACCATCAGTTGCACTTCTCGATCTGTATCTGAAGCAGCATTCAATCTTTGTAGAAGATTACATGTTTACTGTAAAGAATACAGACGATGGTATCAGTATCACACCATTGAATGAAAGACCTATTAAAATAGATTTTAATACTGCAATGAAGATTGCGGAAATGGTGAGCTCTAAAGCAAGAGCAAAAGCTGATGCTGTAACTGATAATGAAAGAGTTACTGATATTGCTGAGATGGAAGAAGAACCGTATAATTCACTCATCGATCCTGCATGGTATACAATGAGACTTGACGAGCTTGATCTTGAAAATGCAGCTCTTATGGTATCATCGTACGTATCGGATTATGACAGTGATCTCGATACAGGAATCCTTGAGACTGAAGGTGGTATGCTTGTCGTTGACGTAATCAACAAGAAGACCCACGAGAGTGATACTGTATTCTGGAATGACGATGAGACATTCCGTGTATCATTCAAGGAAAGACTTCTCAGAGTTCTCAGAAAGTTAACAGCATGATCAACTCATTCAGAGACGACCATTTCTTCTTATCAAATTTCTATCCCGTTGAGATCAAACTTGACGGGATAGTTTATTTGAATGCTGAAGCAGCTTTCCAAGCTCAGAAAACATTCGATATTGATGAGAAGAATAAATTCGCAACAATGACTCCAACTCAAGCGAAGCGCTATGGTCGTAAAGTAAAGCTTCGTGAAGATTGGGAAGACGTCAAAGTTTCTATAATGACTGATGTTGTATCTCAGAAGTTTTTACAGCATCCACATCTGTTGGAGAAGCTGTTACAAACTGGAGATGAAGAACTCATTGAAGGAAATACATGGCGTGATTATTTCTGGGGTGTATGTAAAGGTAAAGGTAAGAACAACCTCGGAAAAATTCTGATGAAAGTCAGAGAAGCATATAAATCAATAAGGTGATTAAGATGGAAGTAAAACATGCAATTGCTGTACCGACAGTAAGAATATCACCGAATGAATTTCATGAAAAAATATTCGGTACAATATCAAATGGCATATACCTTGGACAAACTTCATATCAGGCTATCATCGAACACAAACCAGTTCATTGTACGATAAAGAATATTTATCTTTATGATGAACTGTATATGTATCTAGCCATAATCGAAGTTCCTGATGAGTATGTTGACAAATATAATGAACTCAAAGAGAAATACGGACTTGATCTCCGTCTTCATCCAGTATACTGTTCACCGGATAATACACCTGGACAACCTGACTGGAATAAATATTGGATTTGCTGTTGGATTCTGAATGGTCCCGATCCAGACGCTCCATTGGAAGGAGGTGATTCGAATGAGTGAAGAAGAAATCAGAAAACATTTCCAGCACAAATGTAATACTGGATATGACCCACTTCTTTGCGTTCATCTGATATACTATCCAACGTTCTTAGATAGAAATACAAAGACTGGACAGATGTCAATACGTAAAGATATTGATAACATTAAGGGTTACAACCATCAGTACATATTTGTCGATAGAGTAATAACTGAAGACAAATATGTTGAACTTATCACCAAGACCAAGACTAAGACTATTGGTGAACTCGCTGATGTTGATAAACTTAATATGACCGAATGTGGTATCCCGACAAATGGTGCTGATGAAGAGGAAGCTGGAATATTCTGGCTGAAACCAACATCCAAATGTAAAACCTTGCAAGACTTATTCACAGTCTACCAGGCTAAAATCAAAATCTTATTCGGTACAAAGTAAGGAGGTGAACTTATGTACACAATAGAAATCTCATGGGGTACATGTAGAGAATACAAAGTTAAACCCATAGCTGCGGAGAGCTTTGACAAAATGATCTCCGTTCTTCAGGGAGCTTGGGATGTAAATGTCCAGACTCTCAACATATCTGCAAAGGTGTGTGAAAATGACAAAGTTATTTATGATGGACCTCTCAACCAGTATGTGGTTAATGGATTCCGTTATAAAGCTATGAAGGAGGGAAAAGAATGAATTCCGCAGAATTAATAAAAATCGTATATGAATGGCTCAAGGATCTTGGAGTTGATCACAAATTCGATGTCCTCAGAGAAATGGATTGGGGAATGGATAAATTCACAGTCAACTATAAAGATAGTATGTTCCATATCAATGTCATGACGATACTTGATGGTTCGATTGATCTCACTATCAACGATGAACCTATTCTGTCAATCAATACGGAGACCGGTCATGTCACCATTGATGATTACTATCACAAGACTGTGTATGAAAAGAAGATGGGTCCACTTGCATTCTATCAGATCAATGATCTCTGCACAAGAGTAAAGAGTCCTATAACATCAAAGGTTTACGATATTGCTAAAGGTGTTGAAGAATGGCTCTCACATATGACAGTAACATATGACCAGCATATCTATCATCCCACCGTAATATCAACTGGTATACAGTATGATGTTAAATCCGGTGACCACACCATTACAATCAAGATCTTTGTTCTGGAAGACAGATGTGTTCTTAAGATGAATGATGTAACAGTCTTGACATATAAGGATATGGTTCTGTTGAACATCAATGGTACATTCCCTCCGTTCTCACATGCTGAAATCATGAATCTTGCGAAGTGTGTTTCTAAGCATACCGGTAACAACGAAGATGTTCGTGAACTCGAACAATGGGAAATTGGATCCAAGTGTTTCAATGTCGTTGAACAGTTCATCATGAAACTCACAAAGACAAATCCTCATTTCAGCAACGCTCGTTGTGTTGATAATAAAAAGGATTACAGTGAATGGAATGTTGACGCTGGAGTTACTTCAAAGAGCAATGTAAGAATAAAACTTGTATGGCATAATAATAATCATTATATAATGTCAATAAGCACTCCATGCAAATGGTTCCATCTCTTCGATGTATATGATAACGGCTCTGTTATCAAATACTCTGAAGCCGGTGTACATAATATTCTTGATCAGGAATATCTTGATGATTTGTATGATGGATTCAAAAGAGTTTTCAATAATTTTGGAGACGATAAGAAATCTGAATCTGATGATGACAAACATCTCACTGATATCAAGGTTAGAGTGTATAAATGGTTGAAAGGTTTTATCAACATACATGGTGGACACATTGATGTATTCAGTGATAACAGTTGGACCTATCACGCCAACTTCAATGGAAAACCATCAGTCACTGTTGGAATATGCAATGCGCATGATAAATACTTATGGATCGGCAATCCTAGTAATAGAGTCATATTGTTCGATGTGAATGACAACTGGAAAGCTGAATTGTATGCATTCCATCATGAGTGGTTCCCAATAATGCAACAAGACATATTCAGACTTCAGGAGTCTCTTAATGAACTCTACTTAGCAAACAAACCTGATTCCACTGATGAGGATCTGCTTGCATCAATCAGTAAAGAATACAGAACAATCACTGATGTTCTGACCGATGATTTCAAGGAGAAAGTGGATGAACGCAACAAGGAATATGAGGAAATGAAAAAGTTCATCGATGACCTCAAGAAACTCGTTGAAGAAGACCCTGAACTTGCTGCAAAGAAACTTGGAATCAAATGTGCTGATGACATAGTCCACAAACAACCTGAATGTGCATATACATTCACTGAGAGTGGTGTGAAGTGTACATATGTGGATGATGGTTCCATGGAAGACACTGTGGTGATATCAAAATCTGCAGCTGAGAAACTCTGCTCGAAACCTCCTGCTGTTATCAATAATGCAAGTGACTTCATAGAGAAATCTATGTTGCTTAATGCATTTCCTCCTAAGGTCGAGGTTGTTAAGTCTAGACCTCATAACTTCAAGACTTGGGCTGGAATGTTCTCTCACAGACCAGTTGACGAAATCAGAAAAGATCTCAAAGAAGCTGTTGAGGGATTTAAACCTGATGTATGTTATATCGATAAAATATTTGCAGCTGATGTTATTAATATAAGAAAGGATGAAAGTAAAATGAATATCCCTACAATAAAGCATGTTCTCTTTAATGAGACGAAGAAAGTCACAACAGTTCTCTTCACCGATGGAACTCGTGTGACATCAAAAGCGGTGCCTAATGTTGAATTCGATCCTGAGGTCGGATTCGCTATGTGCATCATGAAGAAGCTTTATGGTAACAGATCCAAGTTCCAGAAGGTAATCAAGAAATACCGCAAAGCTGGAGAGCACAGAAACAAGAAGATTGCTGATAAGGCAGAGCGTAAAGAAGCTAATGCTGAAAAAGCATCTGACGAAGAAATATAAAAAGTGGAACAAAGTAACATATAAATACATCAATCATTAATTGAATGAACCTGTCAAATGATTTTGATTAATGATTGATGACATTACCTTAGGCGACATGCATGTTATTCGCGGTCATTGAAGAGTAGACAGCTGGTGCATGTCCGCCATGGTATTCTATATCGAGGAATGCCTCCTCAATTCCCCGGGTGTTTGTACATCCGGGATCTCGCACGTTAGCTCAGTTGGTAGAGCATATGATTCATACCCATATGGTCGGTTGTTCGATTCAACCACGTGCGACTATATGCCTGAATGTCGAAATCGGCAGACGAGACAGAATATTGAACAGATGGTGAACAATTTATGGATAAATTTGTTAATCAATACTTGAATTTCCTTAAAACATACATATTCCCAAAACAATGTTCATCTTATTATGGAAGAATGACTCAATTAGGTAAACATCCCGATATGGCGAAATAGGCATACGCGCTGGCTTCAAGTACCAGTTCCGAAAGGAATATGAGTTCGACTCTCATTATCGGGATTTTCCATCATCTGTTCAAAATCTGTTGTGAGAAATCACGTGTGGGTTCAAGTCCCACTTCAGGTATTAAGGGATGACCATCAAAGACTTGTTTGCGTGTCTCTGACTTTTGGTTCACCGGTCATCTCTCTCACCCCTATCCCCGGGTAGCCTTGCGTATCTACCCGGGCAAAAAACGACGGATAACTCAGCTGGTAGAGTACGTAAAGGAATCTAGATTTAGATTCGTACAGCAATTAACTTGCATTCTAAGCACGGTGTCGTAGGTTCGAGTCCTACTCCGTCGACCATTATTGTTATTGATATTCCGGGGCACGAAGCCCCGGAATATTTAATAATATATTTTATATTAAATTAAAAGGAGAGATTTAAAATGACAGATCATGAAAAGGAATTAAACGATATGAGGGTGAAAGACTTCCTTAAACGAGCTGAAGTTCTTAAGGAGATACAAGTTCCATTGTATGCATTAACAGATGTCACTGAAGAAATCAAGAGTATCTTCACACAGAGAGTTGAAGGTTACATGGAGATGTCACCCGAACAGAATGTATACGATCAGTATATAATGTCAGCAGAAACATGCGATGTTGAAAGGGATCTTCATGAATTTGAATTCAATAAGAAGTTATATGGTTTAACCAACCTTGGACTTGCACCAGCAGACATCTTCTTCTCAAACACCATACCTGTTAAACACATGGTAATTCAACCAAAACTTTATCCAACCGACAAAGTAATTGACTCATATGAGCTTCATGTTGTTGATGATGAAACACGACTTAAGAATATTCAAGCTGTTCTCAATGGAGATGCTAAAAATGCTACTGTTATGTGGATGCGGCATACAGCATATACAATAAAGAATGGTGTTAAAGGTTGGATGAGGGTATATAAGAAATTCACTGTAGAAAAAGATGCCAACTATATTGGACTAAATAAAACCATATATCTGGAAACATCTGAATCATTCAAGGAATTATTCGGTGTGGAAGTTTACAGAAGAAGTCCGGTTCATTCATTAAATTTGCTTGGTGAAGAAGAACACCAGGTTATGATGGAAGTATATAACGCATGGTATACTCTTCAGCAGTGTATCTTAACAAAAGAACTTAGTTCGTATGTCAAGAAGACAAGAACCTCAATGGATTTCATGAAGAATAAATACGTATCAAGTAAGAATAAGAAGATGATAAATAAATACATCATTCAGCTTGAGAAAATCCAGGAGGCTTTCATTATCAACTCTGAAGAAACTGGAGATTCTGGTAGAAAGTATCGTAAACCATTATGGCACGTAACCGGTCATTGGAGACATTATAAATCCGGTAAAATGGTCTTCGTTCAGGGCTACTGGAAAGGTTCAGAAAGAAATAACGACAACATCAAGACTGCACCTGTTGAGATCTCAATTGACAACTGGCTTGACACACTTAATGTCGACAACAATTAACCGGTAGGATATATATATATTACACAATATAGTGAACATATAAATATATTGTGTAATATATGAGAATATAGCGCAGTCGGTAGCGCAACGCTCTTTTAAAGCGTGGGTCGAGAGTTCGAGCCTCTCTATTCTCATTAGGTGGTCTTCAGACAACCACCAGATATCTTCCTAACAGCCAGCGTATCTAAACAATGCGCTGGTACATATGTACATTCTTAAGTTGGTCGCTTAGAATGTGCTCCCCCTAGCGACATTCATGGTCGCGACATATCCTTTCAATATGGCTCCCGAAGGAGCCATATACCTCTATTTTTTATACTGGATTATAAATTTTATATGAAAGGAGTGTTTCTATATGAAACCTGAGATTGAACAGAGAATGCAGACAGAAATCACAAACGCAACTAAATGGAATCAGTTGTTTGATACCATTGTTGGTGTGACTGAAACTGTATTCGAAACAACAATGACATTCGTACCTGACAACATGTTCGAAGGAACTCCAACGGTTGGTACAACCAGACTCAAAATCAGTATTATATGTAATGATAATGTGTGGGATACAATCACCGTATCAATTAACAACTTCGAGACTGATGAAAGATATGAATCTCTGACAATTGACCTCCAGGGTAATATCAGAGAAGAAGGAGTTCGTATACCGAGATCCATCAGATCAACCATCTATGAATACATCGATGAGATCGATCTTGCAATCAACCCTGAAGAAGAATGACTGTGAATATTCCGGGGATAATCCCCGGAATATATTTTTTTATTTTTAACAACATTAAAGTATATGATTGGGCATCGTCAAGCGGTAAAGACAATAGATTTTGAATCTATCATACGCAGGTTCAAATCCTGCTGCCCAAATTCTGAGGAAACAATTTCCTCAAAACATTATCCAGTGAAATTTATCCAACACTGGAGTAGTGTCTCCTTCAATGGTTCAGGAATTGGTTTAACCATTCCATCTCATTCAATCGTTTTTCACGATTGTCTCCTTAACTTATTTGGGCTGGGTGATGTGCTCCACCTTTTCATCACCTAAACCACTATTTGTTCTATACTGTTTCTTTATCCTAAGCATACCCGGGTTATTCCCGGGTATCTATTTTTTCTAAATTCCATATTTATATTATTTAAGTGGATTCAAGAAACACAGAATCAAAAAAACTATTTGGAGGTATAGAAGCAAATGTTTAAGAAACTTATAAACTTCGTAAAAGATTTCATCTCGTTTCTTGGTGAAATGTTATTTGCAATTAGATAAAGGAGGAATATAAAATGCAAATATTATTAGACAACAAATCACTCGCAGAAAAAATAGCACATGTGGATGCGGTAGAATGTGTTGCATCGTGTGGTGATCATTATGGATATGACGCATTTCATAATGTTACCATTACAAAGGATGGTCTCGAATTTGATGTAGATTTCTACATTGGAGACCCGTATGACGTCGACTGGGATTACACACAACTCGATACGGAAACTGTCAGATTCAGATTTGATAAATTCGATCTGGAACTTATCAAAGAGGCTTCTAATTCTAAAGAACTCAATCAGACAGTTCACAGTCTCTTTACAACATACATCGATAATCTCAATAAAGAATTGAGTGCTTTGATCGGTGAAGGATATGTTGATTTCCAGACAATGATACATTATAATGGATATGCTGAAGTCATCAGAAGTTGGAAGAAACTTGAAGCTCGTAATGGTTGGCAGATAGCATGTCCAGAAAATTATAATGCATCATTCAGTGTAAAACGCGGTGACAGCGATTGGGGTGCGCTCCAGTTCATATGGGGAACAGCGGTCTACAAGTTTGGAGACTATGGCACTTCACCAAGATTCGGATGGATAGACATAAGAGAACATCCAGAGTTCTATGAGTGGGTAGATGCCACCTGTTTAGATGATATAGACTATTCATTCAAGACAAGTGAACTCACCAATGAATTCAGAAAGGTGGTGAAGAACCTTGGTACTGTCCGTCTTGAAAATGATGAGAGCGATTGATGTACGGACCCTAATTGACTTCGGTGGAATCGCAATTTGTATGCTGGTGTTGATCCGCTGTAGACAATTAGAAAAAATCAAAAAGAAAAGAGGTGGAACCAATGGACGATAAGATTTACGTTCATTATGGATCGAATAACTTTGATCCAGACAAATTCGAAGAGCCATATTATGAAGGCAAGCTGAGATTCAAACCATGGGGTGGTTTGTGGGCTTCGGAAGATACTGACAGAGATGGTTATTGGTCATGGAAAGACTGGTGTGAAGCAGAACAATTCCAGATTGGACGTTTGGACAGATGGTTTAGATTCAAACTCAATGACAATCAGAAAGCTTTTGTGATCGATGATACATCGGTAGTGGACACGCCATATGCTTTCTATCAGTATCCGTTTGAAGATACAACAGTATTTTCAAGAATATGGATTGATGTCGAAAAACTTAAAGAGGATGGATACACCCATGTCGAATTCCATGAAAACGCCAAAACTCACTATCCGTTTTGGTCGTGGGACTGTGATTGCATATTTATCATAGACCCAACAGTAATAAGACCAATATAAAGCGAGGTGAGTAAGAATGGTTATAATGGAATTGGCATGTATTCCGAAGACAGAAAAAGAAACGGAATACGAATTGATCACTGGTAAAGAGAGAACTGTGACAATAAAACGACACAACATTGGACTTCAGTTTGAGGCGGAACTGACGTTCGATGAATACTATTGGGTGTTTGGAGACAAACGTCCGGAAAAGTTCAACAGAGCGTTTGAAGAAGCATTGTATGACTTCATACGCGACGAATTAATTGAGGAGGACACAGATGAACAAATTAAAGATAACGGGTAGTACACCCCTGAGCTGTACAGGTCTCGTAACCGGAGACTACTATATCATCGACAATGGAACACAGACAAAGATAGGACAGTTGATCGACGCGACTATTCTGAACATCGTATTCAGAATCTATGTATCAGATGGAAGAATTGTTTATGATGAACTGAAACTTCCTACAATCAGTTTGATAGACGGTCCCGTTACATTAACTCACATTGGAGACAATTTGCTAGTGAACGAGTTGGCTGAACTCGTTTGTGAGATTCCAAAGGATGAGATGATGTAATGAAAATCTTTAAATCCGCCGAGTTTAGTAAACATCCTGATATGATCAATATCAAGGATATTATCTATATGACTTCACAGCTTGACAAGTTCGTAAAGTTATATGATAAATGTATCCGTGAGACTGATGATGAACAGAGATGTTTATTAAACAGACTTGAAGACATTGCCAATTGTTTGAAGAAACAGCAGTATGATTATCTCTTTGAGGATAAGATCAAGATGATCGATTGGGATCCATCAAATGCGAAATTCGAACCTGGTGAATTACAGGCGTGGTGTGACTTCTTCAAAAGAAATCCGTATTGATGAGGAGTTGATAACATTGGACATCCAACAATTTAGACCATTTGTAATCGAGAAACTGTTACTGTCGTTGGTCAGACGACATCAGATTCGAGATGTCAAGTTAACAGATGCGCGTTTTGATATTAAGACCGAGAATCATATCATTCACGGTTATTCGTATGAAACCAACGGACTCCAATGTCTATCGATATCCATTGAAAGGAATAAGAATGAAGAGTATCTTATAAAGCTCTACTATTCTGAAGATTCCAAATACCATGAAATGGTGAAGGAACATCTTTCGACCTTTGATGCTGATGTACTTTCACCATTGAACAATGTCTTTGACGATTGGGATCACAGTCGACTAGCTGTGATCTCATTCGGTCATAGAGATGCTGTTGCTAACTTATTCAGATACAAGATAGCAGTTAGTCAGCAGAACAAACTGATGATAGCTCGATCAAAGAGTGGATTCAGTTATGCATTCCTTGATTCTGATATGAAAGCATTCATTGAGAATCGTGACCGGGGAATTACAACCAATATCGTATTAAGGAGACTTGATAATTTGAGATTCAAATCATTGACGGTTGAGATGCCGTTTGGTCCAGCGCTTGAATTATTCGAAGATGCAATCAAAGCTCCACTTGAAAAACCTCCATCACATTACAACTTCACTACTATACAGAATCGACCACCGTATATAATGAAATCTCCAACTCGTAATGTATGGATCGTTGTACTCGAGATTGATGATAAACACACTAAATGCAAAAGTGGATACATGGATGAAGAACCTGATCCGTATGCTGTATCGTGGAATGTGTATAATATAAGAACCACGAAGATATATTACTTCAAGGATCTCAGAAGATATCAGATTCTGAGAAGTAATGACTGCGTGGATATCACACATCTCATCAGAGAGTAATAATTAATACACCCGGGTTTAACCCGGGTGTATATAAATTTAATTATGAAAGGAAAATGTAAAATGATTTTCAAACATCAACCGGTGTGGACATATAATGTCACAATATTCGAATTCAAACTTGAAGACATTCCTGATGAAGCCAGAGCTTTCATTCAGCGTGGAGTAATCCCACAGCTTGCTGAAAATAAAATGGAATGTGATGAATTTGATGTGATGGTGAATTTCACACCACGTCCTGATACGATGAATCTTTCATTCATCTTATTCAGAGAACTCAAGAAAGGATTGTTGGAAATTTCATTACCAGCGAAACTTGACCAGAATAATATCTGTGAAAATCTCGACGATCAACTTATAACTGCTCTTGAACCTGAATACGACATTGTTATTCCGTGGTCGCAAGAAGAAGTACATCTTAGATACTTGGATCTCTTCATTGAATGTATAAATAAACCTATGGACGAAGTATATGAATCAAATCATATAAATATATCCATATCAAGTAAATACGCTCAACCTGACGATGGAAAGATTGCTATCATCTATAAAGGTATCTTCAGAGGTTTCGTTGATAGTAATTTCGCTAATGAAGTTGCTGATGTTATAAAGGATGATCTGTTTGAATACATGAATGAAGAACGTCTGATGCTTATAAGAGAAAAGTATAGACGTTTCAGAAGAAAGTATATCCTTGAAACACATGCTGATATGTTGTATGAGAAAATGAAACAGGAGCCTGAGGAAGATGAGTAAACTGAAAGAACTCAATAAGACACAACCATACATGACAACAAACTGTCAACTCGTATTCTCTAACAAATTCAACCCACTTGAAGTATATGATATGTTATTCAATGATGACACATTGAAAGAAATATTCAAATCAGGATGGGTGGTGTGTCGAATTGGTGAATATGACGACATCAGATGTGGTTATTATTCGTATGACCGTTTCATCACAAAATTCTCTCGTCCATGTGTAATAATAGATGACATCGTTGACATGGATCATACATACTTGGCAAATATAACCGTGCCGGATAGATATTTGTCAATATTCAAAGAAATAAAACAACCCGTCATACATCCAGTTGTTTTAGGAGATTTAAAAACACGATCTGGATTTAAAATCGCATACTTTGTATTGTATGACAAATCCGAACTGAACTCGGAAAATATATATTCAGGAAAACCGTGGGATTATATGCCCAATGTTGAATTTAAACCTAAGGAGGATAATAATGAACACAAGACAGAAAAAGAAACATGTTAACATAAAACAGTTTGACAAAATTCATTCTGCTGCTCGGTATGAAATAGCAGAATCTATAAAGCATAGAGCCGTTAAAGCCGGTGTGGAACCCAATACAAGAGCCATCTGGAGTTATACCAGATGGCTCGCTAATAATTTGTCGGATGATGATTGGTTTGTTACAACACTGCTAGTATGTGGAATGCCACGTGGAATATTAACTAAACCCATATCAGAATTCGATGATGAAGAACTTAGGTTTCTGAAAGCGCTTGATGATCACAAAGTCGGGGAGGGTAATCATGAAAAATAAATGGTTCAGAAAGAAAGAGAAAGAATGTAAATCAAAATACGAAGGTTTCATACACCTTCATACGAAGACCTATGATTACACCAGAGGAATGATTAAGGTGATCGATGCAATCAAAGGAAAATATGACTTTGATTCAAGAGCATATCATCGTGCTATTTCATACCACAAACGTACAGTTATCATCCCCAAAGCTAGAGAGAAGAGAACAGAACACATCAACCGTGGGTGGCGTATGTTTGGTAAGAACTTTACATGAGGTGATCAGAAATGAGTATAGAACAAGACCAAGAAGTTCTTCATTCAGAGTTCAATATCGAAACTCATAAGAATACTTTCATTAACTATTTGGAAGTAATAATAGACGATGAAGGAAAGATAATGTATGCAGTCCCATCGCATATGGAACGACTCATTGAAATATATATGGAACGTTACAATGTAACTCGTGAAGAAATCATATATAAACTCACATATGAACCATCATGGGAATATGGATTAGATATGTCTGCTTGGTTGTGTGAGAAGCTTCATTGTATCTGTGTATGGTTTGACTGTTATAAAGGAAAACCGAATCAAATACAACTCAACAAATTAAAAACACTTCGTTTGTCTGGAGTGTATAGTGGACCTGTTAACAGAACTGCAGATGGAGGAAAGGAAAAATGAAGAAACGCATTAAAAAGAAACACCGCATGTATGGTGAAGTATACTTAAAATCGTACGATCGACAATACGGTTTACCATTTGCATGGTTCGAGTTGTGTAAGAAGATTCGAAACGATCTTGGACATCGAATCGGTAAAAGGAGATATAAACTGTTACAACAGTATTTTCGCCGTAAATATTATCGGTCCGAGAAACAGATCCGGAGCTTTTGGAACAACCCTGCATATAAACTCAAAGATTGCGGAACTCCAGATGTGTTTTATGGTATGATGGTGGACACCATTGTTACCGAACGTGAACAATATGAAGATGCTATGGTACTGGATTATCTTGAAGAAAGGTTGTGATTAAATGAAACTCAATATCAACAAATATCTGGTGTCCTATAAACGTGGACCATCAGTGACAGTTAAAAATGTCAAAGAAGTCGCAATTGCGACAAAGGTATTTCTTAAACAGACAGAAGAAACTTTAAAACATGAAGGTCACAATGTTGAAGAATATACACCATTAATCCGACCCGTTTATGGTACAACATTGAATCTGCAGATGTACGTATTAAACGATATTGCATTATTACATGTCGAGGTTCCATATATAGTATTTATGGATGAATATGATGGAATGAAAACTGTTGAAAATTTCAACAACATGAAATTGGAACTGATAACAGAACTGCAGATGGAGGAAAATAAAAATGAATAGAAGTTTTAGAAACAATAATAAAGTTGTAGTGATAAGAGAGTATTGTGATGATGTCCCAACACAATTAAACGATATTCTTGAATATCTGTATAATATTGAGGATGTGATGAGTGACAACATTGAAAAACGAATAAAATTCGCACGTGGTCAGATAACATGGTCACCTGATAATTTTATATTCACAATTGACAGAGATAAAGTATTATCAACTAATGAAAATCTAGATGCTATAACAAAAATCATTGATGATGCAAAAAACACCAATTCAAATTTGTATGCTATAGTGTATGACATAGTCGACGATTCAACAATATCACCAATGCTGTCAAATCCAAGATTACATATTCCGGTATTAACTCCGATACCGTGTAAACAGCTTATCTTTGAACATAATAAATTCATAATAATAGAATCATCTAAACCAGGATATGAAATCGTAGATAATTCAGAATTAATTCATTTTGACAATAATGAACATGTTGATCCAGAAACCAGTTCATTCTATTTAAAATATATGTGTCCGGCGTTTACACGTGACGTTCCATCAGATACATTTAGACCAGAAGGTTTATATGTATTAGATGAGGATGTTGACAAAATACAACCGACGTTGGATTATATTAATAAACGAATGATCAAATGTTGTGATTGTAAAAAGTCATTCTACTTAGATGATAATTATCGTCAGTGGTTTGATGATCGTAAGATGCCATATCCGAAACGTTGCAAACTGTGTGTTGATAAGCGACGTCATCGTGTGGAGGAAACAAAACATGAATAAACGTATAAAGAAAAAGAAGTCACCTCGTCTTTTGAATCCGGTAACGGTTGCATACATCGTTGCGACAAAAATAAACACCCAGTGTCCGGGTTTCGCATCGGATTTTAAATTGACTCATCGAAACCTCAAAAGATGTTTGATGTATCATTACTATATATTCAAACACAACCGGAAATCATTATCACATTTATACTATACAGAACCAACACTGAACAAACGTTATTACTCACCGGAATGTGTGTTTGATGCAATATGTAGATCTCACAGACGGTATAATGGTGAACATGATCATCCGGTTGGTGGTGAACACACCATGTATACTTCAACGGCATCTGGTATTCAGTTTGCGCCACGCATTCATGATGGTAGAATCATCAGTGTTGATCTTTGTAAGGAGGAAAATTAATTATGTCTGAAAATAATAGAATAGAATCAAAAACATACATCTGTATCACACTCGACATCAATACACGTTTTATTGATGTGATCGATGTGTGCACAACCATTGAAGATGGTAAGATGGCATGTATGAAACATATGGATTCATTGGCAACAGATGATGGTCATGTTGATGAAGTTCATTACACAAAATGGGAACCAACAAACGCAGATACCGGTATATGTATGAGATATACCTTCTATGATAAAGAGGACAATCCCAAGGGCTCAGGTATTTTGGTTATCATTGAATTTGTCCGTGATTTAACGGATATCATGAACAGATTAAAAGATACAAAGACTCTGGAACTGGATCTCAAAGTACCATTTGCATACTCTACAAAACGTTTCAATTACAAGGTTCCTGATGATCTTTTAAAGTATGTAAAACCATCGGATGAAATCACTGACGGAGTTGCTGCACCAATATTCAGGATGGGTGCCTTTAAATGGGGTGAACCATATGCAATAAAATTTATAATACCTGATATGGTTAAATCATCCACAAAGATTGTGTATGGTATTGCTGCATCGATATCAAAAGATTGTAAAGAGGTTACATTCTTAACAACACACAACCAGTACGGTGATCACATGTTCGGTAGACCACATGAAGTAAAAATATCAATTGATCAGATATTAAAAGGTGGAATCGTTGACTCAATCACATATTGTGGTATAAACGAATAAGGGGGTAAATACAAATGGGATATATAGAAAAGGATAACATCATCAGAAGCTACGTTTGTATTTCTGATGATACAGATACTGGTTTAATGCAAGTATTGGGTATTGTCGATTCGTACGATAAAGCACAAAGTATATGTATGAAACATATGTTTGCAATTGTTGAAGACCTCGGTGATGATACCGCACAGGTTGCACATTCTATGTGGAAGATAATGGAACAAGAAACGGGAATGATTTTGCATTATTCAATAATCTCAGATCAGATTGCTCAACCTAACGGTCAAAATCTCATCATACTCATATATGACAGAGATATGAAGATGGTAACGGAAGAACTCAAAAAGATCAGAGGTATTTCAATTCCAGTTGAAGATGACATTGTAGACTACAAAGGACTTAACGCTCCTGTGAAGCCAAACAATGAATACATGGAATACAATTTCCGATTCCTGTCAACAAAAATTCATAATGGTACAGAAAGTGTCATTATTAATGCAGCTGAATTCAGACGTGGAAGTCCATATATCATCATGCAGGCTGATGGACGTGTGGTGTATGGAATTGCAGCATATGGTAATAACGATCAAATGGTCTTCATTACCACAATTGATGATCCGAAAGATAAAAATTTCGGTAAACCCAGAGAAATAACAATAACTGCAAAAGATCTTTGTAGTATAGTAAAAATAAAATATATCGGTATGTTAAAAGGAGAAGTATGATGAATAACTTAACAATGAGAAATGATAAACTGCTCCAGAAGCGTTTTAACGCGCTTAAAGCAGAAGCAGACAAAAAATATGCTGATGATCCTGAGATGGCAAAACAGGTAAAAGGAACATTATCAACAACCGCATTGGTTGTTTCCGGTCTTTGGGCAGAGTTTTATGGTGAGTTTAAATATGACTCACCATGGATTATGTCTTCTATGGGCAATTCAACACCGTTCATCAAATCATTTTCTAATAAACATTTGACGAATATAGTATTGCTGAATTTGCCAAATGATGTAATAACATTATTTGTTATACCTGAAATCAATAGAATCGAAATAATCATCGGTACAACTTCAGTTGCTGTGATAAAAATAGATGATACAAATGTTCATGTTAGCTTTGTTAAAGACAAGAAGTTTGAATTATATAAGTTCGTAGAAGATCATGTCAAATCAGCGCTCGTAAAAATCAATCGTTTGATAGAAATGACTGATGGTATGTTTAATAATCAGACTGATACCGAAGAAGACGATGAATCTGATATAGACGAATAAGAAGTATATTAACCCCGGGATATCCCGGGGTTAATAATACAACTTTTTGGGTGTGATTCTACCAACCATAGAATCGGTCAACCCCAGTGTTAATATATATTTTCCGGTCTAGTTTACTTGATTGGAGATGATATACATGGATCAACTTTCACATGTTGTTATTCCAGATAATCTGAATAGATTCACGAATAGCATCATAAAATGGTACAAAGAACATCCCACTGTTCATGTACCGAAACAGAATGAACCCACTATAATACCGATTGGTTCATCCGTTGGTTTTAGTAAACAATAAAACCGATTCACTCGCATAAATGCATTCGATCCCGGAGAATATATATTATACATATAGTATACAGATTTATTTATTTAATTCAATCACGATTTGTTCCTGATTGAATTTGACATAACAATCGATGTACATCAAATCATTAGCTTTGTCATATGTTACTTCGTAATACTTGCCGTCTGGAAGAGATGTTGATATCATTGCTTTCTGATTTCCTAATATGTATCCGTGAGTAACCTCATATACATCATCGATACCGATCTCAACATTGTCAGTTGGATCAAGTTGACTTCTCACAACATCGAGTACAGCAAGTCTTGCGGTAGCAATAAAGTCAGTACTACCAAAGAAAGGCTTTTCGATCTTAATCACATTATCCATTGCTTATATCCTCCACATCATGTTTGACACGATCACGTTCCTCGGCACGTTTACCGTCATTGAAACGATCCAGCGTGCCCACTAAATAGCCGGTGATACGACGAATTCTTACAAATGGGACTGAGTGTTTATGGATCTCCAAGTTTGCATATCCTTCATCATCAAAAGATATTATGATAGTATCGATGATTTCATCAGGATACTTCTTACGTGCATAATCCATATATGCTCTTCTTTCCTCTTCTGAGATCTCGGTGATATCATCCTGTTTGAAAATGACGTTCATAAAGAACCCTCCTAACGTATTAAATCATATATTCAATAACTGGAATGTTGTCTATCCTACCGTCACCAAAGTCGTTCTTTACCTGATTAATGACACTTGTAACTGCACTTCTACACATGTCTTTGAACTCATTGAAAGTTTTCTGACAACGCTTCAGGAATTCAGAGAATACATTTGTTATGAAGTTAGCCTCAGATTTCTGTTCATCGGAACTATTTTCCTGAGTACCTTCATAAACTTTCTTTACGATATTCTGTGTAACTTCTGAAACATGTTTATCGCTGAAGTTATTATTAACCATTGCGATTCTACCCTGAACATGTTTGAATCTTTTGAATATATAAGTGATTGAAACAGCAGAACCTCTTTTGTTAACGAGTTTTACTGATTTATTGATACCATCGTGCATGAGATCATAAAAGTCTTTATTGAAAATTTCCTTCAGTATATCATTGTCAATTGACTTGGATTTTGATTTACTGGTTATACACTTTTCGTAGAGTTTACCGATTGTATCACCCCAGTTCATAGTTCCAGCAGCCAGAGTTTCAGCAACATCTTCAAAATAGTTGAGAGAATCCTTATCGATATTAATGACTTTATCGTTATGAACAGCTACTGGTTTCTTATTCAGAGCTTTTAAGGCTTTATTAATTGTCTCAGAGTTTTTCTCGGCTTCTTCCTTCATACGATTAATCTCTTTCGTCAATGGATCATTTTCCCATAGCTTATCAAGAAGATGCAGATAACCATCGAGAAGGAATTTACCAATTGCTATAAAGAAACGCGGTATTCCGAGGATTATCTTTATAACGATAGGTTCTTTCTTACCGGATCCAGTTACATAGTCCTTCAGATCTCCGATCTCTTTCTTGAACCAGCTGTCTTTCTTAGCTTCCTGATAGAAACTGAGATTCTTTTCATACTCCATGTACATAGAACACAGTGTGTCCATGTCATGTGCTTCGCATGCAGATTCCATGAATGTCTCAAATGGATCCACATTTAATAAAATACATTCTTTCATATAGATTTCCTCCTTAAGGTAGATCTCGATGGCTAATGCTTGGAAGGTCTATCATTATAAGGCTGCTACACAAATACCAAGCATTGTTGAGTTCCTTAAAATAGTCTGATATAATAAATCGAATGCAACCCGCTTGTTTCTCTGTTAGACCTTTGGATTCAAGCGTGTCATAATCAAAATGTATATCATTTACCGCTTTATCGAGACGTTCGATTATATCACAAAATCTGTTATAATTATCAAAAATAGCATCCAAATAATCAATAACATTTGTCTTTGTACCCTGGTTGTAGTCATATTTTTGGTTAAATTTGTCAAAATATTTATAGAATATTTCTTCAATTCCAGATCGATCTTCGGTTTTTGTGTCTATTACTTCTTTTAAAAATGCTGTAAATTTATTATTTAAATTTACTGGAAGTTTTTCAAGAATATCCAAATTCTTGTTCATTAGTAACAATTTATCAGGATTAAAGTCAGTCTCGAATTTTGAAAGCTTTTTAATCAACTCTTCTCGTTTATCACTTTCAACTTTCAATTCTTCATACTTTTCCTTAGCTTCAGCAGCTTTGTCAGATTGCTCAAACATCTTTTTTTCTAAAATACGACCGACGTTCTTAAGCCACTCAGCATTTTTGTTAGCGCTTTTAAGTTTATAATCTGCAACATCGAGATCAGTTTTCAGTTTAAGAACCTCATCCTCAAGTTCTTTGATTCTGTTCTTATTTTTGTTTATCTTATTTTTTATTGCTCTAACAACAGCTTTTACAAGTCTTGGGATAAACTTGATAATTTTGATAAGAAGGTTTTCATCTTTACCCTTACCAGTAGCAGCATCAAGTATCTTACCCTCTTGAATTATATCAGCTAATTCAGCGTAAGAATCTGTCATCTCAGCAAACAGTTCAAGTTCATCACGATTGAGTTCTTCATCGTATGATTCCATGAACGTTTCAAAAGATTTAAGTTGCATATATCACACCTCATTCTATTTAAATTTATTATCAGTATCATAGATAATATGTTATTCGTTGGTTCGTTAGCTATTACTTTGAAAATGCATGTGAGGAATATATGCATGCATTGCATAATAAGAAAGACAAAGTATCAGTAATAACACAATAATTTGAGGGGGCTTTATGCCCCCTCAATATATTTTTTTATTTTATTCCGTATACTGCGACAATTAATGGTGTCCATGATGGAGATGATATTGACCATCCAGATGATGTCATTGTTGCAGTTTGTGTTTTTCGTCCTGCGGTGATATTGTATTTTCCAGTAGTCGAGCCACTTGTTATTTGAATGAAACCAGATGTCACTATACATGATCCTCCACCGGTTGTTGGACCTGCTCCTATGGTGATCGGGAAGTAATGAACACCTATGATTTTCGGAACCTGTATTGTATAATGTTCATCTGATTCACCGTTAACCTTGAGAACGATTGTCAAGAACTTCACAGCACTATCAATTGTACAATTGCTAACGGTTGATGCAGCTGGTACTGATGACGATGTTGTTGCGATCGTATCAATAAGACTCATAGTGCCATTCATCATAGGAATTGTTATATTGTAATTATCAGGACCAGGAACATCTGCAGGTTTCAATGTTACAGTGTCCATGGTTTCATCACCATCACCATGCATCTTGATCGAACCACCAATTGCACTACTGTCAACTGTGTATGATTGACCAAGTTCAAGTTTTGAACCATAGATATCACGAACGTGAGCGTCATTAAACACCCATGTTGCAGTTCCCAGAGACGAATGTGGTGATTTCATTGTACCTGCTGCGGCAGGAATAAATCCATAATTTGTTGTTCGGATCCATCCCTGAGTTCCGTCACCATCAGCTAATCCATAAAACGTGGTTGTTCCTTTTGCCTGTATTGTAGCTCTACCGGTTATTGGTGGAATTGTTATCGTGTATGCTGTACTACTCATGTATCCAATAATATCACAATATTGGGTAGATGTTGTATATAATCTGATACGTCCGCTCTTGTTACCTGCAGTACCAGATGCGGTTGTATTACCCAGAATCAATGTACTAACACCAGCAGACGATGTGGTTCCTTCTTTAGTACGATATGCAAGACCATTGTTCACAAAACGTTCCTTCACTCCTGCGGATGTATTATTACCACCAAATGAAATTGCATATGATGTTTCTGATGATGGATTCTGTAATGTATGATAAACTAACGCATTGGTTGCATTTGCTGCAAACATCCAGTTGTTTATTTTATTACTGTAGAAACCATGGTTTGTACCACCTGAGGCAACACCGAACCAACATGTTATTGATGTATCAGAACGTGATGCATAGTATCCAGTATCACCTGAAGTTTTTGTAATCTTGATATTACCTGTAACATCGGTCGAACCAATCAAAGGAATATATGCATCCCATCTGGATGATACAATATGACCTGTACCCGCGGGTAATGATGCAATACCATGCTGTGAACCTGTAACTATCATATCCCACATTGGTGCGGTGGACACTCGTGTTCCTTCTGATAATATATTGAAACGCCATCCATCAGCACGTGTTGTGATCTTAACATAGATATCAACAGTGCATGAATTTGTACCATTTGTATATACAACAACATAGTCTTCGGTATTGATACCAGTGCCTGTGAATATCCATTTGAATATACCTGATTCAAAATGATAATCTGAACCTGTATGTATTTTAACTGCTAGGATACCTACGCATTGTTCATATGTTGACCATGTTTTTTGTACAAGAAATGTTGCTTCATGATCGGTGTAGTTACCAGTGATAGTGGTTGTTGCAATTTTATGCCATGGATATGATGCGAAATCTTCAGAATCATCAAGAACATGACCATATCGAGATGTGTAATCTGTGTAGTTATCTTCAGTAATAAAGTTGCGCCATTTACAATCCGCATCAGACCAGTCTGCAGATGCGTTTTGAACACGATACTGTGGTGGTTTTACTTTTGAATATGAATTTGGTAAAAATAACTGTGCTTGATATTTACCAGTATTATCCCAATCCATGTTCAGGATATAACCATCACCAGCGGGTTTTCCTGATGTCATTGCTGATGTTGACAATAACATTTGTAATGATGTATCGCCCTTGGTTGTTAAGTTTGCTGATGTCGGACGTGATGTTGAATATTGTGCAAGTTTACCATGTAACACCGCATCTTGTTTCATTGTGATATTTGCAGTTGATGAATTAATAGTCAACGCATCGAAATACGTGTCAGTTGATGTTGTGTTTGATTGTATCTTTAAATGTCCACCAGAATCCTTGATTAGCCAATCATTCAAATTGTCTGTCAATGTACCACATTGGAATCTTAATGCTGGCGAGTCTCCTGATGCAGAATACAATGTCAGACTACCCGTCATTGTATCACCAGCCTTAAGGACATAATCATCTGCATCATGAGTTACAATTGTTCCAAACCCCAAATCAGATGCCGTCGGTTTATTTGATGAATCATATATTTTACGCCATGAACCCCATGCAGTAGTACCATTAGAAGTTCTAACATATAATGGAGTTGTACGCTGATCTGAATTATGCGATGGACCAGCAAGCTCCCATGCAGAGTATCCAGATGTCCAGCCTCGCATATGTAATATAGACCACCATTTACTTGTATCAGGAGTTCCAGTCTGATGGAAATAAAAATTCGCCGCATTGTGACCATGTTCTGGATTTATAGTAACACTTCTACAATCATAAATATGATATCCACCGGTTGGAGCTGTTGATTGATTTTCAGTACCAGAACCATAAATCTGTGTTGCCGTAAGTGCTCCGGTTGATGGATTTACATATATTGAATTATTGCGAAGAATTGTGTCATTAACTGTTGCGGTTGTAACAGACGTTTGAGATTTTGCAATTAACAGAGGATGTTTCTCATTAGCAGAAGACAAGACCTGATCAACCTTAGTATCTGTATTTGTATTTGTTTCACAATACAAATCTGTCGAAGTTCCATCGATAGTAATCGTACCAATTTTAGTTCCAGATGTTAATGAACGTGATATTGATACTTTGGAATAGTCCGTTGTGGATTTGGTTACAATTGTACCAAATGCACCTCTGTTACAATATGTGAGATTTGAATTTCCTGCAGAGCTATATGATCCATCCCAATATGACATCCATCCCTTTGTGACAAGTACTGTTCTTTCTGAAGTAGTTGACCAATCGGAATGTATTTTTGCTGATGGTGTTGCTGTTACATGTCTACGATCGATGATATTAGACCAGTCAGTCCAATTTGTTGAATCTGAACCACCGGTATCATTGAAACGGATTGCCAAATCCGATCCATTTGTTATCAATTGGAATTTATCTCGATCATCGCCAATCTGGAGACCAACCCAGTCTGTGTCTGGAAATGGATCATTCGCACCACGGAATGCAAAACTTCCTTCGGCAGCATCTATATTGGTTGAATTCAGATCAATATTCTTGAGATGTTTTGCAACCAATGCATCACCACCAACGGAATCGGATAATGCATATTTTGTTGTCGTTGGTAAATAATCCAATGCAGGAATATCTCCTTTGGCAACAGCAGCAGTTGCAGAAACGTGACCAGTTCCATCAACTGTAATTTTATACAATCCAGATGTTTTAGATGTATATGTTGGATGAACATATTGTGCTGGTAATGTGACCGTTTTGGTATTGATCTTTGTCACATGTCCATTTGTTTCACGTGTTACTGAATCGATACATGTGAATGTTCCACCATGTGATGGTGATGCAGTTGATGTTGTATCTGCAGATTTTGTTATCGTTGGATGCTGGGTTAAGAATGTCGAACCTTTGGTTGCAGTCACTTTACCATTTGCAAATGAAATCGATGTGACAGCATTACCGGATCCTGTAACTTCCGATGATATATTACCAAAATGAAGGACTTCATAATTGGATGCATTTGTGTTATCTGCATTTGGTACTGAAACATATATTGACGAATATCCTACTGAATTAGTTGAATCATAACCTGATGAAATGTATGTTCTTCCAACATGGTGTGTTGCTTGAGTCTGATATGCACCAAGCCACAGATTTGTACCGTTATCATAGACACCAGCATATTCATTACCTGCAGAATCTTTAAGATAAAATCCTTTATTGGTAGCATTCATCTTAAGACTACCCGTCATTGTATCTCCTGCTTTAAGGACATAATCGGAATGTGTATGTGCGGGAAGATCCGATGCTGCAACTGCCGCTGTTGCTGATACATGACCCTTTGCGTCTACTGTGATTTTATATAATCCAGAAGATTTAGCAGTATATGTTGGGTGAGTATAAACGGTTGTCTCAGTACCGTTGATTTTGATATTTCCATTGGTTGATGATGATGTCACTTTCGAATAGTCCAATGCTGGAATATCTGCAGCAACAAGCTTTCTGAAAGTAGCGGTACCATTTGAACCATTTGGAGCTGCAAGTACAGTATTAGCTGTTCTTGATATCGTGGAATCATAGTATTGAGTGTGCGTGTGGTTATTCGCAGCACCCCAATATGTTGACGTACCGTTGGATGTCAGAACCTGACCATTGGAACCAGCACTATACGCCGCTCCACCAGAAGTTGACGGAGCACGTATTGTCGTTGTCTGAATAATATCCGTTAGCGTTGTATCTGTAACACGAAGATTACCTTGTACAATGCTATCTTTTAATTGTGCCATTTAAGCAACCTCCTAAATTCTAAAACTCTATAAATTCATATGATTGAATATTACCATTTTTGTGGATTTTACATATATCATCAATCTCAAACATACTTGATCTGTCTGATACATATAATGGATCGGTTGATGCTGGAACCCATGGTGTTGGAACCGAACCTTCTTCAAATTTAACTTTTTTGACTGATATTGTACCAGAACCTTGTCCACTAACTAATCTTGGAAATATCACTGTTTTTGTAGCTGTAGTTTCTGATTGCGTGTATGTTACCCAATAATATGTCCATTCAGTTGACAGTGTGAAATTTATATGTCCATCGGAATAAGTTGATGTAGCACCTTGACTAGTAACAGCATGAGTTGTTGTATTCGGACTATAATAATGAGCTCTGATTTTATCTCCATTGACTGTAGACTTTGCATAGAATGACAAAGTGTACTGTGATCCAGATGGTACTATAATCGTTTTCTTCACATATTTATCCGAATAACTTGTTTCTGGATATGTATAATGAGCCTCTGAGCTAGAGGTGTTTGGTATTATATTTGGATTTGCAAAACCCGTAGCGGTAACAACACCATGTTTAGATATATTTGCCATTATTATCCCTCTTTCATTTCATATCCTGTCATAGCGCCATTATCAGCAACACGTGCTCCAGTATGATATAATGTCAGAATATCAGAATCGGTTAATTCAGTTGCGTACAAACGAAAATCAGATAATTGACCATTAAAATTATAGCTCGTTCCAGAATCCCACCCATTCATATAGATAGTAGTACCTGTTATACCTTTATATGTTTTAGCATTACCTTTAAACTCTCCGTCGATATATAGCTTTGTCGCTGTACCATCACCCGTCACTGCGAAATGATGCCATTGATTGTCACCGTATGTTGATGCTGATACATTGAATGGGTTGTTAGATCCATCACCGGTATTCCAATAAAAGTTGCCACTGCTCATGTATAAGTTCAATCTATTACCATTAGAAAAGCCCCACATCATATGACCACTATAGTTAGAATATTTACCCCACCATGAGAATGTATATGAATTTGCAAAACCAGAGGTGACCAACGTTGTATGTATATGTGATCCAGAAACGAATTTGGTGCTATACGAATATCTCGGAGTCGATGTTGATATTGTGATATCACCAGTCTCAGTTCCATGATTATTGTATCCGGATCCATCCGTGATACCAGGATCAGTTCCTATATAATCATATTCTGGCAGTATCTCATCATGCCCTTCAAGAAGATGTGGACAACAGAAATCAATAATGATTGGTACTCCCGCTTCGGCGCTCGGTGTTTTAAACGAAGTGAATATTGAATCTATTTTATCCGAAGTGACGTTTCCTTTTCTACACTGACCAACAATGAACCAATTGTCATCATATTTCTTCATTGGTATTTCAGTCCATCCTGATATATTGCTTGCAGTACCGCCAACAATCGTATCGGGATGTGATATTGGTTTACATAATATCCAGAAACAATACTTGGTATTTGCGAGGAATGTCCTACTGAAACCGCAGATACCATGATTAGCTAAAGATGATTTAACATTGTTCAATTTTGCCGTATCAGAACCTGGGGTATAAGTTAATCTATATATTCTGCAACTATTATGTGTTCTACCAGTATTAACAAGAGACGCAGTAAACCCGGCGCTTGAGTAGTTATTGTATACACCGTAACTAACGTTTCTGACCAAATTACTAATTGACGCTGGTGTGTCTAGTTTATAATGGATAACAAGGCCTTTGGCGAGTTCTGATACTTCCAACGGAGATAATGCATGATCATAGAAACGAACATCATTAAGATATCCATTTAATGGATTATCACTAAATGTTGATGCTGATTGATGACATAATCCAATTACAAAATTCGCGGAATTAACAGCGGTCTGGGTTCCAACCGTTGTTGTGGAACTCACAAGGGTACCATTGATATATAGATATTTGCCAACACCTTTTTTACGAATAATACAAACATGGTACCATGCATTGGCTGATAAAGCATTTGTTGGTTGCCAACGAACGCCATCATCGATCAGCCAATATCCATTGCTATAGAATATTGTAATACCATTGGGATTTACGGCATTTCTACAAGAAAACAATGTTTGTGTCGTATTAACAACATTTAATTTCATCCAACATGCAAATGACCAATTGTTTGTATCATTGGTAATAACAGTTTGTGTTCCATATATATGGGAAGAAGATCCATTGAATGAATAACACCCACCCAGTTTGCCATTTGCATTTTGAGTAGCATTTGATACAGTAACATTGCTTGGATGACATCCTTTGTTTATTGCGTTCTTTGTAAGAGGTAACCAGATTTGAAGTGACATTTAAACACCTCCTTATGCGAATACAAAGTCTAATGATTGTGTTGTTGCATTGTATTCCATTCTACAACCTGATGTATTTGCAGAATTACCTCCAACAGTTACAGATCCATTGAATACTGCATTACCTGCACCACTAATAGAAGCAACGGGACCATCGGTCTTCTTTCTGAAGATCCATCCTCTTGTTGTTGCACCTTGGTTCATTGTGAAATAAGTAGCCCAATCAGATTGAACATAACCATGTTTACCAGAGTTGGTTGTTCCTCTGAACATGATACCATATGTTTCTGGATCAGTTGAATATAATGATATACCACCTGCTGTTGAACTGTTGCCAGTGTTGGCACATACAGTTGATGATGCTTTTACATTTGTTGCACATAAACCACCTGCAGTTGTATCAAGATAAACTCCTGTATCAGAAACAGATGTAACTGCTTGAGCCGTAGATGTTGGAGTCGTAGATGTTCCAAGTAGATATGCTTTTGTAGTTGTTGCAAGTGTTACATTTACTTTAGTATCTGTATTTGTGTTTGTTTCACAATACAAATCTGTCGAAGTTCCATCGATTGTAATCGTACCAATTTTAGTTCCAGATGTTAATGAACGTGTGAATGATACTTTTGAATAGTCATGCGTGTGATCTGATAATGAAAATGTTAAACCTTTGGTGAATGTGATTTTTCTATTATTACCATCATCAGAAATTGATGCTGCTGTAATTGCATTACCTGTACCAGTGGTTGTAACTGTGATCAATGATTTGAATAATGTCCATAATGCCGATAATGGACGTCGATGATATGATGTTGTCGTAGTACCACCAGCTGCATATTGTGATACATAATAATCATTCAATGATGGTGTTGATGTTCCAGTGCTTAAAAGGTTTATCGCTGCAGATACACCTGCTGATGTATTTGGTACATAATCCAATGCAGGGATATCGCCTTTAACGACATTTGCAATTCCAGTGATATGTCCCTGT
>Ga0247611_10000357_pt1 | contig 94004 bp, 81 predicted proteins | sample 177DNAGHGhighgp2_FD_192422 | JGI IMG/M metagenome (GOLD analysis project Ga0247611, IMG submission 192422) | Sheep rumen microbial communities from Palmerston North, Manawatu-Wanganui, New Zealand - 1770 DNA GHGhigh gp2 | ecosystem: Host-associated > Mammals > Digestive system > Stomach > Rumen...
AAACAAAAATAAAATTTAAAATATCCTATAAAAAAGAAGTAGAAGATAATAAATTTAAAGATAATAAGTATGAAGATGATCAAGCAATAGTCTTAAAATTCGAAGATAAAAGACCAAGTCTATTATCAAATCCGCTAACTAAAAGAAATCTAATAAAAATTGTAATAACATTATTTCTTATAACAGGAATAACAATTTATATAATAAAAAATAAGAAATCAGCTAAATATTTAATATTAATAGGAATAACACTAATCCCGATAAGTATTAATGCTTTATGTAAAGTTGAATTAAATATCAATACTCATATAGTAATCAACAAAGGTAATCCTTGTTACTTTGAAGGAGAACTAACACCAGGAGTAGAATTTACAAAAGGTAACTTTACTTATCACTACATGGAAGAGTTTTATTATGAACCATATGAAACGAGTACCTCTCAGGCACCTAATCCTGATTATATTATGAAACCGGTAGGCTCTCCTGATGGAGAGGTATTAAGTTGGAATGAAATGCCAGTTGAAGGTTGGGGGGTAAGATACACGCCTGAAGTAGAGGATACAACTAATAATACAATGTGTACAGCAATAAACAATATACCTATAGTGTCACTTTCATATTTATTTAGTGGAACAGACGTAGATGAAAATATAAAAATAGATTTAGTAGATACAAGTAGAATAACTAATATGAAAGGAATGTTTTCATATACAAATATAACGCCTTCAAATTTAAATAATTTTTCAACTAATAATGCAAATAATATGTTTGAAATGTTTCAAAGTAATTCAGCAACTACTCTAGACTTAAGTAGTTTTGATACAAGAAACGTAACCGACATGAGTTATATGTTTTCTGATAGTAAAGCAACAAATTTAGACTTAAGTAGTTTTGACACAAGTAAAGTAACTAATATGAATAGAATGTTTTCTGGAAGTCAAGCAACTAGTCTTAATTTGAGCAGTTTTAATACAAGTAATGTAACAGATATGGGTGGGATGTTTGATTCAAGCAAAGCTACATCATTGAATTTAAATAGTTTTGATACAAGTAAAGTAACAAATATGAGTTCTATGTTTAGTCGGAGTCAAGCCATAGTTCTAGACTTAAGTAGCTTTGATACCAGTAATGTAACAGATATGAGTTCTATGTTTTACAGTAGTCATGCCACAACATTAAACTTAACTAGTTTTAATACAAGTAACGTAACCGATATGAACAATATGTTTTCTGGTAGTCATGCCACAAGTCTGGACTTAAGTAGCTTTGATACCGGCAAAGTAACAGATATGAGTTCTATGTTTGACAGTAGTCATGCTACAACTTTAGACTTAAGTAGTTTTAATACAAGTAATGTAACAAATATGTTTAAAATGTTTGATTCAAGCAAAGCTACATCATTGGATTTAAATAGTTTTGACACAAGTAAAGTAACTAATATGAATGGAATGTTTTCTGAAAGTCAAGCCATAGTTCTAGACTTAAGTAGCTTTGATACCAGTAATGTAACAGATATTAATAGTATGCTTAATTGGTGTCATGCAACAACTGGTTACGCTAAAACACAGGCCGATGCAGATAGGCTAAATAACAGTTCCAGCTTTAAACCTTCTAATCTGACATTTATAGTAAAAGGTTAATTTATACAAAACAAATAGTAACAATCAGTTACTATTTGTTGTACAAATTAATTTAATTTTCATTAGCTATTGCTTAAAGAAAAAAATAAGTTTAAAATAATTATAATAGGATGTGAATATATGAGTAAAATAATAAATAAAATAATATGGATATTTATATTAATACTATCTATTTCAACATTAAATGTCTATGCAAAAGATAATTGTGATAAGAACGCAATTAAAATAAAATCTATTACATCAGAAAAAATAGAAGGAGTAGTAGAATTATCTAAACCAAAACAAGAAGATAATTCTATCAAATTAGACTTACAAATGAAAGAGGTAGGAGATAACATCATATATGAAACTGTTATAAAAAATGAATCAAATGAAGATTATTATTTAAATGATAATAGTATTCAATTAAATAGTAGTTATTTTGATTGTAAAATAATATCAGATGATAAATTAACTATTATTAAACCAAATCAAGAAACAAAATTAAAATTTAAAATATCTTATAAAAAAGAAGTAGAAGATAATAAATTTAAAGATAATAAGTATGAAGATGATCAAGCAATAGTCTTAAAATTTGAAGATAAAAGACCAAGCCTATTATCGAATCCGCTAACTAAAAGAAATCTAATAAAAATTGTAATAACATTATTTCTTATAACAGGAATAACTATTTATACAATAAAAAATAAAAAGAAAGCAAAGTACTTACTTATAATTGGAATTACTCTTATTCCACTTAGTATTAATGCCTTATGTAAAGTTGAATTAAATATCAATACCCATATCATAATTAATAAGGGAAATCCATGTACATATGATGGAGAACTAACACCAGGAGTAGAATATACAAAAGGTAATTTTACTTATCGCTACATGGAAGAGTTTTATTATGAACCATATGAACCGAGTATCCCTCATGCACCTAATCCTGATTATATTATGAAACCGGTAGGTTCTCCTGATGGAGAGGTATTAAGTTGGAATGAAATGTCAGTTGAAGGTTGGGGAGCAAGATATACCCCTGGAGTAGAGGATACACCAGATAACAATACAATGTGTACAGAAATAAATAATAAACCAATTGTTTCACTAGCATATCTATTTGGTGGAACAGATATATATGAAAATATAAAAATAGATTTAGTAGATACAAGTAGAATAACTAATATGAAAGGAATGTTTTCATATACAAATATAACGCCTTCAAATTTAAATAATTTTTCAACAGTAAGTGCAATGGATATGAGTGGGATGTTTCAAAGTAGTAAAGCCACAAGTTTGGACTTAAGTAATTTTAACACAATAAATGTAACAAATATGAGTGGGATGTTTTCTGTAAGTCAGGCAGCAACTTTAGACTTAAGCAGTTTTGATACAAGTAATGTAACAGATATGAGTGGGATGTTTTCTAGAAGTCAAGCAACTAGTCTTAATTTGAGCAGTTTTAATACAAGTAATGTAACAGATATGAGTGGGATGTTTTCTGAAAGTCAAGCTACAACGTTAAACTTAACTAGTTTTGATACAAGTAACGTAACCGATATGAGATATATGTTTTCTGGTAGTCATGCCACAAGTCTGGACTTAAGTAGCTTTGATACAAGCAAAGTAACCGATATGAGTGGGGTATTTTATGGAAACCATGCCACAACATTAAACTTAACTAGTTTTGATACAAGTAACGTAACCGATATGAGATATATGTTTTCTGGTAGTCATGCCACAAGTCTGGACTTAAGTAGCTTTGATACCAGCAAAGTAACAGATATGAGAGAGATGTTTTCTTATAGTAAAGCCACAAGTCTGGACTTAACTAGTTTTGATACAAGTAACGTAACCAATATGAGTTATATGTTTGCTAGTAGTAATGCCACAAGTCTGGACTTAAGTAGTTTTGATACTTCTAATGTAACAAATATGGGCAGCATGTTTAATTGGTGTCATGCAACAACTGGTTATGCTAAAACACAAGATGATGCTGATAAATTTAATAATACCGGTTATAAACCTTCTAATCTAACATTTGTTGTAAAAGGATAAATTAAACACCATTTATTGATTAAATGGTGTTTTTATGTTATTATAAGCCTCAATTTAGGAGAAATTATAATGAATAAAATAGAAAAAGAAACATTAAAAAATTATTTATTAGAAATATATAATATAAATTCTAATATAAATTTTACAATAGATAATTATGTATTTCCACATGAAATAGTATTAAAAGAAATAGAAAGAGTTGAATTGATAATAAAAAAACTACTTAAAGAAAATAATAATAAATTATATGGAAATTTATTTTATTGTACACATTTAAGACTATATATAGATAAAATAAATAATTATTTAGAACAATTAGAAATACATCTAGATGTATTAAATGAAGTACTAAATAATAATCAAAGTTATAAAGAAATAATCAATAAACAAAAAAATATAATAATAATAAATTGCATAAAATTATTTTTATTAAAAAAGAGACTAGAAAGTAAACTAAAGAGTTTTGAAAAACTTCCATATAAATATGATTTTAATAAAGAAATATTTATCCAGTCAGATTACATGACAATGATTATGAAAGAAGCTAAAATAGTTTTTGAAGATAAAAAAAGAGAATATAATGCAGAAATAGGATTAGTATATACAAATTACTTAAGAATGGACATAGAAACATTCTTTATAAAAGAAAGTAATATAAATGATTTTATTCAAAGAATGAAAACAGAGTATATAAAAATAAAAGAACTAACAATAGATATAGTAAATGATAATAGTCATATAGATCCATTATTAGAATTAATTAATAATTATACAGATAAATATTTAATTTTAATGAAATATAGTAATTATAATGATATCTTATTAAAAGAAGAGTATATTGAAATATTAAAAGTAAAGTATGAGTATTTAAAAACTAATCCAAATCAAATGAAATATACTTCTATTAAGAATGATTTATATAAAGAAGAAGCATATCTAAATATGATAAAAGAAGATTGGATTGAACCAATTGCTATAACTAGTGACAAGGATACTTTAACAAAACTATTTTTAAAAAATCATATAGAAGAATTACTAGAAAATGATATATATTTTGAACTATATCTATGTTCCCTAACGAATAATAATTATCATTATCTAGAATGGATTCAAAGAAAAGTTAATGTAAAAGAGTTTTTTAATGATAAGTATAAATCCTTCATAAAAGAAGCAAAAGGTATTGAACTTAATGATTATATAACTGTAGAAACATTAATTATATTATTATCAAGTATTTATATAGATGTAAATTATTTAAAAAGAATATTAATAAATATACATAAAAATAATCTAACTCAATACAATAATCATACTATTTTTGATGGAATAAAGAAATTAAATTTTGATAAATCAAATATAGGTGATGAGTTATTTGAATATTTAAATTTATTTGATTATATTAATATATCTAGTGATGTAGCGTCAATTGAATCAAAAAAAGAAAGAGAATTAAATTGTTCTTGTATAATATTTAATGAAGGATTAAAAAAACTATTTATAAAAAATGTAAAGAGCAAAGGTTTAATTAGTTATTACATGCCAACATCAGTAGAAAGTATTATTTTAAATACTGATAATAAGCAAAATATACATTTCAATAATTTTGAACAATCTAATTATAGAAATGATGAAAAATTAAGTAGTTTACTTTCAGAATTTTTATATGATAATAAAGGAAATATTAAAGGAAGAAAAGAAATTAAAACAAAATTTATTTTTCACTATCAAGATGACTATAATAAATCCTTTTTGTTTGAATCAAATCATTTACCAATAGGATATAACTTTTCTGCATCAAGAGAAAACCTAACAAAAGAAGAGATAATAAATTATTTAAAAAATAGTATATATCTGAAAGAAATAATAGGTAGTGATAATAATTACCCAAAATTATTAAAGAATAGGTAAAATATATGATACAAGACATTATAAACAACATAAAAATTGAAGAATTAATAAATAATAATGATTATAAAGAATTAATAAATAATTTAGAAGAAATATACGATTTAAATTCCAATGTTTCTATAATACAAGATAATTTTGTATTTCCATCAAGTATACTAAGGAAGGATTTTGAATCATTTACTAAATCATTAGATAATAAAAATAATAGTTGGACATTCGTATCATATTATCAAAATAACCTATTGAAAGAACTAAATAATGAAATGGAAAATTATAATAATTTATTTATTATTCATTATTATGTATTATCTATAATAGAAAAGAAATATAGAGATTATAAAATTAAAATAAGAGAAGAAAAAGAAAAAATAAAAGAATGTTTAAAAGAAAATAAAAAAAACATAAAAAAAATATTTGTTTTAGCTGCTAATCCTTATGATTATAGAAATTATAAAAAAAATATTGATATCTATCCAAGTAAGTATATCCAAGGATTAATAAATAAAATTATAAATAATTCGAAAGAAGAAAAAGAAGAATTACATAATTATTTAGAAATAATAAATTATTCAAATGATATCTCATATAAAAAGATAGTATTTACTTTAAAATAATATAAAAATGTGCTATTATATGTCTAATTTTATTTATAGAGGTGAAAAGAAATATGGATTTATTAGACATTATGTTATCAATTTTAAAAAAAAGAGATAATTATATTTTAGATATATCTGCAATAGAAGAAAATACAAAAACTATTGACTTATTATTAAAAGAAGTATATCAAAATACATCTTCTATTAGCATAAGTAATGATTCATATCAATTTGTACATGAAAATATTATTAATAAAGTAAAAATAGATATAAAGATTTTTAAACAAATAATAGAACAATCTATAAATAAAAAAGAAGTATTAAAATGTATTATTCAAAAAGAAAAAATAAATTTATTAGAAGATTGTTTTATAAAATATATAAATGATTTAAAGGTACATTATTGTGTAATGTTAAAACTAATAGATGAATATCCAAATGAAAAGCAAAAAATTAAAAATGAAATTAAAAGATTATTAAACACAATAGATAGCTGTAAAAAACAACTTAAATTAATTGATAATATGAAAGAAAAATATAAATCAATTGTAGAAATATTATTGAAAGATAATGATTATAAAGAAGCAAATAATTACTATAAAAATATATTAAGAGAAGGAAATATTCCCTATATAGATATAGAAATAAAAAAATATGATTATTTATTTCGTTCTATTGCTCAAGTTGAATTAGATTTAGAAAATTATTTTTCTAATGAAGATAATCAAAATGAATATATGTCTAAGATAATAGAAATAGAAGATAAAATTATAAATAATAAAAAATTACCATATGTAGAATATAGAAATATTGAAAATAGTATTTTTATAATTGAAAAATTTACAAATATTGATACTAAAATAATAAAAGAAAAATATAAAGAAATTATAAAGTTCAAGTACAAATCTCTAAAAGATAATCTAGAAATAGTAACAAATCAAAATATAGAAGAAATTAATATAAAAGATGAAATATTTTTTAGTTTTTACATAGAAGAAAAAATTAATAATACTAATTCTAAAATAAATAATAAAATATTTAAATATTTAGATAAATACCAAAATAATATTTTAAAAGATTTCTTTCTTAGAACATTATTTTTCTATACAATAAATAATAATTTATTAGAATGGTTTGAAATAAAAATTAATATAAAAAACTATTTAAAAGATAAATATACAGAGTTAAAAAATAACTGTAATATTAAAAATATTTCATTTAAAGAAACTGTAAGTATTGAAACATTTTTATATTTAATATCAGAGATTAGTGTAGAATATAAAGACTTATTAGAAGTACATAAAAGTATAATTGAACAATATGGTCCAACTAAATTTTTTTTAGAAGGAATAGAATCAATAAGCTTTCATTCTGAAAGTATGAAAGACTTATTAGATGTAGTATTAAGTAAGAAAAAGGATATAAGAATATCAGGTGATATTAAAACATTTATATTGAACAATTCATATCGTGACTCATCATCAAACCTTATATTTCAGGATGGAACAGAAAATATATCTATAGAAAATGTACACTTTGAAAATCCAGTTTCTATAACTATTCCATCTACTGTAAAATCTTTATCTATAGAGATAACTAATAGTAATATAAGACGGATTATTTTTGAAAATTATAAAAATTCTCAACTATTTGATGATGATAATTATTTAAGAAATTTATTAGAGTTGTTTTACTCTAATGATAATATATGTAATTATTTAGAAATTATAGGAAAAAGTACAGATAAAATTGTCTCTTATAAATTATCAAAAAAAGAACAAGAAAATTATTTTAAAGAGTATTATACAAATCTTTATGGGTTTTATACAAATTATATGCAATATGAGAATAAGGCACCAATTAATGATTTTATAGAATCCGAATTAAAAAATATAAAAAAAGAATTTAATATAAATAATAGTAAAAAGAAAACTATATAGAAATAGGAGAATATATGTTAGAAGATTTATTATCAATTTTTAAAAAGAATAAAGAAGAAATAGATAAAAAATACCTAGATACTTTAATAGATGAAGTAGAAGAAAAAAAAGAGAATATTAATTTTAAAAAAGAAATATATGAAATATATCAAGCTGGAAGTGTTAATATATTAGCAGAAGGATTTGTATTTGCTCATAATAATATAGTAAATTCTTTTGATGTGTTTTTTAAAATAGTAATGAAGTATTTAAAAGAAGAATATTATCACTACCATAAGTTAAAAGCTTATCAAATAATTAATGAAGAGTATAAAACAAAACTACTTATTCATTTATCAGTAATGAATGATTTATTAAATAATGATAATTTTATAAGTACTTATCAAACTGCAAAAGAAAAAATAAATATTGAAAAAAACATATTAAAATCAAGAATTATATTATCTTTAATGATAGACAAAAATATAAAAATACAATTAAGAGAAGAGGACAATTACTCTATAAAAACAAATGATGAGATTGAAAAAGAATATGAAGTAGTAATGAAAGACTTAGAAAACTCCCATCTATTGGATGAAATAAGAATAGATAATAATATTGATATTAATGTAGCTCTTGAAAAGATTGATATATATCTAACTCAATATTTTGATGATAAAGATAATAGAGAAAATTATATATTAGATTTAGATAATCAAATAGACATAATAAGAAGAAAAGTTTTTAATCTAGAAGAAAAAGATATTGATACTTTATTAGACTTAATCAATATTTGTATTAGTAAATATAGATTAGCTCAAAAATACATAGAAGATTATGATCATTGGTATTACGAAATAGTATTAGAAGATAAATTTAATCTTTTATTAGAATACCCAGAAAAAATAAATAATTATCCCCTTAAAGATGATTATTTAGGAGAAGATATATATTTAAATAAAATATCATCTAAAATATCAAAATTAAAGAAACACTATGAAAATAATCCAAATCTAAAAAACAATTATTCTTATACAATATTAAACTTTTATTTAAATAATAATGAAAGTAATATTATAGACTCTACATTTTTATTATCATTATTATCAGCTATAGAAAAAGGAGAATACGCAATTTATCAATTCTATAATGCAGAATTTTCAGAAAAAGAAATGTGGGAAGCTGAATTGGGAATAAAAAATAGAAAAATTAAAAAGGAAGAAAGTAATCTAATAACATTCATCACCTTTTTACAACAATTATCTCAAGACCCTTTTTATGCTAAAGTAGATTCTATTATCTATTACAACTATTTAGAATTATTATATAAAGATAGATGGAAAAATGATTATTCAAAAAAGAAAAAATAGTAAAATATAAAGAAAGAGGTTCTTATGAATAATGAGACAATAATTAATAAAATATTTTCTAATAAAAATGCTTATATTGAATTAAAAGTAAAAGAGTGTTTAAAAGACCCAAACAATATAGAACTAAAAAAAGAATTAGACGAAGTATATAGTCTAGATAGTATGTTAGGAGTCATAAACAATGATTATTTACCAATAAGAATTTTATTAAAGAAAATATCAATATTTTTAAATATATTATCATCTACTGAATTGTATAAGGAAAATGATGTAAAAAAAATTAAAAATTATTATATAAAAAAGCTTTATAATGATGAAATAAAAAAGTATAAGAACCTATTATTAATTCATTATTCCATAATAAGTAAATTATTAGAAAAAAAAGAAATACAAGAACATAGTAAAACAAGTGTAATGTTATCAAATGACTTAATATTAATTAAACAACACTATACTATATTAGAAGATATAGAAAATAATTATAAAATAGAAGTATTAGAGAAACTAGAAGTAAGATTCCTTATTGATAAGAACTTAGATAAATTTCAATCAGGATTAGAAACATTAGAAAAAGAATTAAAAATATCTCTAAAAGATGATTATATAGAAATAGAAGAAAAAGACCCTATAAAAAAATTTATCTACCTACAGTATCAAACTAAAGTCTTCTTTGAGGAAGATGATATTCTTATAAACTATTTAAATAGTATTAAAGAAGAGAATTATTTACCAAATAATATAGAAGACGTTAATAATCTTATGATAAAAATAAGAATATTATTAAACTATGCTGATTTAGATAGACCTTTAATACTTAATTTAATTGAAAGATATCAAAGCTTACAAGTATTCTTATATAACTACTTAATAAAACATCCAGAACAAATAGAAAAGTATTCTATAAAAAATGAATATTTAAATAAATCTAATTATTTAAAGGTAATAGAAGCAAGAAAAAAAGAAATAGAAGAAAAGTTAAAAGAAAATCAAATTAATATAAGTGAAGAAAAAGGGAAATTTTTAAATAATAGAAATAAGTTATATAACTTAGTATTAAAAAAGAAATCAAGTGAAGAAATATTAAACAGTAACTTTTTACTTGAATTATTAGAAAGTATAACTGATGAAGTAAGATTAATAAATTGTTTCTATAAAAAAGTTAGCCTAGAAGAAGTATTAGATATTGAATTAGTAAAATTTATTAATATATTAGGTTGTATTAAATTTAAAGAAAAGGTTCCTTTTAAAAATATATTACTTTTTATAGCGGGACTAGATGAAGAATATAAATTTATATTAGAATTATACAACTATATAAATCCGAAGCACTGTAATGAAGTATATCAATTAGAAGGAATAGAATATATTAATTTTAAAAGTGAATATACAAACTATCTAAGAATTAATATCGAAAAAGAAGTAAGAGTAGTAATATCAAAAGATACTAAAAAAATAGATAATTATTTTAATATTGATCAAAAAACTAAATGGTTGAAATTAGAAGAAGGTGTAGAAGAAATAACAATAGAGGATAATAAATATCAACTGTTATATGGAGAAAATAGTCAAATAATAATACCAAATAGCATAAAAAAAATTAGGGTAAATGATTTTAAATCAATAAATTGTTTTGTATTTGAAAATTATCAAGAACAAGGAGAAGAATTTATTATAAACTTTGTAAATAATGCTTATAAAGTATTAAAAGAAAAAATATTAAATGGATATGAAGAAAAAGTTATTAGTATTATACTAAAAAATGACATAGAAGAAATAGTATTAAATTTGCCTCCAAATCCATTATTTATACCTTTACAAGAATTTTATTTTGAAAATATAACAAATATAAAAAAAGGTAAAAAAGAAACAATAGAAGAGTTAGAAAATCTCTTCAAAAAAGAAAAAGTATATAAAAAGTAAAAGAAGGAAATTTTATGAATTTAACAGATAAAATTAATAATATTTATCAAAATACAATTTTTAAAATAAAAATAAATGAAATATCCCAGTCACCTGTAATACAAGAATCTAAAAAGAAAATAATAGACTTCTATGAACAAGATTCTAATGTAAGTTATAAAACAAATGAGAACTATTATTTTATTCATAACAAAACACTAGATAAAATAAAACAATATAATGAGTATATTATAAACAGTAATAAAATAAATGATAAAGAAGATTATATTATATTAAAAGAAAAACTAAATATAATAAAAAAAGAATTAGAAAGGCTAGAAAATGAATTAATACTTCATTATTTAGTAATAGATGAATTAGAAAAAAAGAATGATGAAAAAGTACAAGAATTATTAAAGAAACAGAAAGATATTTTATTACAGAATTATATTTTTAATATAGAATTAAAATCTAAAATAGATAAAATGATAAATGATTTATATAGTAAAAGCATAATTAATACAAATGATAACTATTATGTTAGTTATTATAATAAATTAATTAATATGCTTGAAAAAACAAACTATCATGATTTAATAGTTTATAATTCAGAAAATTCATATATAAAAAAAATAGCTCAAATAGAAGTAAATATTCAATTGTTTTTGCAAGATGAAGAAAATAGTATAGAAATATTTAAAAAGTACTATGAAACAGAGAAAGAAGTAGAATATTTATATAAAAAAGATAGTGAAGAAATACTGAGTAAAATAAATGAAGCAATATCATTATTTATTATAATTTCTAAATTTAATATAGTAGTATTATATGACGGGTTTGTAGAATACTATTATGAAAATGTTTTAAAGATAAAATATTTATATCTATCAAAACATCCTGAAAAAAGATTTTTATATCCTCCTGAAAATGATTATAAATATATAAAGTTTTATAAAGAAAAAATATCAGATAATAGAAATAGAAAAAATACAGAGATACAAAAACTAATACTTGATTTATTATCTGGAAAAACGAATCTATCTAATGATGAAAAATATTTACTATTTCTTGCTTATGAAAATCCACATTGTTTAATAGAATATTTTAAATTAAGAAAAGAAAAAAATATGATATTAAAAAGTTGTCAAGTATTACTAGACGCAATGGGAATATATTTAAATGATATAAATGTTCTACCAATAGACACAACTTGTATAATAATGAATAAATATTTAAATATTCCTTCACCAATTTATAATAAAATATATAAACTGTATAAGATCTATTGTAGAGAATATGGCTTTCCAAAACCAATATTAGAAGGAATAAAGTTTACAGATAATTTTCAATTAATTAAAGAGTTATTAACAATCTCTCCAGAGCACGATGTAATTATTTCTTCAGATAATGAAACATTTTCAGTAAATGGTAAAATAGAAGAAGCTTGCTCCAACATAATATTAGAAGATGGAATAAAATATGTAGAACTACCAAACCTTAAATTTACTAATAAAGTTTCAATAGAAATACCACCATCAGTAGAAAAACTAGATTTAAATATAGTAGATGGAAATTACAATGAAATAATATTTAAAGATTATATAAATTCAAAAATATTAACAGAAAGATGGATGAAAATAATAATAAAAAACTATTTTAATTTATTACATATAAATATTAAATCAGATTGGTCTGAGTTTGACTCTATAAAAGAAAGGTATATAAAAATAATATCTGGAACAATGGATGGTATTAAAAAGACATATGTTTTTCCTACAATAGATACACAATATATAATATCTATAATAGAAGATTTAGATGGAACAATAGAAACAGAAACAGAAAAGTTATTAAATACATTTAAAGAAAATAAAGATAACTACATAAAAATGAAATCTATAAAATAATAAATTAGAAAACTGAGTAATCAGTTTTTTTAATATTTGAATAAAAAGGATTTTTATTGTATACTTTACATAAGAAAGATAAATGATTGGTAGTGAGAATATGTTAGTATTAAAAATAAGAACAGAGGATAGTATTTATTATGTAAAAAAAATAGAAGATAATTATTGCGTTATTTGTATAAATAATGAAAGAAACTATTCTCTAAATAATGAAGAGTGGAATAGATTATTAAATGATATGTTTTCTGGAGAAAAAAATTTTTTAGAAAGAAAAGATGGATATGATATTTATATAGATTCTATGAATAATAAAAGATATTTTAAAGACGGAGTAGAAGACTTAAAAAAATTATTTAAAGTTAATGGTAAATCAGCTATATTATTTCAAGAACAATCAACTGATATATCTGAAGAAACATCAAAAGTGTTATTATTAAAAGGAGAAAGAGGATATAGGTATTCACTTTTATTTTTTACTTTCTTATTAACTATGGATATAATGAGTTCAGCCCCTTTTATGGTAAAATTAGATGAAAATGAGAATAAATATAGAACTATTAGTACTAGAGAAATGGATGTAGAACCAATTACACTAGATGAAATGTACAAAAAAATAAATGAGTGTAAAACATATGAGCAATATCAAAAAGATGTTTTAGCGAATAAATATTTTTTAGAAGATGTTTATTCAATAGCAGATGAAAAATCAAAAAAAGAATTAGCACTTACCTATAATAAATTAGGTATAGAATATTTTTCAGAACAAGAAAAACAAAATAGGCCAAATACAGCTGGATATGTTCGTTCAACTGAGCGTGGCTTGATACATTTAAGAGATAGAGATAAAGAAAAATTTTATGATAACGGGCCACATGAATTTGTTCATGTAAATCAACAAAGCATGATATATAGCTATGTAGATGAAGCAGTTGCTGAAATAGTAATAGAGGAATATTTTAATTATTATGCATATGCCTACTATGAAGCAAGAAAAAATATATCAATACTAATGGAAATAATCGGACCAGAACCAATAATGAGACTAAGTTTCAATAATGAAATAGGAAACTTTGAAAAAATAATAAAATCATATTTAGATAAAGAAGATGCTGATATATTGTTAAATGAATTTAAACTAGATGCAACTAAAATAGTGTACAATGGCTCTACATTAAAAGAAGCAGACCATGAATTAATAAGAGAAATGCTAGGAAAAATGTATGCAAAAAAATACCCCGGTAAAAAGATGGAAGATGATCCCATCATTCAACAGTATTTAAATGAAAACACAGAATTTATGCACAATAGATACTATTTAAATCAACATACTGAAGAATTTTATGTTTCAAAAGAAATGATTCTTGATACTTATTCCCCATGTAATAGTATTGAAAATCAGTTATCAACAATATCATATACAGAAAAAACTCCCCTAACAAAAGAAGAAACATTAGAGTGTGTTAATAATAATACATTAAAAGATGAAGAAAAACTAATTATAACTTTTATGGAAGAAGATATTAAAAATACAATAGTAATAAATAAGAGTAATGCAGAGAATAATACGAAAATTCAAGGAATGAATGATGTTACAATTCTTGATATCTTAAATAACCCAAATATAAAAATAATTAATATAGAAAAGTCTAATGATATTAATATAAAAGAACCAAGAGAAAATACAATTCAATCAATATTTTCTGAAAATAAAAGTCTTGAAAAAATTATTATAACCTTTAAAGATGGTTCAAAAGCTCATGTTGTTAGAAATAAAAAAGGAGATCTATACGTTCAAAAAGAAGACCTAGTATATGTGAAATCTATAGCAGAGAAGTTTCCAAGTCAAATTAGGCCAACAAAAAAAGTAATAACCCCAATAACATTCAATATAGATTTAGAAGAAAGTATAAGAAGAGAAAAGATTAACAGACAAATAGATAATATACTTTTTGACATGAATCAAAGCTATTCTTATATAGACAAAGCATACAATGAAATAGTCATATCAGAAAAAGATCCAAATAACTTTTATAATACAGAAGAAAGAAAGTATCTTAGTATTTTAATGGAAATAATTGGCCCAGAACCAATAGAAAAATATCACTATTATAAGGATTATACTATAATTGAAAATATATTAAAAGAGTATCTTAATAGTGTAGATGCATTTATTCTTTCTAATGAATTGAAAAAAGACCCAGAAAGAGCAAATCCAGCAGTAATAGAAAAATTACTTATAAAATTATATGAAAATATGAATCAAGGAAAGAAAGTTGAAGATGATAATGCTATAACGCTATTATTAAATTATCCAGCAAAATTATATCAAGAAAGAGTTTATTTTAATAGAGATTCACAAAAATATAACAAAGACTTAATAATAACTGTTCAACGTAATTATAATGAACATTTTGAAGAAAATCTAAAAGAAATCATATCTTATAAAACGACTTTATTAACAGATGATGAACTACTAAATATACTAGAAAATAATAGTTTAAAAGAAGATGAGAAAATAAGTGTTGAGTACATAGATGAAAAAGAAGATAAAAATAAAATAAGAGCAGTAGATTTAGACAAAGAATCTTTAAATTTTCAGTATAATGAAAATGAACTATTTTTAGAATTAATAAGTAAAGGTCAAATAAAAATAGTAAGTTCTAAGTTGTGGAAGCCAAAAAATATTAAGCCAGAAAACGGTATCATAAAAAAACTAGCAGAAGATGATGAATTCTACACTTTTCACGTTATTTTAAAAGATGGTAGAGATGGCTGGGTATATAATAATACTCTTGGAGAACTAGAAACAACTATATTGGATGATTATGAGACTCCGTCACTATCACAAAAATTTCCAGAACAATTTCAAGAAACTTCTAAACAATTTAATTAAGAAAGGATACTTCAAAAATATGTTAATAATGAAAATAACAACAAACGATGAATACTATTACGTACAAAAAGAGAATAATCAGTACAGTGCTCTATGTACTAATAGCGAGAAAGATATTACCTAAATAGTCAAGAGTGGGACAATCTAGTAAATGAAATGCTTGGAGGAGAAAAACAATTTCTAGAAAGAAAAGATGGATATGATATTTATATTGATTCCATGAATAATAAAAGATATTTTAAGGATAGAATAGAAGATATAGAAAAACTATTCAATGTAAAATCAACTTCTGCCTTATTGTTCTAATAAGGAACCAATAATGAAGAAGAAATAAATTCGAAAAAAATAATTTTAGATAGTAAAAAGAAAAAATAATTTAGGAAAAATAATTCCAATAAAAAAGGTTCCAATAATTATTCAACCTATACAAGAAAAGTTTCCAGAACAAAATGAATATTCTAATAAAAGATAAATATTTAATTGTATTTAGTGATATTTATGTTAGAATAGATATTAAAAAAGGAGACATATATGGAATTACAATTAAAAGATATTACTTTAAAAGAAGATACATATAAAGATATGAAAAATAAAAATACTAATACTTCGTTGTTCATTGAAAAAATAAAAATGAATTTAGAAAACGCAAGGTTTTTACACGATAATAATATGAAAAAAATGGACTCAATAGATTTATATAACGCGTTAATAAATGTATTTGATATAAAAATAGATATAAATGACTACATAAAAATATTATCTATGAAAAATAAAAAACATTATAGTAAAAAAATTAGAATTAAAACAACAATGTTTGATAACAATAATAACAATATACTATATGATTGTATAGCAGCTAGTAAAGCAGATTTAGAAGAAAATGATAGATTAGACTTAAGAAGTTTAAGAAGATTAACTAATAGTGAAGATTTATTACTATTAAAAGAGTATAGAATACCAGATGATTTATATAAAGGAAAAGTTGAAAAAGAAGAATCTTTTCATTTTCTAGAATTTAATATTGAAAATACCATTATAGATGAAGATAGTGAATTATTTCAATATATTGTTGAGTATATCCAAAAACAAATATTAGTAAAAGATGTATTATATGATTTAAAACAATATATTATTGAATTAGAACATCAGAGAACAGATATAACAGGCTTATCACAAAAGCCAGATAAAAATAAATATAAAGCAAGTGGTATAGCATATAAAAATGCTTATGATGAAAGTAGACAAAAAAAAGAAATTCCAGATAAGCCAAAAATATCAGTAAGATATCCAACAAAAGCAAAAACAAGAAAAAAAGTTAAAACTAGAAATAAAAGATAAAGTACTACATAGAGTAGTGCTTTTTTTAATGATATTAATTGCTTAATGACTAATAAAATGTTATAATAACAAACAAAAAAAGAGAGAGCATGGAAATAATTATTAAGAATAAAAAACTATAATATAAAAAATATGAATTTTGGAAAGGAAAGTAGAAATATGGATATTATTGAATCAATAAAAGATAAATGGATTTTATATTCAAATAGTCCATTAATAAAAAACTACAATTATTTTAGTGTAGAAGATATTCAGAAAATACAAGAAAAATTATTAGAAGTGTATAACTCAAATTCATCTATTAATTATACTAATCCTTCATTTATATTTCCTCATCAATTTTTATTAGATAAATCAGATGCTCTTAATAATACTCATAATAATTATCAAAATGCTTGGTATTATATATTTCATATTTATACAACATATAAAATTATTATATTTTTAAAGGAAGACTTAGAAAAAACAAATGAAAAACTTAGTATTCACTTCGATTTTCTTAATAAATTAAAAAAAATTCATCCTGAAACAAAGACTATCATAGAACAAGAACAAATTAAAATCATAAATCATTTTAAAATTAATATATCAACAATAACCGTTTTAGAAGAATTTATTAAAAAAAACAAAGATTACTATAAAAATATTATTATAGATGAAGCAGAAATAGAATATGAAAAATTAAAAAGAAAATTTATTTTTTTTATTAATGATGACAAAATAATACAAGAAGTAGAAAAAGACTGTAGTAATAACAAATATATAGGACTAAAGTATAAATTAGATGTTTACTTTAATAGTAAAAAAGGTAATGAATATAAAAGTAATATAATAAATGAAATAAATAATATAGAGAATAATATTAAAAATAACAATAATTATAATCCTATACCAGAAATAAATCTGATTATAAAAAAATATCAATTTATTATAAAATATGTTGCTTACAGAGACCAATTAGATAAAGAGTACAAGAACATTATAAGAATTAAATATGATTATTTAAAAAAACACCCTATCAAAGAGGAAATATATAATTTAGGGAAAGATTATCAAGCATATAATCATTATTTAAATTATATTGAAGAAGATTTAAATAAAAAAGTTATTAATAATAAAATAGATAAATATTTCTATGATTACATAAATGAATATTCCGTATTGCCAAATAGTATATTACATAATAGTTTTCCATCTACATTATCTTTATTTTTTGCATATTACTCAGATACACTAGATGAATGGTTTAAAAACGATATGGAAAATATCAATGGATATATAAACTATTTAATCCCATACAAAAATATAAAGTTCAGATATCCATTAAAGATGTCTAGAGAAACATATTTATATTTGTATGAGTATGAGTCAATTGAGTATGAATCAATTAGAAGAGTACTTATAACTAATCTACATAAAGAAGTAGTTAAAGAGAAGGGACTAAACTGGTCAATATTAAAGGGAATAGAAGAAATAACATTGGATAACTCAGATACTAGTAAAAATATATTATCATTATTTTCTTTAAGTGATAATATAACTATTTCTAAGGATGTAAAATCAATTACCATAAAAAATATAAAAGACTTTCTATCAGGAAATATAATTTTTCAAGATGGTATAGAAATAATTAATATGAAAGATGTTTCATTTCAAGATGAAATTACTATAACAATACCAAAAAGTGTAAGTAATCTTAATCTTGATTATAGTTATGGAAATATATCTACACTAATATTTGAAGATTATGATCAATCACCTTTAATAAATAAAAATATTATAAAAAATATCGTAGAAGAGTATTATAATCTTTCTCCTAAGATAAAAAATACTTATTGGAAAGATGAAGTAATAATAGACACAAACTCACATAAAAGTATTAAAAAAATTATAATGAAAAAAGATAATCAAGTATTAGAGTATTGTTTTCATCCAATCATATTAGAAAATAATAATTCAATATTACATTTAATAAACACCGCAAGAAGAATAGCATATGAAGAAATCTATAAAACATTTATCAAGACAGATAAATTATTATCCAATAGTAGTTTAGAAGAAAATTATTCATTATTTACAAGTGATGAAGATAATATAGAAGGTATTTATAAAAGAAAAAGAAAGAAAAAATATTAAAAAGAAAGGAGTAAAAAATATGTCTCAATTAGAAACTATAAAAGGAAAAACAACAAATATAAATACTAATACTCAATTGATAAACAATTATAAATATCTTAATGAAGAAGAAAGAAAAGAATTAAAAGAACAATTAATAAACTTATATAATTTAAATTCCTCTGTTAATTATACAAATCCATCATATGTATTTCCTCATCAATTAATATTAGATAAATTAGAAAAGTATGTTAAAATAAAAAAATTATATAATTTCAATACATATAGTTGTTTAGTCTATGGGAAAGAAAAGTTATTATTGATTGATTTAGAAAAAATAAATGAAGAACTAAGTATTCACTATAATGTATTAAATAAATTAGAAGAAGAACACCCAGAAACAAATGAAATTATAGAGAATGAAAAAAATAAAATAAAAGAGGTTTTTCAATCAAATACTAATATAATAAACGAATTAAGAAAACGTATAAAAAAAAATAGTTATCTTGAACCTAAAATTATAGAAAAAGAATTAGAGTATGAAAAACTAAAGGATCAAACAAATAAATTAATTAATAAAAATGAACAACTATTCGATGTAGAAGAAACCACTAAATCAAAATATAAATATATAGAGTTAATCTATAAACTAGAATTGTTTTTTTATAGTAAAGAGGGAGAAGAATATATATCAAATATAGAAAAAGAAATGGAAAATAAGACCTGGGATATTAAATATAACCTAATTCAAAATTATAACCCAATTCAAGATATTAATAGAATTATAAAAGAGGTAGAATTTATTGATAATTATTCAGATAAGGAACTATCGAAATTCTTTGACTATGAAAGGTTATTAGATAGAAAATATTGGTACTTAAAAAAACATCCAAATGAAGAGGAAATACATAATTTAAAAAATGATTATAAATCATTTCATATATACAATTCACTTATTAGAAAAGACTTATGTAATAAAAATATTAAAAATGAAATAGATAATAGATTTTTTAAAATTATGAGTAGTATTTCTACAATTGATATTTTATGTGAGATGAATCCATTTATATTGACCCTTTTTTTTGCATATTACTCAAATACACTAGAAGAATGGTTTCAAAATAATATAGAAAACTCAAATAACATTTATAAATATTTAGATATAGATAATAGTAAAATAATTATTTCATCAGATATGTCTAGAGAAACATATTTTTATCTTCCAAATCATAATTCAATATCAACAGAATTAATTAATATTCATCAAGAACTAATAAAGAACAAAGGTCTATCATGGCCAATATTAAAAGGAATTAAAGAAATAACATTAACAGATAATGAATCTAGTAAAAATATATTATCATTATTTTTCCTAGATCAATATATAACTATTTCTAAGGATGTGGAAGCCATAACTTTAGAAAATCTAAAAGATATAAAATCAGGTAATATTATCTTTCAAGATGGAATAGAAAAAATTAATATGAAGAATGTTTCATTTAAAGATGAAATATCGATTACTATTCCCAAAAGTGTTAAATATTTAGATATCGACATTGAATCTTCAAATATAAATACTTTAGTATTTGAAGATTATGATCAATCCAACTTATTAAATAATCCATATTTCTTTAACTATATAATAAGACAAATCTATAATGTAAAATCAAACTTTTCATTTATAAACACTGATTATGAATTTGCAGTATCCCCTAACTCAAATAAAAAAATAAAGTTAGTTTTTAAAAGAGAAAATGAAATAAAAGAATATAACTTTCGACCAGTTTATATCTCTTCCAATAAAACATATGATTATGATAATATAGAACAATGGAAACAAGATTTGATAGATATGGTTAGAAAAAAAGTATATGAGGATATTATTAGTACATTAAATACAAAAGCTATAAATATTATAACAAATAATTATGATATCATTGATATAAATAAGAAAGGTTGGGATAGACTAATTAAATCTAACAAACCATTTTCTAATACGATTTTACCAGAGTATGGACCATTCTTAAAAAGAAATGAAGAAGAGTTACAATTAATGGATGAAATAGCTGGGGCGAAGGTACTAGATTTAGGATGTGGGGCAGGAGAATCTTTAGAGTATTTATATCAAAAAGGAGCAAAAGAAATATGGGGAGTAGATATTTCAAATGAACAGATTGAAAGAGCTAAAAAAAGATTTCCATATATTAAAGGTCACTTCTTTAATTCTCCTATGGAAGAAGAGATACCCATTCCAAATAATTATTTTGATTATATCATTTCAATATTTAGTATTGGGTATACTTCAGATATAAAAAAGACATTTCAAAATGTTTATAAATATCTAAATGACACAGGGGCATTTATTGTGAGTTGGACTTATCCAGTATATAATTGTTTAGTAATGGATAATGATAAAGTACTATTCAATAAATCTTATTTTGATGAAAGTGCCAAAATAATTACAAAAGGACCAGATAAAATATATTTAGCCCAAAAAAATCTTATGATATCTACTATAATAAATACTGCAATATCATCAGGATTATATGTAGATAGATTATTAGAAGAACAGACTATTCAAAAAGATGATGTAAATGGCTATAAAAGTAATTATTGGAGAAAAGAAAAGACAGAAAATTGTCCAACTACATTAATATATAGATTAAAAAAAATAAAAAATGAGGAGAAATAAATATGAATAATTTAATAAAAAAAGAATTACAAGAAGAATTATCAAATATAATAAAAAAGTCACTAAATGTTAAAAATGATACACAATTAGAAAATTTAAAAAGAGATCTTATTTTACTAGATTATATAATAGGTTGTATAAATAGATTTTCATATTTAGAAAAAGCTGAAAAGAAAATAGTAAAATCTATGAGAAAATCTTATAAAGAACTACAAGATACTATGGAAAATATAAATTACGAAGAATTTATAAAAAAATATATCCAAAATTTGCGTGATTCATTCATAGGTTATAATACAAATGTATTTGATATATACAATGAGCATTATAATTTAATCTATCAATTATTAATAAACTTATATAATAAATGTTATGATATCAATATTAAGAAAATTATTATAGATATTGTTGTAGAAGAAGAAAATAATAGAGAAGAGAATTTTCCAAAATATTGGTCTAAAAACGAATATAAAAATATTTTGACTAATCAAATACTAGAAGATGCAATAAATTATTTTAATACGAATAGATTTGATATAGGAGACTTTACTAATTATATTAAAAAAGATAGTAGAAAAAAACTAATAAGAAAAATATTATTAGATAAAAATATTGTACAAAGCTTATATAATAATATGATTAATTATCCTTGTAAACCAAAATTAGAAAATGAGGAAATTGAAGTGTTTATTGGTCAAATATTAAATAAATTTTATATAAATCATAATGAAGATAGTTATAATTCAATTGAATTACTAAAAATAGAAGATAAATCTTTAAAAGAGATAAAATCTCATATTAGTTTTAAAATTAAAGAAGAAGTTCTTATAAAAATAAAAGAAATATATGGAAGCCTAGTAGAAAATGAAGAGTTAAATCAGCTATTAGATTCAGTTTCAGTTGTAAAACCATTTAAACAAAAAGAAGATCTATCAAAAATGAATGCATTAAAAGATAATCTAAAAAGTATAATTATAGAAAATGATATTTATTTTTTATTTGGTAAATATAAATCATTATCAACAGATACAAAAAGGATAATAACTGAAACATGGAATTGGAATTTAAAAACAGAAATTTACACAATGTTTAATATATGGTTTAAAGAAGATAAAGTGGATTTTATATTTGAAAAAGTATATGAAAAAAATAAAGAAGAAATAACGAAATTATTAAATGAAAATGAAAAAGAAAATAATGCTGAAAAACCATATATTGATCATGTTCTAGTTGGAAAAATAGGTCTGTTAATAAGAAATACAACCTATTCTGTATTAAAAGATAATAAAGAATATTTAATAAAAAATATTAATCAAGATTCAATGAATAAACTTGATTTTACATATATTTCTGGATACAAAGAAAAAGAGTTTGTTATTAATGTATTACCAGAAATACTATGTCTTTTCAAATCAAATTATCCAGTTGATAATGAAAAAAACATATTAATCCGAGAAATAAAAGCAATACAATTACCATATAAATTAAAATATAAACCCAAAATAGAAACAAAAATAGAAATAGAATCATATAACTATATAGACTTATTAAAGAAAAAGGCAAAAATAATAAATAGTTTAAATAACAATATGAAAGAGTTAGATACCATTGTTAACATGTGTTTTAACTCATTAGAAAGTAATTTAACTCCATTTACAAATAAAGAAACAAGTACTTTTTATAAAGACACTAAAGATTTAGTTTCTAGCTTATACAACCCATTAAAAGTATCAATTCCGGCAATTGAAAAACAAAACAAATTATATAGTTTTATTGACTATATAGAAAAACAAAAAATATTATCAAAAGAAGAAAATGAAGAGCACTGGGAAGAAATGATTATTAAATATTTTGAGTGTTACAATCTTATATTTGATAATATTAAGGATTTATACTCATCAGAGGAAATAGAAAAAATAGAAAACAGCTCTCTATTAGATGAATATAAGCAATTTGCTGCCAGATTAGCATGGGATTATTTGCTTACAAAAGATGAACAAAAAAAACAATGGAATTATGATAATCTTTATCTTTATATGGATGAAATTGTACAAAAAGCAAAAGTTTATTTAAAAAAATAAATAGCAAACTAGAAGATAACTCGAATAGTAACCTACGGATATCTAGATATATAAATAACTATTGACCAAAGATGAAAAAAAACTTTAAAGAATGCTAAAAAAACAAAATAATTAAAGTCAAGTAATAAAAAATATTACCTAAAAATTAGGTAATATTTTTTTAAAATATAGAGTTTTTTAAAAAAAAATGATACTATAATAATAAGAAAATAACAATTAAGGAGTATAATATGATAATAGCCAAGATATATACAAATGATGAGTATTACCATATTGAAAAAAAGAAGGATAGTTATCAAATATTATGTATAACAAATAATAATTCATGTTAAATCAATAATAAAAATCCACTAGTTGAACTAGTGGATTTTTGTTTACAAATAATTGTAAAATAGACCAGAAATAGATTGTTATAAAACAATAAAAACATTATAATAGAATTAATAATAGGAGGATTTATGAAAAAAATTATTATATTAATTATTTTATTAATAACATTAATACCATCTATAGTATTTGCTGAAGAATGTGATATAGAAAAATTAACTATTGAATCAATTAAAATAAATACTAAAACAGATAATGTAACAGAAAAAAGTGAACCAAAAATAAATGGTAGAAATATTAACTTAGATCTTAAAATGTCTGAAGTAGGAGATTCTATTGAGTATGAAATGATAGTTAAAAATGACTCAAATGAAGATTACGAATTAGATAAAACTTCACTAAGTGCAAATTCTGACTATATTGAGTATACTTTTGATACAAATAGTGATTCAAACATCGTAAAAAAAGGAGAAACAAAAAAAGTAATATTAAAAGTAAGTTATAAAAATGAAGTAGCAGCTAATCTATTTCAAAATGGAATATATACAGACAATAAAAAACTAACAGTAAATTTAGCTAATAATTCAATAAATAATAATACCAGTAATAATATAAATAACCCTAAAACAGGTTGGTTAAAATCTTATTATATTTTATTATTAATTATAATAATTTCAACCATAATTGGATTAATATTATTTAAGAAAAAGAAATACTCAAAATTAATGTTACTATTACTTTCATTATTAATTATACCAATAACTACTAAAGCAATATGTAAATGTGATATAAATGTAGATTCAAAAGTAGAAATAGAAAAAAAAGATACTGCATGCATTTATGTAGGAAAAAAGGGATGTCGTCCATACATTTATTCAGAATATGAAAAAATGTATATTGATTATAAAATAGGAATAGGAGAGCAAGATTTTATAGAATTAGTAAAAAATAAAATCTTAAAGGATAAACCAGATTATAGTTTTTCAGAATCTATTATGAAATTCATTGGAAAAGGAGTAGATTCATGTCAAGAAGTCTATATCAATAATTATGAAAATAATATAATTAGTTATGAAGATTATTATAATGGATTAGGAAGTTGTGGTAATCAATTTTCTATTTATAATAATTATCAAAGTGATGAAGACAATAATTCAGATTCAATCAATACTATAAGAAATAAGGATGAAGGTTGTTATAGTTTCTTGGAAGATAATCTCTGTTAAAAATGGAAAAGGTTGTGATAATATGAAAAGGTTTATTATATTAATTATTTTATTAATAACATTAATACCATCTATAGTATTTGCTGAAGAATGTAATATAGAAAAATTAACAATTGAATCGATTAAAATAAATACTAAAACAGATAATGTTATTGAAAAAAGTGAACCAATAATAAATGGTAGAAATATAAACTTAGATCTTAAAATGTCTGAAGTAGGAGATTCTATTGAGTATGAAATGATAGTTAAAAATGACTCAAATGAAGATTACGAATTAGATAAAACTACACTAAGTGCTAATTCTGACTATATTGAGTATACTTTTGATACAAATAGTGATTCAAATATCGTAAAAAAAGGAGAAACAAAAAAAGTAATATTAAAAGTAAGTTATAAAAATGAAGTAGCAGCTAATCTATTTCAAAATGGAATTTATACTGATAATAAAAAACTAACAGTAAATTTAACTAATAACTCAATAAATACTAATACCAGTAATAATATAAATAATCCTAATACAGGATGGATAAAATCAATTTACGTATTATTATTTATTATAATGATAATTACAATTATAGGATTAACCATACTAAAGAAAAAGAAATACTCAAAATTAATGTTACTATTACTTTCATTATTAATTATACCAATAACTACTAAAGCAATATGTAAATATGATATTAATGTAGACTCAAAAGTAGAAATAGAAAAGATTAATAAGTTCTATTTAGATTTAGAGTGTAATAATAACTATATTACACCACAATCATTAAACGATAAACTTCCAATCGAATTAAAATATACTGATGGTATGACATGGGATGATTATATGAATAGTTATTTATTTCAACAAATAGATTCAGAAGTACAACAATTAATTGTAGAAAGTTTTCATCCAATAGAAACAAAATTATTATTTGAGCCTATTGAACAAGAAAGATGTGTTGAAGAAGCAACAACTTTGTCTGAAGAAAGTGCTTGTAAATTCATATATTATCCTACTATATTTCATTATAATAGTAGTATGAAAATTTATGATATTTCTAAAGGAAAGTATTATAGTACTATATATTGTCGAGAATAATAATGCATAGGAGGATTTTATGAAAAAAATAATTATATCAATAATTTTACTAATAACATTAATACCATCTATAGTATTTGCTGAAGAATGTGATATAGAAAAATTAACTATTGAATCAATTAAAATAAATACTAAAACAGATAATGTTATTGAAAAAAGTGAACCAATAATAAATGGTAGAAATATAAACTTGGATCTTAAAATGTCTGAAGTAGGAGATTCTATTGAGTATGAAATGATAGTTAAAAATGATTCGAATGAAGATTACGAATTAGATAAAACTACACTAAGTGCTAATTCTGACTATATTGAGTATACTTTTGATACAAATAGTGATTCAAATATCGTAAAAAAAGGAGAAACAAAAAAAGTAATAATAAAAGTAAGTTATAAAAATGAAGTAGCAGCTAATCTATTTCAAAATGGAATATATACTGATAATAAAAAACTAACAGTAAATTTAGCTAATAACACAATAAATACTAATACCAGTAATAATATAAATAACCCTAAAACAGGTTGGTTAAAATCTTATTATATTTTATTATTAATTATAATAATTTCAACCATAATTGGATTAATATTATTTAAGAAAAAGAAAGATTCAAAAATAATGTTACTATTACTTTCATTATTAATACTACCAATAGTAACCAAAGCAATATGTAAATGTGATATAAATGTAGATTCAAAAGTAGAAATAGAAAAGTTTAATAAGTTCTATTTAGATTTAGAGTGTAATAATGATAGTGGAAATGTTAAACTACCACTTGAATTAAAATATATAGATGGTATGACATGGGATGATTATATGAATAGCTTTTTATTTCAACAAATAGATTCAGAACTACAACAAATAATTCAAAAAAGTTTTAATCTTGATGATATGGATATGTCATTTGCACCTATTGAACAAGAAAAATGTATTGAAGAAGCTACAACTATATCTGAAGAATTTGATTGCAGAATGCTTCATTATCCTTCTATATATGAAATAAGTACTAGAATGCAAATTCACGACATCTCTAAAGGAAAGTATTATAGTAGTGTATATTGTTATGAATAATAAAGAATAGGAGGATTTTATGTTTATAAAAAAAATAATTATATCAATAATTCTACTAATAACATTAATACCATCTATAGTATTTGCTGAAGAATGTGAATCAGAAAATGTAACTATTGAATCGATTAAAATAAATACTAAAACAGATAATGTTATTGAAAAAAGTGAACCAATAATAAATGGTAGAAATATTAACTTAGATCTTAAAATGTCTGAAGTAGGAGATTCTATTGAGTATGAAATGATAGTTAAAAATGACTCAAATGAAGATTACGAATTAGATAAAACTACACTAAGTGCTAATTCTGACTATATTGAGTATACTTTTGATACAAATAGTGATTCAAATATGATAAAAAAAGGAGAAACAAAAAAAGTAAGATTAAAAGTAAGTTATAAAAATGAAGTAGCAGCTAATCTATTTCAAAATGGAATTTATACTGATAATAAAAAACTAACAGTAAATTTAGCTAATAACATACAAAACAATAATATAAATAATCCTAATACAGGATGGATAAAATCAATTTACGTATTATTTATTATAATGATAATTACAATTATAGGATTAACCATACTAAAGAAAAAGAAATACTCAAAATTAATGTTACTAATAATTTCATTATTAATTATACCAATAACTACTAAAGCAATATGTAAATATAATATTAATGTAGACTCAAAAGTAGAAATAGAAAAGATTAATAAGTTCTATTTAGATTTAGGATGTAATAATAATAATGATAATATACCACAATCATTAAATGATAAACTACCAGTTGAATTAAAATATGTTGATGGTATGACATGGGATGATTATATGAACAGTTTATTATTTAAAAAAATAGATTCAGAACTGCAACAATTAATTATAGAAAGTTTTAATATAGAAAACTTGAATATGAAATTTATACCAAATGGACAAGAAATATGTATTGAAGAAGCATCAAACGAAGATGAAATAGTTAATTGTGAATCATCAATGATTTATCCTACCATAGATAAAATTAATACCAGTATGCAAATACAAGATAATTCAAAAGGAAAGTTTTTCAGCACGCTCTATTGTAATGATATAATGTAATGATATATTTTGATATATAAAAGTATAAAAAATATAAAGAGTTATGTAAATAAAGCAAACCAATAATAGAAATAGTAGAGCATTAAATATAGATTTTAATAATTTAAAGAATGAGATAATTATAAGTATAATTATAAGTATAAGTATAAGTATGTTAAATTTATTAAGTCTCTTAAATAAACTAACTTTTATTGGTAATGGTAAAATAGTAATTTTTTATTCTAAACCTTATATGTATATACTAAAGTTCGTTTATTGATATTTTATCAGCTTTTAGAGTTAATGTATTTTTTTAAAACTATAAAAGGATACTCAAAAAAATGATATAATAAAAAAGTAAATAATTAAGGAGCAGATTATGACAATAGCCAAAATATTTACAAATGATAAGTATTATCATATTGAAAAAAAGAAAGATATTTATCAAATATTATGTATAACAGATAATAATTCATATTATTTAACAAAAAATCAAATAAATATATTATTTGATGATATTTTTGGCGGGGAAAAACAATATTTAGAAAATAAAGATGGATATAGTATATATTTAGATAATGTAGGGAATAAAAGATTTTTTAAAAATAATCAAGAAGACTTTCAAAAACTAATAATAGAAAATTCTACTCAAGCAGTAGTATATCAAAATACTTCTGTAAATGATAATAATTCTGAATCGAGAAATATTGAATTTAAGAGTAAAAAAACGTCAATGAGATCGTATATTATTTTAACTTGTGAGGCAGTAGTACTTGTAGCAGAAGTTTTGTATGGAATTCAAATGTATGTAAAGCATAATACCAATAATACAGAAGAAATAAATGATATAGAAACAGTTCAACAAGAAGAAGTTATTGAACCAATAACATTAAATGAAATGCTAAAAAAAATAAATGATAGTCCTTATTTAACTGAAAAGCAGAAAAAATATTTATCAAATAAAAACTTTTTAGAAGATGTTTTATATTATGCTGATTCAAAATATAAAAAAGAACTTAACTCCATATATTCAGATTATATTCAAATACTCTATTTTACAGAAAAAGAAAAAAAAGAAAAACCAAATAGTGCTGGTTTTGTAAATACTTCCCATCCTAATATCATCCATTTATATGATGAAAGTGATGAAATTTTTTACTACGCTGTATCTCATGAATTCGCTCATTCAAACCAATACCACCCTCACATTTATAGATATATTGATGAGCCAAGTGCTGAAATGATAAAAGCTGAATATTTTAATGAAGAAGATAATTCTTACGAAGACGCCCGAGTAAATCTAGCTTTATTAATGGAAATTATTGGCCCAGAACCAGTCATGAAACTAAACTTTAAAGGAGATTTTGAACCATTTGAAAACATAATTAAATCACATTTATCAGAAGAAGATGCTAATACATTACTAAATGAATATAAAAAGTATGCCAAAGAAAAAATTGAAATAATAGATGGAGTAGAATATAAATATGAGCCTGGAGATCATGAAAAAGTACGAGAACTATTAATAAAACTATATAAAAATATGAACCCCGGAAAGAGCATAGAAGATGATGTTGAAATAGAGTATATAGTAAATAATAAAGCTATTCCAGCTCAAAGATATTACTTTAATCAACATATATATGACTTTTATAAATCTGAGAGTATTTATTATACTTTAAAATTACCATATAGAGATGATTTTGAAGTAACAACAGTAGATTATTTTCAAGATACTCCTATAGATATTAACCAATTAATTGAAATATTAGATAGAGATTTTTTAGAAGAAAACGAAACTGTGTTTATTAAATTTACTGAAAATGAACATGATGGAGAAAAAAGTCTCACTTTAAGAAATAATAGTATTAATAACATAATAGAAAATAATATGACCCTAAAAGATTTAATAAAAAATAAAGTTATAACTATTAAGAGTTGTATGCTAACTACAAATCATAGCAAAGAAGTAAGAAATAAATCCTTTAAAGAATTATCACAGGAATTCTATAATCTTAATATTAATAACTATAAAGTTTCACTTAAAGATGGAGAAACAATTTATGTAAAAGCAAAAGAAGAAGATAATCAAAATAAATATGAATTACAATTATCTAAAAAGGCTCATGCTCGTATAAGACCAATTTCAGAAAAGTTTCCAGAACAGGTAAGATTATTATCTACAATGAGAAATAGAATATTAAGTCTAAGAAAAACCAATGAAACCCTTGAAAGTATAGATAGACCTTATTTATTTATTGAAGAAAATTTTCAAGAAATAATAGAAAAAGAAAATAATAACTATCTATATAGTGAAAAAGATAATACTAAATATCTTTGTATTTTAATGGAAACTATAGGACCAAAGCCAATTCAAGATTATATTTTATATAAAGATAATGCCATTATTGAAAATATATTATATGAATATTTAGACAAAGAAGATGCAGAAAATCTTTCCAATGAATTAAAGAAAAACTCTAACGAAACCAATCCAAATGTTTTTTATAAATTGATAAAAAAGTTATATGAGAACAAATATCCAGGAAAACAAATAGAAGAAAATACTAATATAAAAGCAATTATAGAATTTGGAGTATTGCCTCCAGAAGTTCACTCATATTTTACGTCTAAATTATCTAGTTATTCAGAATATAAAACAGTTGATTATTCAGAAACAACAGTTTGGGAAGTTAACAAAATACATGATTATGCGTATGACGCAATTGTCTACGATTATGATCCAATTACAATAGAAGAGTTAAAAGAATTAATACAGAAATCTAATTCAAAAGAATATTACTTAGAAATAGTTTATAAAAAGAAAGATGATGCTGATAATATTCATCAATTTATAAATAGCATAGAGTATTTCAATAATATTGATTTATTACAAAAAATAAATAACGGAGAAATAACAATAGTAGAATGTTCAAAAATAGATAAAAAAGAACTCGATCCTATCCAATTTATTGAACATATTATAAATAATAAAGATAAAAAAATAGTATTAACAATAAACCATAGTAATGGAGAAACCCTAACTGGAATAAAAAAGGCAAATGAAGATACAATAACTTTAACAAAAAAAGTAAAAGGAGATATTACCCCAATATCAAAATTATTTCCGGAGCAATGTGAACAAATGATACTTCATTATTAAAAATATTAAAATAACTAATAAAATATACAAATTATTAGAAAAATAATCCTTAATAATAATTATTAATTTATTTACTTTAAAAGAGTGAGTATAATGACAAAATTTATTTTGTCATTTTTTTTTACTATTCGCTTTAATTATCAAAAGACGTATCTATTAAATTATTTAAATAAGTTTTTTAGCTAAAAAAGCCATAAATTGAGGAAGTTCACTAAATCTATTATAGTAATTTTCATCTATACTTTTACACTCCTCAATACATCTTGATTCCTTAAAATTTTCTACTAAAAAACCATTATTAATTAATAATTCAAAATAATATGATGGTGGAGCAATAAACTCTTCTAATACTTGATTATCTCCAAAATTATTAACTCTTTTTTTATGAGAAAGATAACCACCTAATATAGTTGTACCATCTTCTCCTCCCTCAAAACCTATTACATGAAATAGTTTATTGTTATAATTAATTACATCAGTAGAAAACCTCATAGGATGACTTACTGAAAACAATACTTTACCATCATCTTTTAATACTCTATGTATTTCTTTAAAAACTTTATCTTTATCTTCAACATGAGTAATAGCTAAACTACTAAATATAAAATCAAATTCATTATCAGAAAATGGTAAAGATAACATATTACCAATATAAAACTCACAATTAGGATAACTTTCCTTAGCAATCTCAATAGACTTTTTAGATATATCTATTCCAGTGATCTTTTTAGAATGATAAATATTTAATAATTCACATTCCTCAGCCGTACCACAACCTAATAAAAGAATATTTTTTCCTTCAATATTAGGTAACATAGAAATCATCATCGGTTTTTCAACATACCTTAATGATTTCATTAAACCATTAGTTACTTCATAATGTCTCTTTTCTGCAAAAAAGTCATAATCATTTATATTATAATTATTATTCATTATTTTTCCTCCTTTAAATATTATACAATAATATTGTTTTATATTGAAAAAAAATAAAAAAAATGATATAATAAGTCCAATTTTTGAAGGAGTATCTGTATGGAAAATATAAATGTTAATAATATATTAGTTACTGACTCAGATTATTATATTCCTAATACGAGTTGTGGTAAATATCTAAAGAGAAAAGAAAATATTACAATAGGAGACCTAATTGGTCCAAAATATGATAATATACATAGATATTCAAAACAAATTACAAGAAGACAATTAGAAACATTAGTAACAATGCTAAGACATGTATATTTAGGAGAAAATTTACCAGATAAAAATATAGAACAATTAGATTATGACTTATCATTTGATCATATGCAAGACAAGAAAAATATCTATTATGCAGATTACAATTATGCATATATTGCATATCATGGTATTATGGCATCTAACAATGTTATAAAATGTTATGTAAATTTAACAGATTATTTTCCTTATAGTCATAATGAATTAGGATTAATATTTAATAAGTTTTATAAGGAAGAAATAAATAAAAAACATATGATACAACAAAATTTAAAAATAATAGACTTTTTCAAATGGGATAAATTAAGAAATGATAAATATTTACACCCATATGTAGAAGAATATATTAAATTATATAATTTCTTTTTCCTTAATAATTTAGATTTAATTATGAAACAAATTCAAAGATTAGAAAAGAAAAGGGATAGTTTAGATTTAGAGATAGATAATTTATATCAAAGAGCTAGAGAATTATCTAGTGGAAATATCGAGGATAGTAATATATTAAAAAAATGATATAATAAATTTAATTTTGAGGGGGATATTAAATGGAAAACCAAGATATAAAAAATATATTAATTACTGATACAAAATATTATATTCCTAATACGAGTTGTGGTAAATATGTAAAAAGAAAAAAATTGACTCTTGAAGATTTATTAGGTTCAAACTATGATAAAATACACAGATATTCACAAACCCACACAAGAAGACAATTAGAAACATTAGTAACAATGCTAAGACATGTATATTTAGGAGAAAATTTACCAGATAAAAATATAGAACAATTAGATTATAATTTATCATTTAAGCATATGATAGATAAAAGTAAAATTACTTATAATCCAATTGAAAATCTTTATACGTGTAATCATTATAAAAAAAACAACTTTCATGCTTTTAATCCATGGGGTGCTATTGTTGCATATAATTATGATGGAATATGTTATCTACATTTAACCGATTATTTTAGTTGTTTATCAAAAGATATAGAACCATTGTTTAATATGTTTTATAAAGAAGAAGTATATGATAAAAAATTAGGACTAGGTAACAGTATAAAATTTATCGATTTTTTTAAATGGGAAAAGTTAAAAAAAGAAAAATGTTTATATCCATACGCTAAAGCTTATATAGATGCATATAATTTAGTATTTAGAAAATATGATAGAGATTATAATCTAAGAATAGAAATGATTGAAGAATATGAAAGAAAATATATAGAATTATTAGAAAAATTAAATACTACAGAAGATACATTGTTAAATCTATATAAAAGAGTAGGACTATTACCTGAAGACAGTAGTGAAGATATTGATATAAAAGAAATAATAAAGAAAAGACATAATTAATATTTAATAGGAGGAGAAATAAAATGGATTATGAAACTTACTTATATTACATATATAAAAATAATATAGCAAACTTAGAAGTAGAAAAACAAAATATGGAAAGAAGAATTAAAGGAGATAAAAAAAGTATTGCTAAAGATATGGCATTAATTGGAGGAAGTGTAGTATTAACAGGTGTTGGTATTTATGGTATGTATTATTTAGCTCCAGAAATAATAGATTTAATTAAAAACGATGAAGTATTAAGAGTCTCAACAATAAAAAGTGCAATATTACTGCAAGGATCGTTTAGTACATCATTAATAGGATTGATTACTTCTTTATATGGTAAAGCAAAAATTAAGCTAGATAGGGAAGATTATACTTATCATAAAGATATGCTTAATAAAATAGAAGATGTAATAAAAGAAGAAAAAGAAATACCAAAAAAAATGGTACTTACTAAATAAATGAAACAATTATAAAAGAAGGAATAAAAATGAATATAAATGAATTAAATAGTAAAATAGAAGAAATTGATTTTAAAACAAAACAATTTATAAAAAGATTAAATGATGAAAACATGATAAAATTAGAAAACAAATATAATAAATGTTTAACTCTAATCCGTGAAGAAATAGAAAATTACACAAATAGAGAAGATAAAGAGAATGAGAGTTTATATGTAAATACTATAAATCTATTAATGAAAGAACTTGATACTTTAGCATTAAGTATACAGCTATTTTCTAATAAAGTAGATGAGTCAACAATTTATACTTTTATTGAAAAACTACCAGTAAACGAAAAAGTTAAAAATAAATTTATAAATGTTTCTCTTAATCTACTAAGTAAAAACATGATTAGTGAATTATCTTATATCTTATCAATATTAGATAGTGAAGAGGTAAACGAAAAACTTCTAAATTTTAATCAATTAACAAGAGAAGAAAAGGATAATTATTTGAAGAAAGCATCTAGTCAATATTCAAAAGGAATAATAAATAAAGAAGAAACTCAGATTTTGGATAATATAAGTTATTTAACTTATTTATTAATAAGCAGTGAAAAAGAATATTATGATGAAAAATTATTAGAAATTTTTTTAGATAGTATAATAGATTATCCAATTATTATTGATAATAAAAGAGTTATATTTAATTTTTATGATTTGATAAATCAATTCGAAGTGATAGATATACAAATGAGTTCAGTCGATACAATAAAGTCAATATCATATCAAGTTCCACAAACAGGAGAAAATATATATATAGAAAATATAGGCAACGCTGTACTATCTAAACATTTTTTTCCAAATAATCATTCTTCAATAAGATATTATTTGAATGATATTGAAATATCTGAAACTGATTATAATACATTCCTTGAAGTAAGTAAAAAATATAACAATAAAAAATATAAAACACCAGTATTTGATGATGAACGCTTTTTAGCAGATATTCACCAAGGACCCATTTTAGAAGAGAAAGAAGAAGCATCTTCTGAGGATATTGAACATCCACTAGAATATTTAAAAAAGAAAAATTCAAGAAAAAAATAAAAGAAGTAGAAAGAAAGTATTCTATTTCTTTTTACTTATTTAGTTATTTATAATAAAAAATGTTGTAAAAAGATAGTAGTTTATATATAATAAAATTAATAATAGGAGGAATTTATGAAAAAAGTGATTATATCAATTATTTTATTAATAACATTAATACCATCTATAGTATTTGCTGAAGAATGTGATATAGAAAAATTAACTATTGAATCAATTAAAATAAATACTAAAACAGATAATGTTATTGAAAAAAGTGAACCAATAATAAATGGTAGAAATATTAACCTAGATCTTAAAATGTTTGAAGTAGGAGATTCTATTGAGTATGAAATGATAGTTAAAAATGATTCAAATGAAGATTATGAGTTAGATAAAACATCAATAAGTGCAAATTCTGACTATATTGAATATACTTTTGATACAAATAGTGATTCAAATATAATAAAAAAAGGGGAAACAAAAAAAGTAATATTAAAAGTAAGTTATAAAAATGAAGTAGCCCCAAATCTTTTTCAAAATGGAATATATACTGATAATAAAAAACTAACAGTAAATTTAGCTAATAACATACAAAACAATAATATAAATAATCCTAATACAGGATGGATAAAATCAATTTACGTATTATTATTTATTATAATGATAATTACAATTATAGGATTAACCATACTAAAGAAAAAGAAATACTCAAAATTAATGTTACTAATAATTTCATTATTAATACTACCAATAGTAACCAAAGCAATATGTAAATATGATATTAATGTAGACTCAAAAGTAGAAATAGAAAAGATTAATAAATTTTATTTAGGTTTAACAACGTGTGATAATAACAATATTATATCACAATCATTAAACGATAAACTTCCAATTGAATTAAAATATACTGATGGTATGACATGGAATGATTATATAGCTAGTTCTTATTTTCATCAATTAGATGAAGATGTTCAACAACTAATAGTTTATAGTACAAATTATCAAAATAATCATAATGAAATATATTTTATACCTATTGAGCAAGAAAGATGTGTTGAAGAAGCAACAACTATTATTGAAACAGATGAATGTTACATGAGTAAATATCCAACTATATATAATATTCAACCATCTATGGAAATTAAAGCTATTACAAATGGTAAATATATGAGTAAAATAAATTGTAGACTAAATTAAAATTATTCAATTAATTATTAAAGTAAAATAAAAGAATTAAGTCCCATACTTAATTCTTTTAAAATTAATATTTAATAATTATTTGTAAATATAATAGGAGTTAATACTTTTTGATTGTTTTTCTCAAAAGTGTTATTATTGACAAAATTCATCTCTAATTCAGATATATTATCTATATTATTAGGTATAACTATAGACTTTTCAATATCATTTAACCTTTTAGTAAATAATTTTTCAATAATATTATCATTTATAGATATATTAGAATGATATAGCAAATACTCATAACCTAAATTTAATAGCTTTATTTTAATACTTGTATCAAAGTAGTCATTAAGACAATTTAAAATTGTTAAATCTCTAAATAATCCCACTACAAAAGAACTATTAATTAATTTATATTCATTTGAATCTAATTGATCAATAACAAAATTATCTATTAAATGTCTTTTGTTAAATTCAGAAGCTAAAGCTTCAGTTAATTCCCCATATAATTCAATATCCCCATCTAAAACTTTATTACAAAAATCTATATACTTGTTAAAACCATAAGAATTGACTAATAAATCTCCTAGTTTACAAGAAAGATAAGTAGAAATATTATATAGAATAAAAAGAGATAAACCAATACTTGCTTTGCCAGAAGAAATCGCAGTTATAATAGAAAGTATTGATGAATATTTAAATGCCTCTTTTTTTGAATAAAAAGTTTCTATATCTTTTCCTTTTTTTTCTTTATTAATATTATCATATACTTCATCAAAAAAAGTCTTAATATTATCTATTTCTTCATTATAAACAATAGGTACATTTTTCATTGTAATAGATTTTAATAAATAAGGTATATACTTCGAAACAATATAACCATTGTTTTTAGCAGTTTTTTCAATCATATAATCTATAATTTCAGTTATCTTATCATTTATCTTAACGTTTGTTAAATCAAAAACAAATTTTATAATATGAGATTTACTACACGTTGCAATAATTAAAAAATCATTATCAAAATAAACAGAATCAATATTATTAAAATTCTTAAAAAAATTTAATTGTTGAATAAAACTATTATTTAAATGAAAATCATATTCATCTTTAGAAGATATTTTATTGATTTCAGAAACATACTGATTATCTTCTAAATATACATTATATGATATAGTACTTATCTCATGGATTAATTCACCTTCCAAATAATATTTATTCACAATAATCACCCTTATAAATAATATGAAGTATAATACCACAAATTAGATAATTATGCAAGAAAGCTAAGTTTTTTAATATTTACAAAATTAGATAATTAATATATAATAAACAACAATTGAGGTGGGAAAGGTATGAATGAAAGATTAAAAGATTTAAAGATAAAACAATTAGATTGGATAATACAATCTGACACATTGGTAGAAGAAGTTAAAAATACTAATTATTATTTATTAGAGTATTTATTTAATTCATTAATAATAGAAAATTATCATGATGAAGAATTAAAAGAAATAATTGAAGCATTAGAAAAGTCTTTTGAATTTGCAAAAAAAAATGGGCTATTATTTATTTATAATTATATTGATTCTTTAAGTAAAAGTATTAGTAATAACGATATAATAAATGAATTTATAAATAATAAAGAATATAATGAAATTATTTATAATTTATTAATTACCTGCAGGAGTTATAATATTTATAATATAAAAGAACAACAAAAATATATACGTGTAACAATAGATGAGATAAAAACCAGAAAAGAATTTTTTAATAAGTTTTTTAAACCATATTCAGGTTGTTCCCCTTTAGAATCATTAATGAAAACAGATTTTATATATTATTTAGTAACAAATAAAAGTAAAGATTTTAATTTAGATAATTATAAAAGAGATTTAGAAACATTCGGAAGAAAAAGATATATTTGTTATATACTTGGCACTAAGTCTTCAGATAATATTTCAAACAATTACTACTATAAATTATCTTCTTATCCATTTAAACCTAAAGTAGAAGGAGAACTTAAAACTTATTTACTATCATTATTAATGGATGGATTCTATACTTATAAAAGTGATAATAATCCAATAGAAACTTCAATTGAGATCTTACATTTAGAAGAAAAACAAATAGAAAGTTGTAGAGAATTATTAAAATATTCAATAGATGAAAAAACGTTAGACCAAATAAGAAAAACATATAATAACCTATGTAATTATAGAAAAAATAATGAATTATTATCCATCTTAGGTATAGAACCTTTTTATCAAAATAAAGATAATATATCTGAACTTAAAACATATGAAAATCATATGTGTTATCTATTAGAAGAAAGTGATATGTTACCATTAAGTAATATTAATTATAAACAGATGTCAACAAAAATGAAAAAAAATATACAAGATATATGGGATACAAAAATGCATCGAACAATCTATCCATTATTTTTATGTTGGTTAATTAATTATGAAGAGTTATTTTCAGAATTATATGAAAAAAATAAAATTAATTTTATGAATATTATAAATGATTATATTAATTCTAATAAAGATTCTGAAGAAGAAATATATATAAAATTAAAACAAATTATAGATGATACAACAAACAAATACTTAGAAGAAAACGAAGAATCCCTTTATAAAAATATAAATAAAGAAACATTAAAAAAATTATCTATAAATAGTCAAGCTGAAAAAGAATTAGCATTATATAATTTAAAATATTTATTAGCTGGAATATCACAAAATAAATATAAAGATGAAATTGAACAAGAAGTTTGTTTTAATTTTCAAGAAATGGATATAGAAGATTTAAAAAGAGTTATAAATGATATGTATGAAATATCTGATGATTATTTAGCTAAAAAAAGTGATTTCTTGTATTATAATAATATTCGTATTTATCCTGATAAAAAAAGAAATGATTTTTCATACATTTCTCTATTAGAAAGAAATGTAAACTTGTTAAAAGATTTAAAAAAGTTAACAGAAGAAATGATCTTAGCAGATCAAATAAAATATTTTTATTTGCATGATACAAAAGCTCTATATGTTCAAGCACATATTTCAGAAGTTCTTAATATAGATCTATATAATAAAAGTGATAACATATTTGAAGATTTAGAAGATAAGTTATCAGTAATAGAGGAAGAACAAGAAAAATATGAATTTTTTAAATTTATAAATAATTATTTACAAATAATAGGAGCTACTGATGAACAATCAGATATAGTAAAGAATCAACTAATTAAATGTTTTTATAATGAATATTCTAAAATAATGAATAATTTACCTGAGTATGATTATAATTTAATAAATTATATAACATTAGAAACAAAAAAGTATATTCATAGAGAGATAATAAATAAAAACAATTTAAATTACATGTATTTATTAGACAATTTTAAAAATCTTCTTATTAATTTATATAATGAATATTTTAAAGAAAATAATACTAATAAGTCATTATATAAAAGTAAAATTTAGAAAAAATAATAAAAAAATATTAAGATAAATTCTTTTCTTATAATTGGATTTATCTCTTTTAATAATATAATTAAATAATAAAATAAGATGGAGATACTATATGAATTTATATAATAGAGTAAATATAATTGATATAAAATTACTACTAATGAAAGAATACAGAAGTATTATTAATGAAGAAGAATATAAAGATAAATATAATGAATTATATGAAATATATAATAGTGGGTCATCAGTAGATTATAAAACAGATTCATATGTATTTCCTCATGATATTTATATTCAAAAGGAAAATGAAGTATTAAATCAAATTCATAATATTAAATATAATAATAATTTTACTGAAGAACATAAAATAATAAATATAGAAAAATTAAAAATCTATATAGAAGAATTAGTAAATATTAAAAAAATATTAGCAATAAATTTCAATATAATAGAAAAATTAATAAAAGAAAGAAAAGAAGATAGAGAATATATAGAAGATGAACTTTCAAAGATACTGAAAGAATATGATAAATGTAAAGAAGAAATAAAAGAAAGTACTTATATATTAAAAATATATGAAAATGATATAAAATGGATAAATAATGTTTATTTAAATAATTATTATGACTTTCTGTTAAAATTAACAAACCAAATAAAATTAGAAATAAATACTACAATAAATGATAATATAGAAAAAAAGATAGCATTAATAGAAATAGAAATAGCTAACTATTTAGATGATATAGATAATAGAAATGATTATATAGAAAAATTAAAAAAAGAAATGAAGAATATAATAATTAATTATACTTATAAAGCAAAAAAAGAATTAGATTTAATAAATGAAATTATAATAAAATATAAATTATTATGTAACATTACTTCAGATTATTATAATAAATTACAAAAGTTATATGAAGATATAATACATAAAAAATTTAATGAACTAACATGGAATCCAAAGTACTGTATACAATATTCTCCAACAAAAGATTATAAAAAAGAGTTATATAAAAGTGATATAGAAGAAGTATTTTCATATTTTGAAAGTCAAAGTTATTATATTCTACCATTTGAAAAATTCTATTATTTCTATGTAGATTTAAATATTATAAATATATTAAAAAACTATAAGCATGAATTATTAAATAACGACATATTATTATCATTATTATTATATGAAATTAGAAACATTGTAAAAGATATAGATTTAATAAAATACAATAAAAAAGAATATCTAATAAATAGAATAACTAATAATATGCTTAAAGTAGAATTAGAAAGCTATAAAAGGAAATTGGATTGGTTTAATCTAGAAATTAATATTAAAGATTATTTAAATGATAAGTATAGTAATTTTAAAGAAATATGTGAAAATGATAATATTATTATTAATGATACTATGTCAATTGAAACATTTATATATTTATATTGTAATATATATAATGAGTATAAAGATTTAATAGATATACATAAAACAATGAATAAAAATAAAGAATTAATTATGACAACTCCATTATTTAAAGGAATATCATCATTAGATTTTAGTACTAAAGTAGGAAAATATTTATTAGATTTATTATTAACCAGATATGATAAATATGAAGATGAATTAATAATAGATAAAGATGTAAAAGAATATACATTAAAAGATGAATCTAATATTAATTTACCTAGAAGCTTAGTATTTAGTGATAATTTAGAAAGTCTATGTATTAATAATTTAGATTATAACAATCAATATAACTCTATAATTATACCAAGTACTATAAAAAATTTTAATATAGAAAATAGTAAAATAAATAAAGTAATAATAAATGATAAAACAAACAATTATGAAGATATAAGACCAATTATTAATCATTTAGTTAATCTATATTATAAAGAATGTAACCTAGAAGAAAGAATAGATATTATACCTGATGGAGTATTAAAAAATTATAAATATAAAATCTTAAGTGTAGTATTATATAACTCTGACAATAATTGTCCAAATGAAATAACAATTAATAATAGTGAAAGACCAATAGAGTTAGAATTAAAGACTATTAAGTACATTTATAATTTCGTTCCAACTAATTTTGAAACACTTAAAAAAGAAACTATGTCTATGTTAATAAAAGAAAAAATAGAAGATTTAATAGAAAAAACATATTACGGAATAGATAATCAATTTTTAAAATCTAACAGTAACAAAGATATAGAAATACGTGAGAATTATTTAGTCTCAGACTTAGTAAACCTTGGTATAAAACCAATAACTAAAAAAAACGATAATTTTATAAATAAAATAAAGAGGAAATTTTAATAAGAAAGGAAAAAGAAATGGTAAATTTAGATAATATTGAATATGAATTCTATATAAGAAATAATAGAAAATATATAGATATAGAAAATAATAGAGTTAATGAATATATTAATCCATTAGTTATAGTTGCTAAAGAAGGGATGAATATTAAAGCTAAATGGGAAATAAGTAAAATACCTAGTAAGGAATTATTAATAAAGAATAATATAGATCCAAGAACAAGAGACTATAACAAATTAATACCAATTAGTATAGAAGATAATTATAAAAGATATGAATCAAGTTATACTGAAGAAGAAAAAGAATTATTAAGAAATCTCTTATCTAAATGTTTTAAACTATCTGATGATAAATTAAATGAGATATTTGGATATAAAGACATAATAACTGAAATGAAAAATACAATGCAACCTATCGCAGCAACAGAATTTGCATTATTAGAAATAACTTTTCCTCAAGTGCATATCTATTATATAAATCATTGTCCAAAGATTAAATTTGATAATCTAATTAATAAAATTTACTCATCCGCTATAATAAATGGTAGAGAAGGTGAATTGGATGAATGGGAGTCATGTACCGACAATTATTTTTCAGTAGAGAATCTATTAGGATTTAATAGAGAAGAATTAGTTGATTATAAATTTCTATATTCAACAAATATAGAAAAATTAAAAGGAAGAGATTATATTATGTTTGTAATAGAGGATAGAGTTCCCAAGAGATATGATAAAATTAAATATATTGCACCTATTGAATATCCTAAAGATAGTGATTTAAATTTTATACAAATAATAGAAAATTACATATATAATACATTCTATACTGTATCAGAACCAATACAACGTAGATATATAACATTCTTACAAAGATACTGTAACGAAAATCAAAAGCAGTATACAAAAATAAAAAATAATAATAACTTATAAAAAGAACGGAGAAATAGAATGGAAAATAAAGAAAAAAATGAATATGAGTTTTATATAAGAAAATATAATTTGAATAATATTGAAATTGAAGAAAAAATTAAAAAAGATCTTTATTATTCTTTTTTTGAAATTGGCATCCCATTTAAAATAGTTGCTAAAGCGGGAATGAAAACTTTAGCTGAGTGGGAAATGAGTAAAGTGCCTAGTGATGAATTAATTAAGAAGTATAATATAGACTTATTTGATGCTGATATTAAATCTGTACTACCAAGTATTATTGAAGAAAATTATAACCCTACTATAGTATATTACAGTGAATTAGAAAAAAAATTACTAAGAATGTTATTATCTAAATATAGTGAAGTTTCTGATGATAAATTAAATGAGATATTTGGATATGAAGACTTTTTATATGAAATAAAAAATACAATTCAACCTATTAATATTACTCAATTTAAATTATTAGCAACTGAGTGGAATGAAATTGGATATAATTTTAATAATAGTTCAGAAGAAAATAAAGTTTATTATGGATATGAACTTAATAATAGTTCGGAAGAAAATACAATTAATTTTGAAAAGGTGATTAACGAACTATACTCATCCGCTATAATAAATGGCCAAGCAGGAGAATTGGATATATGGGAGGATAATGATGGTAAAGATAAACACACTAAGTATTATTCAGTTGAGAATCTATTGGGGCTTAATAGAGAAGAGTTAGCTATTTATGATTTTATATATTCAGCAAAAAGTGAAGAATTAAAAGGAAAAGAGTATATTATATTTGTAATATTAGATAGACTTCGAGAATTCCATGACAGAGTATTATATTTTGCACCTATTGAATATCCTAAAGATAGTGATTTAAATTTTATACAAATAATAGAAAATTACATATATAATACATTCTATACTGTATCAGAACCAATTCAACGTAGATATATAACATTCTTACAAAGATACTGTAATGAAAATCAAAAGCAGTATACAAAAATAAAAAATAATAATAACTTCTAAAAAGAACGGAGAAATAGAATGGAAAGCAAAGAAAATATTGAATATATAGATAAGATAAAAGAAATGATAGAAAGTACAGAGACTGTTAAAGCAACTGAATTTAATTTGTTTAATTTAAAAGAAAGTTGGATGAATAGATATATAGTTGGAAATAAAAAGAATATTGTTTTTGATGACCTAATAAATAAAATGTACTTATCATCTATAATAAATGGTCAAGAGGGAGAATTAGATATAGATGAAAACAGTGATTATAATGATAAATATGGTTATTATTATTCAATAGATAATCTATATGGATTTAATAGAGATGAATTAAATAAGTATAATTTCTTATATTCAACTGAAGTTCAAGAATTAAAGGGAAGAAAGTATATTATATTTGTAATATTAGATAAAGTTCCAAAATTTCCAAATAGAATCTTATATTTTGCACCTATAGATTATCCTAAAAATACTGATTTATCATTTATTCAAATAATAGAAAATTACATATATAGTACATTCTATACTGTATCAGAGACTACTCAACGCAGATTTATAACATTCTTACAAAGATATTGTAGTGAAAATAAAAATCAATATATAAAAAGAAAATAGGAGATAAAATCATGATAGGAAAATATAATAAAACAAAGTTATTAAATTCTATAAGAACTATATTATATAATGATAGTTTAGATTTACAAAAAAGAATAGATTTATTAAAAGACATTCCAAATAATGATGAAATAATAGAGGATATAATAGATGATTTATTAAATCAATCTGATATATTTGATCTAAATTTATCTAAAATAAATAAAGAGTTATTTGAAGAATGGTATAAAAAAGAAATAGATACTTTAAGAATATCTCATGATATAAAAATAATAGGAAATAATTTTAATGAAATAAGAGGATATAATAGAATAGTTATACCTGGAAGTGTAGAAGAAATTTATAATTCATTTTGTTATCTTTATAAAATAAAAGAAATTGAATTTCTTGAGCCAAAAAATGAAAATGAAAATGGATTATCAGAAATAAGTAATTGTTCTTTTTATGAGTCTACAATAGAAAAAATAAAATTGCCTAAAACTTTAAATACAATAGAAGATAGTTTTAATAATAGTTATATAGAAGAATTGGAGTTAAATGATAAGATAACCTATTTAAGATCATCTTTTAATTATACGAATATAAAAACGGTAAATATTCCTAGCAGTATTGAATATATTAATTATTGTTTTAATGATTGTGTGAATTTAGAAGAGTTAGTATTAAATGAAGGATTAAAAGGAATTGATCATTCATTTGAATTAAATCAGATTAAAGAAATTGCTTTTCCTAAAACTTTATTATTTATTAATAATTCATTTTCATTTTCTAGATATTTAAATCAAATTATATTAAATAAAGGATTAGAAAAAATAAAAAATTCTTTTAGCGATTGTCCAATTACAGAAGTAGAAATACCAAGTACAGTTAGAGTAATTGAAGAAGGATTTTCATACTGTTGCAATTTAAATAATATTATATTAAATGAAGGTATAATTATAATCGAGAAGTCTTTTAAACTTTGTTTAGTAGAAAAACTAAAACTACCTAATACATTAAAAATTATTGAAAAATCGTTTAATTTTTGTAAAAAACTAGAAGAACTAGAGCTAAATGATAAATTAGAAGTAATATCTGATTCCTTTAATGAATGTGATATAAAGAAAGTAATATTTCCTGAATTAATATCTGAAGTCATAAATAGTTTTAAAAATAATATAGAATTAGAAGAAAAAAGTAAAAAATATACACAACCTAAAATAAGTAAAATGTCAAAATATCAATTAAAAAAAGAAAGCCCATTTATAAAAAAATAGGTTTTTTTTATTAATACTTGCTATACAACTAGTTTGAATATATAATTATTATAAAGTAAGATAATAAAATATAAATAATAAGAGGTTGTTTGATATGAAAAAAAGATTATTTATATATATAATAATTATTACATTAATGTTTATAAGCAACTATACAGTAGTTAAAGCAAAAAGTAATTATTTATATGATGTATTAAAAGATGAAGCAGAAAGTGGAGGCTTAGCAAGAGAATATACTGGAGAACATCATGATTCATTTACAGAAGAACCATCTAAAAAGATATATCATTGGTATGCAGAAAGTAATGATGAAGGAAATCAAGTTCTAGAAAAAAATAATGTAATATTTGCAAATCATTGTTGGCAAATGATTAGAACAACTGATACTGGTGGAGTAAAGATAATTTATAATGGTGAAGCAGTAGATAACCAGTGTTTATCTACGCGTGGAACACATGTGGGATATGCATCTAGAACAAGCCAAAACTTAGCTTCTAACTATTGGTATGGAACGGATTATACATATGATAGTTCTGCTAAGAAATTTAAAGTTAGTGGCACAACAGAACAAAATATGTGGAATGAGAGCAATGGACCAGGACTAGTTGGAAAATATACTTGTAAATTAACAAGTGAAGATGGAACTTGCGCAACCTTATATTTAGTGGAGTCATACTACAATACGACAAGCGCTTATGTAATACCATTAAATTCAAATTCCAATTATTCACAATTTGGAACTTTACAATTTAATGTACGTGATAATTCACCAACTTATGTTGGATACATGTACGGAGATGTATATGCATACAGCACAACAAATGCTACAACAAGTCAAAGTTTTACAACAACACAAACTATGTTACAATCAACATCTTTAGGAACATCATATTGGTACGCAGATACCATAGATTATGGAACTTTAACTGCTAATCGATATTCATTAGTAAACCCATACCAAGTAAGTGGTACAACAGATTATCCTAATTTGGTTGAAAAATATACTTTTATAAGTTCAAGCCAAACAAATACTGCAACTAATGTTTACTACATTGCAGCAGTTAATAATACAACAATGTATTATAAACAACTACAAAGTGGTAACTTATTGTCTGCCTATGAACCAATCGTGTTTGGAGATTCTATCACTGACAACGGGGATGGTACATATACAATTAATAATCCAACTAATGTTACATTATCTGATTGGTATACAAATTATGCAAATTACAAAAATAAATATACATGTAATGATAGTAGTACAATATGTGCTTCTCCAAGATATACTACAGCTACAACGTCCACGAACTACACGTATATAAATGCAGGCGAGAAGATAATAATTGGAAAGACAAGAAGTGGATTAACTCTTACGGATACATTGTTAGTAAGAAAAGATGAACTAGTGATTAATTCAAGTAATTATAGTGATTATAAATATACATGTAATACAGATAGTGCTACATGTACAGAAGCAACACTCCGAATGATATCTGGATATAGTACAACAGGATATAACTATGCTCCAAATCATTATTATGGTAGTAGCATAACATGGGATGGAACCAATTATACATTGGTAGATCCAATAGAAATTGAAAACTATAATAATATGAATAATATTTCTACACATCACTATATGTGTGTATCAAACGGATTAAAAACGTGTGCGACAGTAGCTTATGTGTATTATTATACAGGAACTGGCACAATGTATTATATAACATTAAAAGATGGAGTTACAACGGTTGATAAAGCACTAGAAGATATGCTTACAAAAAACACCACAAATTCTACAATGAAAAGTGGAGTAGATGCATGGTATAAACATTATTTATTAGAAGATTATGATGATTATATAGAAGATACTATATTCTGTAATGATAGAAGTATAAGAGCATTAAATGGGTGGAATCCAGATGGTGGAATGACAAATGAATTTCTACAATTTAAAGAATATGAAGGCACAAGTGATTTAAGTTGTACAAACACAACCGATCAATTTAGTATAAGCAATAATAATGCAAAATTAACTTATAAAGTAGGATTGATGTCATCGCCGGAGATGAAAATTTTAAATAATAATAGTGCTCGAAAAACAGGACAATCTTATTGGCTTGCTTCGCCTGGCTGTTTCAGCAACGACCGCGCTAGCGTTCGTGACGTGGTCACGAACGGTAGCATGTACATCGGCAGCGTCAACAGCGCTTACGTCGTGCGTCCGGCAGTTTCTTTGAAATCTTCTGCTAGAGCTATATCTGGTGATGGATCTACTAAAAATCCATATAAATTGTCGTTTAATCCTGTATATAGTGTTAGTACAGAAATTAAGAATGAAACAAAAAATTTAGATATAAGTATTGAAGACATGACACAAGTAGAAGAAGGTGAAAAAGTAACTTTTAAGATTACTCCAATTGATGGATATAAATTAAGTGACATAAAGATTCTAGATAGTGATAATAATGAAGTAATATTTATAGAAACAAGTAATGACAATGAATATAGTTTTATTATGCCACCAAGTAATGTAACAATAAAACCAACTTATAAAAAAGTATCAAATTCAGTAAATATAGAAGATAATAAGAATACCAAAGAATTTATAATTGAAGTAAATGATTCAAAAGCAGTAGTATATGAAGATACAGTTAAATTTACTATTATTCCAGAAGAGGGATATGAAATAGAAGATATAGAAATAATAGATAAAAATAATAATAAAATAGAGTATAAGAAAACATCTAAAGATAATGAATATTTATTTACTATGCCAGAGACTGATGTATTAATAAAACCAATATATAAAAAACTGCCTATAAAAGAAAATAATAATATAATAGTAAATCCTCTTACTAATAATAAGTTTATTAGACTATTATTATTAATAATGTTATTCTTTTCTATAGGAATATTCCTATACAGAAAAAAAGGGTTAAGTATGAATACTTAATTCTTTTTTTCAAAATCTAATCAAGTTTTATTAAAGAATTATTTCTATTTAATAATTCAATTTGTTTTCTTGCACAATTATTTAGCTTTATAAGTCTATCTGTTTGAGATATACCCAAACCAATTAATTCAGCATTAATGTTTTCTAGATTACTAAGTATTACTAAATGTAATAAGTCAGTATAATCTCTTATATTTCCATGAGTCGCTAGAGTAGGATTATTATCTCTCCATTCTTTAGCAGTCATACCAAATAATGCAACGTTTATTACATCTGCTTCTTCGGCATAAACAAATCGTTTCTGCGAATCAGTAAGAGTAGGTACAATATAATTTTTAACTGCATCAGTATGAACAATATAATTTAATTTAGATAATAATCTATTAGCTTGCCATTCAATCTTTTCTTTATATGCTTCATCCTTCTTTAATCATTGAAATTCTTGAATTAAATATAACTTAAATTAAGGACTTAACCAACTAGCAAATTCAAAAGCAATGTCAGGGTGGGCAAATGTACCCTTACTATATTTTCCACTACTAGGAATAATACCAATAGAATTAAAATCTTTTTTCCATCTGTTTGGTGTCATGGTAAACTTATTATATGGAACTTCTGTTATTTTAATTCCGTCTGATTTCACGGAATTAAAAGTAGGATTATTTAACTCTTCCCATAATGAATAAAAAATAAATGAATTTTTATTAGACATCCAGTTTCTTATAACTCCAGAAGGGTCTTCTTTGTTTGCATACCTAGCTAAATCAGTTAAAGATATGTATTCAACTCCATCAATTCTCATTACATTAACAGTCTGATTTTTAACAAATATTTGTGTTTTAATTATTTCTTTATCTATATATGAACACTCCTTTCATATATATCATTCGAAATAATTAAAAATTTTACCAAAATCCAATCAAGTTTTATTAAAGAATTATTTCTATTTAATAATTCCATTTGTTTTCTTGCACAATTATTTAGTTTTATAAGTCTTTCTGTTTGAGATATACCTAATTCAATTAATTCAGCATTAATGTTTTCTAGATTACTAAGTATTACTAAATGTAATAAGTCAGTATAATCTCTTATATTTCCATGAGTCGCTAGAGTAGGATTATTATCTCTCCATTCTTTAGCAGTCATACCAAATAATGCAACGTTTATTACATCTGCTTCTTCGGCATAAACAAATCGTTTCTGCGAATCAGTTAGAGTAGGTACAATATAATTATTAACTGCATCAGTATGAACAATATAATTTAATTTAGATAATAATCTATTAGCTTGCCATTCAATCTTTTCTTTATATGCTTCATCCTTCTTTAATCTTTGAAATTCTTGAATTAAATATAACTTAAATTCAGGACTTAACCAACTAGCAAATTCAAAAGCAATATCACAAATTGCATAGGTACCACCATTATTACCGGATTTTGAAATAATTCCAATTGCATTGGTAGATTTTATCCATTTTTGAGGCGATATATAAAAATCGTTTTTGCCAGCTTTACTTTCAAAGGTCTCGAATTCGTGACCTTTGAATTCAATATTATTTAATTGCTCCCATAATCCTAAATATGCAAGTACATCTTTATTTCTCATCCAAGTGTATATTGGTATTTTAGGTTCTTCTTTGTTTGCATTCCTAGCTAAATCAGTTAAAGATATGTATTCAACTCCATCAACTCTCATTACATTAACAGTCTGATTTTTAACAAATATTTGTGTTTTAATTATTTCTTTATCTATATATGAACACTCCTTTCATATATATCATTCTAAATAATTAAAAAAAATCCAAAAAAATTCAACTTTTTATTTTAATGTTATATAAAAAATAGGTATGATATAATAACTAATCAAGGAAGTGAGTGATTTGCTTGAATTATTAAAAAATGAAATTATAGTTAATTGGATTGCTCCTATAATTACAGGATTAATTATTACAGGAGCATCTTCATTAATTGTAAAAATATTTAAAGATAAAAGAGATGAAAAGATTATAAATACTGCAAACGAAAGATTTGTAAGAACAATTCTACCATTTATAATACAAAAAATAGAATGTGAAGGAACTTATATATCAGATGTTAGAAGTGTAATTGTAAAAGAATCAAGACTAAAAGATAAATATGTATGCCAAGAAATAGAATTAAGAAATAAATTAATAATGGATATAAGTGAATCTAAATATATAAATGAAGAAAATAAAAAAGAATTAATTGCATTTACATATAAAATATTTAAAAGATATGAAAAAAAAGAAGAAAATAAAATAAAAGAAGAAAAACCATTAAAAAAGAACTATAATATGATTACAATAACACTTATTATGTTAATAGTAATTGCAGAAGCAATGATTATAATTATTAATATATTAGATACAGGAACACTAAGACCAGAAGAAAATATATTATATATAATTCCATTACTTTTAGGAATAGTCTCTATTATGTCTGGATTAATAATTATTGTTTTAAACTCATCAGAAAGTAAACTAGAAAATATAAAGAAAAATAATTATGAGTCAATTTATTATAATTATATTAATCAAAAAATAAGAAATAATCTAAGAAATAAAAACAATAAAGAATAATAAAAATAGTTTATTAATCATATAAGCTTATACTTTAAGTATGAGATTTTTTAATACATATTCTATTTACAAAATTAGATAAAACCATTATAATATACAACAATTAAGGAGTGAGTGTATTAATAAAAGATTTTTATCATTCTAATTTAAAAAAATAAGGGGGAAAACTTAATATGAAAGAAAAACAATTAGAACAATTAAAAATAATAGAAACAAATCAATTATATCAATTTTTAGCTAATTTAGATTTAGGCTTATTAAACATATATAGTAAAAATATATATAGATTTTATAACAGTATAGAAGAAGAAACAATTGAGGATAAAGAAAAAGTATGGAATAAATTGACAGAATACTTATATTGTGATATAAACGATAGTTTAAAATTACATATAGGAATGAATGATATAAATATGGAATATTATTATTATAAATATAGTAAAGGTGATTTTGATGAAAAAGTGGAGGAAGAATCATTTAAAGCAGATTATGTAAGAAGTACAATACCTGTTATATTTAATAAAAGTGATTTTGAAGATATAGATAAAATGTATAATAGTACTCAAAGATATAGAAGATTTGAATTTGAAGCATTAGGAACTAAAGCAGATCTATATAGTAATACTTTTAATAATCACGGATTTATATTTATGATAGAAATGAATACTTACATAATTAATATTTATAGGAATACTATAGATAAAATAATTGTTAAGAAAGAAGAATCATCAAGTAAAGTTGATGAATTATTATCATATACCAATCACAAAATTTTAAGTGAATACGAAGTATTATTTAATAAATTAGTTGATGGTATTTATGTTGATATAGATGAAAGATTAAATAATAAAAGTGATACAGATAAAAACAAATTAAATAATACAAAAACAATAATAAGTAGAAGAAATCCATTTTATCTGTATAAAAAATTAAACAAAAAGAGTTAAGTATAAATACTTAATTCTTTTTAATTATTAAAAAATATACTAAAATGAGTATTTTATATAAAAAATGTAAATAAAAGCTTTTCAAACGAATAAAATTATGATATAATATGGATGCTTTAAGGGGTTATATGTTAAGTTTTATACCTTGGAAAAAAGAGGGGATCAGTGTGAATAAAAAAAATATTAAAGTTTGTTTAGTTGGTTCAAGTGGTGGACATCTTACACACTTATACATGTTAAAGCCAACTTGGAAAAATATGGATAGGTTTTGGGTCACTTTTGATAAGATTGATGCAAATAGTATTTTAAAAGATGAAAAAGTATATCATTGTTATTTTCCAACAAACAGAAATTTAAAGAACTTAATTAAGAATACATTTCTTGCAATTAAAATTTTAAGAAAAGAAAAACCTGATTTAATTATTTCATCAGGAGCAGCAGTAGCAGTACCATTTTTCTGGTTAGGAAAATTAAGAGGAGCAAAAACTGTTTATATTGAAGTTTTTGATAGAATTGATAAACCAACATTAACTGGTAAATTAGTAAAACCTGTTACAGATAAATTTATTGTTCAATGGGATGAAATGAAAGATGTATATAAAGGTTCTATTAACCTAGGAAGTATATTTTAGGAGGGTTTCATATGATATTTATAACAGTTGGTACGCATGAACAGCCTTTTGATAGATTGTTAAAGTGTATAGATAAAATGGTTGAAGATGGTCAGATTAATGAAGAGGTTATCGTACAAAAAGGTTATACTGATTATGAACCAAAGAATTATAAAGCAGAAAAATTAATTCCATATGAACAAATGCAAAAAAATATAGAAGATGCAAGAATTGTTATTACTCATGGAGGACCTGCATCATTTATTGCTCCTTTATCTATAGGTAAAATTCCAGTAGTAGTACCAAGAAAAAAAGATTTTAATGAACATGTTAATAATCATCAATTAGAGTTTTCTAGAGAAGTTGCAAAAAGAATGGGAAACATTATAGTTGCAGAAAATGATGAAGAAATTATAGATGCAATTGTTAATTATGATGAAAAAGTAAAAAGTTTAAGTAATGAAAATAAATCAAATAATAAAGTTTTTAATGAAAAGTTAATTAAAGAGATTGAAGAAATATTATAGAAGGGAATCAGTGCATATGAAAAAAGTAGGTATATTATCAATGCAAAGGATTAAAAATTATGGATCTTTTCTACAAGCATATGCATTGAAGAAGATGATTGAATCACTTGGACATCAAGTTGAGTTTGTAGATTATCATGTTGAAGAGTCAATTATAAATGATGAAACAAATAATGGTGGTAAAATATCAAAAGGATTAGAAGCGTTAAAAGGAAAAGCAAGTCTTAAACATAAGATTCAATATATTCTTTATAAAAAAAGATTTGATCATTATTTTAAAGAACTTGGTTTAACTGATAAACCAAACTATAATCCTGAATTAGATACGATGGTTATTGGTAGTGATGAGGTTTTTAATTTGATTCAATCAAATAAAAATGTGGGTTATTCTTTAGAATTATTAGGAAAAGATAATCATGCAAAAAAAGTAATAACCTATGCTGCATCATTTGGTAATACTACATTAGATAAAATAAAAAAATATAATAAACAAGAAGAAATATCTGATTTATTAAATAATATCAATTCTATTTCTGTACGAGATGATAATAGTTATCGAATTGTTAAAGAATTAACTGGAAAGGATGCTAATATTAATCTTGATCCAGTACTTATATTTGATTATATAAATTCAGATTTAATACCTGAGATAAATGTTAAAGAAAAATATATGATTTTGTATGCTTATAATGGAAGAATTACAAATGAAGAAGCAAAATATATTAAAATTTTAGCAAAAGAAAAGGGACTAAAGGTATACTCTATTGGTGGAGCACAACCATATGCTGATAAGTTTATTGATTGCCCTCCATTTGAGGTTTTAGCCTATTTTAAAAATGCAGAATATATCATAACAGATACATTCCATGGAAGTATTTTCTCAATCATTAATCAAAAACCATTTGTAACACTTGTTAGAAAAAGCATGGGAAATTCTTATGGTAATGAAGAAAAATTAACTTATTTATTACAAAAATTATGTTTAGAAGATAGAATTACATATGATGTAAATAATATTAATAAAATATTTGAAAAAGAAATTGATTATCAAAAAACAAATGAGATTATAAAACAAGAAAGAAATAAAACAATAGAGTATTTAAAAAATAACATATAAAGAAGGAGTGTGATAGCATATGGATAATATCGTGAATGAAAAAGATAAGTGTTGTGGATGTGGTTTATGTGCTATTAAATGTCCTAAAAATGCTATTGAAATGAGAGAAGATGAATTTGGTTTTGTTTATCCATATATAAATCAAGATAAGTGTATTAATTGTGGTATATGTAAAAAAGTATGTGCATATAACAATGATCCTGTTGAGAATAAGTTTGAAAAGAAAGTATATGGAGCAGTTTCTAAAGATGATAAAATTTTAAATTCAACAGCATCAGGTGGTGTATTTACTTCTATTGCTACAGAGTTTTTAAAACAAAACGGAGTAGTCTTTGGTTGTTCTCTTGAAAAAGAAAATAATAAATTTATTGTAAAACATATTAAAGTTGATAATTTGGATGATCTTGAAAAATTAAAAGGTTCAAAATATGTACAAAGTGATATTACAAACATTTTTAAAGAAATAAAAGATTGTTTAAAGGATAATAAAAAAGTATTGTTTTCTGGAACTCCCTGCCAGGTTGCAGCAATAAAGAAGTTTACAAATAATCCTGATAATTTATTTACTATTGATATTATTTGTCATGGTGTTCCAAGTAATAAAATGTTTAATGATTATATTGAATATGAAAATAAAAAGAAAAATATAATTATTGAAGATTTTAAATTTAGAGATAAATCAAACGGTTGGGGATTACATTATTCATATATATTTGGTAATAAAAAAATAGTGAAACCATCCTTTAAGTCATCATACTATCAACTTTTTTTAGATTCAAAAATATATAGAGAAAATTGTTATAGTTGTCCATATGCAAATGAAAATAGAATAAGTGATAATACAATAGGAGATTATTGGGGAATTGAAAAGGAACATCCAGAATTAATAAATAAGAATGATTTCAAAAAAGGTGTTTCTTGCATAATTGTTAATTCTGAAAAAGGTCTAAAATTGGTTGATAGTTATACTCAAAATTTAACAAAATATAATTCGAATTTTGAAAAAGTAAAACTGCATAATAAACAATTAAATACTCCAAGTCATATAAGTAATGATAGAAATATTATTCTTAATAAATATAAAAAATACGGATTTAAAGATGTAAATAATTATTATTGGAAAAATAATTTAATAAAAAACTTTATTAAATTATTAGTTAAAAGATGAATTGTAATAATTGTATTGGTATGAGGTTGTGATTATATGAATACGGAAGGAAAAAAAATAAAAGTAGCAATTGTTTCTAAAGATTTAGCAAAAAATGGAATTAGTTCTGTAATAATTAATTATGCAGAAAGAATGAATCTTAGTAAAGTTGAATTAACGATTTTTGCTGGAGAAGTGGTAGATGAAAATAATAAAAAAATCCTAGAAAAAAAAGGCATTAAAATTATCAAATTACCATGTAAAGAAAACAAACTTGATTATTACAGAAAATTATATAAAACTATGAACAAGAATTATTTTGACATACTACATGTACATGGAAATAGTACAGCAATGTCAATAGAATTATTTATTGGAATACTTAAAAATATTAAAATAAGAATAGCACATTGTCATAATAGTAAAAAAGACAAATCTATTATAAAAAAAATTATCTTTCCTATTTTTAATCGTTTATATACAAATGCTTTTGCATGTGGGGAATTAGCAGGCAAAACGCTTTTCGGAAACAGAGAATTTTTTATAATGAGAAATGGAATAAACACAATAAAATATCAATATAACGAACAAATAAGAAATGAAGAAAGAAAAAAATTAAATGTATCAAACAAAATTGTTCTAGGTCATATTGGAAGATTCAATAGTCAAAAAAATCATAAATTTTTAATTGATTTATTTGAAAATATTGCAAGAGAGAATGATAAATATGTTCTTCTTTTGATTGGGAATGGCCCTGATTATGAGAAAATTAAAGAGAGAATAGATAATTCAAAATATAAAGATAGAATTATTCTATATGGGGAAACAAATGAACCAGAAAAAATGTACTTAGCAATGGATATTTTTGTATTTCCTTCGTTATATGAAGGATTACCTTTAACATTAGTTGAAGCACAAATATCAGGTTTGAATTGTGTTATTTCAGATACAATTACTGATGAAGTAATTATAGAAAATGTAGTAAAATTGCCGTTAAATGATATAAAAAAATGGAAAAGTGTAATATTAAATAAAAAAATCAATTATATGAGAGAAAATTTCTATTCAAATAATATTATAAGAATAAAAGAATTTGATATAAATGATTGTGTAATTGATTTAGAAGAAAAATATAATTATTTAACAAATAATAATAAAGGGATGATGTAAATGAAATTTGGTGGCCTAACATGGTGGAGAGCAAACTATGGATCAATCTTACAATCTTATGCATTACAAGAATATTTAACTAAAGAAAAGAAAATAGATTATGAGATAATATGTCAATATGGCAAAAAGAATACATCATTAAAGAATTTAAAAGATAAAATAAAAAACAAGGGAATAAGACAAACTTTTAAAAAATTGCTTTTTAAATTTGGAATTAAAAATATGAGAAAACGAAATAATGCAATGCAAAAATTTGTTGATACTAAATTGAAAGTATCTAAAAAAGAGTATACTATTAACTCAATTGATGAAGCAAATAATATATATGATGGCTTTATATGTGGAAGTGATCAAATATGGAATCCAACATTATCAGATTTAAATAGTATCTATTGGCTTAAGTTTGCTAAGAAAGATAAAATTAAGATTGCTTATGCACCTAGTATAGGAGTTAATAAGTTAAATAATAGTGATGCAATAAAAATAAAGGATAATCTTAAAGATTTTAAAGCAATTTCATGTAGAGAAAAAGATGGAACAGAATTGATTAATTCAATACTAGAATCAAATAAATGTAAAAATGTTCTTGATCCTACATTATTAGTTGAAAAAGAAACTTGGGACAATTTAATTAAAGAAGAAGATAATAGAATAAATGGTGATTATATTTTTGTATACATTTTAAGAGGAAATAAAAAGCAAAGACAAATAATTGAGAATATTGCAAAAATAAATAAATTAAAAATTGTCACTATGCCATTTTTAGAAACTGATCATATTAATTTGTATGATATAGTATTTGGAGATATTAAAATATGGGAGGCAACTCCAATTACTTTTATTAATTTAATAAAAAATGCAAAGTATATATTTACTGATTCATTCCATTGCATGATTTTTTCTACAATTTATCACAAAAAATTTTTAATGTTTCCAAAAAAGGGAAAAGCACAAATGAGTAGATTAATCAATTTTCAAAAAATGATTGGAATAGATGGTGTGATGATTGATGAAAAATGTTCAATTGAAAATATAAATAAGATTTTAACTTTAAATAATAATTGGAAAAAAATTGATGAAATAATCAGAAAAAAAAGAGATGAATCTATAGATTTTCTGGATCAAGCACTTAATAAGTAAAAGGGATGATACTAATGAATACAATTGAAATATTGGATATTAAAGACTGTTGCGGTTGTTCTAGTTGTGCGCAAAAATGTCCAAAAGGTGCAATTACTATGGTTGAAAATAATGAAGGTTTTTTATATCCAAAATTAGATAAGAATAAATGTATAAAGTGTGGTTTATGTTCAAAGGCTTGTCCACAATTAAAAAAAATAATAGAGAATAAAGGCAATATTTATCCAAAGGCTTATGGAATGTATATTAAAGATGAAGACACATTAAATAAAAGTTCTTCTGGCGGTGTTTTTTCTGCAATTGCAAATTATATTTTAGAAAATGATGGTGTTGTTTTTGGAGCAGCATACAATAAAGATTTATCAGTAAATCATACAAAAGTAGAAAAAAAAGAGGATCTTTATAAGTTACGCACTTCAAAATATGTTCAGTCAAACATTAATGGTGTTTATAAAGAAATTGAAGAATTATTAAAAAGAGATATTAAAGTTTTTTTTGTAGGGACACCTTGCCAAGTTGCAGGTTTAAAAGCATTTTTGGGAAAAGAGTATAATAATTTATTAACGTCTGATTTAGTTTGTCATGGTGTGCCAAGTCAAAAACTTTTTTTAACATATATTGATTATTTGTCAAATAAGTATAAATCAAAAATTACTGAATTTAACTTTAGAAGTAAAAAAACAAAAGGTTGGGGAATTACAGGTGAAGTAAGTACAAAATCTGGAAAGAAAAAATTCATTGATACATCATTTGATCCATATTATACAAGTTTTTTTGAAGCAGCAACATATAGAGAGAGTTGTTATATTTGTCATTATTCAAATATTAATAGGGTATCTGATATTACACTTGCTGATTATTGGGGAATTGAAAAAATTCATCCAGATTTCTATAATCAAAATGGAAATTCACTTATTCTTGTTAATACTGTAAAAGGTGATAATATAATTCACGAAATAAATAAAAAAGTTAATTATGTGGAAACGGATATTGATTTTGCAATAGAGAATAATTATAATCTTCATCATCAATCTAATAGGCCAAACAAAAGGAATTATATATATAATGGAATTACAGAATTATCATCAAAAGATTATATAAAGAAAAATTTAAAAGTTAAAATTACACCTATTAAATTATTAAAGATTATTATTCCAAATAAAGTGAAAAAAAAAATAAAGACACTTATAATCAAGGTAAAATGTAAATAGCTTTATTAGAAGGAGGTTAAATGTGAAACTAAATAAAAAAAATTTAAATTATTTGATTTTGAATATTCTTTTGGTTATTGATTTAGTTCCATTGTATTTTATTAAAAATAATGTATTTTGGTCATTATTATATACTGTTTTTAATATAATTATCATTTCATTATTGTGTTTTAAAATGAATGATAATTTACTTTTTGTTTTGTTTTGCTTTCTTTTTTTTACTTACTCTTATGGAATTGAAGTTTTAATTCATTACTTAAATAGAAATACTTTTATTGAAATGCAGTATCTATCTTTTGTTCCTTTACTATTTTTATTTTTTAGGAGAAAAAAGAAAAATACTATAAATAAAACTGCTTTATTATGCATTTTCTATTTGATGTTAAACTTTCTTATTGTGCTTATTTCTAATAAAACTCCATTATTGTATTTTTTAAAATCAATTATTCCATATATTTCTGTTTTTATTGCATATTATGCTGTTAAAGATAAAGAAATAGATATTATACCACTTTTTAAATTCATATTGTTTGTTTCTATTTTTATGTCAACTATTCAATTTTTTCTACACTTCCATCAAGATACAAGAAATGGAATATTTGGTATTAATGGAATATCTATTTTTAGTTTGTTTGTTACAACATATAGTGTATATTGTTATACTAATTGGTTAAGAAAAAGAGGACAAATCAGTAAATTGATTTTTAGTATATTATTGGCTGTCTACATACTTAGTATTATTGAGAATAAAGCAGGTATTATTATTTATTTTGTATCCTTAATTTTGATTCCAGTTTTATCAAGAAGAATTTCTTTTAAAACATTGATAAGTGTTATACTTTTTCTTTTACTGCTTCCATATGCATATAAAATTTTAATATTTTTTAATCCAAAATTTTATTATTTAATGGATTTTAACAGAATTTCAAGTTATTTTTTTGGAAATAATAATTGGGGTGTATTTAAATATGGAAGATTTGAATCGTTAAGAATTGTTTTTAATGAATTAGATACCATGGTAAAATTGTTTGGTTCAGGAATAGGCTGTTCGACTCCCACTTCTAGGATTTTTTATATAGAAGCAGGAAGAGAGTTATATCTCCCATACTATACAGTTTTATATGGCTATTATCATGGATTCATATTGACAGGTATTAGCACATTGGTTTTAGATGGAGGAATATTGTTGTTATCTATTGTGACATTATATATGATAAGGACTTTTAAAAAAATTTTTAAAGAAATAAATATAGTAGATAATAGCAATTTGTATAAACTTTCTGCTATAAGATTTAATGCCTTTTTACTATTGATGTTTTACCTAATATATTCAAATATTTTTACTTCATATAGGTTTTTGATTGTTATTGGTTGTTTAATGGGTTTAAGTTGTGAATGTTTAGATTATAAAGAAATAGGTGATAAAAATGAATGATTCACTAATAAGTATAATAATACCTGTTTATAACGCAGAAAAATATTTAAAGAATTGTATTTTATCGATTGTTAATCAAAAATATTCTAATATTGAAATTATAGCAGTAAATGATGGTTCTATGGATAACTCATATAAAATATTAGAAGAATTAAAATTAAAATACAGTAATATTAATATTATTAATCAAAATAATACAGGTTGCAGTGGTGCTAGAAACAGAGGAATTGATGTAGCAAAAGGAGAATATATATTTTTTGTCGATGCTGATGATTACCTTCAAAAAGATTGCATAAGTAAATTGTATAAAAAGGCAATACAAAATAAGGCTGATATTGTTAGATCAAATTACTATTTCAAAGAAAAAAAAATAAAGACTTTTATTGGAGAAGTAAAGTATGATTTATCAGATATTGAAGTAAAAAAATACATATTAGATAGATATATTGGAACTACAGATTTTAATAATGTATGGGGACAGTTAATTAAAAAATCAATTATTAAGAATGTTAGATTTGATTTAGAGTATGCAATGGATGAAGATTTTAAATTTAATTTAGAAATACTTAATAATACTAAAATAATTTATACTATTGAAGATTGCTTATATCATTACGTTTACAATACTGAAGGTATAAATTTTAATGATTCTTATGAAAAAACAAAAATTAAAATACAGAATATTTGCAAATTGTATGATTGGTTGTATTCAAATTATAATAAAAAAACAGTATGTATCAGTTTTTTAAAGGGAATTACCCCATATTTTCTTAAGATAAATGAGTACGATTGGAATGAACAAAAGCAATTGCAATTATATATTATTACACAGCCAATTTTTTATAATACAAGGACATTGTTAAAAAATTCCAATGTACCAAAAAATAAATATTATTATGTTTATAAATTGGTTTTACATCAGAATTTATTACTAATTAAATTACTATATGTGTTTGTGTTCAAACCAATTAAAATTTTTAAAAGAATTATTTATAAAATAAGGTGTTCAAAATGAAAAAAATAGGAATAATTACAATTATCGATAATGATAATTATGGGAATAGATTACAGAATTATGCAGTTCAAGAAATAATTAAAAAATTTCACTATGAGCCTGTTACTATGCTTAATAAACAATATACTAATGATAAAAAGCTTTTTTTACTAAGACTTATTAGGAATAAGTTAAAGAATAATTTAAAAAAAAGTAATTATGAAAGAAGAAAAAACTTTGAGTGTTTTAATAAATTAATATCGTTTTCTAAAGAAAACACTATTCCTTTTAAAAAATATAATGATTATGCATTTTTTATTACAGGATCTGATCAAGTTTGGAATCCTAATATTGGAAGAATGAAAGATATTGATTTATTATCTTTTGCTCCCGGATATAAGCGTATTTCACTTTCTGCAAGTTTTGGTATAAGTAGTATTAATCATAATAAGCAAAAAAAGTTAAAGAGAGAGTTAAAAAAATTTAAATCAATTTCTGTACGTGAAAACTCTGGGAAAGAAATAGTAAAGAATGTATTGCCAAATAAAAACGTTTGTGTACTGATAGATCCTACTATGATGTTGGATGCTAGAGAATGGAATAGTATCGCTAAAAAGCCTAATCAATTAAAGAATAAAAAATATGTTTTGAATTATTTTTTAGGAACTCTTTCGGAAAAAGTTAAGAATGATATTAATCAATTTGCATTAAATAATAACTGTGGAGTTATAAACATACTTGATGTTAATAGTCCTTTTTATAAATGTGGACCTAGTGAATTTTTATTTTTAGAAAAAAATGCTTTTTTAATCTGTACTGATTCTTTTCATGCAAGTGTATTTGCAATCTTAAATAGAGTCCCTTTTATAGTTTTTGATAGATATACTAAATCTGGATCTATGAATAATAGATTAGAAACTTTATTATTAAAATTTGATTTATTAGACAGAAAGTATAATGGATTTATAACCAATAATATTTTGAAAGTGAACTATTCAAAAACATATACTATTTTAGGGGAAGAAAGAAAAAAAGTAATTAATTTTTTGAGTAAAGCATTAGAATTAGAAAGTGAAAGTGAAGAAAATGACAAGTAGTAAACAAAGAAAAGTTGGTGCAATTTTATCTTATATTTCCATTGTTGCAAGTACTTTGGTGCAGTTATTATATACTCCATTTTTAATATTTAAATTAGGTCAAAGTGAGTATGGACTATATTCTTTGATTAATTCAGTAATAGGTTATTTAACTGTTTTAGATTTGGGATTTGGGAATGCAATAATTGTTTATACCGCAAAATATAGAGCTCAAAAAAAATATGATGAAGAAAAAAGATTGCATGGAATGTTCAAAATAATTTTTAGAATCATTGGTTTAATTGCTGGACTAATGGGAATTATACTATTCTTAAATGTAAATCTATTATTTGGAAAAACTATGACACCAATTGAGTTAAATGAAGCAAAAACTATGATGTTAATTCTTGCGTTTAATTTAATGATTACATTCAATTTTAGCATTTATTCTTCAATTATAAGTGCTTATGAGAAATTTACATATCAAAAAATAATGGCAATAATAAACACATTAATGAAACCATTGTTAATGCTTCCTTTATTATTTATGGGGTATAAGGCTGTTGCTATGACAATAGTTATAACAGTTATTAATATTGGAATATTATTTTCAAATTATTTATATTGTAGAAATAAACTTGGCATAAAAATAAGGTTTAGTGGTTTTGATAAAAAATTATTTAAGATAATCTTTAGCTACTCAATTTGGATATTTTTAGGTGTAATAGTAGATAAAGCAAATTGGAGTGTTGATCAATTTGTATTGGGTTCAGTTGCTGGGACTGTTGCAGTGTCTTTATATTCTGTCGCAAGTACGATTAATCATTTATTTCTTAATTTATCTACTGCAATAAGTAACGTATTACTTCCTAAGGTTTCAAAAATGATTGCTAATAAAGTCTCAAATGATGAAATAACTAATGAGTTTATTAAAGTGGGTAGAATTCAATACTATATTATATTTTTAATGTGTACAGGATTAATTTTATTTGGAAAAGAGTTTATAATTGCATGGGTTGGTGAAAAATACATTGAATCATATTATGTTGCATTAATTTTAATTATTCCTGTGTGTTTTCCATTAATACAAAATTTGGGATTGAGTATTATGCAGGCTATGAATAAATATAAATTTAAATCAATTTCTACTTTTATTATGGCAATATTTAATATACTGATAAGTATTTATTTATCAAAGTTATATGGTGCTATAGGTGCAGCAATAGGTACTGCTCTTGGTTTAATTATTTGTAATATTATTTTAATAAACATTTATTACTATAAAGTAATAAAAATTGATGTAATAAAATTTTGGAAAAATATATTTTTAATGACAATTCCATTTATCATACCAATAATAATTATATTATTTCTAATGAGTTTTATTAAACTTCATGGATATTTTTATCTAATCATTTTTGGAGGAATTTATACAATGATATATTCAATCATTTGTTATACAATGGTAATGAATAATTATGAAAAAGAATTAGTTAATAAGTTTTTAATAAAAATAAGATTAAGGAAGTGTTGATATGAAATTAGTTAGTTTATTAAAGAAAAATAAATTATTAAAGTATATAATTAAGAATCAGAGGTTGAAAAAAGAGTATATTTCAGACTATAATTTTTTTAAAAATAATTATAGCCATTCAAAAGAAACGCTTAATAAAATCAAATATAATATGATTTTAATTATTCATTCTTTGGAAAAAGGAATGTCCAATAATGAATTAAGACCTTTTGGTATAAAAAAGGTAAAAGAGCTAATTGATTTAATTTTAAAATATGAATCTTATACTTCTGATAACTGTTTTGAATATGATTTATCATTATCGATTTTATTTAATTATAAGAAATTATATGAGGAAAAAAAGTGGAATGATAATGAAGAATATGCAATTGTTAATGATTTTATAAAAAATAGAAAGTATTTATCTATGCCGGCGGGTTCAACCACATTATATAAGGATGATTTTAAAGAGATTATAAAGAATATAGATTATGATGCTTTTCTTAGTACAAGGCATGCAGTAAGAAACTTTGATTCTAAAGGATTAAAAAAAGAAGATATTGAAAAAGCTGTGAATATGGCAATAAAATCTCCATCTGCGTGTAATAGACAAATGGTTAAAGTGAATTATGTTACAAATAATGAAAAGAAAAACTATATTATAAATAATGCTCAAGGACTTAGTGGTTTTGAGTTAGAAAACATTAATTTTTTTGTTATTACATTTGATGTAAATGCAAATTATTTTGAAGGAGAAAGAAATCAAGGATGGTTTAATTCTGGATTATTTTCAATGAATTTTGTTAATGCGATGCATTCTCTAGGAATTGGATCATGTTTTTTGCAATTTGGTAGTAGATTTAAGAAAGAAGAGGAGTTCAAGAAAATTCTCGAAATTCCTGAAAATGAAAGAATTGCAGTAATTATTGCTGCAGGTTATTATGCAAACGAAAGTAAAATTCCATGTAGTGCAAGAAAAGAAATTGAAGATATTTATCGAGTATTATAATTTGTACTTTAGAAATTATATCTTATATAAAAAAATAACTAATGTTATAAAACATTAGTTATTTTTTTTAAAGTCTACATACTCCTGATTTGAATTGATATATATTATTATTGTAATAATATGGTCCATTAAATTGATCATCTTTTTGACCATCTTTGAAATAAACAACATATTTATCTACTATATCTACACCGTTAAAGTTTTTATTAATAACTCCATCGTTTAATACATAACTAGTTCCTAGCGATTTAATATACTTTGCACCAGTATAGTATGAAACTCCTTTTTCGAATATTCTTTGTTCTTCATTATCATTTTTGATTCCGTTAACTGTAGTATCTTTTTCACCATTTGTGAAATATACTGTATATTTACCAACTTTTTTAATACCAGTGAATGTAGTATCTACAACGCCATTTTTAAATACGTAACTTGTTTGTGCTGCACTAACATATTTGGCACCAGTATAGTTAGATGCGATACCTTTGTTAAATAAATATGTATTACCTTTATAGTCTTTAACTCCATTATAATTTATATTTTTTTCTCCATTAGTGAAGTAAACTATATATTTATCAACTTTATCTATACCAGTAAAATATGTATCTATAATTCCATTATTTAAAACAAAACTAGTTCCTAATTTTTTCATGTATTTTGCACCAGTATAGTAAGCAACGCCATCCTCAAAAGCATATTTATTATTATTATGAGTAATTATTTCATTTTTGCTTGTATCTTTTTTACCATTTGTGAAATAAACATTACGTCCATCAACAACAGCAATACCATTAAATTTAGTATCCACAACACCATTTTTAAATACATAACTGGTTTTATCATCTTTTACATATTTGGCACCAGTATAGTTAGATAAAACTCCTTTATTAAATAGATATTGAACACCATCTATTTCTTTAGTGCCATTAACAGTTACATCTTTTTCACCATTAGTGAAGTAAACAGTATATTTATCAACTTTGTCAGTACCAGTAAAATCTTTGTCAACAATACCATTTTTGAATACATAACTAGTTCTAGCAGATTTTACATATAATGCACCATTATATCCTACATGTGCACCATTTTCGCATAGATAAGTATTTCCATCTTCTTCAACTACAGTTAGTGCTGAAGTATCAAGTTTTCTTACTTCATATAGATTATTTATAGGTACTACTGCATATCCTTCTTCTAAATAACTAGCATCCATTTGATTTGTATATAAACCACCTGAAATAGTTAAATTATTTAAAAGAGCTGCATCAGAACTACTAACTTGGAAATTACCAATATGTTTAATATTTTTAATTAATAAAGTAGATGCAACAGGAACTCCTTCTTTGAATCCACCCCATGTATCTAATTCAATTTTTCCTGAAACTGTACCAGTAGTATCAACTTCAATTTGAGTTCCATCAACATAACTATTATTTGGAGCCCAACACATATCAAAGGCAACTCTACCATTAGCAGCATAAATACTTGTTGATCCATTAATTACTACATGTCCATTATTAGAACTTAAAGCATATGTTACAAGACTATTATCTCTACCATCTAAAACCATATCGGTTAATGTTAGGTTAGAGTAGTTTTGAATAATCATTGAATAACCAGAAGTATTTGCATTTTTAATTGTACCATTATTCATTACAATTGTAGAATCTTTATATAATTGGAAAGATTGATTCTTTGTACCAGTAGAACCAGCAAAATTTCCAGTTACATTATAAGTGTGTCCATTAAAATTAAAAGTAATATTTCTTCCAGACGGAACAATAATACCACTTGCATTTAAATCATCTGATAATACATCAATAGTAGTATTAGTACCATCAGTTATACTATTAACTGCATCACTAAGTGTAGCGTAATAAGCATCACCAATTTTTGCTTTACCTTCTACAACTGTATATGTATCACCATTAGCAACAATAACTAATCCTTCTGCTAAATTTGATACATTTGGCATTGTAGAAAATTCTCCACCAGTAATAGTTAATTCATTTGTGAAACCTTCTTCAATAGAAAATGTTCCAACGTGTTTAATATTTTTAATTAATAGAGTTGATGCAACAGGGACACCTTCTTTGAATCCACCCCATGTATCTAATTCAATTATTCCTGAAATTGTACCTGTAGTATTTACTACTATTTGTGTACCTTCAGGATATCCTGCATTAGGTGCCCAACACATATCAAACGCTCTTCTTCCATTAGCAGCATAAATACTTGTTGATCCATTAATTACTACATGTCCACTATTAGAACTTAATGCATAAGATACATTACTATTATCTCTACCATCTATAACCATATTAGTTAAAGTTAGGTTAGAGTAGTTTTGAATAATAAATGAATTAGATGTATTTGCATTTTTAATTGTACCATTATTCATTACAATTGTAGAATCTTTTAATAATTGGAAAGATTGGTTTTTTGAATTTGTAGAACCAGCAAAATCATGAGTAACATTATAAGTATGTCCATTAAAATTAAAAGTAATATTTCTTCCAGATGGAACAATAATACCACTTGCATATAAATCATCTTCAAGTATTTCAATAGTTGTTTGAGTACCATCAGTTATACTATTAACTGCATCACTAAGTGTAGCGTAATAAGTATCACCAATTTTTGCTTTACCTGTAGTTAAAGCAGGTTCTCCATCATTACTATCAGTTGGTTGTAATTCTTCAACAGGATTAGTAACTTCATTTGGAGTAACACTACTAGGTGTAACTTCATTTGTAATAACTGAAGTATTATCATTTAATTTTTGTTCTTCATCAGAATCATTTCCCTCATTATTTTCAGGAATTTGATCAGAATCATTAGAAACATTTTCATCAATACTTTGAGTATTATCAGTATTTAAACCTTCTACAATAGTAGAATCTTCAATTATTGGTTCTGTTGTAGTATCTTCAGCATAAACATTAGGTACATAAGAAAAAACCATAACTGATAATGATAAAAACATCAAAGCATTTGATAATATCGAAATCTTTGTTTTTTTCATAATATTTCCTTTCTTAAAAAATTATTTATTTTTGTAATCACTAATTAGTTGTATTTATGCATCACCTTCCTTCCTTATTTCTTTCTTATAATAACAAAGTTTATTTTAATTATCAAGTAATAAACCATAAAAAATATTTATAGAATAAGAATAAATAAAATTGATAAATATTTGTAATATTTTTAAATAATTACTTGAATGAAAAGTAAATGTCTGTAAAACACTAAATTTTAAGTATTGAAATAAATAATGGATAATTTTCAAAGACTTGCTCTTTTTTGTTTTTTTTATTGATTTTTATAATTAATTTATTTATGATACAAATAGAGGTGGTTATTATGTTGAATGATAATAATTTAGATATTAGTAATTTATTATTAGATTTTTTTAAATCAAAAAAAATAGAAGGTTATTATGAGTTATTAGATGATTATAATAAACTATTGGATATGAAAAATAAAAGACAGATTGATATAAATCAATTATTTATTATATGGAATAAATATCAAAAAGAGATTAATGAAATAGATAAATATAGAATTATTGCATGTAAAATAAATCATATAAAGACAAATAGTAAAGTTATTACGAATGATTTTTATTCAGTAGATATTTTATTAAATTATATAGTTTCTATTATGTGTTTAAGATATAGTAAATCTATTTATGATGAAAATATTAAAAGTAGGTTATTATCATCTAATGAAAAAGTAATGTATGAGATTTTAACATCTATTAGAGATATGAAATAAAGGAGTGGATTAAATGGAAAAAAAAGATAAGAAAAAGGTTCTTTCTAATAAAGAAAAATATATGTTAGAAATTAAGAATAAATATGAAGATAATAAAAATTTTTTCGAAGATGGAGATATTAATAGTAAAGCATATGCTTTTATTAATAAATTTGTTGCTTGTGAATTTCTTATGAAACAAATGATATATCATTATAATCATGATACCGAAAAAGAGTTTTGCGAAATTAGAGATATTCAACTAAATATGAATAAAATATATGCTACAATTAAATATTTTAATTATGATATTAATAAAGAAGACTTGAAGTTTATTTTTAATGGAGATAAAACACGTGGCAGAAAGTCTTGTAAAGAATTAAGAAATGGCTTTTTACATTCTTTTGATTCTAATGATGGATACGAAATCTATAAGAGATTTGATTCTTTAATGGATTGTATGGATCGTTTTATTCATATCATTATTTCTTAATAATAATAGGCAATAAATAATTGCCTTCTTTTTTATTGACTTAAAAACTTGGAATCATGTAATATGAGGGTGTGGTGGTATTATGATGAGATTATTTGTTAAGGATAAAGTTATGGATGTTAATCCTGAAGATTTTTTAACAATTCATGAATTAGAAAAGTTAAAGAATAAGATGATAATATGAATATACAAACATGCACTTTTAAAAAAATTAGATTAAAATAATTGAATTAAGAATAAACAAGATAATAATACTATGTGTTATGTTAATATAGATAATGATAATATTTTTTTATTAATATTAAAAACAGAGTATTAAGATTATAGTAAATTTATTATTCCTTATAATAAATCTAAAAAATAAAAGATATGTAATTTTAAAGTTATTAATAAGGGTAGTGTATTGGAGAAGAATGTTAGAAAAAAAAGATATAAAACAATCTTATATTTTGATATAATAATATAAAAAAAATAATAACAAGAAATAAGGGGTAAATATGATAAAAATTATGTCTGTAAAATTTTATAATCATAAAATATTTGATAATAGACTTTTTGATTTTACTATCGATGGTAATGCAGTAAATAATATTATTTTAGCAGGTGAAAACGGAAGTGGTAAGACAAAATTATTAGAAGAAATTTATGAGATAAGTAATATGGATTTTCATAACTATTCATTAATTTATAAAAATAAAATAGTTGAATTACTAATTGATTTAACATCAGAAAATTACTGTGATTTAAATAATGAGAATGTATTTATTGACAAAGCAAAATTGATTATAACTAAAAATGATAAAGGAACTATATCTCAAAAGGTTGAGTTTTATAGTGATAATACTGAAATAAAAGATGTAAAATCTATCAATGGTAGTGAAAAAATTATGTCACTAAGGTTGAATGGATTGTATTCCAATGTTGACATAAATTATAAACCCAGAGAAGAAGTAAAAGGTATTACTAATAAAACATTGGATAATGAAAGAAATGCGATTCCAAAAGATATGGCTCATGAAATAATTCAACTATTAGTTGATATTGCAGCGCAAGATAGTTCTGAACTTGATAATTGGGTTGGAAATAACAAAGGAAAAGTTCCTCCAGAGGATATATATCACATTAGATTAAAACGATTTACTAATGCTTTTAAAATTATTTTTGATGATAATATAAATTATAAATATATCAGGAATAATTCAATACCAATCTTTGATAAAAATGGACAGGAAATAGAAGTATCTTCATTAAGTTCGGGAGAAAAACAAATAATATTTCGAGGAATATATTTACTTCAAAATAAAAACAGTTTAAAAGGCGTGCCAGTATTTATCGATGAACCAGAAATAAGTATGCATCCAAAATGGGAAGATAAAATATTTGATTATTATAGAACAATTTTTACTGAAGATGATATTCAAACCTCACAAATTATGATTGCATCTCATTCTGAACATATATTATCAGAAGTTTTAAATATGGATGATTGTATTGTATTAAAAATAGATAAAGATAATTGCAAAAAATATTATAAAGGTTCTAATGGAATAATATTACCTACGATGACTATAGCAGAAACTAAATACACAATATTTGATATGTATACAACGGACTTTCATTGTTTATTATATGGATACATTCAAGAAAATTTGGTTAAAGATAATAAAGGAAATATATTATCCAATCTAACAGTAACAAAGACAGATAAGTGGTTAAAAACAAAAGGAGTTACAATAAAAAAATACCACAAAAAAATTAGTGCAACTAATATTAAAAATTATGATACACTACCGACTTATATAAGAAATTGCATAGATCATCCGGATGATAGTTTTTCATATACAAAGGAAGAATTGAAAAAATCAATCGAAGATATGATAAAAATAATTGACAGCTATAAAAATAGTATTTAAATTTTGTATATATGAAGTGGTGATGAGAGTGAAAAAAAAGATGTATAATGGTTTTTACTCATATAGGTATACATATCTTATTAAAGAAAAGCTAAGAAAAACATTATATATAAATTGTAGTGAAGATTCTATTATTGAAGATGCGTATATATTCTTACGTGGAGTTTGTCATATATTTGCATATGAATTATCAAAAACATATAATTATGATATTTATGAATTATATGATGGTAATGATAAATATCTACACACTTTTTGTTTATGTGAATTTGATAATAATACTTATTATATTGACGTAAGAGGTATTACTAATGATGAACAGTTATTTGTTAGTGAATTTGGACTTAAAGATGCATCAAATATAAAAAGAGCAAAAAAAGATAAAGATGGTTGTGATTTTATCGATGAAGCTACAAGTTTTGCAAAATATCTTATTGGAAAACATAAAAAATATTATGATATACATAAAATAAATCAACATAGGATTAGAAAAATTAATTATTTAAAAATAAGCTATCAAGAAGAATAAAAAATAAATGTATATCTCATTGCAAGATGAAATTAACAGATGTTGTATTGAATATAAAAACTAATAATAATATATTTCGATTAATAAATGTGTAAATAATTTACTAAGGCTAAGAATAATATTTAAAATCAGTTACGGTAATATATCTTTTCTTGAAAAAGGAAGAACTTTATATTGAACGAAATAAAAGAATATACTGAAAAATTGTTTAAAAATATAAAACGCATAAATGAAAATGAAAATAGTAATGGAATAACAGAGAATTAATGCTATTATTTGAAAACAAAAATTTTAAAAAAATATAAATGAAGGAATTAATGAGTTTTATAAAATATTTAGGAATTATTAGATTGCAACAGCATTGGAGACGTAATTATTATGTGTTCATAATTAATTATTTATCAAGATTTATATAAACATTATTTAATATTTTAAATGACAAAAAGTAAAAATCAAGAAATACTATAAAAGACTTTTTGATTTATAATTATAGTATAATAATAGTATCTATAAAAGTTTAAAAAAATATGATATTATAAAATATATAATAGTTATAAGAGGTGTTTTAAATGCAAACTTATACAGAATTAATGGAATATATAATAGAATGTACATTATTAAGTAAAGATCAATTAATTGGACCAAATCACTTATCATTATTTGATATAATTGGTCTAGAATGTAATACTACAAATTATGCAGAAGCAACAGGAGGATTTAGATTTAATAGTAATGATAAAATAAGCTATGTATTAAAAGATATTTATTATGAAAATAATGATTTTAGTTCTATTATTCTAAGTAGTGTTTCATTCAAGACAATAAAATCTCCAGAAACATTATTTACTCGAGATACATTTATTAGACCTGTATTAAAACTAAAAAGTATTGTTCCTTTTCTTCCACTAATAGAAAGAGATCAAAATAATCTTTTAAAACTAGATTTAGGTTATTATCCATCTGTTTCTGAAACTGATCAAAAAACATTAAAAGAATTAAATTCTTTACTTCGAGAAGAAGAATTACATACAGAAAAAGGATATTATTTAATAGGTGATAAAAAAGAACCAATATATAAATACAAGGATAATTACTATATTAGGCATTCTGCAAATTTATATTATCAGCATCTTGTTAATGAGGGTTTAATTGGACCAATATGGTATAAAATAGAACCAATCACTTGGTATGTTGATATGAGTAATAAACTCTTAATTTCAAAGAATCTTATAACTTCAAATGCAAATTATACAACTTTATATGAAAAAGACAAACCACAAAGATTTGAAGATACAGTTTTATATAAATACTTAAATGAAACTTTATTAAGAGAAATGTTCATAATTGAAAAAATGAAAGAAAATAATATTATTGATAATTTATTTAAAATAGACTATGGTAAAAATATTAATGAAAGAATAGAAAAGATAAAAGATCTCTGTAAATTAATAACCCCAAAATCTAGAATAATAATTTATAATAAAACAAGTGAAATATTAAAAAAATATATAGAAAATGTTGAGTATGTAAAACCCAAATTTGATAGAAAAATACAATTAAGTATAAATATAACTGATATATCAAAAATAGAACCAATTTATATAAATCAATTAGATATTTTAATAAAACAAATTGAACCTCTTAAATCATTAATAAAAATGGAAGAAGAAGTTATACAATATAGAAATATGTTAAATATTAAAATAAATAAAATACATAATAGTAATAAAATATATGATAAGATTTCAAACATTTTATTTATATCATCAAAATTAGATAATAGTAAAACACAAGAAATAAGAAATAAGCTAATTACTTATATTAATGAATATGATAAAAATATTAATGAAAAAATAGAACATTTTTTAACAGAAGAAATAGAACTAGAATTAAATGATTATTATAAATTAGAATTTGAACAAAATATAGATAAATTATTACAGTATGTTAGAAATGAAATTAAAGTTATAATGCCAAAAAGAGTTTTAGAAGATGCTCTAATGAATGAAGAAATAGAATGGAAAGAAGGAAATTCTCTATCAGATTTTTTAAGTTCTATAAAATATACTATTACGAGTATTTTAAATAAAAAAACAAGAATAAAATATAAGACTGAATATAATAGTATAATAGATAAATATATTGACCTTTTTAATAATCCTAATGAAGATGATAATTATTATAGTAAACTAGCAACAGATTTAAGAAAAGATTTAAATAATCTACTAGAAGAATTATATAAAGAATCGCCTCAAATAGATAAAGAAAATAATGGTAGATATCAAATTAAAATAGTAAATCAATTAAAAAAATCTAAAAAAATATTAAATGATACAATAACAGAAAAAGAAAAAAAGAAAATAGATTATGAATTAATTACTAGTAAAATACAAGATATTAATAATAAATATTTTATGAGTTCTAATTTAAAGAGTAGTATCTTAAATATATTAAAAAATAAATTAATAAATATACTAGAAAAACATGAAAATAATGTAATTAATGAACCTATATATTCATTAGATGAGTATAATAAGACTTTAAAAGAAATATTAAGTGATATTACTGAATTTGAAATAAATTTATATTTATATCTAGATGAATATATAGAGTATAATAAGCTACCAAAAAAAACATCAAAAAAATAAAATAATAAAAATAGTAGTAAAAATAATTATCTAGATGAAATAGAGAACATATAGAAAGAATGTGTGGAGAAGAGATAACTCAAGATGATTTAAAGAAGAAAAATAGTACTAACTTTAAAAAAGAAGAAATGTATGAAGAAATTATAAATCCAAATATTGATAAACAAGAAGATAATATACATAAGACATTGTAAGGCATGAGCAGAAATCCGAAAGAAAATATATAACTAACGGATTTCTGCTTTTAATCTTTATCAGATTATATAATAAGCCACTACAATATTGGTTTAGCCATTATCAGTGAGACCCAAATTTGAGCAACATACTACAAACTTCGAAAGTAGTATTGTTGCTATTTTATTTATAAGGAAAGTGTGTTTTGTTTTGAATTTAATAAATGTATATAGAGAAATATTAAAATTAAAGAGAGTTATATTATTAATTTGTAAAAGTTAAGATTTATTTATATTAATTACTTGTGTTATTATCTTTTTTCTTTCGATACAATTGTCTTTCTGATAAACCAGTTAATCTTATGGTATCATTCATAGATATTTTTTTTGAAATAAGTTTTACCATATTATTATTTATTCTTTGTTCTTTCATAGTTAATGTAATCTATTCATTATTCATATTGATTGCTCCTTTCTCAAGGAGCATATTATACTACATACTGAAATTTTCAAAAAACGATACAACATGACATTATCATAAAATGATTACAAAAAAACAAGGTTTTGCTTGAAAGGATAAGAAAAGCATGTTATATTAAAGCAAATTATATTGGGGGAATAGTTATGAATGCAAGGGAAAATGAAAAGATTCAAATGAATATGGAAAGTATTGGAGATAGTAATAAATTGTTTAATTCAATGTTTTCTTCAGATGGTGAACCTATATTTGAAGAAAGAGAAATAATGAATCCAGAAGATAGAGATATATTAAATAAGTATAAAAATGGATTTAGAAAGGCACATAATATAATTAAAGATATTAAAATATCATATGACTTAGCTAGATTAAATCGAGTAACTAATAATAAATTTAGATTTATTTGTGATGTTAGAGAATATACAAAAATGGTTGCATATGTTAATTTTTTCTGTGTTATAAGTGGTGAAAACAACTTAGTTAACATTGATTGTGATATAATAAAACCTAAAAAACTAAAAGATGAAATTATTAATAAATACGGAGTAAAGGTATATAAAGAAATCTCTAGTGATGACTCTTATAGAGACAAATTAGGTGCTCTTTTAATAGATGGTTATTGTACAGACATATTAGATTTAGAATATTTAGCTCACTTATTATATGAGTTTGATATAAAATGTTCTATAGACTATGATAATAATATATTTCATTTTAACATTGAGCATAGTAAAGAGAATAATAACCAATTAAAAAAATAATAAATAATATCAAATAACAATTTGTATTATATAAAGAAGACAAACACACACAACAAATAAGTAGTGTGTGTTTTTACATTAAAACAAAGTTTTACTTGAAAAAATAAGGGGAATATGTTATAATATAGCAAATTTTAAAGGGGGAATAGTTATGAATACAAGTGAAAATGAAAAGATACAAAAGAATACGCAAGATAATGAAAAATTAAATAATTATACAACTGAATATACAAAGGCAAGTATAGCAATGTTAAATATTATAGCATCAAAAGAAAAACATAGGTTTATCATTCCAGAAAAATTTTTTACAGATCAAGAAATTGATGCCTTAACTAGATTAAATCGTTTAGCTGACAAAGATTTGAGATTTATTATTGATGTTAGAGAATATACAAAAATGGTTGCTTTTGTTAATTTTTTCTGTGGTATTAGTGGTGGAAATAACTTAGTTAACATTGATTGTGATATAATAAAACCTAAAAAATTAGAAGATGAAATTATTGATAAATATGGAGTAGAGGTATATAAAGATATAACCAGTACAAATAATAAATACAAATTAGGTGCTCTTTCAATAGATGGTTATTGCACAGACAAATTAGGTGCTCTTTCAATAGATGGTTATTGCACAGACATATTAGATTTAGAATATTTAGTCCGTTTATTAAATAATTTTGATATAAAATGTTCTATTGACTATGATAATGATGTATTTCATTATAATATTGAGCATAGTAAAGAGAATAATAACCAATCAAAAAAATAATAAATAATATCAAATAACAATTTGTATTATATAAAGAAGACAAAAACACACAACAAATCAGTAGTATGTGTTTTTACAATTAAAACAAAGTTTTACTTGAAAAAATAAAGGGAATATGTTATAAAACAGCAAATTTTAAAAAGGGGAATAGTTATGAGTATAAATGAAAAAGAAAATATAAATATGGATATGCAAAGTACTGGAGATGATAATGAATTGTTAAATTCTGATGATGATTCTATACTTGATGACAGTAAAATAATGACTCCAAAACTAAAAGCATTTCTAGATAAATTAAAACCATATAATGATGCATATGACACAATGAAGCTTATAAAAGAAAAAAAACATGGTTTTATCATTCCAGAAAGATTTTTTTCAGACTTAGAATTGAATGGCTTAATACGATTTAATCCATTAGCAGACAAATGCTGGACATTTTTTAATGATATTAAAAAATATACAGAAATGGTTGCATTTGTTAATTTTTGGTGTGATGAAAATAATTTAGTTAACAGTGATTATCCTATAATAAAACCTTATTTTATGGAAAAAGAAATTATTGGTACATATGGAATAGATGTATATAGAAAAATATTCAGTAAAGATTCTGATATGAAAATAGGCATTATTTCAATTGAAGGATATTCTACCAACTTATTAGATTTAGAATATTTATCTTACTTATGTAATCTGTCAGGAATAAAATGTTCTATAGACTATGTTAATAATATATTTCATTATAATATTGAACCTAATAAAGAGAATAATAACCAATCAAAAAAATAAAATAATAATATATATAATCAATATAGCAAAAATACTTTTTTATTTAGATATAATAAAAAAAGTTTGAATATAAATAACTTATAATTAATAATAAATTATTATAAATAAGAAATAGAAAAAAAGAGGTAAGTTTATGTCACAATTATTACTACATATATTAGGGTCTTATACAGCGTTTCAAGGATTATCATTACTAGTACTAATTCCATTATCTACGATAACAGAGCATCATTATTATGCTAAAATAAAAAATGAAGGATATATAAGAGAAGAAGAAAACTTAACATTAAAAGAAGAAATAAAAGAAAATATAAAATTTAATTTATCATTGTTTTTTCAACCAGGTATGCCATTTTTATATGATTTACTTTTTATTTTTGGACCTAATTATTTTTTTAAAGCAATGAAAGAAGAAGAATTAAAAAAAGGAATAATAAAAAAAATCGAGAATGAATCTACAAACATAATAGAAGCCAATAAATCATTAGGAGAAAATATAAGTAAAACAAATAAAGATAATAGATATGATAAAGAATTAACAGAAGAACAAAAGAGACAGTTTGATAGAGAATGGGATAGATGGTATAATGAAGAATTCTTAAGTGGTAGAGTTTTAGAAAGAATAACTAGTAATATAGAAGACGACTCAGAAGAAAATGATACTGGATATTCATATAGTAAAACAAGAAATCCAAATAAAAAATAAAAATATTAAAAAGAATAGATAAAAATGAATTAGAAATAAGTCAAGAATGGAGGAAAATAAATGGAACAATTAGCAGAAGTTGATCAAACATTACCAAGTACTAAAGGAATAGGAAATATCGTAATTAATTATAGTGGTTATGATAAACCTATTGACGCTATCCCAATTAAATTAGGTGATGGAAAAACATACTTATTAACAAATATAAGAGCGTGTGGTCCTAATTCTAGATTAATATTACAAGATTTAAATGGAATCACAATTAAAGAATTAATGAACTTTGGTTATGAAAAAGGCGAAGTAACTGTTGATAACGATAATATATATGTCTTTACATTAAATACAGATAATCCTATGTTTTATATTATTGATAAAAGAACTCTTGAATTAAGATATGAAAAACCTATAGGTAAATCTCGTATTCAAAGTGTATGTTGTAATGAAAAGGAACTATTTACATTTGATTTAGATAATGCCGAGGTACAAAGGAGAGATAAAGAGGGGAATATTCTTTCAACAATTGATACAACAAAAAAATTCAAAAATTCATCTTCAGTAGGAATTACAAAAGTATACTCTACATCTGAGGGTTTTCACTTTGCAACTGTGGGTGAATTTGGAATAAATAACAGATTTAGAAAAGAATGTGAAGAAAAATTTGGAAAAGAATTTATGGATTTAAATAAAGACATGGAAAATATTGCGTTTGATGAGTCTTCTAAAACATTATTTGTGGCCTCAAGAAATATTATATTCGTTTCTAGTCAATCTGAAATAAAAGGAATAATGTACTTTCCAGATAAATCAATAAGAGGTTTATCAGTAGATCCAAATACAAATTCGCTTATAATTTCATCAAATAATTGTCCAGACGCTGATATGTCGGCATATTCTTTCCATCCTGGTGGTTCATTAGAAATACTACCTATTAGTATGGTTTTAGATAGAATTAAAGAATCAGAAGCATTTTTAATTGCTAGAAATCAAAATAAAAAATTGATGGATTTACGTCATAAAATAGAAGATAAATCAAATGGTGATATTGATCAAATGATACTTTTATTACAAGAACTAAATAATAAAAGAACAAGTAGTGATAGTGATTTATCTACAATAGAAGATAAGAATATGTCTGATTCATATCATCCAAATAGGCATTCTAAATAAAAAAAATTTATGGGATTGAAATAGCAATTTAATAACACTTTAAGCACCAATACTAAAAACAAATGTAAATTAGTATTGGTGTTTTAATTTTGGCATATTTATCTTGCGTTTTTTACTATGTTTGCGTCAAAACTTTGCTTATATTATCAATTGTTAAAAATATGCAAGTGAATAAGTTTTTTCGAAGAAAACATAATAAATAATTGAAATATATTAAAAATTATATTATAATATGAAATCAAAAAGGGAGACTTTATTTATGAATCGTTTTGAATTTAATATTGTTATGGAAACAGTTGGTATAAATAATCCTTTATCAACAACGGAAGGAAAACGTGGAACAAGAGAAGACGTACATTATTGGAATGATCTTGCAATTTGGTTTGGAGGAAGTTATTACACTATAGTACACGGTAAAATCCCACTAGAAGTTGCAAATATTATCTATGAAAAATATCCTGAAAATCCTTATGATATTAGAGTAAATGGAGGATGTGATGATTGGAACCCAATCGACTGGTCTGAAGGTGGATATTTAAAAGCTTATCATATTGATTCAAAAGAAGGACTATTAATCTTTTTAACGGAAATGAAAGATTATTTCTTGAGAAAAAACAGCTTGCCAGAAACTGAAGTGAAAAGATATGATGAATTGATAGCTAAGGTTAGTTCCGAAATATTAAAAAAGGTCAATCCATCAATTTCTGCTTATGATTGGATGCAAGGTGATGAAGAAAACAAGGATAATTATAATGCTTCTATAGAAAGAGACAGAAGGACTGAAATTGGTAGATTATTTAGAAAAGCAATATTTGATTTTGATAAGGCTGTCAATCCATTTCTTGATAAAAGTATAGAGATTGATGATATAACTAATTATATAGAAAAAGTAAACATTAGTGGTGATACATTTAATTCTAGAAATAAAAAATGTAGAAAAGGTTGTAGCTTAAAATTTTCAAATCCTGAAGCTGACAATTATACTATCTATATAAGAGAAGATGTGGGTTTTTCCTTTGAACTAAGCTATAAACTGGGTGATAAACAATATCTAAATGTACATCATGAATTTACAACAATTGGTAATTATGAATCTGATAAGGGTGAAGTTATATTAATCAGCTACAATGGAGATAATATTAAAAATGAAACAAACTTAGAGTTCAATATTACAAATGGTAAAGCAGGGGAAATTTATAAAGATAAAGTACCAGCTAATATGGAGCAAATTTCCTTTGTTTATGATGAATTATTAAAAGCAACTAAACTTGCTTCAGAAATAACAACTGAAAAAATGATGAAAAAGCATGATGTAAAACAAATAAAAATCAATAATTAGTGTAGTTTAATGTAGAAATTTAAAAGAAAATAGAAAACTAATGAATTTCTATTTTTTATAATTACAATTTAAATAAGAAGATAAACATATATTTTTGTAGATAAGTATAAATTAGTAATTTATGTTTTTTATATAAAAATAATCTTAATACTAAAGTAAAAAGATTTTTTTTTAGGAAGTAAGAAATTATTCTATAAATAAAAGATGTTTTAAAAGAAAGAAAAATAAGAGATTGCTGTAAGGTTATAATTGATACTCCAGTAATTTATCTTACAAGATATTATAAAGAAAAAATATCATTTTATTTTACTTTATATCATGAACTTATGCATATAAAGAAAAAACTTAATATGCTTAAAAACATTGAGTATATCAGTATTGAACTTGTTAATTCAAGTTCTTTTTTTAATAAGTTTAAGTAGAGAAATATTAAAATTGATAATAGTTATAATTTGTAAAAAGTAAGATTGGTTTATATCTATTAGTTATGTTATTATCCGAGTTTGAGGTAATTTTAGTTATTTATAGTGTGAAACTTTTTTTATAAAAAAATATTGAAAAAGTTTCACATTTTTATTTATCTTGGTGTATAATGTATAAATTTTGATAAATAATAGGAAAAACATAATTACAAATAGCCGAAAAAAGAATCAACAAATAACCGAAAATAAAGCTCATAAATAACCGAAAAAGGATTGAACGATAAATATCGATATGGTATAATTGTTACATAAAGGAGACTATATATGAGTGAGTATAAAAAGCGTATTGTAGATACATTGCTTGAAAAGAAATTAAAAGGAAAAGGAGCGGTATTAATTCAAGGCCCAAAATGGTGTGGTAAAACTACAACAGCTGAACAAATTGCAAAAAGTGTTTTATATATGGCAAATCCAGAAGATAAAGAGCAAAATTTAACTTTGGCAGATTTAAGTCCAAAATTATTATTAGAAGGAGAGACACCAAGATTAATTGACGAATGGCAGTTGGCTCCAAAGTTATGGGATTCAGTACGTTTTGAAGTTGACCATCGTAATGAAGAGGGACAATTTATTTTAACTGGGTCGTCAACACCTGCTAATATGAGTGAAGTGTCACATTCAGGAACAGGAAGATTCTCATGGCTTACAATGAGGCCAATGACATTATATGAATCTGGAGAATCTTCTGGTGATGTTAGCTTGCAAGAATTATTTTTAAGTAAAAAGAAAATTACTGGTATAAATAAATTATCAATAGAAGATATAGCATATTTATGCTGTCGAGGTGGATGGCCAAGAAGTACTTTTATGGATAAGGATATAGCTTTAGAGCAAGCATATGATTATGTAGAAGCAGTTGTTAAAACGGATATATCAGAATCTGATGGAATAAATAGAAATCAAGAAAGAACAAGAAAACTATTGAAAAGTTATGCAAGAAATATTGGAACGCAAGCATCAAATGAAACAATAAAAGATGATATAATTTCAAATGAATCATCGAATATTGACACAGATACAATTGCTTCATATGTAAATGCACTAAAAAATATATTTGTTGTAGAAGAAAGTGCGGCATGGAATCCAAACTTAAGAAGCAAAACAGCTATTAGAACTTCTGATACAAGATATTATATTGATCCTTCTATCGCAACAGCTTCATTAGGACTTGGACCTAATGATTTGATAAGTGATTTAAAAACATTTGGTTTTATATTTGAAACTTTATGTATTAGAGATTTAAGAGTATATGCTGAAAGCCTAAACGGTAATGTATATCATTATAGAGACGCCTCAAATCTAGAATGTGACGCAGTTATACATCTACGAAATGGAGAATACGGACTAATTGAAATAAAAATCGGTGGAGATAAGCTAATTAATGAGGGCATTGAAAATCTAAAAGCATTAATGAATAAAATTGATTCAGACACAATGAAAAGTCCTTCGTTTGCAATGGTACTAATTGGAATTGGAAATTATGCTTATCAAAGGGAAGATGGAATATTTGTAGTGCCAATAGGATGTTTAAAAAATTAGTTTATAATCTTATCTTGACGTATAAAACGAAGATAAAAATACCAGATTATACAAAATGAAAGTGATTTAATTAGAGAGGGTGATGCTAATGTATAAGCATTATATTGTTATTTCTAGTGCATTTACATTAGGTACAAGAATAGCACTGGATTATATTATTGAAAATGATAATGATATAGAAACTGTTAAACAAGATATGAAATATATTCAGGGAAATGCACAAAATGATATTCATTTATCCTCACATTTCATATCAACAAATTCTAAAGATTGGGAGCCTGTTGAGAAAATAGATGTTTTCTTTAGTAATGTAAAACTTATAAATACAAAGAAAGAATTTTTAAAATATATTGGATCAAGATACTGAATTAAAAGGACTAGATGTAGCAAAATACATACTAAGTAAATGTCCATGCACACATTTAAAACTAGAAAAAATAGTTTATTTTGCATATGCAGATTATATGGTCAAAACTGGTAAGAAATTGCTTGATGACAATATATTTGCCTATAAGCTTGGGCCGGTTATAGAGTCGGTATACAAAAAATATAAAAAGAGAAAAACAATTCTTTTTATTGAAGAAGAAGATGATAAAATGGTAGAAGACGAAACTAAGTTAAAAATGCCATTAAGAAGTAGAATTATGTCATCGAAAGATGGACTAGAGAAAGTATTTAGTATTGATGAGACAATATCTAAATATAAGGATGCAAAAACTTATGATTTAGTAAAATTAACTCATAAAAAGAATTCTCCATGGAAAATAGCAGGAGGATACATAAGAAATAATTCAATAAAAATTACAGATCAATTAATTAAAGATTATCATCAGAATGAACAAAACTAGTATATGCCATTAAGAACTTGTTAATTCAAGTTCTTTTTATTTTAAATTTAATAAATGATAAAACGAGATTATATATAATTTGTTAATCTAAATTTTTTATATTGCATATTGTTACTTAATAGGTTATAATAAGGCTTGGAAGAAATAATATATGATCATCATAGAAACCAATAAATATAAAAAATCATTACAAAAGATATTAAAGAATAAAAAGAGAGAATTAGAAAGATTAGAAAATATCAAAAATATAATTATAAATAGTGAAAACTTACATAAATTACTATTAAGTCAATTTAAAAATATTTATAGAATAGAAAAGAAAACTGGTAATTTAAAGGAATATTATACAGCTAGGCTAAATGATAAATTAAGATTATTAATGAAACCAGTGGGAGAATATCCATATAAAGAAGTAGAGATAGATGAGATTATATTTGAAGATATAGATGATAAACATTATGGGGAGGGATAATAATGAGTGGATTTGGTAGTATGTTAAGAGATTATTTAGAATATAACAAAATATCTCAAACAGATTTTGCAGATCGTTTAGGAATTTCTCAAAAGCATATGAATGAAATTATTAATGATAAAACAAGCATTTCTCTAGAGTTGATGATGGCAATTAGTTTATTAACAGATATTGATGTTAATTTGATTTACTATGTAGAAAATAAAAAGAATGTATATAATAAATTAATTAATAAATATAAAACTGACAAAGAAATAAATAAATTACTTAATTCTTATTATATAAATGAAATGGAAAAAAGGGGTTGGATTAAATTAAAAGATAAAAGTTCACTTGTACAAAAATATTTAGATTTAGTTGATTTCTTAAAAGTAAAAGATTTAGATACCTTTAATTCATATGTAAATAAAAGATATTTATTTAAAAAGAAAGATGACTCAAATGATATTAAAATATCTTTATGGATTAATCATTGCGATAACATGATAAACAAAGAAAATATAAATACTTATGATTCAAATAAATTTGATTTAATATTAACAGAATTAAAAAATGAAAGAATAAAAAAATATAATGAAAAGAAGATTATTGAAATACTTAGAAAATATGGAATTATTCTTTACATAGAAGATGCATTAAAAGGAAGTAAAATAAGAGGTTGTTGTAAGGTTATGGTTGATACTCCAGTTATTTATCTTACCAGATATTATAAAGAAAAATCATCTTTTTATTTTACTTTATATCATGAACTTATGCATATAAAGAAAGATTTTAATATGCTTAAAAATAAAATATATATTACTGAAGATGAATCTAAAATTGATGAGTTAGCATTAGATGAAATGATTCCTAAAATAATATATAAAAAAATACTAGAAGATTATTCTAATAAAGATAAAATAGCAAAAGATAATAAAATACCTTTATGTTTTCTTTATACAAGATTAGCTAAAGATGGAATAATAAAATATAATTCTAAAGAATATCTAAACAATATTGAAAGAATAGATGAATAAATTAATAACTGAACTTGTTAATTCAAGTTCTTTTTTATTTTGATTTTAATAACTGCAAGTAGAAAAATAACCAAATTAAGTTGGAGTCATATAACAGAATTATTGGTATTATCTAATTCAAATGAGATAAATTATTATATAAGTATAGTTAATAATAGAAATATAGGATATAGGGAACTAAATAAATTAATTAAAAATGATGATTATTCAAGAATAGATAGTAAAACAAAAGAGAAAATTAGAAATAAAAAAGCATTACAAGTAAATGATATGATTAAGAATCCTATATATATAAGCAATAGTAGTAATTATGAAGATATATCCGAAAAAATTCATCAAAGGCTAATATTAGAAGATATTTCTTCATTTCTAGAAAAACAAAAGTTTTTAGTAGAAATGTTATTTATTATTTTCCAATATGATTTTAAAAATTACAATATCAATACCATAATTAACCATAATTTAAATGTTTATGATTACTATTATTCATTAAATTTATTATAGAAGTGAATGCATGTTATACTTTTTAATGATTTTTTTAATATATATATTTGGCAAGTCTATTGATTTTAACCACCATTTATTGTAAAATTATTTTAGGTGATAGAAATGTTAAAAGAAATAAAACACCGAAAATTTGCTAATGGTATTGTTTATGCATTGCATACTGAAGATGGTTATCCTATAGAAGTAACAGATACATTTTTACCATTCTATACCAAAGATGCAATTGGAAGAAAACAAAATAAGTTATCTAGCTATGAATTAGCAGATCGAACTCAGAGATGGATGATTGGAGTTTCGTGCATGTCAGGATGTCCTGTAAGATGTAAATTTTGCGCAACTGGCAAATTAAAAAAATATAGAAATTTGACTGCTGAAGAAATTGTTGAGCAAGTAAAATTTATTTTAGATAAAAATCCAATTTATAATCCAAAAGATTCACAAGAGTTTAAAATTAATTACACAAGAATGGGAGAGCCTTTTCTAAATATTGATGAAGTTAAGAAAGCAATTAATTTGATTAATGAAATGTATCCAAATGTTCATCATTATATATCAACAATAGGTATAGCTAATAGCGATTTTAGTTGGATTAAGGATAATATTACGTTACAAATATCATTACATTCTCTAGATGAAGAGCGGAGAAATTGGCTAATTCCTTTTGTTAGAAAAATGTCAATCGAAGAATTAGGAAAAATTAGAACTAAAAGTAAATTAAAAACAACAATTAATTTAACATTGGTAGATGAAGATGATTTTGATATTAAAAAGCTTAATGAATATTTTGATAAAGATTATTTCTTTGTTAAATTATCACCCATTAATAAAAATACTATTTCCGAAGAAAATGAAATGGGTGATGGAATTATTGAAGGAGTAAATTTGGTGTGAATATTAAGGGAATTAGAATTGTAGCATCTTATTCATGCAAGAGAAATTGCCCGTTCTGTTATCAAAAAGTTAAAAATGGGGGTTTTTTAAGCAAAATTAATTTAGAGAAAACTTTAGATAGGTTTAATACCATTATTCCAGAGTATATTACTTTTCAAGGCGGAGAATTATCCTACTATGAACATGAAACAAATGAAATTATGAAAGTAGTAGATGATAGATTTCCAAATGTACATATAAAGTCTTTAACAACTAATGGTGATGGTAGACTAGATTTTTATTCAAATTTAAATAAGTATGGTATTAATAATATAACATTTAGTATTAACGGATTCATTAATACAAATCTTGTTAATAAATTGAAGAAATTAAAAAAAACTGGTATGTATAAAATTAGAATCAATACAGTACTGGATGTCAATAACATTAAAAATTTATTAGATGTTTTACATTTTTGTATTAAAAATGATTTTCAGCTTACAATTTGTGAGGATATGAGATTACAGCCTAATTATTCTAAATCAATTTTAGAGCAAGAACTTTTAGATTTTGAAATAATAAAAGAAGAAAATCAATATAATATATATCGACTAAAGGAAAGAAATTATGAGTTTTGGGTATATAAACATCAAAACCATTATGATTTTGATAATTTAATAATTTTGCCAGATGGAACTACTACATATGATTTTGATGATGTGATTAATTGCAAAGGAAATTTTGATGCTTAAAATAGATTTTGGAAGTGGATATAATCCTAAAAAAGGATATAAATCATGTGATATAACTAACCTTCCAAATTTGGATTATGTATATTGCGAAGAAAACAACGAAATTATTGATTGTAAAGAAAACTCTGTTGATGAATTTTATTTAAGAAATGTAGTACATCATCTTCCAAACATTGAAAAAACATTTAGTTGTTTATATAGATATTTAAAGAAAGATGGAATTGTAAGAATAATAGATGTAAGAAAAGAGTATTATCAAAAAAATGTTATATTAGATATTATATGGTACAGATATGTTATACCAAGATATGAAGTATACTTTAGTAGAGTGTATAGAGATTATTTTAAAATATTAAAAAAATTAAATTTTATATTGATAGATAAATATTATGATGAAGAAAAGGAGGTGTCAATATGGAAAAAATTATAAAAGAATTAGAGGAATATGGTTATGATTACGCAATTGCTATTGCAACTAAGGCTGAAATTGAAGCAGGAGCTGCTTGTGGTCAGCTTAGTATTATAGTAGAATAGAGAAAGGAGAAAATAACGATGAGTGACATAAGTGAAGTTCGTAGGCCTAGCATTATTGAACAAAGGCAATTATCGGCAAGAGAGATTGTGGAAAATCTAGTAAATAATTTAGCAGAGTGGTCTGAATTAATAAAAAAGCCTACCTATACTGAAAATGAGATCCCAGAAACAGTTGATTTACCTGACAGTCTTAGTGATCTATTAAGTTATTTGGGAAATGTAGCAGATAAAGCAGATGATATTAAACGCCATGAATTAGAGGAAGAAAAAAGAAAAAAAAGAATTGCTAAATTAGAAAATGATATCAATAAAGCAAGTAAAGACTTAAGCGTTTACCCATCATTGCAACCATATTTGCAAGCTTTGTATCAAAAATTTAATTATCCTAGACATGAAAAAACTTTTTCAGAAGTGGATCATATTGGACCAAGAAGATAGTTTTACATATAAACTTACTTATTTAATAAGCAATAATAGTTATGTTTAGTTTATATAATAACTATTTTTTTTGAATTATAATAATGAAAATTAGTGGTTTAAAAGGATTTTTTATGCAAAATAATATAATTAATATTGAAAGATTTAGAAAAAATAAAAAAATTATGAAATATAATATTAAACCATTATCAGTAGAATTAGAGATAACTAATAAGTGTAATCAACAATGTATGCATTGTGGAATGGCAGCAAACAAAATAATTGGAAAAAATAATTGGAAAAAAACAGAATTAGAAAAATTAATAGATGATTTAGTTGAATTTGGTATTCCTTCTATTTCTTTTACTGGTGGAGAACCATTTTTAGAATTTGAAAATATGTGTCATACCATTAATTATGGTAAAGACCGATTAAATGTATCTAAGATACTAACGAATGGTTTCTGGGGATACGATGCAGAAAAGTATTTAAAAAAATTAATTGAAAGTGGATTGTTAAACAATAAATTCTTAACTCCATGTATATTGCTTTCAATTGGCGAGCAAACAGTTCCATTGGAGTATTTATGTAATATTATTAATTATATTGTTTCTAATACAAGTAAAAAACAACTAGATATAACTATTACTCATATAAGGGAGTATGGTGAAGAATCAAGAATAGATAGTTTTATTGAATTATATAATAGTCTTTATAGTTCATTTCCTTATGATAGAGTTAATATAACTGAATACTATTATAGTAATACTAGGTGTATGGAAGTTAAAGTTAATAATGTTTGTAAAAAGTCTATATATGAATTTATAGTAAATGCAGAAAGTTGCTTTGAGGATGATTTATATAATAGAGTAACTCCAAAAATATTAATTAAATGTAGTGGAATATGTTATTCTTGTTCTTGTTTTAATGTTGCCAAACAATTGAGATTAGGAAACTACTTTGATATTGGTTTAGAATCAATTGTAAATGAATTGAATACTAACAAATATGTTAAATTTATTGAACAAAATGGATTGATAGGATTTAAAAAAATAATACCAAGTAATATTTTATATAATACATATGTTGAAAATTGTTGTAGTGCATGTGAATTTTGTTTAGATTATTGTGAAAAAAATCATATTATTTTAGATTAGGTGTGAACGATGAAATATTGTACTATTGATAAAAAAAAGATTAAATATAATGAAGAATCACAAGTTGAATGGGAAGATTATTTAGGAAAAATATATTCTTCAATTATAAAAAATACAAATAATAAAGAATTGAAGACAATCGTAGAAATAGCTCCTGGATATAAGTATAAAATAGCTAATGCATTAAAAGATATTGAATTTAATGGTGATTTATATGTTATTGATTGTAATAAAGAAGCAGTAGCTTTTTTAAGAAAAAAATATCATGATATATTACCTAATGCTAAAATACATTTTTTAGAAAAAACATTATTTGAAGCAATAGATTTTTTGCCTAATAATATTGATATTATTTGTTCCAATCATTGCCTTGATGATATGATTATAAATGAATATATGAAAAATGAAAATATGTTTTTAAATAATAAAAATAATAAAGAATTAATAATTAAAAATTGGAATGAATTAAAAAATAATAGCGATAGTCTTAATATGATTAATAGCAAAATAATAAACTGTTTCAAATTGCTTTTTTCTAGAAAAAAAGTAAACGAGATAATACTATCACAGTATATGAGCAATGGCTTTTTTGATGATTTTAATTCACAAATGATATATGATATAACTAGAAATTTATTTAATCAGTTAAAAGAGTTATTTGTAATTAATGAAGACATACAAAATATATTATCTAATATTAATTTTTCAAAAAAATATAAATATATATATTTAAATGATATAAAATTACAACAAAATATTCATAACGCTGAAAATTGGATTGTAGGTGAATACAAAGATGAATAATAATCACTCATATGAGAAACCAAGAATAAGTAAATATTTCAAAATAGACAATTTGGTTGAACAACCTGTTTATGTTTCAAAAAACTTATTTAGACCAATATATGTGAATAAAGAGTTATATGAGAAAATCTTTAATAAAGAATATACATTTAATGATGCGATGAATGATATTTCTAATATGTTTTCTCTTACATTGGACGTTAAAAATAGTAGTGATGGTAAAGAAATAGAAAAAGCGTATGTAGATATGCAATATGATCCATTAAATATTTCAATGGATGGAAACATTGGCTCTGGACGTGCATTCTTTTATAAAAAAGAATTTAATATTAAAGGTGATAAAACAAAATTAGCAACATCTACGAAAAGTGAATATAATAATGGTAAGTATTCATTATCAAATGCAATTAGAGAGACTATTATAAGTAATATTTTAGCTGATGATTTTGAATTTTCAACCTTTAAAACATTAGCAATATTAGATAAAAATGAAAACTACAATTTTTCCATTAGAGTTTTTGGAAAAGATGGTGTAACTGAAAGAAAAATAAATTTACCATGTTCAATGATTGTTAGGGTAAATGAAGATAAACTTCTTTATAGATTTACAAATGCATTTTCTAATAACGATTTGTTTAGTGAGAGAGAAATAAGACAAATAGCAATTAAAATAGGAGAATCTGAAGCAAGTAAATTTATTGATAGATTTTTACACGGTGCATGGTCTTGTGGGAATATGTCTACAGAAATTAATCAAATAGATTTTGAAGGCTCATTTTTTGTTAAAGGTAGATTTCCTCAATATTCAGTAACGCCATGGTTTAAAAGTAATTATTTTGGTAATGAATTAACGGGACAGTTAAATATTATTAAAGCACTAATTGAGAGCAGTTCTGAAAATAGTTCGGTAAATTATATTGATATAGAAAAAATAACTATTGATAGCTATAATAAAAAATTTAAGGAAAAATTTTGTGATTTAATTGGTTTAAATTTTGATGATGATTATCACAAATATAAAGAAAAAATTGATTTTTTATCTAAATCATTTAATGAATTATCTAAATTATTTTTACCTAATTATTCTTCGCTAAATGTTTTAGAAGATACATCAAATAATACGTTTTTATTTGACTTTTCAAACTTTTTTAGATTTTATCTAATCCATAGATTAAAAGGAAATTATAATGAATATGATAATTTATTGCTTATATTAAATAAATCTATTAGATTTGATAATGATTTTAATCAAAATATAATTGATGAAGTGAATAAACAGTTTAAAAATCAAATGATAATTGATGATGAAAAAATGAATACTGCATATGGCATGATTTCTATTTTTATTAGAGAGTATGAATCATTATTTGATGAAGTAATTAGTAATAGCGATGATATTGATAATATTATAATGAAGTCTTATATAATAAATGAAGACAGAAAATATTTGTTTGGAAATTTTAATATTGGTAGTGTATTAACCAATGAATATATGAATGACGAATTAAGTAGTAATGATTTAAACACTATTATCAGTATTGTAATTGAATTGAATAAGCGTAAGTTCTATTATAATAAAAAAGAATATTTAACAAATTTAGTAATTTATAAGGATTGTATAACGTATTTTATTATCGGAAAAGGTTATTTTTATTTCACAATAAAAATGCTTAGAAATAATAAAGTAAATTCTGTTAAAATAATTATTAATAATAATGAATATATTCTTAAACATAATAATAAAAATGATATTTTCATAACAGAGAAAATATATGACGATGACTGCTATGATACTATATTACAAGATATAGAAATTATTTTTAATGGCGTTGAATATGAAAAAAGATTAATATAATAAGTATTACTGATAAATAGTTACTGTAATTCCATTAAAGTAACACACTACCAAGTTGGCATAATGCCAACTAGGATTGTGTGCCAAAGGAGATCGTTTGGGAACCCATTTAAGCACCAATACTACAAACTATCGTAGAAAGTATTGGTACCTTTTTTATTTTGTCTTACGACTTCATAAAAAAGAAAAAAGTCTAATACTTTCATTGCTAACGCAACAAAAACGTAATATCTTTTTATAGAAAAAATAACCTAATACCAATAAAGGTAAAAGGTTATTTTTCTTTGAAAATACTTTCGTATTTTCTCTGTATCTCCGATAAAAATCTTTCAATAGAATCTGCTTTAGCTAACATTTTTTTATCAATGTCTTTCTGTTCTTTTAAATAATTATGTATATCTTTAAAATATTTCTCTGTATCCATTGCTATATGTCTTTTTAATTCAATCGTATTTTGAGCATGTAATCATTTTATGATAATGTCATGTTATATCGTTTTTTGAAAATGTCAGTATATAGTATAATATACTCCTTGAGAAAGGAGTAATCAATATGAATAAGGAAGGAATTACATTAACTATGAAAGAA